>PVML01017003.1_pt1 | contig 302314 bp, 283 predicted proteins | sample 1853371 | NCBI WGS metagenome assembly PVML01 (sample SAMN08533508, study PRJNA380276) | Human gut metagenome, whole genome shotgun sequencing project. | isolation source: participant 1, chromium library | host: Homo sapiens | collected 2017 | reverse complement strand
GCGACAACATAGTATTATCAATAACACTGTTTGTAGTTCGCAGTACATATATCCATGTATCACGAACATTATCTTTAGCTTACAACAAATTTCTTTGAAAGTCAACCGATTTTTACAATTATCTTGTTGATATTTTCTTATAAGCAAGCGATTTGGAGACAAGGAATGGGGATTGCAGTCATTGCAGTATCTGATAAGGAGGACCTCACATGAGCCTGGGGGATAAATTACGGCAGAGGAGACAGGAAATGGGCCTCACCAGGCCTCAGCTGGCGGCTAAGATCTGCGTCACTCCGTCAGCTATCGCAAACTATGAAAACGGTATCAGCACCCCGAAACCCGACATCTTAATTTCCTTGATCAATGTGTTAGAGGTCGATGCCAACTATATGTACTCCGATTACCTCGGTAACAGCCAGATCATCAAAATTTATGACCATTCCCTCAGTAGCGAAGAGGTTGATGCCATCAAAAAATATCGGGAACTTTCCAAAGAAGGAAAGCGGCTTGTTCGTCTGATTATCAATGAGGAATACAGTCGAACCACTGTCGGGAACCAGCTCACCCTCCCCTGCTATCTGCCCGGTTTGCGAAAGCTTCACACTGGTTTTCTTATACAAAACAAATTAGGAAACGTGCGCATCATGCTCAAGGATCTGCCCGAGGGAACCGACTTTTGTTTTCAGATCCAGATGGATCAATATCTGCCCGTCTTCCGGAACCATGATATTCTGGCTCTTCAAAGAAGGCAAGCGAGACACAATGAGATGGGTTTGTTCTGCCTGAACGGGATTTACTATATCCGCACACTTTTCCACGAGAGGGGAGAGCGCCGTCTTCGGGCGCCCAATGTCATTGATGCGGATATTTTGGTGAGTGAAACGGACGAGTTCCGCTGTATGGGCACGATCCTCGGCCGGGTAAATGGTATTTTGGAGACTTGAACAAAGCCCGGCGTTGGAAATATTTTGGGAGCCGCTGGGAGAGTTGCCTGGGGGCGGATGGCAACGGGAGAATCATTTATAACCGATCACCTCCGCGCAAAAATCTATGCGGAATTTGCGCCCTTGAGTGTGGATATGAAGACTGCGGCTATCACCCATGTGTGCTATGTCCACAGCATAACCGTTCTCTCAATCCGCTGTATCACCAATGCCGCAAAGCACGGTGGACTTGATTATTTTATCTAAAATGATAAGAAGGCCTCGATCATTGCAACGGATCTTGCAGCCGCCTTGCTTGCGGAGATCTGTAGAACATGGCTTTCATAATTGCAGAGTGCAGCCGAAACACGGAAACCAGTGCGGGGATGGAGCCATCTAATCCCCCGCTGGTTTTCTGATAAGCAAAACAGCTTCCCTGCCGCATTGCGGCAGGGAAGCTGTTTTGGCAAGCGTTTTGAGACGCTCCAAATCTGTCTTATTTGGCGTACTCGATGGCCTTGGTCTCCCGCAGAAGGTTGACCTTGATCTGGCCGGGGTACTCCAGCTCGTCCTCGATCTTCTTGGCAATGTCCCGGGCCAGAAGGACCATCTGATCCTCGCTGACCACCTCGGGCTTGACCATGATGCGGACCTCGCGGCCGGCCTGGATGGCAAAGGACTTCTCCACGCCGGGGAAGGAGGAGGTGATCTCCTCCAGCTTCTCCAGACGCTTGATATAATTCTCCAAATTCTCGCGCCGGGCGCCGGGTCGGGCGGCAGAGATGGCATCGGCCGCCTGGACCAGGCAGGCCACCACAGTCTGGGGCTCCACGTCGTTGTGGTGGGCGTGAATGGCGTGAATGACCGCCTCGCTCTCGTGATACTTCCGGGCCAGTTCCACGCCGATGGTGACATGGGAGCCCTCCACCTCGTGGTCGATGGACTTGCCCAAGTCGTGGAGCAGACCGGCGCGCTTGGCCTCGGTCACGTTGGCGCCGATCTCGGCGGCCAGCAGGCCGGCGATGTGGGACACCTCGATGGAGTGGTTAAGCACGTTCTGGCCATAGCTGGTGCGGTAGCGCATCCGTCCCAGGAGCTTGACCAGCTCCGGGTGCAGACCGTGAACATTGGTCTCAAAAATGGCGCGCTCGCCTTCAGCCTTGATGGTTGCGTCCACCTCACGCTTAGCCTTCTCCACCATCTCCTCGATACGGGCGGGGTGGATGCGGCCGTCCAAAATCAGCTTCTCCAGGGCCAGACGGGCGATCTCCCGGCGGACGGGGTCAAAGCAAGAGACCGTGATGGCCTCCGGCGTGTCGTCAATGATCAGGTCCACCCCGGTTAGGGTCTCCAGGGTGCGGATATTGCGGCCCTCGCGGCCAATGATGCGGCCCTTCATCTCATCGTTGGGCAGGGGCACCACGGACACCGTGGCCTCCGCCACATGGTCGGCGGCACAACGCTGAATGGCCAGAGAGATGATCTCGCGGGCCTTGGAGTCGGCTTCGTCCTTGAACCGGGCCTCGATCTCCTTGATCTTCATGGCGGACTCGTGAGTCACGTCGGCCTCCAGCTGGCTGAGGAGATAGGCTTTCGCCTCCTCCGCAGTGAAGCCGGAGATCTTCTCCAGCATATCCACCTGCTCCTGCTTGAGCCGTTCCGCCTCCGCCTGGGTGGCCTCCAGCCGGGCCAGGCGGTTGGACAGATGCTCCTCTTTCCGCTCCATGTTCTCCGTCTTGCGGTCCAGGTTCTCTTCCTTCTGCTGAAGCCGGCGTTCCTGTTTCTGAAGGTCGCTCCGGCGCTCCTTTTCCTCCCGCTCGTACTCATTGCGGGCCTTGAGGATCTCCTCCTTCGACTCCAGAAGGGCCTCTCGCTTCTTATTTTCCGCGCTCTTGTACGCGTCGTTGACGATCTGCTTCGCCTGGTTCTTTGCGGAGTTCAGATCCTCATCAGCCTGCTTCCGCTCCCGCAGAACGCCAAACACATAGACCAGTGCCGCACCCAGAACCAGGCCCAGAACCGCCCCAATAACATAGGGTAACATTTGGCTTTTGACACCTCCAAATCAGAATCAATGGTTGGGGTGCTCCTCTCCCCTTCGCGGCACAGCCGCAAAAAAGTGGTGTTCCACCGGCGGCGGAGCTCTCCCGCCGGGTCAGACAGCATAAAAGGAGCCGCAAGGCACAGCCCGTGTCGCGGCCTGTCTCCTTGCGACAACTGAAAAACATCCCCCAAGTTTTTCACTTTTGTCCTGTATATCATTGTAAATGGAACCGGGTGTCATGTCAAGTTTTATTCCACATTCCACCTGGTCCTTTCCGAAATTTTCGTGATTCTGCTCAGAAGTGCTTCCTATTTTATACAGACGCGTCCCAGAGCGGCGAACTTCCCACCACTCCAGAGCACTGTTTCTTCAATCAGAATATGCCGTACCCTCCTCCTGACCGGCCAGCAGGCGCATCAGGCTTCCGGTGCGGGGCGGAAGGGTCAGAGTATGCCCCTGTGGAGCGCTCTGAAAGCGAGCTGCGCCCAACAGCAGCTGGACCCGCTCCCCGTCCTCCAGCCGCAGAGCGGCCGTCTGATCCCCTGTGTTAAAGGCGGCCAGGATCGTCTCCTCCCCGCAGGTGCGGGTAAAGGCCAGCAGCGGTCCGTCGCTCACCCGGTAGCGGATGCCGCCACGGCGCAGGGCGGCGGACTCCTGCCGCAGGTGGCCCAGGCGGGTGAACCAGTCCAGCAGCTCCGGCTCCTCATGCCCCCAGGGGAAGGTACGGCGGTTGAATGGGTCCTCAAAGCCCTCCATCCCCGCCTCGTCCCCATAATACACCGTGGGGGAGCCGGGGAACGCAAACAGCAGGGCGGCTCCCAGCTTCAGGAGTTCCTTCCCCCGACGGCGCTGATCCGGATCCATTCGGAAGCTGGAGCGCCACTCCCGGGAGCGGTCCTGGCACTCGTTCCCCACGCCCAGCAGGGTGAGGATACGTGGGGTGTCGTGGGTTCCCAGGGCATTCATGGCGGAGTAGAAGGCAAACCGGGGGTAGTTCTCCCGCAGGGTCTCCATCGCCTCCATAAAGTCCCGGGCGTCTCCGCCCCTGAGGTAGGCCAGGGCCGCGCCGCGGAAGGGGTAGTTCATCAGCCCGTCGCAGTGCCCCCCCAGGATATGGCGGCGGCGCACGCCGTAGGCTACCTTGGTGGAGCCGTCCTCCCACACCTCGCCAATGACCACCGCGTCCGGCTTCTCCGCCCGGGCTGCGGCGTGGACCCCCTGGACAAAGTCATCCGGCAGTTCATCCGCCACATCCAGCCGCCAGCCGTCAGCCCCCGCCCGCAGCCACCGGCGGACTACCGAGTTCTCTCCGCCAAAGATAAACTCCCGATAGGATGGGTCGTGCTCGTTCACTGCGGGCAGGGAGTAGATCCCCCACCAACTCTCATATCTATCTGGCCACTGCTGGAAATTGTACCAGGAGGACCAGGGTGAGTCCTGACTCTGGTGAGCCCCCAGCTCCGGGTAAAATCCGTCTCCATTGAAGTAACGGCTGACAAAGCCGGTATGGTTGAATACCCCATCCAGCATCACCCGCATTCCCAGGCTGTGGGCCTTCTCGCAGAGAGTGGAAAAGTGCTCCTCACAGCCCAGCATAGGATCGATTCTGCTGTAATCGGCTGTGCCATAGCGGTGATTCTCTGCCGCCTCAAAAACAGGACAGAAATAGAGGGTCGTCACCCCCAAACTGCGGAGATAATCCAGCTTTTCCATTACACCCCGCAGGTCTCCGCCGAAAAAGTCCCGGTTGCGGATCTCACCGTTCCAGTCCGGGCGGTACTCCGGCTCCTCCTGCCAAGCGGTGTGGACCCACCGCCCCCCCACCATCCCGGCGGGATCCGGGATCCGGGTGCGGCGGAAGCGGTCGGGGAAGATCTGATAGGTCATTCCCTCTCCAAACCAGGCTGGGACCTCCTCTCCGCCGTCATACACCGTCAGCTGATAGGGACCCAGCTGCTGGCTCTTCTTTCCGTCCAACCGCTCCAGCGTGAAGGTATACCACACCAGTCCCACATAGCCCCCGGTGTCCAGCACGCAGGAAAACTGGTCCCGGTCCCCATCCAGCCCGGACCAGGGCATGGGGAGGGTGCGGACCTCGTCCTCCCCGGCCTCGAACCGCGCGGTGAGCTGGGCGCGGGAATAGCCCTCCTGCCTCGGCGGCCGGAGGGTCAAAAGCACCGGGGCCCCCGACGCCGCCGCCCCATAGGGGGACTTGCACCGGGGATCCCGGGAGTCGTAGATCGGTTCTGTCATGGTAGCACCTTCTGTCTCAGTCAGGAATGAGGACTGGCCGCGTATTCCCCGCGCACATTGAAAGCCTGCCCGGCGCAGCCGTCCCCCCAGGCCAATTCCTAATTCCTAACTCCTAATTCCTAACTCCTCACCCATAGTGGTAAGAGCCGCCGCCGATAAACTCCCGGAGCAATGAGCTCTTGTCCACCAGCTCCGGGTCGATGGGCTGGAAAAACTGGAATGCATCGATCAGCTCCAGCAGCTCTCCCCGGCGGACATTATCCTCCGGCACAGCCTCCAGCAGGGGAAGGGCATAGTGCTTCATCACCGACACCTCATAGGGGAGGGAGGAGTCGAAAATAATATCCGCCTTGTTCTTGAAGGGGGAGATATACAGCTTCTCCCCACGGCGGACGTTGGCCCACATATCCAGGGTGTCCTCCACCCCGGTGCCCCGGAAGTTGTAATCCCGCACCGCCCGGCGGGTCAGGCGCATCCAGGTCCCCTTAAAGCGGAGGACGGAGCCCTCATTGATGTTGGAGCGGGCGGAGATATACAGCTTGGCGGCCTCCGGGTGGCGGCCAGCGATGCTGTCGTTGAGGGCGTGGATCCCTTCAAACACCACAATCTCGTTTTTCCCCAGCCGGAGCGGGGTCCCCCTGCTGTCGTTGCGCATCTGGCGGACAAACTCATACTTGGGGATCAGGATCTCCTCCCCCCGGCTCAGGGCAGTAAAGTGCCGGTCCAGCAGCTCCATGTCCAGGCAGAGCGGGGACTCGAAATCCAGCTCTCCCTCCGGGGTGCGGGGCGCGGTCTTTGGATTGGTGGTTTTAAAGTAGTTGTCCATGGCCACCGCATGGGTGTTCACCCCCCGCCGCTGGAGCTCCTCCGCGATTTTCATGGCGGTGGTGGTCTTGCCGGAGCCGGATGGACCGGACAGCAGGACGATGGGGCTGGCCTCCAGGTTGGACAGGATCTTATCCGCGGCCAGCGAGACACGCTGGGCATAGTTCTCGTCGCACTCCGCCAGAAATTCCGTCACATCGCTCTGGATGCGGCGGTTGATCTCCTGTAATTGATATGCCATGGGAAAACACTCCTTTCACATGGGGCTGGTGTCAGGGAACCGCCGGGCCGTAAAACCGGATCAGCTCCTCCTTCTGGGCCAGCACCTTCTCCCGCAAGGCCAGGTAGTCGTGGGGATACTTGGGGTTGGGCAGGCGGACGATCCGCCCGGCGGCGTGGTCCACCAGCTTGGTGACACCGCCGCCCCCCACCGACACCACCGTTTGGAGTTCCTCCATCATGATGATGTTGTACAGGTTCTCTGTCCCGGGCTTGGCCCAGCCCACATTCTCCAGCGCGCCGGACATATATTTCTGCCGGTATAAATAGTACGGACGATAACCGCGTTGTATCAGGACCTCCCGGGAGAAATCCAGCATCCCCGCCACTTCCGCCCCGCTGGGCAGGCTCCCGCCCTGTTCCATGAGGGTAGAGCCCTTTTTCAGGGCCAGGGTGTGGATGGTGACGTTCTCCGGCTCCATCTCCAGCACCCCCTCCAGAGAGCGGCGGAAGCCCTCGCAGGAGTCCTGGGGCAGGCCGGCGATCAGGTCCATATTGATGCAGTCAAAGCCCACTGACCGGGCCAGGTCGTTGGCCGCCCGGATGTCCCCGGCGGCGTGTTTCCGTCCGATGGCCCGGAGCACATGGTCCTCCAGGGTCTGGGGATTGATGGAGATGCGGCCCACGCCGTGTCCTTTCAGCACCTCCAGCTTCGCCCGGTCGATGGTGTCCGGCCGGCCGGCCTCCACGGTATACTCGGTGCAGCCCTCCAGAGGCAGGACCTCCCGGCACCGGGTGAGCAGACGGTCCAGCTGGGCGGCGGACAGGGTGGTGGGCGTACCACCTCCCATGTAGAAGGTGCGAAGGCCCTTTCCAGTCCGCTCCAGGATTCGGCCCAGGGCGTCGATCTCCTCCAAAAGGGCGTCCAGATAGGGCTCCAGCAGCTTCAGCGTCCGGCCCACATCGGCGGACACAAAGGAGCAGTAGGCGCACCGGGTGGGACAGAAGGGGATGCCCACATAGAGAGAGACCTCGTCCTCCTTCAGAGTGCGCTGGGCATTCAGGCTGGCCTGGGCGCAGTCCACCGCCAGCTTTGCCCGCTCCGGGGAGACATAGCAGTCCCGCTCCAGGCTGGCCCGTGCCTGCTCCGGGGTGGCTCCGGCAGCCATCTCCCGGGTGGGCAGCTTCACCGGGCGCACGCCGGTGAGCATCCCCCAGGGGGGCGCAGTACCGGTGACCCCATGGGCGGCCAGGAAAAAGCACCGGCCGATGGCCCGGCGGCGCAGGCCCTCCCGCTGAAATTCGTCCCCCGTCAGGGGGGCGTCCAGCCGGTGGGTTGCCGCCGTCCCCCGCCAGGACAGCTCCACCTCCACGGTACAGCCGTCCGCCTCCTCCCGGAGGGAGACCCGGGCCCAGGTGTCATCCTCCGGGCCAATGGGCTCATAGACGGGCCGCTCACCAGGAAACAGGTTCAGCATCCCCTGTTCCACAACATACCGCTCGTCGTGCCCCTTTAGCACTAATTTCATCGCTGTTCCTTCCTCAACTCCGCTGTCCCATGGCCTCCCGCAGGAAGGGGTTGTACTGCCGCTCCCGCTCCAGGGTGGAGGTCCGGTCGTGGCCGGGACAGACGTGATAGTCCCCCTCCAACTGGCCCAGCCGCTTCAGAGAGGCCATGATCTCCTCATAGCTGCCCCCCCGCAGGTCCGTGCGGCCACAGGAGCCGCAGAACAGGGTGTCCCCGGTGAACAGCACGTCCCCCGCCTTCAGCGTGACGGAGCCCTTGGAGTGCCCCGGGGTGTGGAGGACCTGAACATCAATGGAGCCCACCTGGATGTGGTCCCCCTCGTCATAGAAGTTCAGACCGGCCACCTGTCCCGCCAGGGGAAACAGGGTGTTGCCCGCACCATTGGAGTCGCCCCGGTGGATATAGATGGCCGCCTGGGGCAGTGCCTTCTCCAACTCCGGGACAGCGGTGGTGTGGTCATAGTGGCCGTGGGTGAGCAGGATGTGGGTCACCTCCGCCCCGCCCTCCTTCAGCGCAGCCAGGATCCGCTCCGCCTCGTCCCCGGGGTCAATGACGGCGGCCTTGCCGGTGGTCTCGTCCTCCAGAATATAGCAGTTGGTTCCGATAGGCCCTACCTGCATGACTTTAACCTTCATCATTTGTCCTCCTCTTGTGAGTCGGAAATCAGGAATTAGGAATGATGAGTTAGGAATTATGGTGTTCCGCCTGCGGCGGGACGATTAAAACCGGCGCTCCGCGCTGTCACGGCTCACAAAATGAAAGCGGAATGCAGACAGCTTTTATCCAATTCCTAATTCCTAACTCCTCATTCATAATTCAAATAAGATGGTGACCGGCCCGTCGTTGACCGACGCCACCTGCATATCCGCTCCGAACTCCCCATGCTCCACCTGGAACCCCCGCTGACGGCACTGGTCCATAAATCGCTCATAGAGGGGAATGGCCACATCGGGCTTGGCCGCCCCGGTGAAACCAGGGCGGCGGCTCTTGGTGTCGGCGTAGAGGGTAAACTGGCTCACCACCAGAAGAGCGCCCCCCACCTGCTCCAAATTCAGGTTCATTTTTCCGTTTTCGTCCTCAAAGATCCGCAGATTACAGATTTTTTCGGCCAGCTTATCGCACACAGCTTCCGTATCCTGGGGACCAACTCCCAGCAGAACCAGATAGCCCTTTTCAATGGCGCCCCGCACCGCCCCGTCAATGGTAACGGAGGCGGAGGACACCCGGGTAACAACTGCTCTCATAATATCGACCTCACAGCTCAGATTATGAACGACAGGCGCGGGTAAGCCCCGCGCAGTTCTTACTTCCCGGTCATCCGGGCCACATGATAGACCCCCTGGATGTTGTTCAGCTTATTGATGACCGAAGCCAGCTCCTCCTTGTCCCGCACCTCCACCTCGATGCGGAGGATGGCGTGTCCGTCCGGCATGGAGCGGGCGGACAAGGCACTGACCTTTACCTTGGCCGCCGACAGGGCCATGGCCACGTCCAGGGTCAGATTATCCCGGTCCTTGGAGGCCACCTCCAGGGCGGTGCGGTAGTTGGGCAGCTTGCTGTCCACCCAAGACACCCGCACCCAGCGGGCAGCCTCCTCCGGCTTGCGGTTTTCCGGCGCGGCGTTGGGACAGTCCGCCCGGTGGACGGACACCCCGTAACCCCGGGTGATGAACCCGATCACCGGGTCACCGGGAACAGGGGTGCAGCACTTGGCAAATTTCACCAGGCAGTTGCCCAGGCCCTCCACGATGATGCCCGAATCGGTGTGCTTGTTGGAGCCCTTGAGCTGGCTGACGTCCACCGGGGCGGCGGTGCCGGGAACAATGATGCTCTCTGCCGTCGTGCGGGAGGAGGCCGCAGCCTTTTCCGCCTTCAGCCGCCCCAGGCGGAGCAGTTCGTCCTTGATGCGGGCCACACTCTTCACGGCGGTGGTGCCGCCGTAGCCGATAGAGGCATACAGCTCGTCCAGCGTGCCGAAGCGGACCTTCCGCAGGATGCTGGGCAGCACATCCTCCGCCGTGATGGAGCTCAACGGGATCTTGGCATGCTTCAGCTCCGACTCGAACAGAGCCCGGCCGGTGGCGACGTTCTCCTCCCGGCGCTCCCGCTTGAACCACTGGCGGATCTTGTTCCGGGCCTCGTTGCTCTTGGCGATCTTGAGCCAGTCCCGGCTGGGGCCCTTGGCCGCCTTGGAGGTGAGCACCTCCACGATGTCGCCGTTTTTCAGGTGGGTGTCATAGGGCACCATCCGCCCGTTCACCCGGGCCCCCACCATGCTGTTGCCCACGGCGGAGTGGATGTTATAGGCGAAGTCGATGGGGGTGGCCCCGGCGGGCAGGCTCTTGACGTCCCCGTTGGGGGTAAATACAAACACCTCATCGGAAAACATATCTACCTTCAGGGTGCGGACAAACTCCTCCGCGTCGGTGTCCTGCTGGCTCTCCAGCAGTTTGCGGACCCACTCGAAGTCCACCTCGCTGCCCAGCTTCTTGTTGGCCATCCCCTGCTTGTACTTCCAGTGGGCCGCGATGCCGTACTCCGCGGTCTGGTGCATCTCCCAGGTTCGGATCTGCACCTCGAAGGGAATGCCCTCCCGGCCGATGACCGTGGTATGGAGGGACTGGTACATATTAGGCTTGGGCGTGCCGATGTAGTCCTTGAACCGCCCCAGCACCGGCTTGAACATATCGTGAATACAGCCCAGCACGTTGTAGCACTCCGGGATGTCATCCACGATCACCCGGAAGGCGTACAGGTCGAAAATCTCGTCCAGCGTCTTGTTCTGGGCAAACATTTTCCGGTAGATGGAGTAGGTATGCTTCACCCGGCCGTACACCTTGCACCGGATCCCCTCCTGTTCCATCCGCTGCTGGATGCGCAGCTGGATGGAGGCCAGGAACTCCTCATGGGCGGCGGAGCGGGCGGACATCTCCTCCTCGATCTCCTTGTATCCCACGGGGTCCAAATAGCGCAAAGAGAGGTCCTCCAGTTCCCATTTCAGCTTCTGCATACCTAAGCGGTGTGCCAGCGGTGCGTAGATCTCCATGGTCTCCAGAGATTTTTCCCGCTGCTTCCGGGGGGACTGGTACTCCATGGTACGCATATTGTGCAGCCGGTCGCAGATCTTAATGAGGATCACCCGGATGTCGTGGGCCATGGCCATGAGCATCTTGCGCAGGTTCTCCATCTGCTCCTCTTCCTTGGAGACATACTGCACCCGCGTCAGCTTGGTGACCCCCTCCACCAGCTCCGCCACTGACTTGCCGAATTTTTTGGCGATCTCCTCATGGGTGGCGTCGGTGTCCTCGATGCAGTCGTGGAGCAGGGCGGCAATGACCGAGTCCACATCCAGCCCCAGGTCGGCCACGATGTCGGCCACCGCCAGGGGATGGATGATATAGGGCTCGCCGCTCTTGCGCAGCTGCCCGTGGTGCTCTGTGTCCGCATAGGTAAATGCGTCAAACAGCCGCTTGGTATCTAAATTGGGCGTATAGGCGGCTACCTTGTCCTCAAGAGCCTGATAGCGCTCTAAAATCGGATCCATACGATCACCTTCTGACAAATTAGGAATAAGAAATTGGGAATTTGATCGGGCAGGAGCCAGGACGGTCAATTCCTCATTCCTAACTCCTAATTCTCCTGCGTGGCCTTCCGCAGTTTTTTCAGGATCTCCGATGCGTTCAGATCCACCTTGTGCTCCAGCTGGTGCAGGATGATCTCCAGCTGTCCAGACTGCTGGACCAGGGTGAGCAGCCCCCGCTCCTCCATCACCTCCAGGCACACCAGGGTATGAGTGGGCAGCTCTGGCTGCCCACCGGAGCGGGCGGCCCCCCGGGCAATGCGTGGAACAGTGTCCCGGAGGATGGGCTGCCCGGCGCTCTGGCGCTTCAAATACCGCCACAGGCAGATAAATTCCGCCCGGGTGGGCAGCAGGGACTGGGCCTCCACCGGCGTGAGGCGCTCTCCCCGCCGGTATTTTTCATAAATGGACTGCTCCAACTGGGCCCGGGTCATGGCCCGGCGCAGATCCACCACCTGAAGCTGGACCGAGCGCAGCCCCCGAAACTCGTTGATCTGGGGATAGAAGGCCACATCCACCCGGCAGCCGGCGGTCAGACCCAGCTCTCCACCGTCAGCGGAGAAGAAGATGGCGTCCAGCGGGACCCCCCTGGCCTCCAGCCGCAGCTTCAGATGCCGGCCCCGGCCCACCTGGGCGGCGCTGAGCACATGGGCCCCAGTGAGAACCAGTACCGGCCTGGGGTTGCCGGTGCCGCAGGGTTCCAGCCAGTCCAGCTGCTCCACCGCCTCCACTGTAAGTTCCTGGGGCAGCACCGCCGCGTCCGCCTCCAGCACCGAGGGCAGCTCCTCCCCCCGGTGCTCCTCCATCACCAGCCGGCGCAGCCGGGCGGACAGCTCCGGAAGCTTCTCCTCCCGCACGGTGAAGCCGGCGGCCAGGGCATGGCCCCCAAAGCCTTCCAGCAAATCGCCGCACCGGGCCAGAAGCTGGAACAGGTTGATCCCGCCCCAGGAGCGGCATGATCCCTTGCCCACTCCCTGGTCCAGGCACACCATAAAGGCGGGACAGCCGTACTTCTCCGCCAGGCGGGAGGCCACGATACCCACCACTCCCTGGTGCCAGCCCCCGTCCGCCAGCAGGATGACCCCCTCCTGGGGCGTCTCCTCCAGCCGCCGGACGGAGTCCTGAAAGATCTCCCCCTCCACGGCCTGACGCTCCCGGTTCAGCTCGCACAGCTCCCGGGCCAGCTCTGCCGCCCGGTCCGAATCCCGGGTAAGGAGCAGCTCAGCGGCCAGACCGGCCTTTCCCATCCGGCCGGCCGCATTGATCCGGGGGGCCAGCGTATAGCCCACGGACACCGAGGTGAGGGGCCTGTCCCCCAGCCCTGCCTCCTGGATCAGCTGGGCAAAGCCCAGCCGCCGGGGATGGGCCAGGGCGGCCAGTCCGGTCTGAACGATGGTGCGGTTTTCGCCGGTCATGGGCATCACATCGGCCACCGTTCCCACCGCGGCCAGGTCGGCATATTCCAGAAAGACCCGCTCCGCCCGCTCCGCTCCGGCCACCGCCATGGCCAGCTTCAGGGCCACACCCACCCCAGCCAGGCCCTTGAAGGGATAGGGGCAGTCGGTGCGGCGGGGATCCACCACAGCGCACGCGGGGGGCAGGCTCTCCTTACACTCATGGTGGTCCGTCACCACCACATCCACCCCCAGAGAGGCGGCGAACGCAGTCTCCGCCCCGGCGGTGATGCCGCAGTCCACAGTGACGATCAAGGTGACCCCCTGGGCCGCCAGGGCGGACACCGCCTCAGAGTTGAGGCCGTACCCCTCCTCCAGGCGGTCCGGGATATAGGGCAGGACCCGTCCGCCCAGACGGCTCAGGCAGTCGGTGAGCAGACAGGTAGAGGTGATCCCGTCCACGTCGTAGTCCCCATAGACCGCCACAGTCTCCCCCGTCTCCAGGGCCCGGCGGATGCGGCGGACCGCCCGGTCCATGTCCCGCAGGCCCATCGGGTCCTCCAGCGGCGTCTCTCCGGGGGCGAGGAGGGCCTGGGCCTCCTCCTGCGTCCGGATCCCCCGGGCGGACAGCACTGCCGCCAGAAGCGGAGGGACCCCCGCCTGCTCCAGCTCCTCCCGGGCGGCGCGGCTGGGCGCGGCGACCCGCCATTCCTGATAACGCATCGGGCATCCCTCCTTCCCCCCAGCGCGGGCGGACACACTGAGAATAATATCACAGGTTATTATACCATAGTTTTCAGTACAGGCACAAGTAAAATTCAGCACATCCCCCATGCCTCTCCTCTCCCGTCCATTCTGTTTCCCAGTTTCTCCCCCAACAAAAGACAAACCGGCCGGAGCCCCGCATTCCGCAGGCTCCGGCCGGTCTGATCTTCCGGTCTTATTCCGCCAGGATCACCCGGCAGGTCTCGCTCCAGGGCTGCTCCGGCCGCTGGAAGGGGATGTCCGCCGCCTCCAGCGCCCCACACAGGGCCTCCAGCGTCTGGGCGCTCACCGTGCAGAAGCTGCGGCCCTGTCCGTCCAGCTCCCACTGGTCCAAAGCGGGCAGCAGCTCCGCCGCGCCCTCCGGCAGGGCGGTCAGCAGCAGCTCGGTCTCCTCCGGCTGTACGCTGTACAGCGCGGGTCCTCCCGCTTCCCCGTCCGCCAGGGCAGGCTCAGGGGCCTCTCCCGCCGTGTTTTCCCCCTGGGCAAGGGCGGCACGCGGCACACCTGCAACCTTCGACGGGTTCTCTCCATTGGCCGCGCCGCTCTGCGGCGCACTGGCAGTCTCCGTCCCGTCCGCTGTTTCCGGCGGTTCCGTCGTCTTGCTCTGCACCGGATCCTCATCTGTACCGGCCGCAGAGGCCGCGCCGGCCACAGGGGCCTCGCCGGAGCCTGCGGACTCCTCTGACCACTGGGCGAGATCGGGGACCGCCGCAACATTCCCGGACGCCCCCAGGCCGGGCCGGTCCGCGCCGTAGTACAGCCCCACGCAGATCACCGCGCAGGCCGCCAGTCCGGCCGCCGCCTTCCACTGGGGCCGCCGCCACAGGGGGACGACCTTGGCGGGGCGGGCATCCTCCCGGACCCGCTCCATCACGCGGTCCGCAAAGCCCTCGGGCGCCGGAGTCTCCTCCAGCTCCCCCATGGCCTGATGCAGCTCCCTCAGAGCCGCCCAGTCCGCCCGGCAGGCAGGGCAGCAGGCCAGATGGGCCTCCAGCTCCCCCTGCTCCTCTCCGGTCAGCGGACCGTCCAGGGCCTGACTCATCTGTTCCAGAGCCTCTTCACAGGACAGCACGCCCGGTCACCTCCTGTATGTCTCTTCTAATGGCTTAGACTCAGACTGGGCAAAAAAGTTCCCATTCTCCTGCAGTCTTTTTTTCAGGGCCAGCCGCGCCCGGGCCAGACGTGACTTCACCGTTCCCAGATCGAGGGACAGAAGTTCCCCGATCTCCTGATAGGACAGCCCGGACACCTCCCGCATGACCAGGATCTCCCGCTGGTGGTCCGGCAGGGCACGGAGCTCCCGCTCCAGCGCCTGACGCCGCTCCTTCCGCTCCAGCTCCTCCTCCGGTCCGGCCCCGGGGGCCGCCGGCTCCAGCCAGCCCGCCTCTTCGTCGTCCAGAGAGCAGAAATTCTCCCTCTCCTGCCGCCGCTTCCGCTTCCGCAGCAGGTCGATGCATGCGTTGGATGCCAGACGGTACAGCCAGGTGGAAAAGCTGCTGTCCCCCTGGAAGGAGGCCAGCCCCCGCCAGGCGTTGAGGAATGCCTCCTGGGCCGCGTCCTGAGCGTCCTCCCGGTCCCCTGTCATTCTCAGACACAGGGTATAGATCCGGTCCTGGTGGGCCGTCACCAGCTCCGCGAAGGCGTCCTGGTCGCCCCCCTTTGCCCGGAGCACGGTCTCTTGTTCGGTCAAAGCGATCTCTCCCTCCTGTACGGCTCACGCGTCCGCCAGATCCCGTTTGATCCCCCTGGTCACCCGGTACACATCCTCCAGGGTGGTGATCTTCACAATCTGTTCCTTATAGTACCCCGCGTGTGGCACCCCCTTCAAGTACCAGGCGTAGTGCCGCCTGGCCTCCAGACAGGCGATCTTTTCCCCCTTGTTGGCCGCCGACAGCTCGAACTGCCGCACGGCGGTGTCGCACCGCTCCGCCAGCGGCGGCATGGGTGGGATCTCCCGCCCCTCCAGGGCCGCCCTGCACTGGGCGAACAGCCAGGGATTTCCAAAGACGCCCCGGCCGATCATAGCCATGTCCGCCCCGGTATATTTCAGGATCCGGGGCGCGTCGCTGGGCTTGAACACATCTCCGTTGGCCAGAACGGGGATCTTCACTGCCCGCTTGACCTCCCGGATCCAGTCCCAGTTGGCCGTCCCGGCGTACATCTGGTTCCGGGTCCGGCCGTGGACGGCCACCGCGGCCGCGCCAGCCTCCTCCATCGCCCGTGCAAACTCCACACAGTTGATGGAGCCCTTGTCCCAGCCCAGCCGGAATTTGACGGTGACGGGACAGCCCGCCCCCCGGACCACCGCCTCCAGCACCCGGACCGCCTTGTCCGGGTCCCGCATCAGTCCGGAGCCGTCCCCGGAGTTGGCCACCTTGGGCACGGGGCAGCCCATGTTGATGTCGATGAGGTCCGCCCCGGACACCTCGTGGGCGATAGCGGCCGCCTCCTCCATGCACACCGGGTCGCTGCCGAAGATCTGGGCGGCGGCGGGGTACTCCCCCTCCCCCAGCTGGAGCAGGGGAATGGACTTTTTATCCTGAAAGCACAGGGCCTTGGCACTGACCATTTCGGTACAGGTCAGCCCTGCCCCCTGCTCCCGGCAGATGGTGCGGAACGCCAGGTCTGTCACCCCCGCCATGGGGGCCAGCGCCAGCGGAACATCGATTTTGATTCCTCCGATCTCAACCATGGGGACCTCCTGGAAATAAAACATACAGAATGGGCGGTGCGCCGCCCTGATCGCAGTGTATTCTATCATATCAGCCACAGGTTGACAAGGCCGCCCGTTCCCATTAGAATAGGGGAAAACCGCGAAATCGGGGGGATCTGTATGGAATGGAAGGAACTGCGCGCCGCTCTGCGGGGGCTGACCGTCTATCGGGAGGAACTGGAAACTGAGATCGGCCGGTCGGTCACCGGGCTGCTGGACGCTCTGCACCGCCAGGACGGCGAGGAGGCCCTGGCCGCCTATACCGGCCTGTTTGCCGCCCTGTGCCGGGAGGAGTTCCAGGGGCTGGGGGACTGGCTGTGGGACCGCCTGCGCTTCCATGAGAGCGCGTACTCCCTGCTGATCGACCAGGGCGGCTCCGCCCCCGTCCTGGAGCAGGCCGCGCGGCAAGATGTGGACACCCTGGTCCGGCTGGCCGGGACCGGCTGTTCCTGCTTCCTGGACGCCATTCAGGCCCTGCTCCCGCCGGAGTTCGCCCCGGTGCTGGCCGGACTGTCCCAATGGCGGACCGGGAGCCCCTTCGACTTTGACACCCTCACCGCATTCTACCGGGAGCATGGGGCGGGGCTGTACGCCAAATACCGGGCCTTTCTCTGGGAGGACGGCAGCCTGATCCCGGTGGCCGACCCGGACTGTCCCCATCCGGTGGAGCTGCTGGGCTATGAGCAGCAGCGGCAGCAGGTGCTGGACAACACCCGCCTTCTGGTGGCGGGCCGCCCCTCCAACAACGTGCTCCTCTTCGGCGACGGCGGCACGGGCAAATCCGCCACGGTGAAATCCATGCTCTATCTGGAGGGCATGGAGGACCTGCGGCTCATCGAGATCCAGAAGGAAAACCTGGTGGGGATGCCCCGGCTCATCCGCTCCCTGGCCGGACGCCGCCAGAAGTTCATCCTGTTCATCGACGACCTGGCCTTCGACCAGGACGACCAGACCTACTCCTCCCTCAAGACCATTCTGGAGGGCGGGCTGGAGAAGCGGCCGGTCAATGTGGCCATCTACGCCACCTCCAACCGGCGTCACTTGGTACGGCAGACCTTCTCAGAGCGGGCGGGCAAGGAGGTCGACACCTTTGAGACCATCTCGGAAAAGACCGCTCTGGCCGAGCGCTTCGGCCTGCGCATCCCCTATATGACCATGAACAAGCGGGAGTATCTGGCCCTCATCGACCACCTGGCCGGTCTGTACCAGGTGGAGATGGACCGGGAGTTTCTCCACGCCCGTGCCATGGAGTGGGAGATCCGCCACGCCGGCCGCACCCCCCGGGTGGCCCGGCAGTTCATTGCCAGCCTTACCGGCTGATCTCCTCCGGACAGCAAGGGCCCGGACCGCGGCGCGGTCCGGGCCCTTTTTACGCATCTCCGCAGCCTCACTCCACCGCCACCGAGATCTTGGTGCGGTACTGGGCGGGATCCCGCTGGGCGATCTCGTCCCACAGCCCCTCCTTATAGGAGCAGCCCACCGGACGCAGCCCCCGGGCGGAAATCTCATCCAGCAGCCGGCGGTATGCCTCCCGAGCGCGGTGGTAGTCCCCCTGGAGGCAGATGGCGGCGTACCGCCCCGCCGGCTTTTCAAACAGCGGGACTCCGGCAGCCGGGTGCTCCACCTGGGTGAAGTAGCAGGCATATTCGTCAAACCGCCCCGCCGCCAGACTCTCCCCGAAGATCATCGCCCCGAAGGGGTAGCCCTCGTTCCACCCCTCCCGGTGACAGCGGGCCAGGTGCTCATACAGGATGGGTGCGGCCACCGCCGGGTCGGCGCTGTGGATGGGCTCGCTGAGGATCAGCAGCGCCGGGGGACAGTCCTCAAAGAACACCTGGCCGCACACCGCCCGCCGTCCCTGCTCCAGCAGCTTCCGCTTGGTTCGGATCATGGTCTGGATCCGCCGGAGCTGGGCCAGCTCCCGCTCCACCTCCGCCTCCTGCTGGTCCAGCAGGGCGGTGAGCCGCTCCGGGTCCCGCCGGTCCAGATACGCCTTGATGTCCAGCAGGGGCATCCCCAGCTCCTTCAGGGCGGCGATGACCATGAACACGTCGTACTGCTCCTGACTGTAATAGCGGTAGCCGTTCTCCCCCCGGAGGGCTGGGGCAAACAGGCCGATCTGGTCGTAGTGGTGCAGGGTTCGTTTGTTGGTCCCGCAGATGTGGGCAAAATCAGCCGCCCGCAGGCGGGAGGCGTTCTCTTTCTCCCCCACGAGAAAATTCCCCCTTGACTATCACGTTACGTTATCCTTTATTGTATCAAAGAAGCAAGCGCAAGTAAAGGAGGCACATTGCCATGCCACAGCTCAGCCGCCGCGTGCAGCTGTTCACCGACTCTGTGATCCGGCGGATGACCCGGATCAGCGAGCAGTACGACGCCATCAACCTCTCCCAGGGCTACCCCGACTTCGACCCGCCCCGTCCCCTGCTGGACCGCCTGGCCCAGGTGGCCTATGAGGGCCCCCACCAGTACTCCGTCACCTATGGAGCCCAGAACCTGCGGGAGGCCCTGGCGGACAAGCACAGCCGGGCCACCGGCTGCACCGTGGACCCGAACGCCCAGGTGCTGGTCACCTGCGGCGGCACCGAAGCCATGATGTCCGCCATGATGACGGTGTGCAGCCCCGGGGACAAGGTGATCGTATTCAGCCCCTTCTATGAGAACTACGGGGCGGACGCCATTCTCTCCGGCGCGGAGCCCATCTACATCCCTCTGGTCCCGCCCGCCTTCGACTTTGACCGCGCCGCCCTGGAGGACGCCTTCCGCCAGGGGGCCAAGGCCATCATCGTCTGCAATCCCTCCAACCCCACAGGAAAGGTCTTTACCCGGGAGGAGCTGGAGTACATCGGCGCCCTGGCCCAGCGGTATGACGCGTACGTCATCACCGACGAGGTATACGAGCACATCGTGTTTGCCCCCTTCCACCACGTCCACATGGCCGGCCTGCCCGGGATGGAGGACCGCACCATCACCTGCAGCTCCCTGTCCAAGACCTACTCCATCACCGGCTGGCGGCTGGGCTATCTCATCGGCCCGGCGGAGGTCATTGAGCACGCCAAAAAGATCCACGATTTCCTCACCGTCGGGGCCCCCGCCCCCCTTCAGGAGGCCGCCTGCGTGGGAGTCCGCTTCCCTCAATCCTATTACAAGGAGCTGACCGCGCTGTACACCCGGAAGCGGGATGTGTTCCTGAAGGGCCTGGACCGGCTGGGGCTGAAGCACAACGTCCCCCAGGGGACCTATTTCGTCCTGCTGGACATCTCTGACTTTCTGGCCCTGGACCGCTTCCGGGGCTGGAGCGATCTGGAGTTCTGTGAGTGGATGATCCGTGAGATCGGCGTCGCCGCGGTGCCCGGCTCCAGCTTTTTCCGGGAGCCGGTGAACCACCTCATCCGCCTGCACTTCGCCCGGAGCGAGGAGACCCTGGAACAGGCCCTGGACCGGCTGGCCAAGCTGGCCGCACTGCTGCACTAAGGAGGTTTTACGACATGGAGATCAAACCCTTTCTGGTAGAAGAATGGATGAATCAATATGAGGTGGGGGCCAGGTACAACATCGCTGAAACCTGTGTGGACTCCGTCTCCCTGGACGAGCTGTTCCAGCTCACCGGCGAGGACAAGGAGGCCTTTCTCTCCTCCCTGTGCGCCCGGCGGCTGACCTACGGGGACATCTTCGGCCAGCCCGCCTTTCTGGAGGGGATCTGCCGGCTGTACCGGGACCTGCGCCCGGAGCAGGTGATCCCCACCCACGGCGCCGCCGGAGCCAACCACCACCTGTTCTGCTCCCTGGTGGAGCCGGGGGACAAGGTCATCTCCGTCCTGCCCACCTATCAGCAGCTGTACTCCATCCCCGACTCTCTTGGAGCCAAGGTGGAACTGCTCCCCCTGTCCCCGGACAACGGCTTTCTGCCCGACCTGGCCCGCCTGGAGAAGCTGGCCCAGGGAGGCGTCAAGCTCATCTGCCTGAACAACCCCAACAACCCCACCGGGGCCCTCATGTCCCAGGAGATGCTGGAGGAGATCGTCTCCATCGCCCGCCGCCACGGGTCCTATATCCTGTGCGACGAGGTGTACCGCCATCTCACCCAGGAGGACGGCTACTGCCCCTCCATCGTGGACCTGTATGAGAAGGGCATCAGCGTCAGCAGTATGTCCAAGGTGTTCTCCCTGGCCGGGATCCGGCTGGGCTGGATCACCTCCCGGGATCCTGAGGTGCTGAAACGCTGCCTCATCCACCGGGACTATGACCTCATCAGCTGCGGGCTGCTGGATGAGACGGTGGCCGCCCTGGCCCTGAAGCACGGAGACAGGCTGCTGGCCCGCAACCGGGGCATCGTACGGGAGAATCTGTCCATTCTGGACAACTGGGTCCGGCGGGAGCCCCATGTCACCTATGTCAAGCCCCAGGCTGGTACCACCGCCCTGGTGTACTACGACCTGGACATCCCCTCCTATGACTTCTGCAAGGAGATGTATCACGCCACCGGGGCCTTCGTCACCCCGGGCGACTGCTTCCAACAGGAGCGCTGCGTCCGGGTGGGCTACGCCTGCGACCGGCAGACCCTGGTGGACGGCCTGGAGGCCATGAGCGCCTTCCTGGCTCAGAAGGCCAAAAGCTGAGCCCAGACAGAAAAAAACGTTGCCGGAGACCGCCGACATGGCGGTCTCCGGCAGCGTTTTCTGTTGTCTCACAAGACGGGAGGCTCTTTTCTTTGGCCGGGAGCCCCCGTCAGCCGCCCAGGTAGGCGCGCTTGATCTCCGGGCTCTCGATCAGCTCCGCGCCGCTACCGGTAGCCACGATCTTTCCGGTCTCCATCACATAGCCCCGGTGGGCCACGGACAGGGCCATCTGGGCGTTCTGCTCCACCAGCAGGATGGTGGAGCCCTTCCGGTTCAGGTCCTGGATGATGTCAAAGATCTGCTCCACCAGGATGGGGGCCAGGCCCATGGAGGGCTCATCCAGCATCAGCAGCTTGGGGTGGGACATGAGGGCGCGGCCCATGGCCAGCATCTGCTGCTCGCCGCCGGACAGCGTACCCGCCACCTGGCTGCGGCGCTCCTTCAGACGGGGGAACAGGTCGTACACCATCTCCAGATCACGGGGCACACCGGCGGGGGGCTGGGTATAGGCCCCCATCTCCAGGTTCTCCTCCACCGACATCTGGAGGAACACCCGCCGGCCCTCGGGTACCTGGGCCAGGCCCCGGCCCACCAGCTTGTCGGCGCTCACAGTGTTGATGTCCTGTCCGTCAAAGAGGATGCTCCCCGTCTTGGACCGGAGCAGGCCGGAGACGGTCTGGAGGGTGGTGGTCTTGCCCGCGCCGTTGGCCCCGATCAGCGTGACGATCTCCCCCTGGTTGACCTGGAAGGAGATGTCCTTGATGGCGTGGATGGCCCCGTAGTAGACGTTGATGCCCTCTACCTTCAGCAGTGTCTCCATCGGTCACGCCTCCTTTCGCTTGCCCAGATAGGCCTCGATGACCACCGGGTCGTTTTTGATCTCGTCCGGGGTGCCCTTGGCGATGATCTGCCCGAAGTTGAGCACCGCGATGCCCTCACAGATCCCCATGACCAGGTTCATGTCGTGCTCGATGAGGAGGATGGCAATGCCGAAGGTGTCCCGGATCTTGACGATATTGTCCATAAGCTCCGCGGTCTCCGAGGGGTTCATGCCTGCCGCCGGCTCGTCCAGCAGCAGCAGGCTGGGGTTGGTCGCCAGGGCCCGGACGATCTCCAGCTTCCGCTGGTCGCCGTAGGGCAGAGAGCCCGCCTTGTACTTCGCCAGATAGCCCATGTCGAAGATGGACAGCAGCTCCATGGCCCGCTCGTGGGCCAGCCGCTCCGCATTCCAGTACCGGGGCAGGCGGAGGATCCCCGACCACATATTATAGTTGATGTGGTTGTGCAGGCCCAGCTTCACGTTGTCCTCCACGCTCAGGTTGGAAAACAGGCGGATGTTCTGGAAGGTGCGGGCGATGCCCGCCTTGTTCACCTGGACGGTGTTCATGTTGTGGGTGTCCACGCCGTCCACCAGGATGGTGCCCCGGGTAGGCTGATACACTTTGGTCAGCAGATTGAACACTGTGGTCTTGCCCGCGCCGTTTGGGCCGATGAGGCCGGCGATCTCGGTGCGGCCGATGGCCATGTTGAAGTCCTTTACCGCCGCCAGGCCGCCGAAGTCGATGCCCAGGTGGCGGCACTCCAGAATGGGGCTTTTATCGATGTCCCGCTCCGGGATCTTGTTGGTGCTGGGCACCGGGACCAGCTTGACCGGTTCCTTTGGCATCCGACTCATTGTGCCGCGCCCCCTTTCTTTTCTTGTCTGCCCTCCCGCAGCCGGGCAAAGAAGCCCCAGACGGTGGGATTGTTGGTTGCCAGCATCACGAGGATCAGCACGATGGCATACACCAGCATCCGGTAGTCCGCGAACTGCCGCAGGGCCTCAGGCAGGATGGTCAGGGCCGCCGCCGCGATGACAGAGCCCCACATATTGCCCAGGCCGCCCAGCACCACAAACACCAGGATCAGGATGGAGGTATTGAAGTCGAACTTGGTGGCCACGAAGGTGGTCTGGCTGCATCCGTACAGGGTGCCGGCCGCGCCCGCCAGAGCGGCGGAGGTGACGAAGGCGATCATCTTGTACTTGGTGACGCTGATGCCCACGCTCTCAGCGGCGATGCGGTTATCCCGGGCGGCCATGATGGCCCGTCCGGTGCGGCTGTTGACCAGGTTGAAGATGACCACCAGGGTGATCACCACCAGCACAAAGCCTACGGTGAAGGTGGAGATGCGCTGGGTGTTCATCACGCCCATGGGGCCGCGGATCAGCTGAAGGCCGCCCTCCTCCAGGGCGTTCTTATCGGTGAGGAAGCTGAAGTGCAGCCCCTTTTTGTCCACAGCCAGGTAAGTGTTGGTGAGCACGCTTTTGATGATCTCGCCAAAGGCCAGGGTCACGATGGCCAGATAGTCGCCGTTGAGGCGCAGCACTGGGATGCCGATGAGGAACCCGAAGAAGCCGGCCAGGGCGGCGCCGATCACCATGGCCACGCCCAGGCGCACCGGCGTGAAGGGGATCAGCTCCGCCAGCCCGTTGGCGGCGGCACAGCCCAGGAACGCTCCAATGCTCATAAAGCCCGCGTGACCCAGGGACAGCTCTCCGGACACGCCCACCACCAGGTTCAGGGCCAGGGCCATGGTCACATAGGCGCAGATGGGGATCAGCTGCCCCTCCAGCACCGAGCCCAGCCCCGTGGTCATCCGCAGCAGCTGGAGGATCACAAAGGCGCCCACCACCAGGGCATAGGTAAATACGCTGGACCGGGTGGTCTTATTCATATTTGCAAGTCGGTTGACAACACGGCTCATAGCTACCACCTCACACTTTCTCGCGCACAGTCTTGCCCAGCAGACCGGCGGGCTTCACCAGCAGCACCACGATCAGTACGCCGAACACCACCGCCGTGGACAACTGGGTGGAGATATAGGCCCCGGCAAAGATCTCGATGACACCCAGCAGCAGGCCGCCCAGCAGGGCCCCGGGGATGGAGCCGATCCCGCCGAACACAGCGGCAGTAAATGCCTTGATGCCCGGCATGGAGCCGGTGGTGGGGGTGAGGGTGGGATAGGCGGAGCACAGCAGCACACCGGCGATGGCCGCCAGGGCCGAGCCGATGGCAAAGGTCATGGAGATGGTGCGGTTGACGTTGATGCCCATCAGCTGGGCAGCCCCCTTGTCCTCTGAGACGGCGCGCATGGCCTTACCCATCTTGGTCCGCCCGGTGAAGGCGGTGAGGGCCAGCATGATGACCACGCAGGCGGCGATGGTCACCAGGGTGACGTGGGAGATGGTCAGCGGGCCGATCTTCTGGCTGCCGCTGCCCACGATGGGGGAGAAGATCTTGGGGCTGGAGGACCACAGGATCAGGGCGGAGTTCTGGAGAAAATAGCTCACACCGATGGCGGTGATGAGCACCGCCAGAGAGGGGGCCTGGCGCAACGGCTTATAGGCCAGCCCCTCGATCACCACACCCAAAACGGTGCACACCGCCATGGACAGCACCACGCCCGCCAGGGCGGGCACCACTGCGGCAGCCATGCTTCCCGCCTCAAACATGGGGCTCAGGCCGGTCATGGCAAAGAAGCACACATAGGCCCCCACCATGATCACGTCGCCGTGGGCGAAGTTGAGCATTTTGGCGATGCCGTATACCATGGTATACCCCAGGGCGATGATGGCATAGACGCTGCCCAGGCTCAAGCCCCGGATCAGATAGTCCAACAGGGTCAAAACATCCATAATTCACTCACCTTTTCTCTCCTTTTTTCTTTGGACGCATGGGAAAAACGCCGGGCCTGCCGGCCCCTTTCCCACACACCCCGTATGGAAGGAAGACTCCCCCGCGGCGGCACACAGGCCCCCGCGGGGAGAGGCGCTTCCGGTCATACAGACTCAGTCCATGCCTGCATAAGCGCCGTTCTGGATGACCATGCCCTTGGGGCTCTTGGACACCGCGCCGGTGGCGTCCCAAGTGATGCCCGCGCCGTCGCCGGTCAGACCGGTGAAGGTAATGGTGGGGAAGGTCTCCTTCATCTTGGCGTTCAGGTCGGCCGCACTCATGTCCGGGGTGCAGCCGGCGGTCTCCAGCGCCAGCTTATAGGCGTACACGCAGTCATAGGCGTCGGCGGCGAACTGGATGGGGGTCTCGCCGTACTTCTCCTGATACTTCTTGACAAAGCTCTGGGTGGCCTCGTCCTCGTCGTCGGCGTTGAAGGGGGTCAGCAGCATGACGCCCTCTGCCAGAGCGGGGTCGAAGTTCTTCATGGTGAGGATGCCGTCCATGCCGTCCACGCCGAAGAACTTGGGGGCGTAGCCCATGGCCTTGGCCTGGCTGAGGATCAGAGAGGCGGGCTCATAGTAGATGGGCAGGAACAGCAGGTCGGCCTCGGCCTGCTTGGCCTGGGTCAGCTGGACGTTGAAGTCGTTCTGGGAGTCGGTGGTGAAGGTGGCGTTGCCCACTACGTTCAGGCCCAGCTTGTCGGCCTCTGCCATGAACTTATCCTTGATGCCGGTGGAGTAGTTGTCGTCGCTCTTCCAGATGATGAAGATCTTCTCTCCCAGCTGCTGCTCCGCAATGTACTGGGCAGAGGCCAGACCCTGGTTGGGATCGGAGAAGCACATCTGATACACATTGTCCTTGCCGGCGATCACGTCAGGAGAGGAGGCGGAGGGGGTGAGGGCAAAAATGCCGTCCTCCTGGCTCAGGGCGGAGGTGCTGATGCCGGGCTGGGAGGTGACGGAGCCCAGAGAGATCTGCATCCCCCACTCCTTCAGCGCGTTATAGGCGTTGACCGCCTTCTCCGGGTCGTGCTGGTCGTCCTCGTACTTCAGGTCGAACTGGATGGCGCCGCCCTGGGCATTGATCTCGTCCACGGCGATCTGAGCGCCCCGCTGGGCGGCCAGGCCATAGATGGAGGCCCCTCCGGTGAGGGGACCGGTGCCGCCCAGCTTGAAGGCAGTGCCGGCGGCGCTGTCCGTGCCGCTGGACGCCGCACCGGAGCCGGAGCCGCCGCAGGCGGTCATGGACAGGGTCATGGCCGCGGCCATGGCAAAGGCAAGAAACTTTTTGCTGTTCATACAGATCTCTCCTTTTTTCAACAGGATGGATATATTAAAAAAGCGGCTCCGTTCCAAAGAACGGAGCCGCCCTTTTAACCCTTTTGATGGGTGAAAAGCGGTTACCTCTTTGGAACGCTGTTTCGGCCCCCCAGGGCCAGAATAATCAACAGCCCGGCTACGCACAGTACGGACAGCACGTTCACCAGCAGGAGGGAGTCGGCCAGAAGGCCCACGATCCCTACCAGGACAACAAAAAAGGACACCATCATCATGGTGTCCAACAGGCTCACAGAGGCAGAGGCACTTCCAGACTTGGCCTGGAAATTCGCGCAGGAGGAAGCGGCCGCTGTCATTCCGGCGGCAGAAGCGCAGCTGTACGCATTGTGTCCACAGCTCTGCTTTTTCATGCTTCCCCTCCCCTTTCTAACGCTGGATGGTTGTGAATTTTGTTCTATTGTAAAGCACCCTCCGCAATTAGTCAATGGTGCTTTCCACCAGAATCCAGAAAAAGTACGCCCCACTTCATGTCCGTTCTGCACAGAATTTTGTCCGTGTGCGGCGGTCACACCGCAAAAAGCGACCGGGCCGCGCCTCCGGCGGAAGCCAGAGACGGACCCGGTCCAGATCCATGTTACAGCTCTGTCAACGGCATGGGAGCGGGGACCTTCTCCCGGTCCGTGCTGTCATAGGCCCGGGACAGCTCCTCCAGGGCCACATCCTGGTCAGCCAGCAGGGCAGTCATCTGCTCCAGACACTTCCCCGCCTTCTCCAGCTGATCCGCCGCGTGGGAGACGGTGGACTCCACCTCGCTACGCAGGGCGTCGTACTCCACCTGGACCCGGCCCAGCCACTGCTCCATGCCCCGGCGCAGCTCCCGCGCCTGTCTGTCCGCCTCATTCAGCACGTTCTGAGCCCGGCAGTGGGCCTCCAGCTCCACCCCGGCGGCCCGCTCCTTGACGGCGGTATAGGCTGCCGCCCCGGGCTCCAGCTCCGCCACCCGGCGGCGCAGGCTGTCCCGCTCCCGGCGCAGCTCCTCCAGTTCCCGGCTCTGGGCCTCCTCCCGCTCCCGGCTAGCCTCCAGCACCGCCTTCACCTGCTCCAGCTGCTGGCTCAGGCTCTCCCGGTCCCGGTTGAGGATGGTCACACGCTCCTCCTGGTCCGACTCCTGAGAGGCCAGCTTCCGCCGGTCCTCCTCCGCCTCCTCCAGGCGCCGCTGAAGCTCCTGCTGCTTTCGGGCGTTTTCCGCCGCCGTCTTTTCCAAATAGTCCAGCACGTCCTGCCGGTTGAAGCCGCCGAAGGCGGCGCTGCGAAAGGGATGGTCCATGGGGCACCTCGTCTCCGCCCCTTTCGGGGCAATTTGTCATATTCCGTGTTATTTTATCACATTCCATGCAAAATTACAATTCCGGCTTGCATCTCTGACAGATTTGACGCAGGCTTGGAAATGCGGTATACTCAGACTGTAAAAACTGCCCAGTTCCTGCCTGACTCCTGGTGATGGGCTCTTATTTCTGCGCTCTGATCCCTGATTTCACACAAAAGGGGGGTCTCCCTATGGTATTCAGCAGTCTTGTCTTTCTGCTGGGTTTTCTTCCCGCCCTGCTTCTGGTCTATTATCTCGTTCCCGCCCGGTTTCGTGGGCTGCGGAACCTGGTCCTGCTGGGGGCCAGCCTGTTCTTTTACTGGTGGGGGGCCGGTCCTCTGGTCCTTCTGATGGTCCTGTCCATCTCCGTCAACTATGTGGGTGGCCTGCTGGCCGGACAGAGGGACCGGCCCCGGCTGGCCTGGGCGGGGCTGCTCTTTGCCGTATGCGCCGGGCTGGGCCTGCTGGCCTGGTTCAAGTACGCCGGTTTTCTGGCCCGGACCATCTGCGGCCTGGGCTTTGCTGTCCCGATCCCTCAGGTCACCCTGCCCATCGGCATCTCCTTTTTCACCTTCCAGGGGCTCAGCTATGTCATCGACGTATACCGGGGGGACGCCCCCATTCAGAAAAACCCTCTGGACACGGCCCTGTATGTGGCCCTGTTCCCCCAGCTGGTGGCCGGCCCCATCGTGCGGTACACCACCGTGATGGAGGAGATCGCCCACCGGGAGGAGACCTTGTCGGAGTTTGCCGCCGGGGCCACCCGTTTCTGCTTCGGCCTGTCCAAAAAGATGGTGCTGGCCAACTCCATGGGCCAGATCGCCGACGGAGTCTTTGGACAGACAGCCGCCAATCTGGATCCCGGCCTGGCCTGGGTGGGGGCCCTGGCCTATACCTTCCAGATCTACTTCGACTTCTCCGCCTATTCCGATATGGCGATCGGCCTGGGCCATACGTTCGGCTTCCACTTCCTGGAGAACTTCAACTACCCCTATATCTCCCGCTCCGTCACCGAGTTCTGGCGGCGGTGGCACATCTCCCTCAGCTCCTGGTTCCGGGACTATGTGTACATCCCCCTGGGGGGCAACCGCTGCTCCAGGGCCAGGCAGATCCGCAACATTCTGACGGTATGGCTGCTCACCGGCCTGTGGCACGGGGCCGCCTGGACCTTCATCCTGTGGGGACTGTGGTTCTGCCTCCTGCTGCTGGGGGAAAAATTCCTGTGGGGGCATTTCCTGGAGCAGCTGCCCAGCCCGATCCGCTGGGCCTGTACCATGCTGGCTGTCATCCTCAGCTGGGTGCTGTTCCGGGCGGCGGATCTGGGCCAGGCGTGGGCCTATCTGGGCGCCATGTTCGGCCAGACCACCGGCCTGGCCCAGGACGGTCAAGCAGTCTACTACCTGCTCCAGTTCTGGCCGGAGTGGATCCTCGCCCTCATCGCCTTCCTGCCGGTGAAGCAGTGGCTCCAGTCCTGGCTGGAGGCCCGGGGGGCCGCCGGTCAGACGCTCGCCCTGTGGGCGCCCCGGGTATTGGCCCTGGGGCTGCTGGTCCTCTCCTATGGGCTGCTGGTCACCGGCTCCTTCAATCCCTTCATCTATTTCCAATTCTAAGGAGGCTCCCCCATGAAAAAGAGTAGATGGGCCGACTGGTTCCTGACCGCCGGCTTTCTCGGCTTCCTGGCGCTGGCCCTGGCCGTCACTCTGATCCGGCCAAAGTCGGGCTGGTCCTACTATGAGAATCGGAATCTGGCCCATCCGGCGGAGCTGTCGGTGGAGACGCTTCTGGACGGCACCTTCCCCGCCAGCGTGGAGCCGGTGCTCCAGGACCACGCCGCCGGGCGGAACACCCTGATGAAGCTGTCCGTCTGGGTCGACCTGCACCTGTTCCACCGCCCGGTGGTCAACCAGGTAATCCCTGCGGATGGGATGCTCCTGGGCTGGAACCCCTATGAAACTCCGGACCCCGCCGGGATCACCGCCCAGGCGGAGCACATGGCGGAGGAGCTGGCCCACCTGCGGGATGTGGTGGAGGAGTACGGCGGGCACTTCTGCTATGCAGCGGTCCCGGGACAGTACGCCTACTACCCGGACGCCTATCCGGACTTTCTCAACAACCGGGAGGCGTATACCGCTCTGGAGGTCCCCGCCCTCACCCATGCCATGGCGGAACGTGGGATGGATCTTCTGGACATGGGGCCGGTGCTGGACACAGCTGGTAACCCCAGGGAATATTACTCCATGGCCGACTACCACTATCAGTTCGGCGGAGCCTATCTCACCTACCGGGCCATCCTGGAGCGCCTCAGCGCGGAGCTGGGTACAGAGCTGACCATTTTGGACGGAAACTCCCTCGCGGTGGAGACCCTGCCCAACCCCTATCTGGGCTCCCGGGGGCGGAAGCTCTTCGGCTTGGAGGACTGCGGGGAACACCTGACCATCGGCCTGCCCAGGGCCCCCGTCCCCTTCACCCGGACGGACAACGGCACGGAGACCGCCCCGACAGTATATGCCCTCCCCGCCACCGGCACAGAGGGGGTGCTTTACTCCCTCTACATGGGGGGCGATGTGGGCGAGACCGTAATCGAGACCAACCGCCCCGACCTGCCCTCCATCCTCATCTACGGGGACAGCTTCACAAACCCGGTGGAGTGCCTGGCTTATTACAGTTTTGATGAGATGCGCTCCATTGACCTGCGCCATTATCGTGAAATGCCCCTGGCCGACTACATCCGCCTCCACCAGCCGGACATCGTGGTGGGGATCCGGGACTATGAGGCTCTGCTGTCCACCGACTACAACGGAAATCTCTTCCAGCTCCAGCCCTGACAGGAGGTACGCGCTATGAAGTTCAAAGACGGATCCGCCTGCCCGGCCCCGGACGTGGAGGCGCTGGCCCGGGACTATGAACAGGCCCGGGACCTGGGTGAGGTGCGCCTAGGCCGTCTGGGACTATACCTTCCCCGGCTCACCCATATCGACTTTCTTCCCCTGGAGTCCCTCGCCCATGTCTATCTGCGTCTGGAGGACATTCCGGTGGGCATGGGCTGCCGCCGGGTCCCCGTGGGGCAGTATTACCTGATGGCCGTCCTCCGGGACGGCGGGAAGCGCAAAGCCGCCCTGGCGGACCGCGCCTGCGGCGACTGGGCCCTGGACCAGCTCCGCGCCCTTGTGCCGGAGCTTCGGACCGGCTGGGTCCCCGGCCGGGACTAACGGTCTTGTTTTCCTTTTTCTAGTTTTTCAAGAACCAGCTTGTATAGACTGAACAATTATTTTAAAAAAATACTTGACATTTTGGCCGAAGTCGTTATAATGCAGATAACGATATGTGCTGCTTTAGCTGTCAGATAGGGCCTCCGCCCTGCCATCACAGATAAAATCCAGCAAAGACGAATCAACGCCCCGTGCGTGGGCCGTTCTCCGTCTTTGCTGGTTTTTTTATTGCGCAGAGCCTTCAACTCCTCCGAAGCCCGTCAGAGCAGGAGCTTCGGAGGCCGCAGGACCCGGGCCCGGCGCATATCAAATACGAAAAGGAGAATGGACATGACGATCGGCGTAGTAAAGGAAATCAAAAACAATGAGTTCCGCGTGGGACTGACCCCGGACGCAGTCAGCGCCTTTGTACAGGCTGGGCACCCCGTACTGGTGGAGAAGGGCGCCGGACTGGGTTCCGGTTTCCCCGATGAGGAGTATGTGCAGGCCGGCGCCACTCTGGAGGACACCGCAGAGGCCGTCTGGAACCAGTCCGGCATGATCGTGAAGGTCAAGGAGCCCATCGAGTGCGAATACCGTTTCTTCCGCAAAGACCTGATCCTCTACACCTATCTGCATCTGGCCGCTGACGCCCCCCTGACCAAGGCTTTGATGGAGTCCGGCGTGAAGGCCATCGCCTATGAGACCATCGTGGGCCGCAGCGGCGGTCTGCCCTGCCTGACCCCCATGAGCGAGATCGCCGGCCGTATGTCCGTGCAGGAGGGCGCCAAGTACCTGGAAAAGACCTTCGGCGGCCGCGGCGTGCTGCTGGCCGGCGTCCCCGGCGTGGCCCGCGCCAACGTGGTCATCCTGGGCGGCGGCAACGTGGGCACCAACGCCTGCAAGATCGCTGTGGGCATGGGGGCCAACGTGACCATCCTGGACGTCAACCCCGCCCGTCTGGCCTATCTGGATGACATCTTCCCCCGCCAGATCACCACCCTGTACAGCACCCGCGAGAACATCCGCAACTGCCTCAAGACCGCTGACCTGGTCATCGGCGCCGTTCTCCTCCCCGGCCGCGCCGCACCCAAGCTGGTCCGCCGTGAGGATCTGAGCCTGATGAAGCCTGGCGCCGTTCTGGTGGACGTAGCCGTGGACCAGGGCGGCTGCATTGAGACCACCCACGCCACCACCCACGCCGATCCCGTCTTTATGGTGGACGGCATCGTACACTACTGCGTCGCCAATATGCCCGGCGCGGTGGCCCGCACCGCCACTCAGGCTCTGGTCAACACCACTCTGTCCTATGGCCTGCGTCTGGCCGCTGACGGTGTGGAGAAGGCCTGCGCCGCCGATGCCGGTCTGCTGGCCGGCCTGAACTGCTACGACGGCCACTGCACCTTCCCCGGTGTCGCCGAGGCGCTGAACCTGGAGTACATTGATCCCAAGACCCTGATCTGATATTCCCCCAAACCGCCTTTTTTATCGGAGAGGCCCGCTCAGGACGAGCGGGCCTCTCCTCAGTCTGTCAAAGAACCTCGCCAGCGGCGGGGTTCTTCTGGTATAATAGAAAAAAGGGGGATTGAATATGGAGAACTGGAAAAAGGATTCCCGAAAAGACATTGTTATGGTGGATGTAGATGCCTTAGTCCCCCCAGACCATCTGCTCCGAAAAGTAGAAAGAGTCATGGATTATGACTGGCTATGTGAGCGGTTAAGTCCATATTATTGCGCAGACAACGGGCGTCCAGGAACGGATCCTGTAGTGTTGATCAAGATGGTTCTAATTCAGCATTTGTTTGGGATCGCGTCTTTACGTCAGACGTACCGGGAGATACAAGTAAATATAGCATACCGTTGGTTCTTGGGATACAGTCTACTGGACGAGATCCCTCATTTCGCAACGGTAAGTTATGCCTTTTGCAAACGCTTTCCCCCGGAGCTGAGTGAAGAAATTTTTGCACATATTTTGAACAAAGCACTGAACAACCGGATGGTAGACCCAAGCATGATTTTTATCGACGGAACACATATTAAAGCATCCGCGAATAAAAAGAAGTTCCAGAAGGAACAGGTCGCCAAAGCCGCGAAGGTGTACGAGGAACAGCTTCGCAAAGAGGTATCCGAGGAACGAGAAAAACTGGGTAAGAAAGTCAACGATGACGATGATGACGAAAATAAGGGAAGTTCCGGAGGAGGAACGGTTGAGAAAACGGTGTCCAAAACCGACCCGGACTGCGGAATGTTTGTAAAAGGGGCACATGAGCGGCAGTTTGCGTACGAAGCACATACTGCCTGTGATAAGCACGGCTTTGTGTTGGGTGTTGAGGTAACCGCTGGAAATGTAAGCGATGGTGCTGCATGGGACGCAGTATACGACCAGGTAACGAACAGTTTTCCCGAAGTTAAGTTTGTAACGATGGATGCCGGATACAAAACACCTTGGATTGCAAAGAAAGTTCTGGAACACAGCAGAATTCCCATCCTTCCCTATACCCGATACAAGGGAAAGAAAGATAAATTTAAGCCTTGGGATTTTACTTATGATGCAGCAACAGACAGTTTTACCTGTCCCAGAGGACATGAACTGCGGCATACGACCACAAGCAAAGAAGGGAAACGGACTTACCGCAGTTCACCCAAAATCTGCAAAGACTGTCCCTGCAGAACTGTTTGTGGCGCAAATGAAAGCGGACAGCGGATACTCACAACTCATATCTGGCAGGAATATCTCGATTTGGTCGAACATTTGAGAAAAACCGAACGTGGCAAGGAACTCTATGCCATGAGAAAAGAGACCATAGAGCGTGTTTTTGCTGATGCAAAAGAAAAGCACGCCATGCGTTATACGCACCACCGAGGTCTGGCCCGGGTTTCTGCTTGGGTGAGGCTTAAATATGCTGCCATGAATCTCAAAAAGATTGCTATTTGGAAGTGGAATACTTCTAATTTTGCTTCCTATATCATGATTTTTGCCCCGTTTAATGATAAAACGCCAGTCCTCGTGTTTTGAGAACTGGCGTTCTTTGACAAGCTGAGAAGGCCCGCAGCCACCGGCTGCGGGCCTTCTGTGCTTTGTTTTACCTCAGTTCGGCTCTGCTTTTATGCCGCTCAGGCGCGGTCCTTCCACAGGAAGGTCACGATCTGGGCGCGGGTGCAGGGGGCGTCAGGACTGAAGGTGCTGGCGCTGGTACCAGCGGTGATGTTCTCCTTCACCGCCCAAGCCACGGCCTGCGCGTAGTAGGCGTCCGCGCTCACATCGGAGAAGGAGCTGCCGGAGGCTGCCGGGGAACCGGCGGCCCGCCACAGGAAGGTGACGGTCTGGCCGCGGGTCACAGTGGCGTTGGGGCTGAAAGTAGTGGCGCTGGTGCCGGAGGTGATCCCCTGCTCCACAGCCCACAGGACCGCGTCATAGAAGTAGTCGCCCTTGTTCACATCCGTGAAGGGGGTCTCCGCACCCTTGGGCGCGGGGGAGCCGGCGGCCCGCCACAGGAAGGTGACCATCTGGCCGCGGGTGCAGGAGGCGTTCGGGCTGAAGGTAGTGCCTCCGGTGCCGGAGGTGATCCCCTTGTCCACCGCCCACTCCACTGCGTCATGGAAGTAGTCGTTTTTGCTCACGTCGGAGGACAGAGGCTGATCCACCACCGTTCCCTCCTTGGCAAAGGCAGCTTCCACCGTGACCTTGCTGTCGGGCATCTGGAAGGTATAGGTGGTCTCCGAGCGCTTGGTGACCTTTACGTCCTTGCCCTTGGCATCGGTGACCGTCAGCTCATCCAGCTCATAGCCGCTGTCCGGCTTCACCGTGACGGTGATCCGGGTGCCCGCGGAGGCGCTGGAGGCGCTGGCCTTCACAGAACCGTTGTCCGCCTTGGAGACGGAGACGTCATAGGTCCGATCATTGTCCGAGCCGCCGGAGGAGCCATTATCATCGCCATCGTCCAGCTGGTCCGCGTCCAGGGTGGCGAAGATGGCCTCCGGGGACTCGAAGCAGGCGTTCTTCTCGCCGTCGCCGAACAGGAAGAAGCCGCGCTCCTCGATCTGGCCGCGCTCGGGGAAGGGGTTCTTGTGGGTCTTGAGCCACTCGTCGTTCAGCTTGAACAGGTCGGTCTTGGAGTCGGCGGTCACGGCCTTGAGCTCCTGCTCGCCGTCCACGATGGCCAGGTTGGCGGCCACATAGACCGTATCAGGGTCGTTCTCGTCCACACGGATGGAGAAGTAATCCTCTGCGTCCGCGCCGTCAGGCAGGGTCAGGGCGACGGTATCGCCATCCTCCAGCAGGCTGAAGTTGACCATGTCCAGGTCGCCGCCCCGCAGGGCATTCCAGTCGGAGCTGCTCATATCGCTGGGCCGGTCGTACTTGAACTCCAGGCGCATGGGCAGGACGAAGGTATTGGCCAGGAAGTCGGGATCATCCAGAGGCAGATACACGCCGCCGGGCTCATGGCCCAGGTCATACGCCATCTGGCTCTTGGTGCCGTTGCCGCGGGCGGCCCACATGTGGATTTCAAAGTCGATGGCGCCGATCAGCTCGTCGCCGTCCAGGATCTTGGTTGTGATCTCATCGGAGGCGTCCTGATAGGTGCCGATGGTCACGTCCAGCAGGTCCAGGTCGGCCCGGTCGGCGTTGAGGCCGGGCAGGTCGGCCCACATGAGCTGGGCGCCCGCGGAGCCGGAGTAGCGGGCCATCTCCAACATTCCGTCGGCCATCATCTTGGTCATTTCAACAATGGAGTCCACGCTGATGCGCTCGTTGGCGGAGTGCCACCAGCGCTCGTTGCCGGGGATGACGGCGCCGAAGGCGGTCATCTTGTTCTGATAGTCGCTGGCCAGGGTGCCGCCGGTGGTGCCCACGGGGTAGGTGACGCCCAGCAGATCGGCGGGGCCGCTGAACTCCTCGGGGTCATACTCGATGGACGCCTTATAGCTGGCATACTGGAGGGCAGTCAGGGGGTTGTCGTGGGTCAGATACAGACTGGGAGCGGAGAAGTCGGTGGGGACGCTCTCTGCGCCATCCGCGGTCTCCAGCTCAAAGCCCTTCGCCTCACAGGCGTCGATCACGGCCTGGGTCGCGGTGTCATAATCATCCTTGGTGGCATGGATGCTGCGGATGACCAGGGGGATGCTCAGGGTCTGAGTGTCCTCCTTGTAGAAGGGGAACTTCCAGGGATCCTCATGGTTGATGGTACCCATGGGGGCGATGGTCAGGTTGGCAGTGCCGTCATTGGGATTGCGCAGCAGCTCGGAGGGAATATCCATATACTTTCCGATATAGGCCTCTCCCTCCTCACAGTTCCAGAAGAACAGGTCGGAGACGCCGTCGGCAGCCTTCTTCAGCTCCAGGTCCTCGGGGAGCGCCTGGGACAGGAGGTACATCCCCCAGACCACCGCGTTCTTGCTGTACATGGGCATGGGGTACTCCATGGGCACGTCGGTGTTGATCTCCAGGGTCAGGGTCCCCTTGTCCTTGTCCTCGGTCAGCTGGACCTTCTGGGTCTTGCCGTCCTCCTTAGGCAGCCAGCCCCGCTCCGTGGCGGCCTTCTCCACCTTGTCGCAGAAGGCCGTCACATCGTCCTCACTCGCATTGCTGATGTCCAGCACGAAGATGGCCCGGGAGGCGATCTGGGCGGCGCTGCCGTACACGATGTCCTTCAGGGTGGGGTCGCCATCGCGCAAGGTGACGCCCGCGCCGGTGTCCACCAGGGCGAAAGGCTGACCTGCATCACCGGAGAGATCCATGGTGAGATAGGGCGTCCAGGATCTGGTGTTGCCCACCACCACGGGGAAGCGGGAGTCGGAGGTGTAGGCCGCGATGGGGGTCTCCTCCCGGTTCAGGGCCTTATAGGTCCAGTTGTCATAGAAGCCGGGAGCGCTGTAATATGGAATGTCGATGTAGCTCAGAGTTTCATCCGCGCTCGGTTTTGCAGGACTTCCATCCTCATAGCAGCCCATGACGATGCGGATGCGGCGGTCGAACTCCACTCCGGAATCCTGGAGGGCCTTGGCCGCAAAGAGGGTGGCCAGGGTGGGGCCGCTGTCGTCCTGAACGCCCGCGCCGTACAGCCAGCCATCCCTCACATAGGGGGTGTGGTATGCGGTTTTATCCAACTGGCCGTCATAATTCACCCAGCGGTCCAGGTTGCCGCCCGGCTTGATCGATCCAGTGGGGGAATCCAGGTGGCTCAGGGCCATGACCATCTCGGGGGCGTCGGGGTCGCCGATCTCCACATAGACGTACTTGTCCTCCTGGCGCTGAACGACCTTCAGACCCAGGGCCTCGCCCAGCTCCTTGACCCAGGCCAGCTTGGCCACCTTGCGGTCATACTCGTCGTGGTTGGCTTCGCTGTTGATCACCTTAAAGGGGTAGACCTTCTCCACACTAGTGATTTTAGAACCATAGGAGATAGAGTCATAGCTGGAGCCTTTGGCCAGAGCGCCCACCAGGGTATAGGGGTTCTCGTTCTCCTCCGGGCGCATATTCTCGACCTTGCCCGCCAGAGCGTCCACCGCCGCGTGGATCTTCGCGCGTTCCTCGTCGGTGACGGTGACCTCATAGGTCACGCTGGGCTGGAAGGGCTTCTCCTCCTCTTCCCCGCCGCCGCCAGGGACGTCCTCCTGGTCCATGTGGACGCCGGCGTAGTGGACCAGCGCCCGCAGGGGAGCATTACACTGATCCTGGTCTACGTCAATGATCTCTCCGGTCTCTTTGTCTGTTCTGGTATCCTTCAGCGCGTCCCGCTCGGGGTGCCACTGGAGGCCCAGGGCGAACAGGCTGTCCTGATGCTCGATGGCCTCGATGATGCCGTCAGAGGAGCGGGCCACCACGGTCAAGCCGTCACCCAGATCATCGGGATCCACCGCCTGATGGTGGGCGGTGGCAACCAGGTCAATGGATTCAGCCCCGCCAAAAATGCCGGACAGCCACTTGGAATCTTTCGAGATGCCGATCCCGTCGTTTTCAGCATCCAGCTTGTGATAGCCATTGCCGCCGCTGTGGACCAGGCCGTCCACTGTGACGCGGTAATGGGCAGGCTCACACGGCTGCTTGTCATCGCCCCAACCGATCCCGGTATCCTCGATTTCGGTAACACGGTCTTTAGAGATCTTACCCGCCTCAACCTGCTGGCCCAGATAGGTCGGCACGTCCTGGATCAGGCCGCCGCCCATGGCGATATTGAAGCCCTGCTCGCCGCGGCAGACGGCCAGCATGGGGACGTCCAACTCAATGGCGTTCTGCATGAGGTGCAGGTCAGAGGTATCACGAGCATCATTCCAGCCGGAAGAGCCGTGGGGATACGCTTCCTCATGATAAAGGTCGGGGTTCCAATCCTCGCCGCCGGTCATAAACACGCCGTTGATGCGGGAGAAGATGTCCTCCGCCTCTTCGTCGGTCTTCACCTGGGGCAGGAAGATGGCCTGGGCGCCGTTGCGCTCGAATGCCTCAGCGAAGCCCTGATAATCAGTTCCAATACTATCCTTTTTCCAGGAGATGCCGATGACGGGGCGCTCCTGAACGTCGGTGACCTCGATGGCGGTGATCTCATCGCCGGTAATGGTCAGGTCGGCCACCACGGCGTCGCCCAGGGTGCGGTCCTCATGGGGCGTGCCGGTGAGTTCCTTCGGCGTTGGGTCCGGCTCGCCCAGAACGGTATCCAGCTCGTCCAGTGTGTCGATGCTACCGCCCTTGGTTGCGTCCGCCACCTGGACGGTGTTGGCAATCCGGGCCTCATACACCACATTGTATTCCAGATTTCCGCTCTCATCCACGGTATACAGGATTGCATCCGTTACTGTCTTCGTGGTTTGCGGAGTCTGGTCCTGTGCTGGTTCAACGGCTGAGACGCCTGTGGTCATCAGCCCGATCAGCATGGACCCTGCTAGGGATAAGCTGAGCAGTCGGGATGTTCGCTTACCAGAGATGTTCATTTGGGGACCTCCTTTAGCAAATCTTTCTTGATGAAACCGTCCTCTTTCCGCACCTTTCAGCTGCCGCAGGTATCCAAAAACTTTCTTCTTTTGTAAAACAAAAGAAGAAAGTGGGTACCCACTTTCTTGCCAGCCAGCGAGCCGCCTCCATCTTTGTTCATTATATCCATATATAGTTCAGTTGTCAATCAAATTTTGTATTATTTCAACATTTCACAGCTTTTTTGGTACACGGAAGGAGCCTGTCCCGCACCGCCTCCGGAAGCCTCTACGGTTTACACGGCGGACCACTCAACCGCCATCCCGGTGCGTTCTCCTCAAATCCAGCCGCATCATATCTAGTTTCTTGATACATTTTGTATCTTGTATTCCGGCTCCGGGTGCGGTAGTATAGCATCAATCCCTTGAGACACATATTAGTGACAGAGCAAGGGCCTTTACGCCCTCTGAACCCTCAAGGCCTTTTCTCTCTCCTGAACAAACTTTCCACATGGATGTGGAAAAATGGGGACAACCCCCCCTGGAACACGGACCGTGCGTGTCCTGCGCCGGCTTAAAAGGATGGCTTGATATGCTGAATGAACCGCTGCAACCACACCATATGCCCCCACGTCCATCCAGGCAGGCCACACCCGCCCAGATCATCATTCTGGGCTTTCTGGGGATCATCCTTGCTGGCGCGCTGCTGCTCATGCTGCCCGTCTCCAGCCGGATGGGGGTGGTCACCCCCTTCTCCGACGCGCTGCTCACCGCCACCTCTGCCACCTGTGTCACCGGACTAGTCGTCCACGACACCGCCACCTACTGGTCCCCCTTCGGCCATTTGGTCCTTCTGGCCCTGATCCAGACTGGCGGCATGGGGGTGGTCACCGTGGCTGTATCCGTTGTGATGTTCTCCGGCCGGAAAATCGGCCTGCGACAGCGCTGGGTGATGCAGGAGTCCATCTCCGCCCCACAGGTGGGCGGGATCGTGCGCATGACTAGCTTTATCCTGAAGGCCATGCTGCTCATCGAGGGGACCGGCGCACTCCTCCTGTCCCTCCGCTTCTGCCCCCAATTCGGCCTTCTCCAGGGGCTGTGGTATGGAATCTTCCATTCGGTCTCCGCCTTCTGTAATGCCGGCTTTGACCTGATGGGGACCAGCGCCCCCTTCTCCTCCCTGACCGGCTATGTGGGCGACCCGCTGGTCTGGGGGCCCATCGCGCTGCTGATCCTGGCCGGCGGTCTTGGCTTTCTCACCTGGCAGGACCTCCGGGAGCACCGCCTCCATTTTCGGGCCTACCGCTTGCAGAGCAAGCTGATCCTGGTTTCCACCGCCGGGTTGCTTCTTCTTTCCTTCCTATTTTTCCAGTGCTACGAGTTCCGGCTGCCACAGTGGGCGGAGCTCTCCGGCTGGGAGCGGCTCAACGCCGCCGCCTTTCAGGCGGTCACACCCCGCACCGCCGGATTCAACTCTGTGGACCTGACCCTCCTGAGCGAGCCCGGAAAGCTGGTCACCATCCTTCTGATGCTGGTGGGCGGCTCCCCCGGCTCCACCGCCGGCGGCTTCAAGGTCACCACGCTGGCAGTCCTGCTCCTCAGCGCCCGGGCCGTATTCTTCCGCCGCGGCAGCCCCAGCTGTTTTGGGCGTCGCTTCCAGGACGAGGCCCTGCGCAGCGCCAGCGCCATCTTTCTGATGTATCTGGTATTCTTCCTGCTGGGAGGCACACTGATCTGCTGTATCGACGGTGTGCCCCTGCTGGACGCTCTCTTTGAGTCCGCGTCCGCTATTGGCACCGTGGGACTGTCCATCTGCGGCACGCCCGGACTGTCCCTCCCCTCCCACCTGATCCTGACTTTTTTAATGTATGTGGGACGGGTGGGCGGTCTCACTATGATCTACGCCGTCACATCCGGTTCCCCCGTCTCCTCCCAATATCCCCAGGAGCGGGTGACCGTTGGATAATTATGGAGGTAATGGAACGATGAAATCTGTTTTACTGATCGGCCTGGGGCGGTTTGGCCGCCACATGGCCCAAAAGCTCCGGGACCTGGGCCACGAGGTGTTGGCAGTAGATAAGGATGAGGAGCGCGTCAACGCCGCCCTGGCCTATGTGACCAATGCTCAGATCGGCGACAGCACCAATCCCCAGTTTATCGGCTCCCTAGGGGTGCGGAACTTCGATCTCTGCGTGGTGGCCATCGGAGACAGCTTCCAGAGCTCTCTGGAAACCACCGCACTGCTCAAGGAATATGGTGCTCCCTTTGTGCTCTCCAGGGCCACCCGGGACGTCCATGCCAAGTTCCTCCTGCGCAACGGTGCGGACGAGATCGTCTACCCGGAAAAGCAGATGGCCAACTGGGCGGCGGTGCGCTACAGCAGCGACCACATCTTTGACTACATCGAGTTGGCCCGGGACTACTCAATTTTCGAGACCGCCGTTCCCAGCAGCTGGGTGGGAAAAACTGTGGTGGAGCTGTCAGTCCGGCAGACATATCGAATCAATATTCTGGCTACCCGCCACGGCGGACATCTGGAGCTTCTCCCCGGAGGCAGCCACCAGTTCCAGCCCGATGAGACGATCTATATTTTAGGCGAAAATAAGGATGTACAAAAGTTTCTCAAAAACTGAACTGCATCAACAGGCGCGGCCCGGACACCAAAATGTCCAAGCCGCGCCTTCGCTTATCCTATCCTTTCTGTAGAACTGCCCCCATGCAGCAGCAGCCTGTTTCCCTTTCTCAGCGGTACTTCACCGCAGTGCCATAGGAAATGACCTCAGCTGCTCCCTGCATCACGGAGGAGGAGCCGTACCGGATGTTGATGACCGCGTCCGCTCCCAGGCTTTCCGCCTCATCCACCATGCGCTTCACGGCGATCTGACGGGCCTCATTGAGCATCTCAGTGTAGCCGGTGATCTCGCCGCCCACCAGGGTCTTCATCCCCGCCATAAAATCCTTGCCGAAGTTTTTGGACTGAACCACCGTACCCTTCACGATGCCCAGCACCTCCAGGTCCTTCCCCGGAATATAATCGATATTGACCAACAGCATATCAAATTCCTCCTGATTCAGATCAGACTGCGCGCAGCCGATCTCTTTGATTCTTATATTCAGCGCCCACAGCACGGGGAGCACCAGACCCAGACAGCCCACAGCCAAGGTTGTGAACAGGATCTCCAGCCAGCGGGGAAGTTCCGGGATCGTACAGAGCGCTCCAAAGCCCGCGGCACAGGCCAGCTGGAACAGACCGAACAGGAGCACTCCTCCAACCGCGGACCGCTTCTCCGCCCCTCTGCTGTCAGTACTTCCGCGCTTCATTCAGTTCCCCCCCTTCGATCTCCCGCAGCCGCTGCCGCAGTACCACCAAACTGAACGGTATGGTGATCAGCGCCAGGACCGCCAGCCACAGCAGCACCCGATGGAGCCGGGGCCACGGGGTGCGGCCCCGGGCGCAGAACAGAAGGGCTGCCGCGCCCACGCGGAACCCTGCGCTGATTAGGACGCTCTTCACCGCCTCCCGCTTCTGCTCTGCCTGCTCCCAGTCAGTATTTTTTTGCTTCGTCCTCCTCACCTCCCCGGATCTCCTTCCACCGGTGGAACAGGGCCGCAATGACACCTGCGGCCACGGCCAGCTGAGCCGCCACACCGGCCAGAGCCAGCACGGCAAAGGCGGCTGGCAGCGCCCCCCACACCGCAGCCAGCCCAAGACTCTGGAGCAAAGCCAGCCCGGCCACCACGGCCGCCACAGCGGTCCCGCCGGCCAGCCCCTTCCCTTTAGTAGTTTTTCGCATCGTCCTCCTCTCCCTTCTGGATCTCCCGGATCCGCTGGTACAGGGCGTACAGCACCCCAAGGATCACCACCCCTGGCAGCGCGATCAGCACCGCCATCAGGGCCAGCGGCGGGGCCTCCTCCGGCTCCACAGTGAATCCCCAGGCCATCAGGGCCATCGCCCCCGCCATGAAAGCCACCATGATCAGCGAAGCGGCCACGGCGGCGGCATACCGCACTGGCCTTGCATCCTCCCGCTGCTTGTCCTTAAAGGTGGTGCCCTCCCGCTCCATCTCCTCCATCCGCTCCAGAAGGCCATCCGCCTCCAGGGTGTCCAGGCGCTGTTCCCAATCCTTTAAGGTGCGGCACAGTTCCATGGAGCGTTCCAGATTCTCCCGCTCCCGCTCCAGGGTCACCAGATGGCGGCGCATCCCGTCGCCCACGGTGTGGCCCCCCGACTGCATCCGGCGGATCTCCTCCAGGGGCACGCCCAGTTTCCGCAGCAGCTTGATCTGCTTGAGCTGTTCCACCTCTCCAGGGCCGTACTCCCGATAGCCGTTCTCGCTGTTGCGCCGGGGGGCAATGAGGCCCTTCTCCTCGTAAAAGCGGATATTCTTTTTGGTGACGCCCACCTGGGCCTCTACCTCATTGATCTTCACGCTCTGATCCTCCCGTCCCGTTTTCTGTGGCTAGGATACACCTTCCACCAGGGGGAAGGTCAAGGGCATTTTGAAAAAATCCACTCTTCCAGCAGGGGGAGGGCCTGAAAAGGTTCCGGACTCTCTTTGTGCCGGAGGGTTCGCCCTGTGCTGGACCAAACGGGCGCGCCTGATCGCTCGGCTTCTAATTTCTGCGGTGGTGACCCGGCGGGCGGGCCGGTGTCCCGCCCCTACGGCATACAAAGAAAGTCCTTCTAACGAAATAACGGGAGGGGCAAGCCCCTCCCCTACGAAATGACAGGAAAAGCGGTCCTCAACGGCGGACGGGCGGCCACAGAGGGCCGCCCCTACGGCGATTTAAGGCCCTTTCATAGATCACAGCAAAACAGGATCGGTTCCGTGGCTGCGGCGGCCACCGTACCACGCAGGACCGAAATTGCCCCGTAGGGGCGGGTCTCCTGACCCGCCCGCCGGGTCACCTCCGCAGAAATTGGAGCCTGAGCCATCAGACGCGGCTGCGGGGACAGTCACCGACCTGCCCGCATAGGCCGCCGTCAGGCGGCCCCCAACGCAAAGCCCAGCGAAGTAGGTTTGCATTGGAGAGGCGGAGCGATGGAACGAGCAAGCTTTGCCCACTGGGCGAAGCGAGGGATATGCAATCCGCGACGCCGAGAGGCCGCCCCACAGGGCGAAATCCTCAACGTGGAATGAAACCCTTCTGAAAAAACGGCGGGCGGGTCAGGAGACCCGCCCCTACAACACCTCAGGTAAAATGCAGCAAAAACCGGACAATGGGCGCACACTGTGCGCCCCTACGGCGTTTCAAGAGAATCACAGCAGAACGGGACAACGGGAGGGGCAAGCCCCTCCCCTACGGATGGATGGGGAAATATTCCGCGGCGGAGAACAGGCGGGCGGGCCGGTGTCCGCCCCCTGCAATATTTCATTTTCCTCTTGACAGAGACATCTGTTATCCCTATAATACGAAGCACCCTTCACGTGAAGGATACTTCACTTTTTGATCGGGAGGGGATCCATCCATGCAAAACCGCGTCCGGGAGCTGCGCACCGCCGCCGGCCTGACCCAGCAGCAGCTGGCGGAGCAGGTCCGCGTCTCCTCCCGCACCATCATCTCACTGGAAAAGGGGCAGTACAATCCCTCCCTGCTGCTGGCCTACCGCATCGCCGTGCTGTTCGGCGTCACGGTGGAGGAACTATACTGCCTGGAAGAAAATCTGCGTCTGGAGGAAGAAAAATATGAAAATCTATCATAAGAAAAACTTTTCGGAAGGCATCCTGCTGACCGGCCTGGGTTTGCTTCTTCTGGTGACCATGCTTCTGAGACAGTGCTTCCGCCCGAAATCGGTCCTGATATGTACTGCGGCCCTGCTGTTGGGCCTGGGCCTTCTGTTCCGCAGCCTGTCCAGGCAGTGCGCCCGGGCGGACCGTCTGGAGGAGCTGGACGAGCGGAACCTCCTCATCCAGCTGCGCAGCAAAGGTCTGGCCTTCTCCATCGTGCAGAACGCCCTGCTGGTCCTCTGTCTGCTCAGTGCGGCAGGCGGGGTGCTGCGTTCCAGTGACCGGGAGGCCCAGCTGGTATTCGGCGGGATGCTGGTCCTGTCCGGGCTGCTCTGGTTCCTCTCATTTTTAGTGGAACTGCTCTGTGGGATCTACTATGAGCGGCGGCTCTGACACCCCTTTTTCCAAAACATCACAAACCCCCAAGGAGGTCTTACCATGACACGCACCAAGCAACAGGAGCTGGAACAGGCCCAGAACCTGCACCTGATTCGGGACGAACGGGATCTTGAACTGGAGAACAGAGCCCGGAGCCGGGCCCACGCCGGCCTTCAGCTGGGCTGCCTGCTGCTGGCAGCGCTCTGCTATCTCCAGGGAGATCCCGCCTGGACCGTCCTTCTGGCCCTCCCGCTGTTAGGATGCTCCATCCAGTGCTTCTGCCGCTATGCCGGGGACCGGGAGCCCCTCTTTCTGGCGGTCGGCTTTCTCTCCGGCCTCCTGGCCCTGTTTCTGGGCGGCCCCTTTTTGGTCCGGCTTCTGGGAGAAAGCCCCCTCTCCCCGGGCCGCCTGGCCTGCTTTGTCCTTCTGGCCGCTCTGCTCACCGCCCTGGCCGGACTGCTGTTCGTCCTGATGGTGCTGTCCGCCTTCTGGCTGAAAGCTAAGCTCCACAGGATGGACGGGGACCGGTGGGAGGACTATTTTCAGTCCGTCTCCACCCTGCGGCTGCTGCTCTGTCTGGGGGGCGCCAGTCTGCTTTCCCTTCTTCTCACCGCCTGGGCCAGCGTTCCCCTGTTCTCGGTGCTGGGCTTCCCCGCCCCGGAGCGGCTGGCTGTGGTGTACCTCGCTGCGGGGGCGGTAAAGATGTTCCACAAGCTGAGCCGGGGGCGGGAGGAAGTGCTCCGCCAGCTCATCCGCCTCAAGCCGGGGCGCTGACCGCCTCCTCAAAAGCGGCGGCGGATAATATTTTCGGAGATCTCCCCCAGCGCCTGGGCCGCCTCCATGTCGAAGCGCTGGCTCCGGGCCAGGTCCGCCAGGGAGACGATCCCCACCAGCCGCCCGTCCTCCACCACCGGCAGACGGCGAACCTGCTGGACCGACATCAGCCGGGTCGCCTCCCGGCAGTCATCCCGGGGGGAGACTGCCGTGCAGCCCCGGGTCATAATGTCCCGCACCAGTGTCTGGGCCGGGTCCTCCTCCGCCGCCACACACCGCAGCACAATATCCCGGTCTGTGACCATTCCCCGCAGCCGCCGGTCCGCCCCGCAAACCGGCAGGGCCCCCACGTTGTGCCGGCTGATGAGCCGGGCGGCCAGAGCCGCGGAGGCGGTAGGTTCGATGGTGACCACGCTGGGATTCATCAATTCCTTCACTTCCATACAGATCGTCCTTTCTGTTGCCGGATCTGTCCTTCAGCATGCCCTCACGTCTTCCTTTTTATTCCTTTTTCAGAGGGATAGCAGGCACCTTAACCAATTTTTATTCTTGCCTTTCTTCTTTTGAGTTGCTTTTTAAACGAAAGAAAGGTATACTGAAGGTGTTTCTATTACGGTCGGCGGCCTCCGCCGGACAAAGGAGAATGTTATTTTGAGTCAAAATTCCAAGAAAAAGCTGCACATACCGACCAGCAAGGCGGGGAAGATCCTGACCAACCTGCTGGTCACTCTGGCTGTGGGAGGGGCCTACTTCTACGTCTCCCTCCCCGCTCTCAACCTACAGTCCAACGATTTTTACAGCTTCATGATCCTGCTGTGCGTGGTCTATGTGGTCTCGGCCCTGATCACCTCCGGCTTCAAGGGGCAGAAGGAAGCCGTCTCGGCCAAGGAACAGGTCCGGGAGTACTTCCGCTTCATCAAGCAGCAGTGCCTGCCGGTGGGCGTGCTCCTGCTGCTCCTGATGGCTGTCGCCCTGGTGGGCCAGGTGATCTCCATGCCCATCTTCCGGGCCGGAGCCTACCGGGATCTGCTGGCGGTGGAGGACGGGGAGTTCGCCCAGGACATCGGCCAGATCTCCTTCAGTGAGATCCCCACCCTGGACCGGAACAGCGCCGACTACCTGGGCGACCGCCAGATGGGTACCCTCAGCGACATGGTCAGCCAGTTTGAGTACTCCTATGACTCCACCCAGATCAACTACCAGGGCCGCCCGGTCCGGGTCGCCCCCATCGCCTATGCCGACCTGGTCAAGTGGTTCACCAACCGGGGCAGCGGCCTGCCCGCCTATGTGATCGTGGACATGGTCACCCAGGAGGCCAAGGTGGTCCGCCTGCCCGAGGGGGAAGGGATGAAGTACTCCTTCTCTGAGCCTCTCAACCGCAATATCATGCGCCACCTGCGCTTCCAGTACCCCACCTTCATGCTCTCCACCCCCCAGTTTGAGATCGATGAGGAGGGCCAGCCCTGGTGGATCGCCCCCCGGATCATCAAGACCATCGGCCTGTTCGGTGGCACCGACATCAAGGGCGCTGTACTGTGCAACGCCATCACCGGCGAGAGCCAGTACTATGAGGAGGTACCCGCCTGGGTGGATAATGTGTACACCCCGGAGCTGATCATGGAGCAGTACGACTACCACGGCACCCTCATCAACGGCTTCATCAACTCCGTGCTGGGCCAGCGGGACGTGACCGTCACCACCCAGGGCTACAATTATATCGCCCTGAATGACGATGTGTATATGTACACCGGCGTCACCTCCGCCAATGCCGACCAGTCCAATCTGGGCTTCCTGCTGTCCAACCAGCGCACCAAGGAGACCCGCTTCTACAACGCCCCCGGCGCCACCGAGCGGGCCGCCCAAGCCTCCGCGGAAGGCGTGGTCCAGGATCTGGGGTACACCGCCACCTTCCCCATCCTGCTGAACATCGCCAATGAGCCCACCTATTTCATCCCCCTCAAGGACGCCGCCAATCTGGTCAAGAGCTACGCCATGGTCAACGTGGCCCGGTATGACATTGTGGCCACTGGCAGCTCCGTCACCCAGTGCGAGCAGGAATATATTCGGATGCTGTCCGACAAGGGGGTCACCCAGCCCGAGGAGCTGCCCCAGACCACGGCCTCCGGCTCTGTGGCCGAGATCCGCTCCGCTGTGCTGGAAGGCAACACCTATTATTTCATCCGGCTGGAGCAGGAGAGCGTCTTCTACGCCCTCTCCGCCGCCCAGAACCCCCTGGCGGTGATCCTGAACCCTGGCGACCGGGTGACCATCACCCACGCTGCCTCCGATGCGCCCGCCTCCATTCTGGACGGCTATACCCTGACGGTGGACGGCAAGGCCCAGTCTCAGGCCTCGCTCCCCACTCCCCAGGAGGAGGAGCCAGCTCCTGAGAGTGAGACCGCACCCGCGGCGTGAACCCAAAGCGTTTCTGACTTCCGCCTCCGGGCCGGCGTTCTGTCGGCCCGGAATTTTATGCGCAGACCCTCAGAAAAGCAGATACTCTCCTCTCACCCGTGTCGCTTTTGCGCAGTTTTAAGAATTCCTTTAAAGTTTTTTCATTCCCTTTCCACAGAAAATATGCTATACTGGCAGAAAGCCGGACGGATCTGACCGTCCAACCACTGGAAAAAGGCGGGATCATTTTGGAGCATACATTTGACGCGCTGGTCGTGGGCGCCGGATATGCCGGCGCGGTCTGCGCCCGGCAGCTGGCCGAGGGCGGAAAGCGGGTGCTGGTCCTGGAGCGCCGGGACCACATCGGCGGCAACGCCTACGACCGCCTGGACGGGGCCGGGGTACTGATCCACCAGTATGGCCCTCACATCTTCCACACCAACAACAAGCGGGTCTTTGACTGGCTCTCCCGGTTCACGGTCTGGCGGGACTATCAGCACCGGGTCCTGGCCAATCTCCCGGACGGACAGGGCGGGCGGCAGACCTACCCCGTCCCCTTCAACCTCACCTCGCTGGAGACCGCCTTCGGCCCGGCGGAGGGCGCGCGTCTGGGGGAAAAGCTCATCGCCGCCTACGGGGCGGAAAAAAAGGTGACCATCCTGGAGCTGCGGCAGGCCCGGGACCCGGAGATCGCCGCCCTGGCGGATTATGTGTATGAGCACGTCTTTGTTCACTACACCATGAAGCAGTGGGGCCAGACCCCCGAGGAGATCGACCCCAATACCACCGCCCGGGTGCCGGTCTTTCTCTCCCGGGACGACCGCTATTTCCAGGACGCCTATCAGGGGATGCCCCTGGAGGGCTATACCGTCCTGTTCCAGCGGATGCTGGACCACCCCGGCATCACAGTGGAGCTGGGGACGGACGCCCTGAAGCGGCTGGACCTGTCCGAAGGGCGGATCTGTCTGGACGGCGCGGAATTCTCCGGCCCGGTGATCTACACTGGACAGGCGGACGAGCTGTTCGCCTTCCGCTTTGGGCCCCTGCCTTACCGGACGCTGGACTTCCGGTTCGAGACCCTGGCGCAGGATGACTTTCAGGGCTGCGGCACGGTCAACTACACCGTGGACGAGGACTACACCCGCATCACGGAGTTCAAGCACCTCACTGGCCAGGTAAAGCCCGGCGTCACCACCATCGTCAAGGAGTACTCCCGGGCCTTCACCGGCGCCCCCGGCGAGACCCCCTATTACGCCATCATCAACCCGGAAAACGACCGCCGGTACGCCCAGTACCGGGCGGAGGCGGAGCGCTTCCCCAACCTGCATCTGCTGGGCCGCCTGGCCGAGTACAAATACTACAACATGGACGCCATCGCAGCCCGGGCACTGGAGCTGGCCGGGCTGCTGACCTGAGCCGCGCCCTGTGAAACGATCGTAGGAGAGAATAACATGGACAAACTCATTACCTTTGCCGTCCCCTGCTACAACTCCGCGGCTTATATGGAGCACTGTGTGGACACCCTGCTTCAGGGCGGCAGCGACATTGAGATCATTCTGGTGGACGACGGCTCCACCAAGGATGACACCCCGGCCATCTGCGACCGGTATCAGGAGCAGTACCCCGACATCGTCCGGGCCATCCATCAGCCCAATGGCGGCCACGGCGAGGGGGTCAACCAGGGCATCCGGAACGCCAGGGGTATCTACTACAAGGTGGTGGACTCCGATGACTGGGTGGACGTGCCCGCCCTGCACAAGGCGCTGGACAAGCTGCGCCAGTTCGTGCGGGACAACAAGCTGGTGGACATGATGGTGTGCAACTATGTCTATGAGCACGTCGAGAGCGAGAGCGAGAGGGTCATGCACTACCGCAACGTGTTCCCCCGCAACAAGGTGTTCGGCTGGGAGCAGATCGGCCGCTTCCGCCCCTCCCAGTACCTGCTGATGCACAGCGTCATTTACCGCACCCAGCTGCTGCGGGACTGCGGACTGGAGCTGCCCAAGCACACCTTCTATGTGGACAACATCTTCGTCTATCAGCCCCTGCCCTCGGTGAAAAACATCTACTATCTGGATGTGGACCTGTACCGCTACTTCATCGGCCGCTCCGACCAGTCGGTGAACGAGAAGGTCATGGTCACCCGGGTGGACCAGCAGCTTCGGGTCACCTATCAGATGATCGACTCCCACGACCTGCGGACGGTGGGAGCCGATCACAAGAAGCTGGCCCGGTATATGTTCAACTATCTGGCCATGATGATGGCCATCTCCTCCATCTTCCTGGTCATCGACGGCCGCCCCGAGGCGCTGGGCAAAAAGACCCAGCTGTGGGAATACCTGCGTACCGTGGACTCCGGCCTCTACCACAAGATGAAGTACCGGGCGGTCTCCGCCTTCACCAACTTCCCCGGCTATCAGGGCAGAAAGCTGTCCGTCCAGCTCTACCGCCTGGCCCGGAAGATCTACAAGTTCAACTGAGAGGTCCTTCCACGCCCCCTCCGCCCCCGGGATCCTGTCCCGGGGGCGTTTTTGTCCCGCCTTTGCTCCCGTGGGCGTCACTTGCTCTTGACTTTCACGGCCAAAATTTATACAATAAAGCTTACGAGTTTTCCAATCTCATTCATTTTTGAACATAAAGGACTGAAACGATATGGCCAAGGATTCCAACAAGAAGCAGGTGGAGCAGATCACCGATATGGAGGTGGACTTTGCCCAGTGGTACACCGACGTGTGCCGGAAGGCGGAGCTGATCGACTACTCCTCCATCAAGGGAATGTTCATCTACCGCCCCTATGGCTACGCCATTTGGGAAAACATCCAGCACGAACTGGATCAGAAGTTCAAGGAGACAGGGCACGAGAACGTGTACCTGCCCATGCTTATCCCCGAGAGCCTGCTCCAGAAGGAGAAGGACCACGTGCAGGGCTTTGCCCCCGAGTGCGCCTGGGTGACCTACGGCGGCAGCGAGAAGCTGGAGGAGCGCTACTGCATCCGTCCCACCAGCGAGACCCTGTTCTGTGAGCACTATAAGAACATCATCCACTCCCACCGGGACCTGCCCAAGCTGTACAACCAGTGGTGCTCTGTCCTGCGCTGGGAAAAGACCAGCCGCCCCTTCCTGCGCCACCGGGAGTTCCTGTGGCAGGAGGGCCATACCATGCACGCCACCGAAGAGGAGGCCCGCGAGGAGACCATGCGGATGCTGAACATCTACGCGGACTTCATGGAGAATGTGCTGGCCATGCCCGTGGTCCGGGGCCGCAAGACGGACAAGGAGAAGTTCAACGGCGCGGAGGAGACCTACACCGTTGAGTGCATGATGCACGACCGGAAGGCCCTCCAGGCGGGCACCAGCCACTACTTCGGCGACGGCTTTGCCCAGGCCTTCGACATCACCTTCACCGGCAAGGACAACCAGCTCCACCACCCCCACCAGACCAGCTGGGGCGTGTCCACCCGCATGATCGGCGGCATTATCATGACCCACGGCGACAACAGCGGCCTGGTGCTGCCCCCCCGCATCGCCCCCATCCAGGCCATGGTCATCCCTGTGGCCCAGCACAAGCCTGGCGTGTTGGACGCCGCCAACGGCCTGCTGGCCCGCCTGAAGGCCGCCGGCATTCGGGCCGCCATGGATGACTCCGACCAGTCCATGGGCTGGAAGGCCGCCCAGTATGAGATGAAGGGCGTACCCCTCCGGGTGGAGATTGGCCCCAAGGATATGGAAAAGAACCAGTGCTGCATCTGCCGCCGGGACTCCGGGGAGAAGGTCTTTGTCTCTCTGGACGAGCTGGAGATCACGGTGTCTCAGCTGCTGGACGCCGTCCACGACGGCCTGTACCAGCGCGCCAAGAAGAACCTGGAGGACCACACCAAGGTGTGCATGACCCTGGACGAGGTCAAGGAGTTCATGGAGTCCGAGGGCGGCTTCGCCAAGACTATGTGGTGCGGCGATCTGGAGTGTGAGTTGAAAATGAAGGAGCAGGCCGGTGTCTCTTCCCGGTGTATGCCCCTCCAGCAGGAGCATGTAAGCGACGTGTGCGTCTGCTGCGGCAAGCCCGCCAAGCACTCCATCCTCTGGGGTGTGGCCTACTAAGCCGCTTAACCGGAAAAACAGAAAAGCCGTCAGGGATATGCAGCGTGCATTTTATCCCTGACGGCTTTTTCTGTCTTTTCTAATCGTGACTTTTCAACGTAAAGTCGTCTAAAACCGCTTTGATCCGTTGTGCTTCCAGAGTTCATTTTATAAGTATAATACCTGTAACAAAAGAACAAATTTTTCCGTGGCTTACGTATAAACTGCAAAAAAGTTGTGCGATCCCGTTTCAGTACCGCTATATGCTTGAAATAGGCTTGCAATTATACTTTTCTGCCAGAGCCCATTTCAAAATGGTATTTTACAATTCCAAAATCCAGTTTGGTATAAAAACCCCTCCCACAGCTGGCGTCGACTGTGCCGTCAGAGGAGAGTTCAAAGAAAAATTTCTGCTGATTCATCGCGGTCGGAGCAAGAAGTGCGGCTTCCACGCCATTCAAAAACCATTCCGGCATATTTTCAGTATAGTTGCAAACCGCCTGCAGCGGCTTGTCCTTATGCGGCACGCCTTGTGTTTCACCATGACCGAATGCAATCAGACATAGTTCTTTTTCATCCTTACAAATATCTGCCTTGCTCTTTCCGTGAGTCACCGCTACCCAACAGCTATTGAGTCCAAGCTCCTGTATTTTCAAAACAATTTCTTCCCCATAATATCCCAGTACTTCATCCATTTGGGGGGATTTTTTACCCACAAGAGCGATATAATTTTTCACTCCGGCGAAGTGTCCATAGCGCGCCTTCATAGAGTCGAAACACTGCGGCTCATCATAAAAAATCTGAATATGCAGCCCAGCGTCATGGTTGATTTTTTCAATCAACTCATTCAGTACCGTACGCTGTTTTGAAACAACCGCAATATCTTTGTATTGGCGAACACTATGCCGTTGTTTCATAAGTTCCAATATTTCCATGAAAAAGTTACCTCCAATTCTGTTCCTTTACTCCCCGCTTCTGTCCGGCAGTTCTTTTGAAATTTTCATTGCGAGCTGCAAGGTCTCTATCAGCCGTCCAAAGGCTTCCATCTCGGGATCAAAATAATAAAAATTTTTCGTTCCCTCTTTCCGCACTTTCACAATCCCAGCATCTTTCATGATCTGCAGGTGATGGGAAACCGCCGGGCGGGAGAGGTTTGTCCTCTCTGTGATCTCCCCCACCCGAACACCCATGCAGTGACCCATTTTCATCATTTCTACAATGAGGTGCTGCCTTGTTTCATCCCCGATCGCGGTCAATATCTTTGCCGAAGCGGAGAAGTTTTCTGCCAAAGCGAAAATCTTTTCATTCACATCCATACGCATCTCTCTTTTGTTCAAGTATTTAAACCATAAACAGTATAACACAAAAAATCAGAAAACGCGCATTGGGAAAGAAAATCGAGATGGTTATTAGGAAGAGATCCCAGCGTTTCCGAATCTTCTGATACAGACGCCAGGCCGCAGGGGACTCCCGGGGACCAAACGGTCTCACGCACAATACGCATCCCATGTTTACACCCGGTCAAACTCCCGCCGGAAGTAATGGAGCAGGAAGGCTGCCGACACCAGAAAGGCAATCAGATCGGAACACATCTGGGTCACCTCCAGACCCAGCAGCCCAAAGTGCATGGGCAGCAGATACACCAGGGGGATAAAAAACATCCCCTGCCTGCACAAGGCCAGCAGCGACGCCCGCCAGGATTTGCCCAGAGACTGGAACAGCATATTGGCAAAGACCAGCACCGCCGCCAGGGGCAGTGAGATACATTGGAATCGGAATGCCTGTGTCCCCACTGCCACCACCGCGGGGTCGTTTCGGAAGAACTGCACGATCTGCGGCGCAAAGACCGCCCCCACCGCAGCAGCCACAGTCAGAATGACGGTGCAAAATTTCAGGGAGAAGGACACCGCCTGCCGGACTCGTCCCAGTTCCTTCGCTCCATAGTTGTAACCCACCACCGGCTGCATCCCCTGACCAAAGCCGATGACCGCAGACAGCAGGAAATTGAACACCTTGGTGACGATGGCCATGGCGGCCACCGCCGCATCCCCATAGACACCGGCGTTAAAGTTCAGTGCCATAGCAGATACACTGGCCATCCCCTGGCGGAAGAAGGAGGGCATTCCGCTTTTGAAGATGGTGAGGTAAATCTTTGGCGCAGTGGAGACGCACCGGATCGAGACCCTGATCTCGCTCTGGCCCCGGAGGAAGAAGGAAGCAAGAATGGAGGCGCTGACACACTGGCTCAACAGGGTGGCGATGGCCGCCCCGGAGATGCCCAGATCCAGCCCAAAGATAAAGATGGGGTCCAGCAGGATATTGAGCACCCCGCCGATCCCCAGCCCGATCACGGAGCGGTTGGCCTTGCCCTGCCAGCGCAGCAGGTTGTTCAGCGTAAAGGCCAGACACATCACCGGCGCGCCCCACAGGATATAGGTGGCGTATTGGAGAGCATAAGGGTATATCGTCTCGGTGGCCCCCAGGATCCAGACAAAATGTTCCAACGTCCCCAGCCCCGCCAAGGTCAGCAGGCTGCCGCACACCACTGCGGCGACCACGGCGCTGGAGGCGATCACCGCCGCCCGGTCAGGCAGGCCCTGTCCCAGCAGCCGGGAGGCGACGCTCCCCGAGCCCATGCCGATGGTAAAGCCCACCGCCTGAATGATCGCCATAATGGAGAACACGATCCCCACCGCGCCTGAGGCGCTGGTGTTGATCTGGGAGACAAAATAGGTGTCCGCCATGTTATAGATCGAGGTGACCATCATGCTGATGATCGTCGGTACCGCCAACGTCAGCACCAGGCGCGGCACCGGCTCCTCCAGCATCCGGGTCCGCTGATCCCGGCGCGGTCTCTCCCTGGATGAGGCCGGCATAGACCTCCCCCCTTCCTGAGGCGGAGTTTCCCCCGCCCATTGTTGTTCTATTTTACACTATTTCATCCACTCCTGGCAATGCGCACAGGCAGGATATGCCTGTTTTTTTCGGCCGTCCGGAACCACACCCTTCAAAGAAACATCTGTATGCGATACTGTCCAGGAGAAACGAACACCCTCCCAGCGGTTCCTTGCCGTGCGGCATTTTATGGTTCCCGCACCGCTCGATTTGTGTTCATCCACAGAAGGAATGTACTCGGATGGCGAAAATACGATGTGGAAGGGCTGGTTGCGTCCAATATTTTCTTGCAATAAGACAAAACCGCCGCGAAGCGGCGGCCCCAAACCGAAGCCCAGCGACAGCGGGTTCGGTTTGGAAAGGAGGAGCAGCGGCGTGAGCGCGCTCTGACTTTTGTAAAAAAGTCGGAGCAAGCAATACAAAGCTTACTCCGACGTGGAACCCCGCAATCGTATAGATGCCACAGATTTCGGGTTCGCACCCAAAATCAAATCACAACCCAGCGCAAGCGGTTGTGATTTGGAAAGGAGGAGCAACAAAATGAGTGCGCTCTGACTCTTGTAAAAAAGTCGGAGCAAACGATATGACGTTTGCTCCGACGTGGTGCCGGTGACCGGACTCGAACCGGTACGCTGTCGCCAGCGGTGGATTTTGAGTCCACTACGTCTACCAATTCCATCACACCGGCCGGTACAGGTCACATTATACAAGAAACCTTCTCGATTTGCAAGAACAAAATTCCACCGCAGACTGGATCGGTCACTGAGCCGGCCGCCCTGTCCAGGGCGGCCGGCTCAGGCCTTCCAGTCTCTGTGCTCCCGTTCCCGGAAACGCACCATCCAATCAGGGCAGATAGGACAGGGGGTTGACCGAGGAACCGCGGACCCGTACCTCAAAGTGGCAGTGGACGCCGGTAGAGCGCCCGGTACTGCCCGCCTTAGCGATCTGCTGGCCCTTGTACACTTTCTGCCCCGCGGAGACAAGCAGGGAGGAGTTATGGCCGTAATAGGTCTGCGTCCCATTGTCATGGGTGATGATGACCAGCTTGCCATAGCTGCCCTTATAACCCGCATAGGTGACTGTACCGCCATCGGCAGCCCGGATGGCCGCACCATAAGAAGCGGAAATATCGATCCCGGAGTGATAGCTGTAGCTGCCAAAAATATACCGGCCGCCGAAGTAGGAGGTGATCCGCCCCCGAATGGGCCACTGGTAGCTTCCGGAGGAGGCCGTCTTGGGCTTCTCCTTGGTGCCCACCGCCTTCACCGTCTTGGTGGGCTCCCGCAGGGTGGTCGTGCTGTTGATGACCCGCCCAGTCTCCTGACCATTGACATAGGTGATGGTGGCGTCCACCTGGGCCTCGCCCTCCACTCCCTGGGTGACGATCTTGCTGCTCCCTTTGTACAGGGAGGAGTCCTTGACCTCTTCCACCGGGCAGGGAATCGACTCCACATAGGTCACATCGTCCACCGTCTCCACCGAAAGCAGGGGGGTGAGCTCCTTGACATTGAGCACATCGCCCACCATCAGGCGGTTGATGTCCACTGAGGGGTTCAGCGCCTTCAGATCGCTCACCGACATATCGTTGGCATAGGCGATGGCGTTGAAGGTGTCTCCCGCCACCACGGTGTAGGTCGTGGAGCCGTTGCCGTTGGCCTGAAGCGCCTGCTCCATCTCCCGGATGGTCATCAGGTCGTTCACCTCATAAACCGGCTCGGTGGCCACCGTGTCCAGGAACCGCACCGACACCGTGTTTTCCGTGGTGTAGCGGTCCTTCATGCTGTCCAGCAGCTGATTCAGGGAGTCCTCATCCTTGACCACGCCCACCGCCTGGCCATCCACAAGGACCTGATACTTCCGCAGCTCGCCGCTGACCGCGTCCAGCTGATGATAGAAATAATTTTGAAGCTCCTCCGGGGTGGTCAGCTCAGAGCGCAGGCTCAGTGCAAACTCATACTCCAGATCGCCCTCCACCCGGTAGTCATAGCCCAGCAGCTGGCTGCCGGTCTCCTCCACGCTCCGAATGGCCTGCTGTACCATGCCCTCGTCGGCTACCACACCCACAGTTTCTCCGTCCAGCGTCACCGCATAGCTGGGGGAGTACAGCGTTGTCAGGGTCAGCGCCACCGCCAGGGCCGCGGAGCAGACCAAAAAGGACACCGGGCCCGCAGCCCGATTGCCCGCTACCACATTATGGACCCGGTGGGCTGCACGTCGCCCATGGATCCGGCTCCACTCCTGAAACGCTTTCCAATAGATGGGCGCCTCCCGCCTGACGTGCTCCCATCGCTCCCGCAGCGCCTGCCCCTCCGGGCGGCGGGGCTGTTCCGTATTTGACTGTTTCATTGCATTCTCCATATATGCCTCATGCGCGCACTTCTCAAGTCTAAAAAATGACAGACCGGAAAAGAAAAGATTACAAATTGGTTACAAACGCAACTATACACGGAAATGCGCCCCCCGTCAAGTCCTTTTCCCGGTAGAAATATGAACTTTTTAAGAATCTGCGTAAATTTGTGCATTTTCTACCAGCAACTGCGGTACGGGCCGCTGCCCCGCATATCTCTTCTCTTGGACCATGTAAAAAGGGCGGCCGCAGACGGCCGCCCCTTGGGGATGTGCTCGTGGGATCCGGGATCTCAGCCCCGCTCCAGGTTTTACTTGGTCGCCCAGTTCCCAGTAGCCTCCGCTGTCAGGTATGCGTTGATGAAGCCATCCAGGTCGCCATCCATCACGCTGCTGATGGCGCTGGTCTCATAGGCTGTGCGGTTGTCCTTCACCAGCTGATAGGGCATGAACACATAGGAGCGGATCTGGCTGCCCCACTCGATCTTCAGCTGGACGCCCTTCAGGTCGGAGATCTTCTCCGCCTTCTCCTGCATCTGAAGCTCCACCAGCTTGGCCCGCAGCATCTTCATACAGTTGTCCTTATTCTGGAACTGGCTGCGCTCCTGCTGGCTCGCCACCACCACGCCGGTGGGCTTGTGGATCAGGCGGACGGCGGAGGAGGTTTTGTTGACGTGCTGGCCGCCAGCGCCGGACGCGCGGTAGACCTGCATCTCGATGTCCTCCGGCCGGATCTCGACCTCCACATCCTCCGGCAGGTCGGGCATGACCTCCACCGAGGCGAAGGAGGTCTGCCGCCGGGCGTTGGCATCAAATGGAGATACCCGCACCAGGCGGTGGACACCGTGCTCTCCCCGGAGGTAGCCGTAGGCGTTCTCCCCCTCGATCATAATGGTGGCCGACTTGATGCCCGCCTCGTCACCGTCCTGATAGTCCATGATCTGATAGGTAAAGCCGTGGCGCTCCGTCCAGCGGGTGTACATCCGATAGAGCATCTGGGCCCAGTCCTGGGCCTCCGTGCCACCAGCGCCGGGGTGGATGGTCAGGATGACGTTGGAGCTGTCGTACTCGCCGGTCAGCAAGGTCTGGAGGCGCGCCTCCTCCATGTCCCGCTCCAGCTGGGCAAAGCCCTCCTCCAGCTCCGGCACCAGGGACTCGTCCTCAAACTCATTTCCCATCTCGCACAGAGCCATCAGGTCGTCCCACTCCTGACAGCGCTTGTGCTGCTTATCCACCTTGTTTTGGAGGGTCTTGATGCGCTGCTGTACCTTCTGTGCTTTTTCCAAATTATTCCAAAATCCATCGGCAGCAGACTCCGCCTGGAGCATATCCAGCTCCCGTTCCGCCCCCTCCAGATCCAGGGCCTGGCCCAGCTCCTCCAGGGTGGGAGCCAAATTATTCAGCTTGACCTTATATTCGTCGAATTGAAGCATAATGGTCCTCACTCTCATTCCATCTCAGTTATTGAAAATCCAAATTCAGCCCAATTATTATATCCGAAGCCGAAGAAAAAGTAAAGAAGCAGCCGGACGAAAAAGGCAGTTTCCCGTTTCCACGGTCCCGATCCGGCCGCATTTGGCGACAGCGGGATCTATTCTCCCTCCGCCATCCGATAACCCACTCCGACCTCTGTGAAAATATACTGCGGTTTTCCTGGATTTTTCTCCAGCTTCCGGCGGATCTTGGCCATATTGGCCCGCAGATTCTGTGTATCGCCGGTAGCCTTCTCTCCCCAGATCTCCCGAATGATGAAGTCATAGGTCAGTACCTTGCCCGCATACCGGGTCAACAGTGAGACGATCTTATACTCACTCTGGGTCAGGTGGACGTCCTGCCCTTCCAGCTGCACCAAATGCCGGTCAAAGTCGATGCACAGCTCTCCAGCACGGTATACTCCAGTCTGGGTATAGCTGGGCCCCGCCACCTGGTTCCTGGCGTGCCGCAGCGCGGCACGGATCCGCGCCAGCAGTTCTCCGCCCCCAAACGGCTTTGTGATATAGTCATCCGCCCCCAGATCGAGGGCCTCGATCTTATCCCGCTCCCGGGTCCGGGCCGAGACTACCACAATGGGCGCTGTACCCCGGCTCCGAACGCGGCGGATGATGTCCACCCCATCCATATCCGGCAGTCCCAGATCCAGCAGGATCAGGTCCGGACAATAGGCGTCCAGCATCTCACAGGCCTCTGTTCCCGTATAGGCCTTGATCACGTCATAACCATTGGCCGTGAGCACGGTCCCCAGAAGGTAGCTGATGCTCTTCTCATCCTCGATCACCAATATTTTATCCTTTATGAGCGCCATGCTGCCGCTCCTCCTTTAGTGGGAGAGTAAAGCAAAATTCTGTGCCGCCCTCTCTCAGATTCCGTGCCTCCATGGCTCCGCCGTGGACCGTCACGATGTCACGGCACAGCGCCAGCCCCAATCCCATGTTTTGCTTTTTGTCTCCTCCGCCGCGTTCTGCCAATTCCATATAGTCCCCCCATAGCAGTGCCAGCCGCTCCTGCGGGATCCCGGTCCCATCATCCCGGACAGAAAAACGGGCCCAGCCCTTTTCCCGGGATACCTGGAGGATCACTGTATTTGCCTCTCCATGGATCACAGCATTTTCCATCAAATTATAGAGGACCTGCTCCACGAGCATCGCATCCATCGGCACCTCCAGCCACGCCTGGGGCAGCACCACTTCCACTTCGATGTGCGGAAAGTGCTTCTGAAATTTTCCAACAGCCTCCCCGATGACCTCCTCCGGAGCCTCCATGCTTTTTTGAAGATGACAGGCACTCCTTCCCATCCGGGTAATGGACAACAGGTTCTCCACCATTCGGATCAGCCATTCCCCTTCGCTGCGCACATTCTCCAGCAGGGTATGCTCCTCCTCCGGTGTAAAATGGTTTTCCGGATCCAGCATTGCCTCCGCAGAACCGATGATGGACGTCAGAGGGGTACGCAGATCATGTCCCACGGCCCGCAGAAGATTTGCCCTCAGCCGCTCCCGCTCCGCCTCAATCCGGATCTCCTCCTGCTCCTTGATATGTGTTGTCAGGGTACTGGTTACAATAGAGACCAGAAAGAGAGTGGCAAAGGTCAGGAGATAACCTGGCTCCTGGAGTTCAAACTGATAGTAGGGGGATAAAAACGCATAGTTTACCACGATCGCCGCCGTCAGGCTGGCAGCGATCCCATAGAGGTAGCCGTTTGTGTACCGGGCGACCAGGAGCACTCCTGCCACAAAAATCAGCGCAGCGTGGCTGTCATCCGCCCCCACAGGCTGAAGCAGCAGACCCATATCCAGGGCAATTGTCATCACCACCACGAGGATCACAGTATCCTGCCAGCAGACAGGGCACAGTTTCTTCATCTTCCTGCGCACCGCTTCCACCCTCTCCTGTTTTGTATAGTGTATCATGTATCCTCTCCGCTTTCAAGCAACGGCAGCCCGTGTCCCACACAAAAAGAACGGGACTGCAAGCAGTCCCGCTCTGTTCCTTCCTTCATTTGTTCCAACTTTACAGGGTCTCGATTTTGGTATCCAGCTTGGGGCAGCGCACCCGCACAGTCTTCCAGTCGTTTACCACCTGGCTGATCTGGATGTCACAGGTGGCGCTGAGCAGGCGGTAGGCATCCGGAAAATCCAGCCCCAGTTTCTTCTCCAAAAAGGCCGCCGTATCGGATACCGCCAGCCGGATGGACTCCTCCAAAGTCTCCGCGGAGGCCACGAAGTACAGGGCATCCGCCGTTTCAATGACAGGGCGCTCCACAGGCCGGTCCCGGTATACCGTCGTCTTGATGCAGATCCGGCCGGGGGTCTCGATCCCCGTGCCGCTCAGCTCCCCGTCGCCCATACAGGCGTGGAGGTCGCCCACCGCCAGACCGGCCCCCGGGACCGCAACGGGCAGATAGACCCGGGATCCCACCTTGATCATCTTGGTATCCAGGTTGGAGCCGTGGTCGCCCGGCACCGCGCAGTGCACGTCCAGCCCCGGCTTGGGCGCCACACCGCACACCCCCACCATGGGGGTCAGGGGCAGGCGGATGGTATCGGAGAAGTGGGCAAATCCATCCCGGATAGGAATGACCTTCGTATCCGGCTCGGTGATCCGGTCGCCCAGGACTCCCAGGCCCTTCGAGGTCACCATGACCCCCTGTGGACCGAATTCAATAGCCAGGATCTCCACACACAAGGTGTCCCCCGGCCGGGCTCCCTGGACCGCAATAGGGCCCACCGAGCAGTCCATAATGGAGATGTCGATGTCGGGGCGCTTGACGGATGCGTCCGTGATCTGGCCGCTGTAACAGTCGTCCGTCTCGACCCAGAAGGTCTCTCCGTCCTGAACCGTATACTGGCAGGGATGCTCCGCATTGAAGCTGAAGATCACCTTGTCCTTTGGAATCACACGCATGTTTTTCCCTCCTTACCAGGCAGAAGGCAGTACGCCCATCAGATCGAAGATGGCGTACAGGGCGGCGGCACAGAACAGGACGATGATAATGGCCTGGACCCAGCGGGCAGCATACCATCCGCATTTCCACGCCGGCTCCATATCGCCGTTCTTCCGGGCGCTGTTCACCATCATTGCGGGCAGGATGGACATGATCACACCGCCAAAGGTACCGGCCAGATAGATGGCGTCCACGAAGCTCACCAGGCCGCTGTATGCCAGCGCAAAGGGAGGCAGCGCCACGCAGACCAGAGAAATGAGACGGGTCGGGACGTGATTCTCGCTCTTAAACTTGAACATATCGACGATGTTGGTCAGCATGGAGCCACCCACAGCCCAATAGGAGCTCATCATTGCGCACAGCGCAAAAATATTGGCGGTATACAAGGCCCAGGTCCCAAGCGCCTGGCCCCATGCCAGGGTAGCCACTTCCGTAACATGATCCGGACCGGTGAGGGAAATCACAGCAAGAGGGACCAGGGCCAGCAGGATCCCGGTGATCAGCATTCCAACGGTGACCGCCTTGGGCAGGGCGGGGGCGTTGTGGCGCAGGCCGCGGGCCAGCTCGGGGACCGCATACTGGGCGATGTAGCAGAAGATGGAAACATTGAATACGGGCACCGCATAAGTCCAGTTGGTGTAGATCGCCCGGCTCACATCCGCCTTGCCGGAGAAAAAGGAGACGCCGATAATGACAGCCAGCAAAACGATCATGCCGGAGCTGAGGAACTTTTCCGCCAGGCCAGTGGCCTTCAGACCAAACCAGACGACCAGGACCGCGGGGATGGTAAAGAGCAGGCTGCCCACTGCGGGAGGAAGTCCCAGCAGCTCACACAGAATATTGCCGCTGCCGGAGGTGTAAGAAATCATGCATCCGATCGAGTTGGCGCACACCGAGATAAAGACCAGAACAGCGCCCAGCTTTCCAACATAGCGCTCCGCCAGACCGGGCAGCTGCATGGGCTTCTTGGTGCGGAGGGTGGTCTCCGCCACATACAGCATGGAGATGGTGGTACATACACCGGCCGCGATCAGCCACATCAGCAGAATGGGCCAGCCGGCCTTTCGCGTGGAATAGGCCAGCCCCAGGATCCCAGCGCCGATGTTGGCGCCGACAATGATCATGGCCGCCTCCCAAAATGTGAGCTTCTTGACGCTTAATGCGCCCTCCTCGGTTGTGACGACGTTTTTCGTGCCTTCACTCATATCTGTCTCTCCTTTAAGATCAGTTTCCCCTCCGAAGCCGCTCATTTCTCCGTCAGGTTGTTTCCATTATACCCCTCCTTTCGCCCTGCTTCCATTGATATTGTTCACAAGATTTCAACTTGTTTTCTGTTGTTTGCAACAAAATCGCAACATCCATTTCAGCAAGTTTTCTCTCCCGCCAGACTATTTCAGACCAATTCTCCCGCCAAAACGCCGCACATTTTCCGCATAACCGCATAAAAACGCACCCCTTCTCCTTGGAAAAGGGGTGCGTTGGGATCATACAGATAACCGGATGTTATGCCGTCGCCGCATGACGCTTCTCAGAGATGACCTGATAGGCCAGAATCGCAATCAAGATCGCAATGCCGATGACATCCGTCAGGGCCCCGGGATGAATCATCATCAGACCGGCAGCCACGCTGACCAGACGGAGCACAATGTTCAGCTTCTGGAGCATGAAGCCAATCAGGCCGGCGGCGATGAGGAACATACCACCGAAGGAGGTGATGACCACACGGATCACGTTGATCGCGTTCACATCATCACCAATGAACAGCATGATGGGGCTGTACGCAAAGATGTAGGGAATGATAAAGGCGGCGATGGCCAGACGGGTGGCATTGAGCGCAGTCTTCATGGGAGGCGCCTTGGCAATGGCAGAGCCAGCATAGGCAGCCAGGGCCACGGGGGGCGTAATGTCGGCCACGATGCCGAAGTAGAACACGAAGAAGTGAGCGGCCAGGACCGGCAGACCCATCTGGATCAGGATAGGCGCACAGGTGGTGGCCATGATGATGTAGTTGGCGGTGGTAGGTACGCCCATACCCAGGATCACGCAGCAGACCATGGTCAGGACCAGCGCGATGATCAGGTGTCCGCCCGCAATGCCCACGATGGCGTTGATCAGGATCTGACCCAGGCCGGTGTAGGTCACCACGCCGGCGATGATGCCGGCCATGCCGCAGGCCACGCCCACGGACAGGGTGCTCTTAGTGCCACTCTCAAGGGCGTTGATATAAGTGCCGACATTCTGCATATTGGGCTTGCTGATCAGGTGGCAGGCCACCACCAGCACGAAGAAGATCCCGAAGCAGACCAGAGTGAATGTCTCCTGCATCTCCAGAGAATCAGCGAAGGCGGGAATGACGTCCGGCAGATAGACCTTGCCCAGCGCATAGACCAGCAGGGGGATCGCCGGGACCATCATCACAAACTTCTTGGAACCAGTTTCCCGGTCGGCCATGCCGGCCACGATGGCTACCAGGCAGGCGACAACGGCGCTGTACGCCATGGTGAAGGTACCGCTCTGAATGACCATGAACACCAGGACGATCAGGGGCAGCAGAAGATAAAGCTTGGGGAAGATGTCCTTGCCCTTGGGCAGGGAATCTTTGTCCAGGCCCTTCAGGCCGATGGATTTGGCCTTGAAGTGGACCATCAGGAAGATGCCGGTGAAATACAGGGCGGCAGGCAGGATGGCGCGCACCAGGATGTCGGCGTACTCAGTATCCGTCATCTCAGCCATCAGGAAGGCCGCAGCGCCCATGATGGGGGGCATGATCTGACCGCCGGTGGAAGCGGCCGCCTCGACGGCGCCGGCAAACTCGGGGGGATAGCCGGTCCGCTTCATCAGGGGGATGGTGACCGCGCCGGTGGTCACGGTGTTGCCCACGGAGGAGCCGGACACCATGCCGCACAGGGCGGAGGAAATGACAGCCACCTTAGCGGGGCCGCCGGTGGCCGCGCCGGCGATGCTGTTGGCGCAGTCAATAAAGAACGCAGCGATACCGGTGGCCTCCAGGAAGGATCCGAACAGCACGAACAGGAAGATGTACGTGGAGCAGACCTGGATGGGGGTACCGATGATGCCGTTGGTGGTATAGACCAGGTTATAGATGGTGCCCTGAAGGGGCTTGTCAGCACCCATCGGCAGCAGGGTGTAGGCCACAAAGGCGGCCGCCACAATGATGATGGGGATGCCGACGACCCGGCGGCAGGCCTCTACCAGCACCAGGATCGCAATGATGCCGATGATAATCTGGGGGGTGCCGATGCGGCGGCCCATGGCGATCAGCTCTTCTTTGAAGATGATCTGATAGAAATAAACGCCAACTGCCACCACAAGCAGGATAATGTCGTAAATAGGAATATGATTGGGCTTGAGCTTCATATTCTTTTTGATGGGGTACATGATGAAGACAAACGCCAGTACGATGCCCAGGAAGAAACAGCGGCGCACGCTGCCCTCCCAGGTGGAAAACATACTGACCCAGATCATCGTCAGCATGAATAGAGCCATCCCATACCGGACCAGCCGGGCAGGAAAGCCCGTCCAAATCCGGACATTGGATTCACGGTCATATTTTTTCATGACCGCTTCCACGTCTTCCGCAGAACCAACCTCCACATCCGCTGGAGCGGTGTTTACGGCCTGCTTCTCATGTTCAGCCATATTGAGTCTCCTCCTCCAGGTTTCTTAAAACAACCGATGTTCATATTGAAATGACACGATTGACCTTCTTCCACACAAATTGCTCAGACTGATGATCTTCACATCGCCTACCTGCTGCTCCAGCTGGTCGGTAAACACCCCCACAAGCGGCTTGATTGCCGGGTAATCCGGGTGAATGTCTCCCAGCATCAGGGTCCGGTCCGACACCATCCCCACCGAGCAGGTAAACTTCTCAAAGCCTTGATGGATATTGCCCACGATGATCGCGCCGTCCTCGCCCAGGGTCATGGTCTCTCCCTCGCCCACTTCCGTCTGGACTCCTGCGCCAAACTGATAATAGATCGTCTCTTCGGCATACATCCTGCCGTCCTCCGACACCTCATAAACGTCGATCAAGGGCCGAAGATTGACAGAATGGATGAACCCGACAGCAAATTGCTCTCCAGGCTCCAGGGGATAGCTGGCCAGCTCCTCGCCGCTCTTCCCGTCCGATACGACAAGATACCATCCAGCATTGGATGCCAGAAAGAGAATGGCCGCCGCAGCCATAGCACCCAGTGCTACCACTGCGGCGGCCAGCTTTCTATGTGTCCGAAACAAATCAGTTTCTGCTGTAAGGATTACAGCAGGCCGATCTCCTTGTAGTACTTCTCAGCGCCGGGATGCATGGGGACGGAACCGTTCTCGGCAGCCTTCTCCGCGCTGACCAGCTGGAACTTGGCGTGGGAAGTGCCCAGCTCCTCCAGGTTCTCGAACATGGTCTTGGTCAGCTCATACACGGCGTCCTCGCTCATGTCGGTGGAAGCGACCAGAGCGGCCTCGACGGCCACACAGATGGTCTCAGTGTCAACACCCTCATAGGTGCCGGCGGGCAGGTTCTCCTGAACCAGGAAGGGGTACTTTTCATGCAGGGCGTCGACGTGCTCCTGATCAAGGCTGACCAGGGAGAAGTCCATGCCGCTGGTCGCCAGCTCGGTGATGGCGGTGGTGGGGGCGCCGGCCACGGTGAAGGCGGCGTCGATCTGGCCGTTCTTCAGCATCTCAGAGGCCTCGCCGAAGTTGGCGTGGACGACCTTGATGTCATCGGCGGTCATGCCGTAGGCTTCCAGCACCTGATAGGCGTTGAACTCCGTGCCGGAGCCCTGGTCGCCCACGCAGACAGCCTTGCCCTTCAACTGGTCCACGCTGGTGATGCCGCCCTTGGCGGTGATCTGAACGGTCTCATTGTACAGGCCGGCCACCCACAGGGCGTCCGTCTCAGGAGTGCTGAATACGTTGGTGCCCTCGTGAGCATAGGTCAGAACGTCAGACTGAAGGATGGCCAGGCCATACTCGTCGTCGGTGATGCCCTCGACGTTGTCCTTGGACGCACCAGTAGAGGTGACGTTCAGCTCGGTCAAGGTCAGCAGGGGATTCAGGACGTTCATCATGGCGGAGCCGACACCGTAGTAAGTACCGGTGGTACCGCCAGTGGCCAGGACCTGGGTGGTCTTCTCCGCAGGCGCGGGAGCACTGGAGCCAGCGCCGGAACCGGACGCGGCACCAGATCCGGAACCGGAATCGCCGCCGTTGCCGCAGCCGGTCAGAGCCAGGCTGGCGGTCATGGCCATCGCCAGGACAAGGGCAAGCTTCTTCTTCATCATTACTGATTCCTCCAATTCAAAATTTTATTTGCTGGGGAACTGTACTTGCAGGCTTATTATAGTATATTTGCTTCAAAAATGCAAGGTTCTTTTTCCGAAAAACAGATGTTTTGCACAATGTCTTGCGTATCGCGCAAAATCGTTAGTATTTTAACGATTTTTTCTTTTTCTTCACTTGTGTTGCAGCGCTTCCTGCATTTTTATTCACCGCGCTCCTATGGCTCCCACCCCTCCATCGCCTCGCCCAGCTTTTCCAGCGCCCGCTTCTCGATTCGGGATACATAGGACCGGCTGATCCCACATTGGGCCGCAATCTCCCGCTGGGTGCGCGGTGGCCGCTCATCCAGTCCATACCGCAGGGTGATGACCAGCCGCTCCCGCGGGGTCAGGCAGGTCTGGACACAGCGGCGGACTTTTCGGCAGGCGTCCCGCGTGTCCAGCTCCTCCAGCAGGTCGTCGTCCACGGCAAGTACGTCCATCAGAGACAGGGAGTTCCCGTCCCCACCGGTCTCCAGCGTCTCGGTCAGCGAGACCTCGCCCTGGAGCTTGCGCTGGGAACGGAAGTACATCAGGATCTCATTTTCAATGCACCGGCTGGCGTAGGTCGCCAGGCGCACATTTTTATCCGCCTTGAACGTAGAGATCCCTTTGATCAGGCCGATGGTCCCAATGGAGATCAGGTCATCCTGATCCCCGGTCTGGGCGTAGTACTTTTTCACAATGTGGGCCACCAGCCGCAGGTTGTGCTCCACCAGAACATTCCGGGCCTCCAGGTCGCCCGCCGCGCACCGCTCCAGATACCGCTTCTCCTCCTCCGGCTTCAGCGGACGCGGGAAGGAGCCCCCGCCTCCTGACAGCCGCAGTGTAAAAAATAAACTGTGCAGCATCAGATAGATCACTGGAGAAAACATGATATGACACCTCCTGTCCCACTGTATTCCGCCCATGCAAGTCCATATACCCCAGATGTGCCTCTCCCTTCTGGTCCAGACAAGAACACAGCCCCTGGCTCCGCACGGTATGGGGCCAGGGGCTGTGTTCAGCTGTTTTGATCCTTCTCTCAGGGATTCACGACATGGATGGGCTCGCCATCCAGATAGGCGCGGATGTTGTCCGCCGTGCAGTCCATGATGCGCTGGCGGGCCTCCTTGGCGCCCCAGGACATATGGGGGGTGATGATGCAGTTGGGGGCGGTGAGCAGGGGGTTGTCCGCACGGATGGGCTCGGTGTACACTACATCCAGGCCGGCGGCCGCCAGCTTGCCCGCTTTCAGGGCGTCGGTGACGTCCTGCTCGTCAATCAGCTGTCCGCGGGAGTTGTTGATCAGGATGGCCCCGTCCTTCATCTTGGCAATGCTGGCCTTGTTGATCATCTTCTCATTATCCGCAGTGAGGTTGCAGTGGAGGAACACCACGTCGGACTGAGCCAGCAGGGTATCCAGGTCCACATACTCAGCGATGGCCTTGCCGGAGTCGTTGGGGTACAGGTCATAGGCCAGCACCTTCATGCCCAGGGCCTTGGCAATGCGGCCAGTGGTCTGGCCGATGCGGCCGAAGCCGATGATGCCGGCGGTCTTGCCGTCCAGCTCGATGAGGGGGTGGTCCCAGTAGCACCAGTCGATGTGATTGGCCCACTTGCCTTCGTGGACAGTCTTGTCGTGGTGGCCGATGTGGTGGCACACCTCCAGCAGCAGGGCGATGGCGTACTGGCCCACACAGGCGGTGCCATAGGTGGGCACGTTGCACACCGGGATCCCCTTCTCCTTGGCATAGTCATAGTTGATCACATTGTAGCCGGTGGCCAGCACAGCGATCATCTTCAGATTGGGACACTTGTCCATGGTCTCCTTGGAGATGGGGGTCTTGTTGGTGACGATCACCTCCGCGTCGCCGATCCGTTCCGCGATGATGGGGGCCTCCACATAGGAGGTCCGGTCATAGACCGTCAGTTCCCCCATGCAGCTCAGCTGATCCCAGCTCAGATCGCCGGGATTTTCCGTATAACCATCCAGCACTACGATTTTCATTGCAGCAGCCTCCTTATTTGATATGGTGTTTCTCGATCCAGTCTCGCTTTTTTGTCCCTGGACCGCCGGTTCTCTGCAAATCCTCTTTACAGCCCAGGACTTTCTGCTTATACTACATGATAACGGAATCTCTATTGTACAAAATCTAAATTTATATTAATATTTTTGTCTATCATCCAAAGGACGGTGCGGTATGTTTATTTCAGAAGCAGCGGCCCTCTCCATTGTCCGCGAGATGAAGGAGATCACAGGCCACGACATCAACATCATGGACGGCACGGGCACCATCTTTGCCAGCACGGACCCGGGCCGTGTGGGGCAGCGCCACGAGGGGGCCTGCCAGATCCTGTCCCAAAAGCTGCCCCGGCTGACGGTCCAGGAGGACCGCCGCCCCGGCGGCATCCGCCCGGGCGTCAACCTCCCCATCCAGCTGGACGGGGAGACGGTAGGGGTCATCGGCATCACCGGGAACCCGGAGGAGGTGGACTCCCTGGGCGCTATCCTCAAGCGCATGACAGAGATCATGGTGCGGGACGCCCGTCGGCAGGCTCAGGAGGATCTGCTGGACAGCGCCCGCCAGTGCTTCATTGAGCGGTGGCTCTTCTCCGAGGAGCCCGACCAGGCGGAACTGGAGCTGCGGGGCAATATGCTGGGGATCGACGTCACTGCCCGCTGGACTGTGGTGATCCTGGAGGTGCTGGAACCCCTCAGCCCCGGGCAGGCCGATGCGTCCCCCCAGGAGATGCGCAACGCTCTCTTTCTCAAGCACATCCGCCCCTATCTGAGCTCCCACCCCAACAGCCTGTGCGCAGTGATCAACCAGCGGATCCTGCTGCTGTTCCCCGACCGGAACCGGTACGAGGTCCTGGCCTGTGTCAACCAGATCCGCGGAGAGCTGGAGGGGGCCTATCAGGCGGCGGTGTGCGGCGGTATGAGCGCGGAGGGCCGGCGGGGGCTGGAGATCCGCCGCTGCTATCAGGAGGCCAGGACCGCCAGCCAGACGGCCCGGACGGACGGCGGCAGGCGTATTCTGCGCTATGACGAGGTCTCTTTGGAGTTTCTTGCCGACAGCATTGCCCCGGACATCCGGCGGGATCTGGTCTCCCTGGTTTTCTCCGGCTGCACCCCGGAGGAGCGGGAGAGCATCCGCAGCACCGTCCTGCTCTATTTTCAGTATCACGGGGACGTCAAGCAGATGGCTGACGCCCTGTATGTCCACAAAAATACCGTACATTATCACTTACAGCGGATCCAGGCGCTCACCGGATACAGTGTCCGGGACCCCAGGGGATCCGTCCTGCTGTATCTGGCCTGCCTGTCCTCCCCCCAGGAGGAGGGCGGCTGACCCGCAGAAAACGTATTGTTAAGGAGGAGCCGCTATGTCCATTTACACCGACGCCCAGGAGATCATTCACAGCGCGCTGGAGGCCTGCCTGCCCGACCAGGCGGTGCGCCGGGCCCTGGAGGGGAAAGAGCTGGGCTCCGGGCGCGTCTTTTTAGTCGCCCTGGGCAAGGCCGCCTGGCAGATGGCCCGCTGTGCCGCGGAGCTGCTGGGTCCCAGGCTGGAACAGGGCGTGGTGGTCACCAAGCATGGACACAGCCAGGGTGACATCCCCCGCTGTCAGGTCTTTGAAGGGGGGCACCCGGTACCTGACGAGGGCTCCTTCCGGGGGACCCGGGCGGCCATGGAGCTGGTCCAGGACCTCGCGCCCCAGGATACCGTGGTCCTGCTGGTCTCCGGCGGCGGCTCCGCCCTGTTTGAGCGCCCCCTGATCCCGGCGGAGGAGCTGGCCCAGCTCACCAGCGCCCTGCTGGCCTGTGGGGCGGACATTGTGGAGATGAATACCGTCCGAAAGCGCCTGTCCGCGGTGAAGGGGGGCCGCTTCGCCCAGCTGTGCGCCCCGGCCCAGGTCTATTCCATCGTTCTGTCCGACATTCTGGGGGATCCCCTGGACATGATCGCCTCCGGCCCCGCCTATCCGGACCGCTCCACCTGCGCCCAGGCCCGGGCCATCGCGGAGAAGTACCAGCTCCCCCTGTCCGGCCAGGCCCGCGCCCTTCTGGACCAGGAGACCCCCAAGGAGCTGGACAATGTAGAGACCGTCATCACCGGAAGCGTGCGGGAGCTCTGCTCCGCCGCCGCCGCCGCCTGCCAGCGGCTGGGCTATGAGACCCATATCCTCACCGACCAGCTCTGCTGTCAGGCCCGGGAGGCCGGCTCCTTCCTGGCCTCCATCGCCCGCACCCATGGGCAGGAGGGGCGCTCCCTGGCCTTCCTGGCGGGGGGCGAGACGGTGGTCCTCCTCACCGGCAAGGGGCTGGGCGGCCGCAACCAGGAGCTGGCCCTGTCCGCCGCTGAGGGGATCTCCGGCATGGAGAACGCCCTGATCTTCTCCCTGGGCTCCGATGGAACAGACGGTCCCACCGACGCCGCCGGCGGCATCGTGGACGGCCAGACCCGGGGCAAGCTGGCCCAGGCAGGCCTGACCATCCACCAGGTCCTGGCGGACAACGACGCCTACCACGCCTTAGAGAAGGTGGATGGACTGATCCGCACCGGCCCCACTGGCACAAACGTCAACGACGTGGCCGTTGTCCTGCTGAAAGGCTGACAACTGCATATCACGCAGAAAACAGACCGGAGAGCGCATCCGCGCTCTCCGGTCTGTTGTTTTGTTCTGCATGACGCCCGGCTCCACAGGGCATCACTTGGACCGCTTGAGCACCTCGACCACAAAATCCCAGATCCGCTGCACCGAGGAGATGCTCAGCCGCTCCCGGGGGGTGTGGATCTCAAACAGGTCCGGGCCGATGGAGACGCAGTCCAGACCGGGCAGCTTGCCGGCAAAGACGCCGCACTCCAGCCCGGCGTGGATGGCCTCGATCTTGGGCTCTTTTCCATACTGCTCCCGGAATACCTCTGCCATCCGGTCCCGCAGGGGGGAGTCCTCCCGGTACTGCCAGCCGGTGTAGTCCCCGGCAAACTCCACCGTTCCCCCCAGCTCCTCCATCAGGCAGGTCAGGCGGTCCTTGAGCATCTCCCTCTGGGAGTCCACCGAGCTGCGCACACAGAAGGAGGCCCGCAGGGAGGTCTCCTCCGTGGCCAGGATCCCCAGGTTCAGGGAGGTCTGCACCAGCCCGTGGATCTCCGCGCTCATGGCCTGCACCCCATTGGGCAGGCAGGCCAGCATACACAGGACCCGCCGGGTGGATCGCTCGTCCATGGGCTCCTCTGTGGCAGCGGACGCCTCCGCCCGGATCCAGAGCGCCGGGTCGGTGACGCGGTACTCATTGCGCAGCGTGGCCTCCATCTCCCGGACGGCGTCCAACACCGCCTGGGGATCCGCCGCCACGACCTGGGCGGTGCAGGCCACGGGGATGGCGTTGTCCTTCAGGCCGCCGTCCACCCGCAGCAGCCGCAGCTCCGTCCGCCGGGCCGCCGCCCGGAGGATCCGGCCCATGAGCACATTGGCGTTGGCGCGCCCCTTGTGGATCTCCGCCCCGGAGTGTCCGCCGGTGAGTCCGCCCACCGCCACAGTCACGCCCGCCCCGTCAAAGGGGGCGCGGGTCAGGGGGAGCAGGCAGGCGCTGGTATTGCCTCCGGCGCAGCTGACGGTGAAGATGCCCTCCGCCTCCGAATCCAGGTTCAGCATCTGCCGGCCCTTCAGCGGGGTGACGTCGATGGAGGCCGCCCCCAGCAGGCCGATCTCCTCGTCCACGGTGAACACCGCCTCCAGACGGGGGTGAGGCAGGCCCTCCGCGTCCAGAAGGGCCAGGGCCATCGCTACGGCGATGCCGTCATCTCCCCCCAGGGTGGTGCCCTTGGCATAGACAAAGTCCCCGTCCACCGCCAGGTCCAGCCCCTCCCGGCTCATGTCCTTCTGACAGTCGGCGGTCTGCTCACAGACCATATCCAGATGTCCCTGAAGGATCACCGGAGGCGCGGCCTCATAGCCGGGCGCGGCCTCCTTGATGATGATGATATTGTTGTCCCCGTCCTGGTGGTACTCCAGGCCCCGGGCCCGGGCGAAGTCCGCGCACCAGTCGCTGACGGCCTTGGTGTTCCGGGAGCCGTGGGGGATAGCGCACATCTCCTCAAAAAAACGGAACACGCTTTTGGGTTCCAAATGCTCCAATACGTTCATAGTCTGAAACTCCTCTCTGAAAATCATTTCCCCTTCAGCCGGTAGCGCAGGCCGCCGGTGTCCTCCAGCAGCTGCTGCTCCAGCATATAGCCGACCAGCTTGGGGGCAAAGGCGGCCGGATCCTGCACACGGATGCGGTTTTTGGACCAGAACATCCCGGCTCTGACGCCCTGGATCAGGGGCGGGATCTCCTTTTGGGTGATTTTTCCGTGCTTTCGGAGATATTTTACCACAGTTCCCGCACACTTGTTCAGCAGGATCCGCTCCAGATCCGCCTCCTGCGTCATACTCTTCCTCAGGCCCCAGACATACAGAACGGCGGTGGCCAAAGCAAACAGAAGGATCCCCAGCACGATCTGTCCAAAGCTCATGCCTTCACCTTATCCCTTCCCACAAACAGGATGAAGCGGTTGTTGCGTAAAATCTGCATATATTTCACCAGCCGGTCGTACAGTGGCTCCGCCTTCTCCCCATAAGCCTCCTTCAGCTCCAGGGCCAGCTGACCCACCGTCTTGACGCCGTCGATCCGCGTCCAGAGGAAGCTGCCATACTCATCCAGCTTGATGTGGCTCACCCGGGGCGTGTGGAACAGCTTCTGTGCCAGGGTGTTGTAGAAGCCCCGGTTCACCATGTGGATGGTGACCACCCCGTCCTCCCCCCGGTCCCAGGTGTTCCGCCCGTTGACCATGGGGACGAAGTCCAGATAATTTTCCTTCTTCTTTGCCATAAAAATTCTCCTATATTGGCCCAAACCGGGCTGCATACCCAAGTATACAGCCCGGTGGAGGGAAACGCAACGCTTAGTTGGACTTCTTCTTGCTGTCCTTGGTCGCGAAGAAGTAGATGCTCAGCAGGATCCCGGCGAAGCACACCAGGCCGCCGATGCTGCCGATGCTGAACACGCCGCTGAGGTTGATCTTATCGCTGAAGTACAGCTCCTTGCCGGCGGCGTCCAGGCCGGCGGGGATGATGGCCAGAACGGCCAGCAGGATGCCCACAATGCCCTCGCCGGCGATGAGGCCGGAGGAATAGAGCACGCCGGACTGCACGGAGTCGTTCTTCTCCTTCTCAGAGCCGCACTTGCGCTTCTCCAGATACCAGCGCAGCGCGCCGCCCAGCATCATGGGCACAGACAGGTAGATGGGCAGGTACAGGCCGATGGCGAAGGGGAGCACGGGGATGCCCAGGATCTCCACCACGATGGCGATGAACACGCCGGTGAACACCAGGTTCCAGGGCAGGTTGCCGCCCATGACGCCCTCCACGATCATCTTCATCAGCATCGCCTGAGGCGCGGGCAGGTCGTCGGAGCCATAGCCGCCCCAGGCCATGCTCAGCAGATACAGGATCGCGCCGATGACCACCGCGGACACCACAACGCCGATCATCTCGCCGATCTGCTGCTTTTTGGGGGTGGCGCCCACCAGGAAGCCGGTCTTCAGGTCCTGGGAGGTGTCGCCGGCGATGGCGGCGATGACGCAGATGATGCCGCCGATGACAATGGCGGCGATCATGCCCTGGATGCCGTCGTTCCCGGTGGCCTTCAGCAGCATGGTGGAGATCAGCAGGGTGGCGATGGCCATGCCGGACACCGGGTTATTGGAGGAGCCGATCAGGCCCACCATCCGGGAGGAGACGGTGGCGAAGAAGAAGCCGAACACGATCACGATCAGCGCCGTGAAGAAGTTCAGGGGGATGGCGGGCAGCAGCCACATGACCACCGCGATCATCAGCACGCCCAGCAGAACAAGCTTCAAGGGCAGATCCTGCTCCGCGCGCAGGGTGCCGGCGGCACGGCCCTTGCCATAGTCGCCCATGGCCTCCTTGAAGGTCCGGACGATGAGGGGCAGGGACTTCACCAGGCTGAGCACGCCGCCGCAGGCCACCGCGCCGGCGCCGATGTAGCGCAGGTAATTGCCCCACAGGGCGGAGACGCCCTGTGCATCAACCAGCTGGTTGATGGTCATGTCGGTGACGGGGAACATAATGGTCTCGCCGCCGAACAGCACCATCAGAGGCATGATGACCAGCCAGCCCAGGATGCCGCCGGCAAACAGGTAGGAGGACACCTTGGGTCCGCAGATGTAGCCCACGCCGGCCAGGGCGGGCAGCACGTCGATGCCCACGCCGGAGCCGCGGTAGGCGGGGATGTCATAGGTGATCTCGCTGGGGAAAATTTTCAGGCCGTCCGCCACAAATTTGTAGATGGCGGCGATACCCAGGCCGGAGAACACGGTGGACGCCTTGGCGCCGCCCTCCTCGCCGGCAATGAGGACCTCCGCGCAGGCCTGGCCCTCAGGATAGCCCAGCACGCCGTGCTCCTTGACGATCAGCGCGCTGCGCAGGGGGATCATCATCAGAACGCCCAGCAGGCCGCCGCACAGGGCGATCAGGCCGATGGTGACCATGGAGGGAGTGTCGCACAGGCCCTCCTTGGCCCACATGAACAGGGCGGGCAGGGTGAAGATGGCGCCCGCGGCCACCGACTCACCGGCGGAGCCGATGGTCTGAACCATGTTGTTTTCCAGGATGGAGTCTCGCCGCAGAACCTTGCGGATGACACCCATGGAAATCACTGCCGCGGGAATGGACGCCGACACCGTCATGCCAACACGCAGTCCCAGATACGCGTTTGCTCCGCCGAAGATGATGGCCAGCAAAGCGCCCAGCAGGATGGATACTGCTGTGAACTCCGGCATGACCTTGTCGGCAGGAACATAAGGTTGGAATTTCTTGTCTTCCACGATTTTCGTTCCCTTCTCTGTTTGATTTTTCTTTCTCCGCGCCATATTCCGGCGCAGCCGCTCTCCTGGACGGCCGCCGCCGTCCTGTCCTCAGAGGCGGGCCGTCTGGCCTCCCCTCAAGGACATAGCCTTTTTATTGTATAAAATTTCACCGTATTCGTCAAGCCCTACTTCTCCCCTTTCGCGGATATTTGCGCCCCCCCACCTCAGCGCCTGAACCTCCACATGTGCGCCCCTTCGACGAGACCCACAGGCACGGAGCAAAAAGTTCACAATTCAAATATTGACCACAAGGTCTATTTGTGCTATGCTGTCTGAAAATAGACCTTGTGGTCAATTATTTTTGGAGGCAGACCTATGAAGCGGGATGAAAAAAACCAGCAGACCCGGCGCAGGATCCTGGACCGCGCCCTGTCTGAATTTTCGGAAAAGGGCTATGGCGGCAGCTCAGTGAACACCATCTGCGCTGTCCAGGGGATCTCCAAGGGGATCGTCTATCACTATTTCGAGAACAAGGACAATTTATATCTGAGCTGTGTGGAGGAATGCTTTCAGCGCCTGACCGCTCACCTCAGCGCCGCCCTTCCGGCAGAGGAGCCCGGCCCGGTGGAGGAGCAGCTGGGCCGGTATTTTACCGCCCGTATGGACTTCTTCCAGGAGAACCCGGTCTATCAGCCCATCTTCTGTGAAGCTGTCATCTCGCCTCCCGGGCGGCTGCTTGAGCAGATCCAGGCATGCCGGAAGGACTTTGACGCCCTGACCATATCCACGCTGGAGCGTCTGCTGCGCCGGCTGCCCCTGCGGGCCGACATCACCATGGATGAGGTCGTGGACCTGTTCCGCCAGTTCCAGGACTTCATCAACGCCCAAACCCAATCGACTGATGTTCCCGCCGGAGAGCGCTTTGCCCGCCGGGATGCCCAGTGCCGCAGGCTGTTGAAGGTACTGCTCTACGGCGTAACAGAAAGATTAACTATTAAAAGTCAACCCCGAAAATGAATGGTGGTGGTGAAAAAGAGATGGCTCAAAAAAGGTATAGCAAAGCTGAGGTCTTGTCAGACCCCTGCTGGCTATTCAAGTAGCTGCACTTAAGCCGCTGAGCAATATGGCTGCCTGGACTTCTCCATGGCAAATATCAGACGAACCAACTTTTTGGCCGCGTGAGAGATGGCAATGTTGTAGTGTTTTCCCTCCGCCCGCTTCTTGGCGAGATAATCAGCAAAAGTCGGGTCCCAGTGGCAGACATACTTGGTTGCGTTGTAAAGTGCGTAGCGTAGGTATCGGGAGCCACGCTTTTCCATATGCGGGTAGCAATTTTTGAGCTGTCCGGATTGGTAAGTGGAGGGGGACATCCCTGCATAAGCCAACAGCTTGTCTGGGGAGTCAAACCGGGTGAAGTCGCCGACTTCTGCCAGGATCATGGCAGCCATGCGGAACCCCAGCCCAGGGATAGTGGTAATAGGAGAATGAAGCTCATCCATAATGGATTGGATTTGCTCTTCGATTTCATCAATTTCACGATCCAGTTCACGGATGAGCCGGATGGTGTGCTGCAATTCAAGGGACTTGGCAGGCATCTGAGAGCCAATAGAGTTTTTGGCGGCATTTCGTATTTCAAGAGCCATATCCCGTTTGTAGTGGCCATTGGAGGCGGTTTCGAGCAACGCTTTCAGCCTCGTTAAATGGGTATTGGCAACCTGTTTGGCCCCCGGGAACTCTTCCAGCAGGGCGTAGACAGAAGCAATATGCAGAGAAGGGACGAGTTTTTCCAATTCCGGAAACAGAATGCAGACCAGCCGGGCGATAGAACTTTTCAGCTTGGCACGTTCTTTCACCTTGTCAAAACGGTATCTGGTCAGTGACTTTAGCTCCTCGTTGTGGTATGCTGTATCTGTGTAGGGTTTGAGGCCCGCATCGGATAACAGCATAGAAGCAATCGTTCGTGCATCCACCCGGTCAGTCTTGGTCTTTCTCAGGCTAAGGCTCTTTCGGTAAAGGTTTGTGCGCAAGGGATTCAGGACATAGGTGGTCAGACCGTTGTCAAGAAGAAACCCGAGCAGATTGTAGCTGTAATGTCCGGTAGCCTCAAGCCCTACTTTTATTTTATCCTGCGGTGCGGTACAATGCCGGATTCGCTGTAAAAGGTAGTGGAACCCGTCCATGGTGTTGGGGATTATGAATGCATCCGCCAGGACTTCGCCCTCGGAACTGACGATAAAGCAATCGTGCTTATCTTTTGAGACATCGATGCCAACAGAAACCACCATAACAAATACCTCCAACGATAAATATGTGATGCTGCATCCACAGTACACCTTACTTTTGTAGCCTTGTTCCACATAAACCGTCTGGCGGTATTTAACTGATCAACAAAACTGTAAGGGGCTGTGGTTGGAACCTTTCTGGAACCATCTCGTGGTAGGAGGTTGAAACCAATCCACAGCATCCCTTACAGTGTAGCACAGCCCTTGGAGAGGGGCTCTAATAACTACTACTCTATAATACAAGGAGATCTTAATATATGGACGCGAACAAGGATCAAACTTCTATTCTGGGGAACGCCAAGCCCTCACAGGCCATCGTCAAGCTGGCCCTGCCCGCCACGCTGGCCCTGCTGGCCAAGGCAGTCTACAACATCGTGGACACCGCCTATATTGGGATGCTGGGCTCTGATATTGCTTTGACGGCGGTGGGCGTCACTGTCCCTCTGCTGCTTATCATGGTGTCCATTGAGAACATCTTCGCTGCCGGAGCCGCCGTGCTGGCGGGACGGCAGCTGGGGGCCAAGGACGAGGAGGGCGCCAGCCGCACCGTCACCACTATTATCGGCCTGTCCATTGTCATCGGCGCGGTGTTGTGTGTGGGCGGCATCGTGTTCATCGAACCGCTGATGCGGGCCTTTGGCGCATCCGACGCCTCACTGTCTCTGGCTGAGGACTACGCCTTCTGGATGTTCGTAGCCGCCCTGGCCAACCTGCCCGCCCAGAGCATGAACTGCGCCGCCCGGGCAGAGTCCTCGGTCAAGATCTCCTCGATCGCCGTGATCACCGGCGCGCTGCTGAACGTGGTCCTGGACCCCATCTTCATGTTCGACTGGGGGTTGGGCATGGGGGTGGAGGGGGCCTCCCTGGCCACCACTGTCTCCCAATTCGTGACCTTCTTCATTCTCGCCTGGTTCTACCTCAGCGGGCGTTCCGTCATCAAGCTGCACCTGGGTTCTTTCCGCCCCAGCTGGAAGCTCATCAAGACCGTCACCGTGATCGGCGTACCCACAGCGGTCATCCAGATCTGCCTGTCGGTGGCCTCCTCCCTGACCAACATTGCCGCGGCGCCCCTGCCGGACGCGGACAACATCATTGCCGCCTACGGTGTGGTACAGCGGCTCATCCTCATCGGCTGCTATGTGGTCATGGGCTTCATGCAGGGCTATCAGCCGGTGGCCTCCTATGCCTTCGGAGCCAAGCAGGAGGAGCGGTTCCACCAGTCGGTGCGCTTTGCGCTCAAGGGCTCTCTGATTTTGACGGTACTGGTAGCTGCCGCCTATATCCTGCTGTCCCGGCCGCTGATCCTGCTGTTCAACCAAAATCCCGTCATTGTAGACTGTGGGCGGTGGCTGCTGATCTCTCAGGTAGCCCTCTACCCGGCCTTCGGCCTGTGCTACATGATGACCATCACCTATCAGACCATCGGAGCCTCCGGATATGGCCTGTTCCTGTCCATGATCCGTCAGGGACTGTTCTATGTCCCCTTCATTTTAGTTCTGCCCCGGCTTCTGGGCGTGACTGGCATCTATCTGACCCAGCCTGCCGCTGACCTGCTGACCATTCTGGTGTGCCTGTGTTCCATCCGGTCTATGAAGCAGATCGCCTCCGCCAATATGAACCGCCTGCCGGAGGGAGACTGATTGACCGTGGGGTACCCTGTCATCACCATCAGCCGGCAATACGGCAGCGGCGGACGGGAGATCGAAGCCCAGCTGGCAGAGCGTTTGGGCATTCCCTTTTATGATAAAACGCTCTGCGCAGAAGCCGCAAAGCACAGCAGGCTTGATGCAGACTTTCTGGAGCAGGCGGAAAAGGCACTGTGGGACACCGCCAGGGCCCGGACCACCTACCTGAAGGACGACACAGGCCAGGTCTTGGGAGAGGCAGAGAACTGCCACCTCTGTCTGGACAGCGGGCTGCTGGGGCTGGAGCATACAGTCCGGACCCTGGAAGCCGTCTTCCAGACGGAGCATACCGAAAAAGGAGGCGCTTGATGAAACGCCGGACACAAAAAATCACGGGATTCCTGCTGGCCGTGCAGGCGGCAGCGCTCTTGCTGACCGGGTGCGGAGCTGGGGACAACACCTCTGCTTCTCCCCCGCTGTCTGCCAATTCCGGCACTGTGGGCAGCGCCTCCCCGGAAACGCCGGCTCCGCCTGACAAGACGGTTCCGCTGAACATAACAGGCGCTGGGGAGATCCAGGAGGAGCTTTATGCCGCCATTCTTGACCTGCGGCAGCCTGCCAGCATGGACCTCTCCGGGGCGGCGGTGGGCGACACCCCGGAGCTGGAGATCAAAAATCTCTACTACGAGATCCTGAACCAGCACCCGGAGCTGAAATACGCCTACGACCTGACCGCGGAAGTGGAAAACGGCCTGTTAACCTGTCAGATCTCCTATATGCCGTATCAGACGGGGTATCCTCAGGATTGGGATGGCATCCCGGTGGCTTCTTTGCCGGAGCTGATCGCAGCCGCGGAGGCCCATTTGGGGCCCGAGCCGGTGAAGATCCGGCTGACAGACACCGCCCTGACGCCGGATGGGATGAACCGTGCCTTGCAGCAGGTGGGCGGCGGCTATATCCTGTGTTCCCTCAGCCGGGATGGAACACAGCTCACCTATTCCCCCTCCATGGGAATGACCATGAAGGAGTGTCTTGCTCTGCTGGAGCAGGCAAAGGAACTGGCGGCTGAGGCGGCCGGTGCGCTGACCGACGGCACAATGACCGAGCGGGAGCAGGCGGAGGCGCTGTACCGCTATCTGACGGAGCACGTTAAATATGACCGGCGGTACTACTCCGACCGGACCAGTATGCCCTACCACTCACAGACCGCCATTGGTGCGCTCCGAGATCAGGTGGCGATCTGCGGCGGCTACTCCCACGCCCTCGACCTGCTCTTTGAGCAGGCCGGGATCCCGTGCTATACAGTGACCGGAACATCAGGGGGAGAAAACCACATGTGGAACATCGCCCGGCTGGACGGCCAGTGGCTCTGGTTTGACGCCACAGCAGACCGCGGTATATCCCCTCAATTTGAACTGCGGCATTTTGCCCGGGAGGAATTAGACGCCCAGTATTCCTGGGATCCTATGCAGCTTGACCAGCTTTTAGACGCACCACGCACATAACAGGCCGCGGTCCCAGAACAGGGAGAGCAGCCGTTTCGATCCCTTCCGGGGCTTTTCCATGATTCCCCACAGAGAACAGCATTTTTCCGCCTATTTCAAAAACCTCCAAAATATATCTTGCATTTTAAAAAACAAGATGCTATAATGAGCCGAAAATTTTGATCGGGCACGATCCGATCAGAGATCTTGACCGCCATCCCTTTGGGGAAGGCTGAGGCTACACGGACGGCCGGGTCAAATGCCGAAAACCCGTCGAAGAGCCGGGGACCGTACCGCGGGTGCGGATTGGCAACCTTTGTTGCCTTATTGATCGAGCGCTCTGCTCGAATTTTATAAGTTGGAACAAACGACAACTTGTGAAACGGTCAATAAGAGTAAGAAATGCGATCTCTGTCGGGATGCTCTGAATGTCCATGTACGGCGGCTCCCCCTGCCAAGGGGGGAACTGTATTTTCACACAGGCTGTGGTGCGTTCCGCACCCGGCCTGTTTTTTTGCGCCTTTTTCTGGTAAATAGCCCTCCGGGTGGGCTGTTTATAAAAGTCAACACGAGATCAGGAGGAAGAAAACATTGAAAAAAACCTTGACCGCGCTGCTTTTGAGCCTGTCGCTGCTGCTGTCCGGCTGCGGCCAGAGCCAGACCACAACACCCCCCTCGCTGAAAGAGGAGTACGACGCCTTTATGGAGGCCGTATCCCCCGACTACGCCTACAACATCGCACTGGAGCTGACCACTAACCCGGAGTTTTTCAACTCTGAGCTGGGCGGCCGGACCGCCGGCAGTGATGCTGAGCACGCCGCCGCGGACTACCTGGCCGGTGTGATGGAGGAGATCGGACTGTCCAACGTGGAAAAGGTGGCCGCTCCCTGCGACCGCTGGCAGTTCAACGGCGCCAGCTTTACGGTGGACGGAAAAGAATACCCCGTTTACAGCTATGCCACCGCCTCCACGCCCCCTGAGGGCATCACCGCCGAGGTGGTCTATGCCGGAAAGGGCACCATGTGGGACTACGAGGACCTGGACGTCGAGGGTAAGATCGTCCTGGTTGACGTAGATCAGCGGGCCGACTGGTGGGTCACCTACCCTATGCTTGAGGCGGACTTTCAGGGTGCGGCGGCCATTTTGGCGGCCAATGTGGGCGGCTTTTCCCAGGTCGCGGACGATGCGCTGAACTGCCAGGACATCTGCGGCCCCACCTCCATTCCCACCCTGTCCATCGGTCTGGCGGATTCTCAGGAACTGCAGAACAAAATGAAGGAGGGTCCTGTGACCGCCACGCTGGTGGTGGACAATGAGGTGGAGATCGACGCCGGCACCACCTACAATATCATGGGCGTTCTGAAGGGCAAATCCTCGGACCACCAGATTTTGGTGGGCGGCCATTATGATGTGCATTTCTGGGGCTTCCAGGATGACAACTGTGCCGTCGGCCTGGTGCTGTCCATGGCGAAGGCGATGATCGACTCCGGCTACCAGCCCGAAAACGACATTGTGTTCTGCCTCCACGGCGCTGAGGAATGGGGTTCCTCCTACACCCAGTATGACTGGACGGTCGGCGCGTGGGAGATGATCAACAGCGTTCATCCCGATTGGGTGGGCAAGACGCTGGCCTTTCTCAACTTCGAGCTGCCCGCCTATGAGTTCGACACCTATACCAGCACCTACTCCGCCCCTGAGATGTATGCCATGCTGGACTACTACGCCAACGAGTACCCCTACTCCCCGGACCCCGAGGGCTGTTTCCCGGATGGCGTGCTCACCGAGGGCTATCAGACCTATACCTATTCCGACGACTTCTCCTACTATGCCGCCGGCGTTCCCTCCACGGTGAACGGCTTCCTGCTGCAAAAGGATATGGAGAATGTGTTCCCCTTCTATGTGGACATCTACCACAGCCAGTACGACACACCTGACACTTATAATGAGGCTGTGATGGACTTCAATATCCGCTACTACGGCGCTCTGGCCATGTATATCGACCAGACCCCCGCCCTGTATCTGGACTTCACCGCCCAGTATGACCGGATCCTGGCCTCGATAGATGAGGAGGCCATGGCCGCCGCGGGCGTGGACATGGCCGCCTTCCACACCGCGCTGGAGGAACTGAACACGGCGGCGCAGGCCATGACCGAACGTGTCAAGGCCCTGAACCGCGACTATCTCAAGGCCCGGGAGGACGGCGACAGCGCCGCCATGGAGAAGCTGTGGGCGGAGGGTAAGGAGCTGACCGCGCAGAACCTTCAGGCCTTTGAATTCGCCCAGAAGAACCTGCTGGGCCTGATGTATGAGCGCCCCATCGTCCCCCATGAAGCGCCTCAGGAAAATATCCAGCTGTGCCAGGACATCATTGCCTGCCTGGAGCAGGGCGATGTGGTGACTGTGGTGGACGAGCTGGCCTGGACGGTCAACAACGTGCTGGAGTACTATGCGATGTACTTCTCGCCCGAGGTCATTGCCATTCAGGATGATATGCACTGGGGTGAGGGCAACCAGGACAACCTGTACTGGGGCACAGGCATCAACTTCACCAAGGCCGATGTGGACGCGGCCACCCGCAGCCTCTATCAGCGCTACGACGAACAGGGCGGCGATTTCTCCCAGGAGATCGCGGTCTACGAGGCGGCGATCCAGGCCCAGACAGAGCTTCTCAAGGAGCTGGGCACCAAGGAGATCGGCGCCATGGAGCAGCTGGCCCAGCTGCTGGGCTGACCCCGGGTGGGCGGAGCAGACAGAGTGCTGGCTCTCTAAGCCGTCTGAACACAGCGTATTACCTTAATACTAAATTGAGCGCGTCCAAGAAGTCTCTTCGACGCCCTCAGGCAAACGCGGGATGCAGAAAAGCATCCCGCGTTTTGTCTTCATCAGGGGCGAGGAGCCGTTTCTCCGTCTGTGTTTCGGCAAAAAAACTTTTTTTACATTTTCTTTCTCCTGAAAGTATGATAAAATATACAACAAAATCACTGCCGCGCCTCCGCCCGCGCGCCCAGCGCTCCCCGGATATGCCGGCATCAAAATCAGCCCCCTATTGAAACTTTTACCTGCCCCGGCAGGAGGAAGCGAGGAACTCTTTATGGAACAGACGATCCTGCGCCCCACAGCGGAACAGCGTTATGCGGACGAGCTGGCCGCCCTGCGCCGCTGGGATGTTGGGAATCCCAAGCCGGAAAACTGGCGGCTCTCCCCCCGGGCTGTCCGGCTGTTTCTTCTCGGCACCGGTAGAGGACAGACGCTGGAGGTGGACGGGGAGCACATATCCATTCGAAAAAAATACTATGGCAATGACGCGCTGGTAGAGCGGTGCATCATCACTCTGGCCGGCAACCGGGGGCTGATGCTGGTGGGAGAGCCGGGCACCGCCAAAACCATGCTCTCCGAACTGTTGAGCGCCGCCATCAGCGGCCACAGCACCAACACCGTTCAGGGCACCGCCGGAACCACGGAGGACATGATCAAATACTCCTGGAACTATGCGCTCCTGCTGGCCAAGGGGCCAAGCCGGGAGGCGCTGGTGCCCTCGCCGCTGTATGTGGGCATGGAGCGGGGCATCCTCACCCGGTTCGAGGAGATCACCCGCACCCCGGCCGAGGTACAGGACTGCCTCATCAGCGTTCTCAGCGATAAGGTGATGAATATTCCTGAATTGGGAGACGAGGGTATCCTCTTTGCCCGGCCGGGCTTCAATGTGATCGGCACGGCCAACACCCGGGACAAGGGCGTCAATGAGATGTCCAGCGCGCTCAAACGCCGGTTCAGCTTTGAGACGGTACAGCCAGTGGGAGATGTGGCGCTTGAAAAGCGGATCATTCTGGACGAGGCAGGCGCCATGGCCCAGAGCGCCGGGATCTCCGTGCCCCTGGATGAGGATGCCGCCACCCTGCTGGCCACCGCCTACCACGAGCTGCGCCAGGGCATCTCCGCCGAAGGGATGCGTCTGAAAAAGCCCGCCGCTGTGATGAGCACCGCCGAGGCCGTCTCCGTCTACTACCAGACCCTGATGAGCGCCTGGTACTACGGCGGACCGGAGCAGGCCCGGCACCTGGACGAGCGGGCGCTGGCTGAAAATCTGATGGGGGCGGTGGCCAAGGAGTCCCGGGAGGAGCTGGCCGCTGTCCGGGAGTATTTTACCGCGATCGTGCAGAAAAAGGCAGAGCGGGAGGGTGGAGCGTGGAAACGATTTTACGAGGCCGGGATCCGTCTGAGGTAATCCCATTCGACTGGTCCGCACCGGCGCTTTATTTCCCGGTGCGCCACCACTCCCCCGCCTGTGCCTGGCATCTGGAGCGCGCGATCCGCCAATACCGGCCCGAGTTGATCCTGATCGAGGGGCCGGAGAATGCCAACAGCCTGATTCCCATTCTGGCCTCCCCCGACACAGAGGCCCCGGTGGCACTGTACTACTCCTATCGGGATGACGCCGGTCTGCTCCGCATGGGAGCGGAGCAGACCGGTGAAGACGCTCCGCGGGAGACCGCCTCATGCTACTACCCCTTTCTGGATCAGTCGCCGGAACTGGCCGCGCTGCGTCTGGCGGAGCAGCTTGGCATTCCGGCCCGGTTCATGGATCTGCCCTATGGGGAGATCCTGGCGGCGACCCGCTCCGGCTCCGGCCTGCGGGCGGAGGCGGACACGGTCAGCTATACCGATGACAGCCGCCTCTCCCCGGAGCTGTTATGGGATCGGGTGTGCGAACAGACCGGGACCCGGAGCTTCGAGGAGTTTTGGGAGAAATACTATGAGTGCCGCGGCCTCGCCCTGTCCACGGAGGAATTTGTCCGGCAGGTGAATGCCTGGTGCCTGCTGGCCCGGGAGAACACCCCCCGGGAGGAGCTGCTGGCCGACGGCTGTCTGGCCCGTGAGTCCCACATGGCCTGCCGGATCCGGGAGTCAGGGCAGTCTTATGGAAAGATCCTGGTGGTCGCCGGCGGCTTCCATCTCTGGGGCCTTCTCCACCCGGAGAAAGAACCGGCAGAATGCCACAAGATCCCGAAGGACAGTCAGACAGTCTATCCCGTGCGCTACTCTGAACCTGCGGCGGACGCCCTGTCAGGCTATGCCAGCGGTATGCCCGCTCCCGCCTTCTACCGAAAGGTCTGGCAGCAGCTGCACGAGGAGGATATAGGCCCGAATCAGGCCTGGGACAGTGTGGTGCTGGATACCATTGTGCGCTGCGGACGCCGGCTTCGGGCCAGAGGGGAGACCATCTCCGCCTATGACGAGACGTGTGCCTTACAGCAGGCCCGGGGCCTTTCCGCCCTGCGCGGCAAGGCGGCCCCCGGCCTCTATGAACTGCAGGACGGCATTTTGAGTGCCTTTGTGAAGGGGGAGGCCAGCCTTGCCGGATGCGAACCACTGCGCCTTCTCCGGGAGATCAACACCGGGAACCGGGTGGGCGGTCTATGCCGCAGCGATTTGGTCCCGCCGCTGGTACAGGACTTTGCCCGGCAGTGTAAAAAATACCGGCTCCGGCAGGATTCCGCTGACCGGCAGGCGGTGACGCTGGAGGTCTTCACAAAGGGACTCCACCGTGCGGAGAGCCGCTTTCTTCACCAGACCATTTTCCTGGACTGCGGCTACGCCCGGCGGGACAAGGGTCCGGACCTGCTCCACGGGACTGGGCGGAACCTGATTCGGGAGCATTGGAGCTGCCAGTGGTCGGCAGTGGTGGAGACCGCTCTGGTGGAGCGCGCCATATTGGGGTCCACTGTGGCAGAGGCCGCCGGACAGCTTCTGCGCAGGCGGCTTACCGATGCCGCACAGGCGGCAGAGGGGGCATCACTTCTGGTCCAGGGGTTCCTGATGGGGATCGGCGACATTGCGGATGCGATGGCCCGCCGGGTAGATGAACTGCTCATAACAGATGGAGATTTCTCCTCTCTCTGCAACGCCTGTGCCGCCCTCAGCTGCCTGGAGGCGTGGCAGAGCCAGTATGATGAAGTGGGCAGCTATGATTACCCCGCCATGCTCCGTCGCTGTTTTACCCGGATCCTGCAAATGCTGCCTTCCATGAATTCTGTGGATGACCGGGGCGCAGAACGTGTGCAGCACAGCTGCCAGCTGCTCTATGAGATCACCGGCCGGATGTCCTTCTCCCCCCTGCGTCCCGCGCTTTTAGAGGCGCTGGAGGAACTGGTCCGGCAGCAGCCCATCCATCCCGCGCTCCACGGAACAGCGCTGGGGCTTCTCTACGGGGGCACACCGGAAAAGAGAGATCTGGCAGTCAGAACCGCGGCCGGATACCTCCGGGGCACCCGGGATCAGAAGCTTCAGGCCGCGGCCTTTTTGCAGGGACTGTTTCTTACCGCCCGGGATCTGCTGCTCACGGATGCCATACAGCTGGAGGCTGTCGACGAATTGCTCTGCGGGCTCAGTGACGAGGATTTTATGCTTCTGCTGCCCCAGCTGCGGCTGGCATTCAGCTATTTTACCCCCACAGAGGCCGCGCGGATCGGACGCCAGGCGGCGCGGCTCCATGGAGCAGACCACATGGCTCAAGGAGAAGCCGCGGCCACGCCGGAGGAATATACCCTCTGGGAGTCTGTTGACGCCTGGGCGGCGGAGCGGCTGGAGCCGTGGTCCGATCCTCTGAACACGGAAGGAGGTATGGAGGCATGAGCACCCATGGAGCAGCGCTCAACCGATGGCGGCTGGTACTGGGAAAAAGCGCGGAGGCTCCCCTTCCCCTGGGAAGCGGCCAGCTGGAACGAATGGATGACGCGCTGGACTTTCTCTATGTCCGTGAGGCCGGTCCTGACGTGCGCCGGGATCCGGAGGGCGGTCAGGGAGAGAGCCAGCCGTCTGTGGCCCGCTGGCTCAGTGAAGTGCGCGACCTGTTCCCCCAGGAGACAGCCGAAATTCTCCAGCGCCATGCGCTGGACCGCTATCACCTCACCGCCCTGCTCACGGATCAAGAGGTGCTGGAACAGCTGGAGCCGGATGAGGCGCTGCTGGAAATGGTCCTCAGTCTGAAGGGTATGATGAAGGGGCCGGTACTGGATGCCGCCCGGCGGATCGTGGCGCGGGTGGTACAGGAGCTGACCGAAAAAATGCAGCATGAGATCCGGCGCTCTGCCCTGGGGAAGCTGGACCGCACCAGCCGCAGCCCAGTCCGCACCCTTCGGAATCTGGATGTCAGGCGGACCATACGGAAAAATCTGTCCCACTATGACCGGGAGAATCAGCGTCTGGTCCTGGAACAGCTCTATTTCAGCGGCCGGGTGCAGCGGTATAACCCCTGGTCTGTGATCATCGCGGTGGACGAGAGCGGCTCCATGCTGCCCAGTATCATCCACTCGGCGGTCATGGCGGGGATCTTCGCAAGGCTCCCCATGCTCACCACCCATCTGGTGATCTTCGACACCGCTGTGGTAGATCTCACCGGCCGGATGGATGACCCTGTGGAGACGCTGATGAGCGTTCATTTGGGCGGCGGTACAGACATCGCAAAGGCCGTGGGCTACTGCAAGGAGCTCATCACAGCGCCCCGGCGGACCATCGTGGTGCTGGTGAGCGACCTGTGCGAGGGCGGCTCCCGGCAGAGCCTCTACCGCACCTGCCACGACATTGTGGAGAGCGGCGCCCGGCTCATCGCCCTCACCGCCCTGAACGAACATTCCGTACCCGACTATGACCGCGCCACCGCCCAGACCCTGGCAGACCTGGGCGCCCATGTAGGGGCAATGACGCCAGAACGGCTGGCGGACTTTATGGCAGGCATCATGCGGGAATAAAAGGAGGGGATGGATATGGAACTGCCACAGGAGCTTCGGGCCGCGCTGCTGGCTGCGGACGAGGAATACCTCATTGCGCTGTGCAACAAGGGGACCGTGAACCGGGCCAAAAAGGATCTCTCCTCCGCACAGCCGGAAGTGCGGGGCACAGACGGGGCAGCCGTCACCCTCACGGTGGGGGATTCCGTCTGCACCATCGCCGCCCCCCTGGGAAACAGCACATGCTCCTGTCCCAGCAGCGCCATGTGCCGCCACCGGATGGCCGCGATTTTATGGCTGAAGGAACAGGCCGCCCAGGCAGCTCCCCCGCCCGGGGAAGCCGCCGCCCCAGCGGCGGATACGCCGCCGGAAGAGAAGGCGGAGGAGCTGACCGCCCTGCTCTCTGCCTATCCCACTCAGACACTGACCCGGCAGTTGGGAGAACGCCGGGTATCCGCCCTGATCCAGCGGGAGCGCCTCGGCCCGGGGGCGGACATTCGGGAGGGCAGCACTGTGGCTGTGGACCTGCCATGGATCCCCGCCACCATACGCCTGATCGCACCCTTGGAACACAGCAGCTGCACCTGCCACAGCCGGAGCTTCTGTCTCCACAAGGCGGAGGCCCTGCTCACCTGGCAGCTGCGGCACGGTATCGTGACCGCGGACACGCTGCTGCCGACGCTGGAAACCGCCGGGCAGGACAGCGCCGGACGCCGCGCGGTCTGCGCCGCCGTTCAGGACGCCTTGACGGATTGGCTTCGGACCGGACTGAGCCGCCTGCCCCCCTCCTCCCAGGATACCGCGGAACGGCTGGCCGGCCTGTGCCACACCGGCAGTCTGCCCACTCTGGAGCGGGCGATGCGCCGTCTCCACGGAGACCTCCAGCACTATTTCGGCCGCTCCGCCGCGTTTCGCCCCGAGCTGCTGCTGCGCCGCATGGGCGACGCGTGGCGGCTGGCCGGCGCGATCCAAACAGCGGAAGGGACGCGTGTACTTGAGCTGGCAGGCGTCTTCCGTGAGGAATACCTGCCTGCGGGGGATCTGCGGCTCTATCTCCTGGGCCTTCGGGACGTGGATTTCTCCAGCGGCTATGCCGGGACGGTATACTATTTTTGGGAGACACAACAGCAGCGGTACTACACCTATCGGGATCTGCGCCCCAAATTCTACGACGCCAGACGCCAGCCCAGCCCCACGGAGACCATTCTCTGGGCGCTGCCCGGGACACTGCGCCAGATGTGGAACTGCCGGCTGGATCTCCACGGCGCCCGGGCCACGGCTGCGGGGACCCTCTCCTCCACGGCCCAGTGCCGCGGGACCCTGCTGAAAAAAAGCCCGCCGGGAGGGATCATTCCGGCGGAAGCGGTCACGGAGGACTTCTCCCTTCTGCTCCCACGCAGCCAGACCGGACGCCCAGAGCTGGAGCGGCTGGCCATCCTGCGTCCCGCCCGCTGGGAGGCGCAGGAGTATGACCCGGCGGAGCAGATCTTCTCCCTGCGCCTTCTGGACCGGGAGGACAGGGACATCTGGGTCACAGTCCGGTACCGGGAAATGGAAAAAGCGGTGGTAGATGTCTTGGAGCGGCTCGTGCAGGAAAAAACCTCGGCGCCTGCCGGGCTCCCGGTCTTTTTTGGAACGCTCTGGCGTGAAAACGGCCGGCTGTGCCTGTACCCCATCGAATGCTTTACAAATTGGGAGGGGACGCCATGAACCAATGCTTGAACACTATGGAGGCCCGCCTGACCGATCTCCTGCATACAGGTCTGGACACCGGCGCCGGGGACAGCGCGGCAGGCTTCCGGCGTCTGGCGGAGCAGTGCGAGGCCTATGGGCTCCACACCGGTCACGCGCTGATGGAGCAGGTATCAAATTTATTGGATGCGCGCACCCACACCCTTCATAAGCAGGATACGCCCTTGATGGAGGTCATTTTTCAAGCGGAACATTATATCACCCTCTGCCGGGAACGGTGGCAGGAAATCGAGATCCTGAACAGCTGGCAGAGAAACCGCCAGGAACAAGACAGAGAAGGAGGAGACTCTACATGAACATTCAACCAAGTAAGCCAGACAAACCGGACTCCCTGGAGCGGCTTTTCCAGCTCTGGGGGCTGACGCCGAAGAACGAGTCGCTGGCCCGGGCCTATCTGACAAACGGCCAGGCAGACGACAGCCTGCTCTCCGGCGCGGAGCGGCAGATATTCCCCTCCTTCGGCTGGCAGGAGCAGCGGAAGATCTCTGAGCTTCTCAAAGAAGTGACCCGCCCGGACCCCTTGCAAAATCAGGCCAAGGTACTCAAGCTCCTGTGGGCCGTCGGGCAGAGCAGCGCCGCCCTTGCCGCCCTCTTTGAGGAACATTACATAAAAATGGCGTCTGACAGCAGCTTCCGCCAGAGATGCCAGGTCCTGGGGCAGGAGGCCGCCGCCGCTATGGACGCAGAGTGTGCCGCCGCCATGCGGAAATCAGACTACGCGCTGGTGGATCGGCTGCACCAAATAGCCCGGACCTCCCCCGCTGTCCTCCAGGCTGCCGGGGAACTGATCGCCGATCCGCAAAACTCCATGGCAGACGGGGTGCTGGCCGGGGTCCTGCTGGCCGCCGCTCCGGAGGAAAAGACCGGCCTTCTGAGGCGGCTGACAGGCGCTCCCTCCGCCGCAAAACGGGTCAAGCCGGGCACATACCTGGAGCGGCAGGTGGAGACTGTCCTGGCGTGGGCCAATGGGATCGTCCGCAGCGGCGTGTCCTCCGGACTGTCCGACGTGGATGTTGACACACTGAAGTCCTATATGCGGACAGGAGATCCCTCGCTCCCAGTGCCGTCCATCTCCCTCCCCACCGCGTGGCAGGCGCCGCCGGAGGAGTTTTTCAACATACATCTGTGCAACTGCTCCGCCGTAGGGTGCATGGCGGCCGCCGCTATGTTTGGCAGCCGGCACGATGGGCGCATGGCCTGCGCGCTTCGGGTGATGGCCGGCCTGGAGCCCGGCGGCACGCTGTGGAGTATGCTCTACGCGTTTCCGGATGACTGGGACGTCAGCGCTCTGGACCAGACGCTCCCCCATATTCCCGGCGGCGCGGTCACGCTGCTGCGCTTTATCGGGAAAAGCTACCGCCCGGAGCTTCTGGCGCTCTCGAAAAAGCTGGTCCGGCGGTATCACGCCTCCGTTGACGAGGCCCTGCGCTATTCCGACGTGGAGGAATACGCCAACCTGTGCTACCTGCTGCCCTCCCCCAAGGAAGGGGAGCGTGACGCCCGGCTGACCCAGATGCGCCAGCGCATCTCGGCGATTTTGGAGCACACCTTTGACCAGGGGCCGCAGCAGGACATTGTCCGCGGCTATCTCTCCGGGGAGGGGCGCTTTGCCGACAGCGCAGCCATTCTGAAGCCCATGCGCAACGAGTGCCGCTATTACCGGGCCAAGGTGCAGGACATTTTGAACACCTACCGCAAAATGGTCGGGTGGGACGAATTCGCCTGCCGGTGCGTCATCCTCTCCTGTCTCACCTGCACCGGATACGGCACCTCCGCCTCCTTCCCCACGAACGTCAACCAGAAAGAGAACATAGACGCCTTTGTAGACGCCCTCATCGCCCTGGGACTCCCAGTGCGGGACTGCATCACCGTTTTGGCCGCCATGTATGAAAACTGGTATCAGGAGTCCGCCAAACAGCGGATCGTGGAGGCTGTACAGGAACATTTTGTCACCCCGGAGGGACTGGACGCCCTGGCCGACGCCGCGTTGAACGGCTCCGCCCCCGCCCGGGTCATGGCGGTGAACGGGCTGGACGCCCTGGCCTCCCGTCCGGAGCGCGCCCAGGAGGGGCGCAAGGCCCTGATTGCCTGCGCGGGGGACTCGTCCAAGCAGGTGCAGGAGCTGCTGAAGCAGATCTATCTCTCCCACCCGGACTGGGAGCAGGACTATCTCGCCCTGCTCAAAAGCAGGAAGGGCGCCCAGAGAAGTCTTGCCGTGCAGACACTGGCCGGGATCGGCGTGGAGCAGTACCGCCCCATCCTTCAGGAGGCTCTGACCGTCGAAAAGAATTCCAAGCTCATTGACCAGCTCACCTCTATTCTCGGCACCCCCGCGCCCGGAGCCGGAGAGGGCTCCTCCCCGGCCCAGTCCCCGTCCGAGCTGGCCGTTCAGGTCCTCAAGGGCGGGAAGAAACGGAAGGTGCAGTGGCTGCTGGATCAACCCCTGCCCGCAGTCCGCCGCACCGACGAGGCTCACACCGCAGCTTCTGAGGATCAGATTGCCGCCCTCTTTGTAGCCTATGCCGATCTGGGCCGCATGGGCCGCAGCGACACCGCCGCCGCCGTTGCCGCCGATCTGGAGCCCAAGGATCTGGAATCTCTGGCCTGTGAGGTGTGGGAGCTGTGGATCAAGGCAGGAGCCCAGAGTAAAACCAAGTGGGTGCTCTCCTTCGCCGCGGTCTTCGGCGGCGCGGCCATGACCCCCAAGCTCATTCACGCCGTCAACGACTGGCCCCAGAACGCCCGGGGAGCCATCGCCTGTGACGCGGTGGCCGCGCTGGCTGTCAGCCCTGACCCGGCGGCCCTGGTCGCTGTAGACAGCATCTCCCGGAAGTTCAAGTTCCGGCAGGTAAAGGCGGCCGCCGCGGCCGCGCTGGAGAGCGCCGCCCAGGAGCTGGGCATCACGCCGGAGGAACTGGCAGACCGCATCGTACCTACTCTGGAATTTTCTTCTGACGGTACCCGCGTCTTTGATTACGGCCCCCGGCAGTTCACCGTCCGCCTGACACCCACTCTGGAGCTGGCCGTGACCACAACTGCCGGCAAGGCAGTCAAGTCCATGCCCGCCCCCGGCAAAAGTGACGCTCCGGACAAGGCCGCTGCCGCCTACGACTCCTTTAAGGCGTTGAAGAAACAAATCAAAACCACCATCACCGCCCAGCGCGCCCGGCTGGAGATGGCCCTCTCCGCCCAGCGGTGCTGGGATGCCCAAGCCTGGCGGAAGCTGTTTGTGGACAATCCCATCATGCATCAGTTCGCCATCAGCCTCATCTGGGGCATCTATGAAAACGGCAGACTGGGAGAGACCTTCCGCTATATGGAGGATGGCAGCTTCAATACGGTGGACGAGGAGGAGTACACCCTCCCCGACGAAGCCAGCATCGGCCTGGTCCACCCCATCGAGCTGACGGATGAGGCCCTGGCGGCATGGAAGCAGCAATTGGAGGATTATGAGATCACTCAGAGCATCGACCAGCTCTCCCGTCCCATCTACCGGCTCCCGGCAGAGCAGGCCCAGGACACCGCCCTGGAGACAGCGGCCGGCCGCAGGCTCAATGACCTCTCCCTGGCGGGCAAGCTCCAGGGCATGGGCTGGTACCGGGGCAGCGTGGTGGACGGCGGCGGGTTCTACACCTTCTACCGGGAGGACCCAGCTGTTGGGATCGGAGTGGAACTCAATTTCTCCGGCAGCTTTGTGGGCGGCGAAAATGAAACGGTCACTGTCTATGACGCTGTGTTTTACAGGGCCGGAACGGTAGCGCGCGGCAGCTACTGCTATGACGAAGCCAAAAAAGAGGACATCTTCTCGCTGGGACAGATCCCGGCTCGCTATTACAGTGAGATCGTATGGCAGCTGGAGCGGGCTACTGCATCCAGCACAGAGACCGATTCGGACTGGAAGGACAGTCGGTTCTGATCCAAACTATGAGAGCGGCCCGGGGGCGAAGCCCCCGGGCCGCAGTCTATCAAAAAGTCCAGCTTCTGCTGGACTTTTTGATAAGCCGAGACCGGGCAGCCTGATACAGGCTGCCCGGTCTGCCGTTTCGTATGCAAGATCTGTCCGGTCACGGGAGATATGCGGCTCAAGCCACCCCTACCGTCAAAAGGATATTGGCAAACACCCTCTGCTCTCCAGTGGAGATGGCCAGACGGACGGCGGGACGGCAGCACGCGTCGTAAAACTCATAGCGGCCCAGCTTGCCCAGCTCCATGCCGCCCAGCATGGACTGGAACTCCCCAAAGATGTCGGGCGTGGTGCCGTCGGCGGGGTCCATGACCTCCGCCTTTTCAATGTTGACCACGCTCTGGATGGCGGCCAGAACGTCGGTGACGGTGGGCTTTCCGGGGGTAAGCCCCAGATAAACCGTCTCCGCATCCCCGCTCCGGGAGTCCAGGGGATAGTTCCCGTCGGCGATGAGCACCTTATCCCCGTGGCCGCACAGGGCCAGGGCAGCCATAATGTCCGGGTGGATCAGAGTACCCTTCAGCATATCACTTGACCTCCCCTTCCCGCAGCTGGCCCAGCTTTCCGCCGGGGTGGCAGCGGACGTACTTCACAGGATCCCAGTCCTGCTCCACCTGGAGGGCCACGGACAGGGCCTGGAGGGTCAGCAGCTCCGCCAGCACAGAGGCACGGGGCGCACGGTTCAGCGGCCCTCCCTCCGCCTTCACACCGGCAAACAGGAAGGCGTCGCTCTCCCGGGCCAGCCAGCTGTCCGGGTTTCCGGACACCCCGATGACCTTGCAGCCGTTGTTTTTAACGGCCAGCACGGTGGCCTTCAGCTCGCCGGTCTCGCCGGAGTTGGAGATGGCGATGACCACATCTCCGGCCGCCAGCTGTCCGCAGGAGCCGTGGACCGCCTCAGTGCCATGGAGGTAGTAGGCGGGGTTGCCCGTGGAGGACAGCAGAGAAGCTGCGTAGGTGGAGACATGGCTGCACTTGCCGATGCCGGTCACATGGATCCGGCCGCCCTTGGCCTGGGACTCCCGGATCAGCTGGGCCGCGGCCTCATAGTCCCCGGCGCTGCGCGCCTGGATAAAGCGCTTCAGTTCGGCGTCAACAGTGGTAAAAAAAGTGTCGACCGCCTGTTTGCTCTCAGTTTTCAGCATATCGATTCTCCTTTTGAAGAAACATTGCCCGCCCCGTCAGAGGGCGGGCAATTGGTCAGGACTTCAGCGCGTCCAGCTGGGACAGGTCGAAGCCGTTGTAATTCCGTTCCCGCATCAGGGCCTGGACCTCCTCCACCGTAGGCAGGCTGGGCATGGCCCCCATGCGGGAGACCGTGATGGCGGCCGTGTGGCTGGCAAAGGCCAGGGCCTCGCCCTGGGGAAGGCCGGCAGTCAGGCCGGTGCAGAAGGCGGCCACAAAGGAGTCCCCGGCGGCGGTGGGGTCGGCCACATGGTCCATCTTGACGCACTGGGTGTGATGGATCCCGCTCCGGCCCGCCGCGATGGAGCCGTTCTCCCCCAGGGTGATAATGAGATTTTCCACCCCGCGGGCCTGGAACGCCCTGGAGACCAGGGCCACGTCCTCCATATTGACGCCGCCGGATACATCGATGGGATGTCCGGCCAGAATGGCCGCCTCGTGCTCGTTGGGGGACAGATAGGTGGCGCAGGCCAGCAGCCGATCGGACATGGGGGCGGCAGGGGCGGGATTGATCATCACCGGCACACCGGCGTCCTTCGCCCACTGTGCCACCGTTTCGATGACCTCCATCTGAAGCTCAAACTGCATCATCACCATATCATAGTTCCGGATCTCCTCCCGGAGCCAGGCCACATCCTCCACCGACAGGGTGAAGTTCGCGCCCGGGCAGACGGTGATGCGGTTCTGGGCCCCGTGGTCGCTGACCTCCAGGGTGATATGGCCCACGCCGGAGGACTCGTTCCGGTCCACTGACACATGGGACACATCCACCCCGGCAGAGGCGGCGGTCTCCGTCATGATCCGGCCGAAGGCGTCGTCCCCCACCTGGCCCACCATGGTGACCTGGGCGCCCAGGCGGGCGCACTGCACCGCCTGATTGGCCCCCTTGCCGCCGGGGGCGGTCTGGAACTTCAGCCCCACCACCGTCTCCCCCGACTGGGGCGCGCGCCTGGTGGAGGCGATCAGGTCCATCATAAAGCTGCCTACCACAAGGATCTTGGGTCGTTTCAGCATGGCGTTCTCCCCGCTTTCCTCAGATCCCCAGCTGCTTGCGGACATACTTTTCCAGCTCGATGAGGCTCTCCACCTCACCCTTGGCGTTTTTGTCCAGCTTCTTTACATCGTTGCTGCGGGTGACCAGACTCATGGGAACGCCGGTCAGCTGGTGGTGATACTTGGCGGAGACGGGGTAGACCCGCATCTCGATCATGGCGGCGGCGGTGAGGAAATGGGCTGCCAGCCGGGCCTTCTCCGGGTCGGAGTCCTTGTGGTCGTATACCCACTTGTAAAGGTCCGGGTGATAGTTGGCCATCACGCCGTTGTAGCCGGCGGAGCCGTGGCAGAAGCTGTCGAACCAGGATTGGGCGTTGGCGTTAAAGATCTTCAGCGGCGTGCCCTCCACTGCCTTCAGACGCTCCCGGATCAATTCATAGTCGCAGCAGGTGTCCTTCAGGAACACCATGCGGCCCTCAGGGGCGACCTGCCGCAGGAAGTCCAGAGAGACCAGCCGCTTCCAAGGCATAGGGCACTCGTAGATGCCGAAGTCGATCTCCGGGTAGCGGTCAAAGATCTCCCTGGCGTTCCGGGAAAACACCTCTTCGCCCTCGTTCTTCTGGTCCAGGCGGTTGGAGATCAGCACGAAGGCCCCAATACCGGGGATCTTCATCATGTTTTCGATCTGCTTGAACTGATCGGCCTTGGCGTCAGCCGTGTGGCCGGAGGCCACGACCTGGATCCTGCCGTCCACCGTCTCCGCCACACATTTGGCAATGTCCAGCTTTTCCTGCTCAGACAGATAGGCCATCTCAGAGGACTGGCACACCGCGAAAATTCCGGCGCAGCCTTTCTCAATGTACCAATCCGTCAGCTTCTCGATCGCCTTAAAATCAGGCTTATTGTCCTCTGTAAAGGGGGTGATCATCGTGGGCCATACGCCGGGATGAATAGAAAATGCCATTTTTATTACCTCTTTTGTAAATTGAAAATTAATGTACGGCCGCTTTTTTGCTCTTGCGGATCTGGCTGACAGCAGGCAGCACCAGGGACAAAACGGTCAGCACCAGCAGCACTACGGTAATGGGACGGGTAAAGAAGATGCTGTAATCGCCCAGGGACATGGACAGGGCGCGGCGGAAGTTGCTCTCGCACAGGTTACCCAGCAGAAGAGCCAGTACGAAGGGACCCAGAGGCACGTCGCAGCGCTTGCACAGGAAGCCCACAATGCCGGCGGCAAACATCACATACACATCGAACATGGAGTTGTTCACCGCAAAGGAACCCAGGATACAGAAGCCGATGACGGTGACCCAGATAAACTCCTGGGGAACCTTCAGAATCAGGGAGGCGAACTTGGTAGACAGCAGGCCCAGGGCCAGGATCATGATGTAGCCCACCACCATCAGGCCCATGACGTTGTACACGAACTCCGGCTTCTCCACGAACATCATGGGGCCGGGCTGCATTCCGTACATCATCAGAGAGCCGATGAGCACGGCAGTGACGCCGTCGCCGGGGATACCCAGGGTCATCATGGTGGTCATCGCGCCGCCGATGACCGCGTTATTGGCGCAGGAGGTGACGGCCAGGCCGTTGACCGCGCCCTTGCCGAACTCCTCGGGATGCTTGGAGAAATTCTTGGTCTGCTGCCAGCAGATAATGGCGGCAATATCGCCGCCGGTACCGGGGACAGCGCCGATGACCGCGGAGATCGCTCCGCAGATGGCGGTGGGGATGACGCTGCCCTTGAACTCCTTGGCCGTGGGGAAGGCTTCGGCGGTGTTGCTGGCAATCTGCGCCTGCTGGCGCTTCTTCTTGTCCTCCTCAGAGCGCTTGCTGATCTGGAACAGGACCTCGCCCACGCCGAACATACCCACCATGACCACCACGAACTCGATGCCGTCCATCATGTTCATGTTGCCGAAGGTAAAGCGCAGGGATCCGGTCATGGGATCCATGCCGATGGTGGACACCATCAGGCCCAGCGCGCCGGCCAGCAGACCCTTGAGGATGTTGCCGCCGGAGACGCCGATCATCATGGACAGGCCGAACAGGGCCATTGCAAACATCTCCGGAGGACCGAACTTCAGGGCGAAGCGGGCCACGGGGAAGGAAAACACGATCAGCACGACCGTGCCCATCAGGCCGCCGATCACGGAGTAGATGGTGTTCATATTCAGCGCCTTTTTCACCTTGCCCTGGGATACCATATAGTATCCGTCAAAGGTCTGGGCGATGGAGGCGGGGGTGCCGGGGGTGTTGATCAGGATGGCGGAGATGCCGCCGGCCCAGATCGCGGAGTTATAGATGCCCAGCAGCACGGCCATGCCCTGGGCAGGCTCCAGCCAGAAGGTCAGAGGCGTCAGAATGGCGATGCCCATGGTGGCGGACAGGCCGGGCAGAGTGCCGATGACCATACCGGCCACCACGCCCAAAATGCAGTAGAAAAATACGTCGGTGGTAAAGATCGTCAAAAATGTCTGTGTCAAAAGCTCCATGCGTGTTTCTCCTCCCTCACACCATGTTCAGCATGACCTTCAGCACTTGAGTGAAGATCAGATAGGTGGCCACGGAGTATACGCCCGCCAGGATCGCGGCGGGGACCGGCTTGATCTTGTACAGCAGGGCCAGGCCCAGGCTCATAACAAAGCTGGCCGCGATGTAATGGACCAGATTCCAGAGGACCAGGAACACCACGAACAGCGCCAGGGAGATCAAAATAGCAAGTCCATTCTCCTTGGTAATGGATTTCAGATCGAAGTAGGTCACTTTGTTTTTAGCGCCCAGGGCAATGATCACCACAGACCCTGCCATGACCAGAATGGAGATCCCGATGGGGAAGGCGGCCGCGCCGGGAGTGCCGTCCGTGGCAGTGGAACTGGGCACCTGGATGGACATGACCAGCCACCACAGGCCCAGCAGAAAGCCCACAAGGCCCAGTGCGGTATCAGAATTAAATATAGAGTTTGTCTTTTTTGGTTCCAAGCGGTTGTTCACCCTTTCTTATAACTGGTGGAAAAGAACAGCGGGCCGGCCGAAAATGGCCGGCCCGCTGACGGTGATTCTATCCCTCTTTGCTCTTCACACGCGCTTACTGGGCGTTGGCAAAGTAGTCGGTGTAGAACTCGTACTGCTCCTGAGCGAAGGCGGCGAACTCCTCGTGGTCCTTCACCATGGGGGAGTACTGCTTGGAAGCAGCCAGCTCCTTGAACTCCTCGGAGTTGACGGCCTTCTCAAAGGCGGCGTACAGAACTTCCTTCACCTCATCGGGGGTGTCCTTGGGCACACCGAAACCGCCCCAGGCAGTGACGTCCACATCATAGCCCAGCTCCTGCAGGGTGGGAACGTCGGGGTTGAACTCGCTGCGCTCACTGGAGCAGACGGCCAGGATCTTCAGCTCGCCAGAGGCCACGCCGGAGGCAACCTCAGACTCGGACACAGGGACCATCTGCACATGGCCGCCCATCAGGTTGGTCACCGCGGTGGCGGCGCCGTCGAAGGGCACCATGTTCACATCGATGTCAGCGGCCTGGGCAAAGGCGTCGCCGGCGATGTGCCAGACAGAACCGGTGCCGGAGGTGCCCACCTGCAGCTCGCCGGGATGCTCCTTGCACCAGTTGACCAGATCTTCAATGGTGTCCCACTCAGAATCGGCGCGGACGGTGATGGCGGCAGGCTGAATGTTGCAGCCGTAGATCATGTCGAAGGCAGAGGGCTCGATCTCCTCGGTCAGGCCCTGGGCCTTGACCATGGCCAGCTCACAGGGCAGATAGCCAATGGTATAGCCGTCAGGGGCGGAGTTCTTCACATAGGTCATGGCCACCACACCGGAGCCGCCCACCTTGTTCTGGGCCACTACGGGGACGCCCAGCTCTTCCTGCACCATCTGGGAGATGAAGCGGGCGTTGGTGTCGGACAGGCCGCCTGCAGAGGCGTGAATGATCATGTTGATGGACTTGCCGGCGGGGAAATCACTCCCCTGAGCGGCGCTGCCGGAGGCAGAACCGGCGCTGGCAGAGCCAGAGGCAGTGTCACCGCCGCAGGCGGTCAGCAGTCCGGCCACCATGGTAGCGCTCAGAGCAGTTGCGAACAATCTTTTCCAGTTTTTCATCGTAAAATCCTCCTTCAAAGCTCTCACTGAAACGATTGGATAGGTACATTTATTTTCCACGCCCCCGGGGTCCGCCGGCCGAACGGACCGGGGAGGCATTGGATACAAAGTTATCGGTAGATCCGGTCACGCATCCGGGCGGCAGCATTGCGCAGGATGTTAGCACACTCCATCAGCTTCTCATCGGTCATGGTGGCTGCCGCACCAGAGGTGCTCAGTCCGGCGACCAGATTTCCCCTGGTACTGTATACCGGTACGCCGACACACCGGACATTGGCATCGTGCTCACAGTTGTCGATGGCATAGCCCATCCGTTTCGTCCGGTGCAGCTCTTCAAAAATAGCATCCAGATCTGTGATGGTGTTGGGCTGGTATGGAATCCGCTGCTCCGGCAGGTGTGTGGTCCACTCCTCCTCCGGCATGGCGGACAGCATGGCCTTGCCCAGGCTGGTGCAGTACATGGGAGCGGTCTCCCCCAGGATGTCCCGGTAGGGAAGCACCCCGATCCGGTTGGTCGGGTGGGCGACATAGAGGTAGAGCACACGCTCGCCATAGGGGAGACCGAAGTAAACGATCTCGTCTGTCTGTCCGGCGGTCTCCACCATAATGTCATACACCGCGTTGGGATAGCCCAGGTTCTGGTTGATGATGAAGGCGAACTCCAGCATCTTCAGACCCAGTGTGTAGTGTCCGTCCGGCGTCCGATCCAGATAACCCATGCCGCAGAACGTAGAGACGATGTTGTGGATGTTGGACTTGGTCACGCCGATCCGCTCTGCAAGGTCGCTGATGCCCCAGACGGGGTGCTGTGTGGTGAAGCAGGACAGGACATTCAGCGCCTTGGCCAGTGATTTGACCTTGGGTGCTTCTCCTTTATGTGCAAGGTTTTCCTGCTCCATCCCGCCGCCTCCGTTGTTCTGTATTAATGAACGACTTTCTTAATTACAAGCATATTGTAGCAAGTGGTTGCAAATATTGCAATAGGGTAAAAATTTTTTGGAAAAATTGATAGCACATCTCCTCTTTTTCGGTAAAATAATGACCGCGGTTCTTTAATAAAGAACCACGGTCATTATTTTTTGACGTATTCCATTTTTTACACGTTCCGTGTCTGCTTAATAGTAGATCCGCTCCCGCATCCGGGCGGCAGCGCCCCGCAGAAGATCCGCGCAGCGCATCAGCTTATCATCTGTCATAGCAGAGACGGGACCGGAGGTACTCAGTCCCGCCACCAGTTCCCCTTTGACGTTGTACACCGGCACCCCCACACAGCGCACATTGGCGTCATGCTCACAGTTATCAACGGCAAAGCCCTGCCGCCGGACCCGGCACAGCTCTGCAAATAGGGCGTTACGCCCCAAAATGGTATTGGGCTGGAACTGGATCCACTCCTCCGGCAATCGGTTTTCCCACTCCTCCTCCGGCATGGCGGACAGCATGGCTTTGCCCAGGCTGGTACAGTACATGGGGGCGGTCTCCCCCAAAATATCCCGGTATGGGAGCACCCCGATCCGGTGCAGAGGGTGGGCCACATAGAGATAGAGCACGCTTTTGCCATATGGGAGACCGAAATATACGATCTCATCTGTCTGCCCGGCAGTCTCCACCATAATGTCGTACACTGCATTGGGATAGCCCAGATTCTGGTTGATCACAAAGGCAAACTCCAGCATCTTCAGCCCCAGGGTGTACCGGCCATCCGGCGTCCGGGTCAGATACCCCATGTCACAGAAGGTGGACACGATATTGTGGACATTGGATTTGGCGATTCCAAGATACTCCGACAACTCACTGATTCCCCAAGCAGAGTGCTTCGTTGTGAAGCAGGACAGAAGATTCAGCGCCTTTCCCAGCGATTTGACCTTGATTCCCTTTTCTTCGTTCACAGTCATTCCCCCAATCGCACTCTGAAGCGCCGCAAAAGGAATAAAATTCCTCTTGCTTCTCAATGAAGAACACAATTCTGTATTTGACTATATTATATCGGGATATATCCCTGATGACAAGTATTTTCCCTCTTTCCTCCACTCCGGCATCCGGCCGCAGAGGAGCGCTTGACATCCAATCCGCTTTCCGCTACCCTTAAGTCAGGCAGCCGGCACATCCGGAACCACACATCACACAGAGAGGAAGCGTCTGAAATGATCTATGATACCTTAGCGCACATCCAGGCCTATCGGGGGATCCACCCCGGCGTCTACCGGGGGCTGGAGCTGCTGCGGGATACAGATTTCTCCCGGTTGGAGGACCGGCGGTATGAGGTGGACGGCGAGGATCTGTATTTTTTTCTTCAATCCTATGACAGCAAGCCAGTCAATGATACGCCGGAAGCCCACCGCAAGTATATCGATATTCAGTTCCTGATCCAGGGGGAGGAGAAGATCGGCGTCGCGCCTCTGGAGGACATGACCGAGGAGGTGGAGGCCCGCCCTGATGGGGACATCTGGTTCTATCACGGCCCCACAGATGAGATCACCCTGAAAGCTGGGGAGCGTTTCGCTGTTCTCTGGCCCGGAGACGCCCATGCCCCATGCATCGCTGTGGATCAGCCGGTCCACTGCCGCAAGTGTGTGGTCAAGGTCAAGCTGGATACATGACCGTCTACACACGTCCACCCGCGTCTGCCTGCGGCCCATCACAGCCCTTCTCAGGCTTTGTTTCACCCAGCTTTCCACCGCAAGATAGACCGGCGGGCAAGTCGCAATGACTCGCCCGCCGCGGCTTGTCAAGAGACCCGGCCTGTACGTCAAGCGCAGGCCGGGTCTCTTTTGACAAACTGGGCAAAGCCGCCCGAGCGGACGGCTTTGCTGCAAAAATCAGAAACTTACTTCAGGTTGAAGAAGGCCTTCATCCCGGGGTACTCCGCGATGTCGCCCAGCTCCTCCTCGATGCGGAGCAGCTGGTTGTACTTGGCCACGCGGTCGGTGCGGCTGGGAGCGCCGGTCTTGATCTGGCCGGCGTTCAGGGCCACGGCGATGTCGGCGATGGTGGCGTCCTCGGTCTCGCCGGAGCGGTGGGACACGATGGCGGTGTAGCCGGCGCGGTTGGCCATCTGGATGGCGTCCAGGGTCTCAGTCAGGGTGCCGATCTGGTTGACCTTGATCAGGATGGCGTTGCCAACCTTCTTCTCAATGCCGGTGGACAGCCGCTCCACGTTGGTGACGAACAGGTCGTCGCCCACCAGCTGGACGCGGTCGCCGATGGCCTTGGTCAGCATGGCCCAGCCCTCCCAGTCGGTCTCGGCCATGCCGTCCTCCAGGGAGATGATGGGGTAGGTATCAGCGAACTTCTTCCACATGTTGACCAGCTGCTGCTGAGTCAGCTTCTTGCCGGACTTGGGCTGGATATAGCACTTCTGCTCCTCGTCCCACCACTCGGAGGAAGCGGCGTCGATGGCGATCTTGAAGTCCTCGCCGGGCTTGTAGCCGGCCTTCTCGATGGCGGCCACGATGACCTTCAGGGCGTCCTCATCCTTCTTCAGGTTGGGGGCATAGCCGCCCTCGTCACCCACGCCGGCGGCGGGGGTACCGTTCTCCTTCAGGACGGTCTTCAGGGTGTGGAAGACCTCGGCGCAGCGGCGCAGAGCCTCGCGGAAGGAGGGGGCGGAGACAGGCATGATCATGAACTCCTGGATCTCCACGTTGTTGGTGGCGTGAGCGCCGCCGTTCAAGATGTTCATCATGGGCACAGGCAGCTGCTTGGCGTTGACGCCGCCGATATAGTTGTACAGAGCCACGCCCAGGGACTCGGCAGCAGCCTTGGCGCAGGCCAGGGACGCGCCCAGAATGGCGTTGGCGCCCAGGCGGCTCTTGTTGGGGGTGCCGTCCAGCTCGATCATAGCCTTATCAATGGACACCTGATCCAGGACGTTCATGCCGATCAGGCACTCAGCGATCTCGGTGTTCACGTTCTTCACGGCGTTCTCCACGCCCTTGCCCAGATAGCGGCTCTTGTCGCCGTCGCGGAGCTCGCAGGCCTCATAGATGCCGGTGGAAGCGCCGGAGGGAACAGCGGCACGGCCCATGGCGCCGTCCTCAAGATATACCTCAACCTCAACAGTGGGATTGCCGCGGCTGTCCAGGATCTCACGGCCCAGGACGTCAACGATTTCGATCATCTGCTTCATAGTGGTTCAGACTCCTTTCGTTTGTAGCGGCGCAGCGGCGGAAACCGCCTCTGCGGCCAAAAGGGAATGCAATTTATTCGTAGGGGCGGCTTGTGGCCGCCCGGATACGCAATCAATGTGCCTCGTGGTCAGCGCACCTATGGGATCAGTTGGCAATCAGGGTCTTCCCATCCATTTCGGAGGGCTTTTCCAGGCCCATGAGGTCCAGCATGGTGGGGGCAATGTCGGCCAGACGGCCATCCCGCAGTTGGACGCTGGCGCCCACGATATAGAAGGGGACCAGGTTGGTGGTATGGGCGGTAAAGGGCTCTCCGTTGGCGTCGGACATCCGCTCAGCGTTGCCGTGGTCGGCGGTGATAAGGGAGACGCCGCCCATTTTGGAGGTGGCCTCCACCACGCGGTTGACACACTCGTCCACAGTGGACACAGCCTTGCAGGCGGCGTCATAGACCCCGGTGTGCCCCACCATGTCGCAGTTGGCGAAGTTCAGGATGACCACATCATAGGCGCCGCTTTCGATCCGCTTCACGGCCTCCTCGGTGACCTGATAGGCGGACATCTCCGGCTGCAGGTCATAGGTCGCCACCTTGGGAGAGGGGATCAGGCAACGGTCCTCGCCGGGAAACACCTCCTCCACGCCGCCGTTGAAGAAGAAGGTGACATGGGCGTATTTCTCCGTCTCAGCAATGCGCAGCTGAGTCAGGCCCAGCTTGCTGATATACTCTCCGAAGGTATTGACCAGCTTCTGGTGGGGGTAGGCCACCGTAACATTCGGGAGGGTGGCGTCGTACTCCGTGGTACACACAAAGTCCACAGAGAGGAACCCGGTCCGGCGCTGGATGTCCGTAAAGTCCTCGTCCACGAAGCAGCGGGAGATCTCCCGGGCGCGGTCGGGGCGGAAGTTGAAAAAGATAATGGAGTCGTTGTCCCGGACCTGGGCGTTCTTGACGCACACCACGGGGACAACAAACTCGTCAGTCACCCCGGCGTCATAGGACTTCTGCACGGCCTCGGCCGCGTCGGCCTCGAAGGTCCCCTCGCCGCAGGCGATGGCGTCATAGGCCTTCTGGACCCGGTCCCAGCGCTTGTCGCGGTCCATGGCGTAGTAGCGGCCCATGACCGTGGCGATCTGGCCCACGCCCAGCTTTTGGATCTCAGCCTGGAGCTGCTCCACATAGCTCTTTCCGGAGCTGGGAGGCACGTCGCGGCCGTCCAGGAAGCAGTGGACGTAGACCTTTTCCAGGCCCTGCTCCTTGGCCATCTTCAAAAGGGCAAACAGGTGGGTAATGTGGCTGTGGACGCCGCCGTCAGACAGCAGGCCCATCAGATGAAGGGCAGAACCCCACTCCCGGCAGTTGGACATTGCTTCCAAATAGGCGGGATTTTTAAAGAACTCGCCGCTCTCGATGTCGCGGCTGATGTGGGGCAGGTCCTGAAAGACCACCCGGCCGGCCCCCATATTGGTGTGGCCCACCTCGCTGTTGCCCATCTGGCCCTCCGGCAGTCCCACATCCAGGCCGGAGGCGGACAGCCGGCAGCCGGGGAAGTCCCGGAAGATCCGGTCCAGATTGGGGGTGGGGGCGTTGACCACCGCGTTGCCCGCGGAGGGGCCCTCCAGCCCAAATCCGTCCATGATGATCAAAGTAGTCGGTGTTTTCATATCGTTGTCTCCTATTTCATGGTCCGAAGGACACCTGATTCCCCTCTCGGAGAACGGAGGGGGCGCACGGGGGATCGGCTCTCACCCGTGAGAATCGATGTGCCGCGAAACGGCCATGTTCCGAAGAAAATGTTTGGCTCGTTACTCCTGATTGGCGGCGTTGATGATCTGCACAAAGTCAGCGGGCTTCAGGGAGGCTCCGCCGATCAGGCCGCCGTCTCGTCGTCGCAAAGTCCGTTTCCTATGGAACGCCCTGCCGGGCATTCCATACTGCACTCCCTTGCTCCTCCTCTCCCCACGCGACCCATTTCATTGGGCTCGCGCGGGGGCCCCGGATACGATGTGGGCGGCTGGCTTACTCCTGATTGGCGGCGTTGATGATCTGCACGAAGTCAGCGGGCTTCAGGGAGGCTCCGCCGATCAGGCCGCCGTCCACATCGGGCTGAGCCAGCAGCTCGGCGGCGTTCTTGGCGTTCATGGAGCCGCCGTACTGGATGGTGACGGAGCGGGCCACATGGGCGCCGTACAGCTTGCGGATGACGGCACGGATGGCCTGGCAGACCTCGCCGGCCTGCTCGGCAGTGGCGGTCTTGCCGGTGCCAATGGCCCACAGGGGCTCATAGGCGATGACCACATGGCGCATCTTGTCGGCGGGGACGCCGGCCAGGGCGCACTTCACCTGATAGGCGATCAGCTCCATGGTGACCCCCAGCTCCCGCTGCTCCAGGCTCTCGCCCACACAGATGATGGGGTACAGGCCGGCGTTGATGGCGGCGTGGACCTTTTTGTTGACGGTGAAGTCGGTCTCGTTGTAGTACTGGCGGCGCTCGGAGTGACCGATAATGACGTACTTGGCCCCCGCCTCCTTGATCATCTCGGCGGTGATCTCGCCGGTGTAGGCGCCATGGTCCTCATAGTGGCAGGTCTCCGCGCCAATGGCGATGTGGCAGTCCTTGAACAGACGGACGGCATTGGTAATATTCACAGCGGGGACACACAGCACCACGCTGCACCACTTGCCCTTGGGCATGATGGGCTTGAGTTCCTCAGCAAAGGCCTTGGTCTGGGACAGGGTATTGTTCATCTTCCAGTTTCCGGCGATGATAGTCTTGCGGTAACGGCGATTCATTTCTGCTTCTCTCCATTCTTTGATATAAGGTATCTGGGTGGGACCATGGGGTCCCGGGGCATTACTTGTCCAGCAGACAGGCCACGCCGGGCTCGTCGGCGCAGACTCCGCTTCCTTCCCCCCGGCCTGGGGCCGGGGCTCATTCGCTTCGTTGTGCCTCCTCTCCCCATCAAACCCGCTGCCGCTGGGCTTTGATGGGGACCCCGGAGCTGCCCGTTCGGAGCGTTACTGATCCAGCAAACAGGCCACGCCGGGCAGCTCCTTGCCTTCCAGGAACTCCAGGGAGGCGCCGCCGCCGGTGGAGATGTGAGTCATCTTGTCGGCATAACCCAGCTGCTGCACCGCGGCGGCGCTGTCGCCGCCGCCGATGATGGTGATGGCATCCGTCTTGGACAGGGCCTCGGCCACGGCCTCAGTGCCCTTGGCAAAGGCGGGGAACTCAAACACGCCCATAGGGCCGTTCCAGATCACAGTGCCGGCGTCGGCCACGGCGGAGCAGTACAGCTTCACAGTCTCGGGACCGATGTCCAGGCCCTTCCAGCCATCGGGGATCTCGCCAGCCTTTACCACCTGGCTGTTGGCGTCGGGCGCAAACTTGTCGGCGCACACGGTGTCTACGGGGAGCAGGAGCTTGACGCCCTTGTCCTTGGCCTTCTGGAGCATCTCAAGGGAGTAGTCCATCCAGTCGGCCTCCAGCAGGGAGCCGCCGATCTTGCCGCCCTGGGCCGCGGAGAAGGTATAGGCCATGCCGCCGCCGATGATGATGGTGTCGGCGATCTCCAGCAGGTTGTTAATGACCCCGATCTTGGAGGACACCTTGGAGCCGCCCAGAATGGCCACCAGAGGGCGCTTGGGGTTGGCCAGCGCACCGCCAATGATCTCCAGCTCCTTCTGGATCAGGAATCCGGACACCGCAGGCAGGTAGTCGGCCACACCAGCAGTAGAGGCGTGAGCACGGTGGACCGCGCCGAAGGCGTCGGACACATAGACCTCAGCCAGAGAGGCCATAGCCTTGGCCAGGGCGGGGTCGTTCTTGGTCTCGCCCTTTTCAAAGCGGGTGTTCTCCAGCAGGAGGATCTGACCGGGCTGGAGGGCTGCGGCCTTGGACTGGGCGTCAGGGCCTACCACGTCAGCAGCCATGATGACCTCCCGGCCCAGCAGCTCGCTCAGGCGGGCGGCCACCGGCTTCAGGGAGAGCTCCGCCAGGGACTTCTTCCACTTCTCCTCCGTGAGGGTGGCGGGATCCTTGCCCTTCTCGGTCTGCTTCTTCACATAGGTCTCAAAGGTGGGGTTGGGCTTGCCCATGTGAGAACAGGCGATAACAGCGGCATTGTGATCCAGCAGATACTGGATGGTGGGCAGGGCGGCACGGATGCGCTTGTCATCCGTGATAACGCCGCTGCCATCCTTGGCCATGGGGACATTGAAGTCGCAGCGGAGCAGGACCTTCTTGCCGGCGACGTCGATATCCTGGACTGTTTTCTTGTTGTAGTTCATGGTGGTGAAAACTCCTCTCTTCACAAGACCTTGGACAATCATGATATGACAGCATATGTGTGGGGAAGATCCTGCGCCGCCAAAGCAGCGAAGGAAGCTTCTGAGGTGGAAATGACAGGTGGGGGCGGCGGCTCGCCTGCGCTCGCATTTCAGCGCTCCGCCATCTCGCCTGTGCCGGAAAGGCCAGGGAAGCCCTGCTGGCGCAGTGCCTCATAGGCCAAGATGGCCACTGAGTTGGACAGGTTCAGGCTGCGGGCGTCCTCACGCATGGGGATGCGGACACAGCGCTCCCGGTGGGCCTGGCGGAACCATTGGGGCAGGCCGGCAGTCTCCTTGCCGAAGAACAGGAAGCAGTTGTCCCGAAAAACGGCCTGGGTATAGTCCCGGGGGGCCTTAGTCGTGGCCAGCCATAGATCGGGGGCTGGATACTGGTCAAAGAAGTGGTCCAAATCGGGGTAGACACGCAGATCCACCATGGGCCAGTAATCCAGTCCGGCCCGGCGAACCGCTTTCTCGCTGATGTCGAAGCCCAGAGGCTCAATCAGATGGAGGCGGCTGCGGGTAGCGGCGCAGGTGCGGGCAATATTGCCGCAGTTTTGAGGGATCTCAGGTTCTACAAGCACAATATTCAGCACGGCTGCCCCTCCCTTGTGTATCGGGTAACATTGTATTCCAAATCGAGAAGAAATTCAACTACAAAATGGTCGAAAAATCACAAAAAAATCAAAAAATCCCCCAAAAAAGTTGGGCAGCGGTTTCAAATTGTAAAAAAGAAAAAATAAGAGCCGTCTAATCTGGAAAATTTTCGGCATTGTGACAGGCTTGGACCAGAACAGGATCACCTTAGGTCACAGGTTAAGCACAGCGGCGGCAGACTGTGGCAGACGCTGGGGACAGATCGAGGCTCCGGAAGCGAACCGCCAGGAGAAAACCGGCTGTTCTTCCCACTGTGCGGATCCGATTGTGACAAATCACGAAGAAATGCTCCTGTATGGCAAATCGGCACAAAAAACTTTGATAGACAGCAAACCTTGTGATTCCTAAAATTAAGTGAAAATAAATAGATCTCCGAACGCCTGTATGGTAAAATACAGTGGACAACGAATCAGAAGTTTTCTAGTTCAAATCAAAGTAGTTTTTGTTCGTTGAACTACACCCCAAGAGGAAACATCATGAATGCAAAAAATATGAATAACATAAAAAAGAGTGAAAGACGTATTTTCAGATATACTCTTGCGGATGCATGGAGAGATACCATTTCACAAGTCGAGGTATTGGAAGGCATTGAAAATAAAAACGTTCGATGCCTATATTTTGACAGACCGCATCGTTTTGGCCGCACAAGCAATACGAATGTTGATTTCTTTTTTACCACCATCACCCAGGAAGATATTGGGATAATCAAGCATGCAATGCAAAGTCACATCGATATTTTTCAATATAAGGAAATTGAACTCCCAGTTGTATTAGACGGAGTAATCAATACATTTGAATTTATGTTGGATGAAAATTTCACAAATACAATTACTGCTTATAATATTGGGGCGTTTAGAAAAGATGTCAATATTGGAATCATCGGAACTCATCCATATAAGGGAAGCACTGTTTTACAGTTATTCGATAAAATTTCAAAGATCCTGTTGGAGCATGGAGTAGACCCAAAGTACGTTCGAATCAGTTAGAACTTAAGAGAGGCATTTGCTGAGACAACAATTCCGAAAAAATCCATTGACAAATTCTCCTTCTGAATATATAATAACAAGGCGGTTTTAAGAATCGTTGGTTTGCGGCTGTGCTGGAATTGGTAGACTGGCAAGCTTGAGGTGCTTGTGTCCGGACGGGCGTACGGGTTCGACTCCCGTCAGCCGCACCAAAAAGAAAGACACGACCTAGGCCGTGTCTTTCTTTTTCTTTTGTCGGTGGCCGGCGTCGGCCTTTCTTTTATTTGGTTTGAGGATCCCGCCCTTGGGCGGGATCCTTTTCTGAGTCAGTTTATTTGGAAAATATTTGAAATGGAGTGATCCTATGAACGAACCGCGGCCCGCCGCTGAAAACAAAATGGGCACCATGCCGGTCCCCAAGCTGCTCTTTACCATGTCGATCCCCATGGTCATCTCCATGCTGGTCCAAGCGCTGTACAACGTGGTGGACAGCGTCTTTGTCGCCAAGCTCAGCGAGGATGCTCTGAACGCCGTCTCCCTGGCCTTCCCGGTACAGAACCTGATGATCTCTGTGGCGGTGGGCACCGGCGTGGGCATCAACGCGCTGCTCTCCAAAAGTTTGGGCGAAAAACGGCAGGAACGTGCCAACGCCGCTGCCATGAACGGCCTGTTCCTTGCAGTGGTCAGCTGCCTGGTCTTTGTGTTTCTCGGCCTGACCTGCTCCCGGGGCTTTTTCCTGATGCAAACCGATCAGCAGACCATTGTGGACTATGGCGCCACCTATATGTCCATCGTCAGCGTTCTGTCCGGCGGGATGTTCTTACAGATCACCTTTGACCGGGTGCTTCAGGCCACCGGACGCACCGTGTACACCCTGTTCACTCAGGCAGTCGGGGCGGTCATCAACATCATCCTGGACCCCATACTGATTTTCGGCCTGTTCGGCCTGCCCCGGCTGGAGGTGGCTGGCGCCGCCCTGGCTACGGTGATCGGCCAGTTCATCGCCGCAGGACTCTCTCTCTTCTTTAATCTGACCCGCAACCACGACATCCAGTTCCGCTTCCGCGGATTCCGCCCGGACCGGGGCATCATCGCCCGGATCTACAGCGTGGGCGTTCCCTCCATCGTCATGTCCTCCATCGGCTCTGTGATGGTGTTCGGCATGAACAAGATCCTGATCTCCTTCACCACCACCGCCACCGCGGTGTTTGGCGTCTATTTCAAGCTCCAGTCCTTCATCTTCATGCCGGTATTCGGCCTGAATAACGGCATGGTGCCCATCGTAGCCTACAACTACGGGGCAGGCCGTCCGGACCGGATCGTCCAGACCATCAAGCTCAGTGTGGCTGCTGCGGTAACTATCATGTTGGCCGGTCTGCTGGCCTTCCAGCTCGCCCCCCATATCCTGCTGGACCTGTTCCGGTCGGAGAATGACTCCGGCGATCTGCTGACCATCGGCATCCCAGCCCTGCGGATCATCTCCCTCAGCTTCCTGTTCGCGGGGTACTCCATTGTGTGCTCTTCGGTGTTCCAGGCGCTGGGACATGGAGTCCTCAGCCTGCTGGTGTCCGTGGTGCGCCAGCTGATGATCCTGCTGCCGGTTGCCTTTCTGCTCTCCCGGGCCAGCGGTCTGGCCGCCGTCTGGTGGGCCTTCCCCACCGCGGAGCTGTTCTCTCTGACCCTGTCGACCGTATTCCTGCGCCGGGTCTACCTGCGGGAGATCAAATTTCTGGCCTCCCGCAGTTCCCGCACCCAGCATTGAAAACACAGCCCACAGAAGCGCATTTCCGCGCAGCTGTGGGCTGTTTTTACATTTCAGCAGGCTGGCAGGCTGGTGAGATGGCGGGTCTGGTCCGATTTCCCGCATATTTCTCTTGAACTGCCCAGTGCGGCTGTGCTATACTGGATACAATGATTTGACGGGCCGCAGGAGCGGCCCGCCCACCTGCCGGACCCTGTCCGGCGCGCCTCCGAAGAGTGGAAAATCCACCGGAAATCAAAGGTGCAGGAAGGATGTGGAACCTCATGGAAGGCCGAAGTCGCCACCGGGACACGCAGAAGCGCTGTCACGAACGGGAGGCCGTGGAGCCGGAACCGGGAGGTTCCAGCAGCCCCGGCAGGATTTGAGCGCAGGGAGGGGACGGCGGTCCCGTCCTTCCGTCTGCCGTCCGCTCGTAACAGCCACAGGCGCGGCGCGCCCTGTGGTTTTTTTGTGTCCCGCTTTCACTGCTGAAACAGATCGAAGGGGGAGAGCATCATGCATGAAAATTACGATCTGGAGCTGCTGATGGAGCTGGTCCAGACCCGGCAGTTCCGCAGGCTGCGGGAGCTGCTGGTCAATATGAACGAGGTGGACATCGCCGAATTTCTGGATGAGCTGGGGCCGGAGGAGACGGTCCTGGTGTTCCGTCTGTTGCCCAAGGAGGTAGCGGCGGAGGTGTTTACCGAACTGGAGGACTCCGACGACCAGGAGCGCCTCATCAACGCCCTCAGCGACAAGGAGCTGCGGGAGGTTCTGGACGAGCTGTATCTGGACGACACGGTGGACCTGATCGAGGATATGCCCGCCAACCTGGTCTCCAGAATCCTGCGGAACACCGACTCCACCACCCGCAGCCAGATCAACCAGCTGCTGAACTACCCCAAAGACTCCGCCGGGTCCATTATGACCACGGAGTACGTCTATCTCCACCCCAACGCCACGGTGGAGGAGTCCTTCGCCCGCATCCGCAAGGTGGGCATGGACAAGGAGACCATCTACACCTGCTATGTCACCCAGAACCGTGTGCTGCTGGGGGTGGTCACAGTGCGGCGGATGCTCCTGTCCAGCTATGAGACCCGCATCGGTGACATCATGGAGACCAACGTCCTGTCCGTCAACACCCACGAGGACAAGGAGGACGTGTCCCAGCTGCTGAACAAGTACGACCTGTCCGCCCTGCCGGTGGTGGACGCGGAGAACCGCCTGGTGGGCATCATCACCTTCGACGACGCCATGGACGTCATCGAGGAGGAGACCACCGAGGACTTCGAAAAAATGGCGGCCATCCTGCCCTCGGACAAGCCCTATCTCAAGACCGGAGTGTTTGAGACCTGGCGCTCCCGCATCCCTTGGCTGATGCTGCTCATGCTGTCGGCCACCTTCACCGGCATCATCATCACCAGCTTTGAGTCCGCGCTGGCCGCCTGTGTGGTGCTCACCTCCTTTATCCCCATGCTGTCGGGCACCGGAGGAAACTCCGGCTCCCAGTCATCCGTAGCGGTTATCCGCGCCCTGTCCCTGGGGGAGATCGAGTTCTCGGACATGGCCGCGGTGGTGTGGAAGGAGATCCGGGTGTCGGTGCTGTGCGGCCTGTGCCTGGCGGTGGCCAACTTTGCGAAAATGATGTTGGTGGACCACTGGCTGATGCACAACCCGGAGGTCACCCCTATGGTGGCCCTGGTGGTCTGCCTCACCCTGGTGTTCACTGTGCTGTGTGCCAAGGTGGTGGGCTGCACCCTGCCCATGGTGGCGGAAAAGATCGGCATCGACCCGGCGGTCATGGCCTCTCCCTTCATCACCACCATTGTGGACGCCCTCTCCCTGCTGATCTACTTCTTCTTTGCCACCCGGCTGCTTGCCCTGTGAGCCGCCGTCTGGAGCTGCCTGTGGGGCCGGAGCTGGCGGGGATCCGGGTGGACACCCTGCTGAAACGGCATCTGGGCCTGTCCGGAACGGTAGTCCGCCGGATCAAATGGCTGTCCGATGGCATCCTGGTGGATGGCCGGCGGGTGAATACCCGGTACGTCCCCCGGGCGGGGGAGGTGTTGTCCGTCTGCCTGTCTGACCCGGAGCGGCGCAGCGGGATCGTGCCCGCCCCCGGGCCTCTGGACATCGTCTATGAGGACCCGGACCTTCTGGTGCTGAACAAGGCCTCCGGCGTGGCGGTCCACCCCGGTCCCGGGCACTACAACGATACGATCGGTAATTTTCTTCTGCATTATTACGATTCAAGGGGTGAGGAGGGCGATTTCCACCCGGTCCACCGTCTGGACCGCGGGACTTCCGGCCTGATGGTGGTGGCCCGCCATCCCCACGCCCAGGAGATCCTGAAGGGGCAGCTGCACACAGCGGACTTCCACCGCACTTATCTGGCGGTGTGTGAGGGGGCGCCGGAGCCGCCCGCCGGGACAGTGGACGCCCCTCTGGGTCCCCGGGAGGGCTCGCTGGTGGAGCAGTGCGTCCGCCCGGACGGGAAGCCGGCCCGCACCCGGTACGAGACAATACGGCAGGCAGAGGCTGTTTCCCTGCTCCGTCTGAAGCTGGAGACCGGGCGAACTCACCAGATCCGGGTCCATCTCGCCTGGCTGGGCCATCCCCTGGTGGGGGACTTCCTCTATGGCCGGGAGGATCCGGGGTTGATCCGGCGGCCTGCCCTGCACTCTGCGGAGCTCTCCTTCCGCCACCCCATCACCGGGAAGCAGCTGTCCTTTTCCCAGCCCCTCCCGGAAGATATGGCGGCCCTTTTGGAGGGCCTCCCACCATCCGCCGCAGTTTCCTCCCGCTGAACATATCAACACAATGGAGACCGGGGGGCCTATCGCCGGTTTAGCAGCCCCCTTCCCAGTTCACACATACCGCCCCATCAGAGTCATCCCACAGGCTTTCGTACACTTCGCTTCCATGATATTCCTCAATGATATGAAACAGCGCTGGAAAATTTCCGAACAGGCAATTTTCCAGCGCTGTTTTTAAACGCAGTGGGGCGGCCCCGGAAGGGACCGCCCCACTTGCTCCACAGGATCACTTACAAAATTCTTTCGCCACTTCCACGATATGCTCCGCGGACAGGCCGAACTGCTTCAGCAGCGCGGCGGCGGGGCCGGAGTGCCCGAACTCGTCGTTGACGCCGATGCGGCGCACGGGGACGGGGCACTGCTCGCTCAGGCAGGCGCACACGGCCTCGCCCAGGCCGCCGATGACGGAGTGCTCCTCACAGGTGATGATTTTTCCGCACTCCCGGGCGGCCTTGACCACCAGCTCCTCGTCCAGGGGCTTGATGGTGCAGATGTTGATGACCCGGGCGGAGATTCCCGCCTCAGCCAGCGCCTTAGCGGCCTCCACAGCCTCCGCCACCATCAGTCCGGTGGCAATGATGGCCACGTCACTGCCGTCCCGCAGCACCTCGCCCTTGCCGATCTCAAACCGGAAGCCCTCCTCCTCGTGAAGTACGGGCACGGCCAAGCGGCCGAAGCGCAGGTAGACGGGGCCCTGGTGGGCATAGGCGGCCTTGACGGCGGCCTTGGCCTCCACATCGTCCGCGGGGGACATGACCACCATGCCGGGAATGGACCGCATCAGGGCAAAATCCTCGCAGCACTGGTGGGAAGCGCCGTCCTCCCCCACGGAGATGCCGCCGTGGGTGGCCCCGATCTTCACGTTCAGGTGGGGGTAGCCGATGGAGTTGCGGATCTGCTCAAAGGCCCGCCCGGCGGCGAACATGGCAAAGCTGGAGGCAAACACCACCATGCCCATGGAGGCCGCGCCGGCGGCCACCGCCATCATATTGCCCTCGGCAATGCCGCAGTTGAAGTGCCGGTCGGGATAGGCCTTCTTGAACACGCCGGTCTTGGTGGAGCCGGCCAGATCGGCGTCAAAGACGATCAGGTCGTCATGCTCCGCGCCCAGCTCCTTCAGGGCGTTCCCGTAGCTCTCACGGGTCGCGATCTTTTTCACATCCGCCATCTTACATCGCCTCCACTTCCGCCAGCTGAGCGCTGAGCTCCTTCATGGCGATCTCATATTCCTCGTCGTTGGGGGCCTTGCCGTGCCAGCCGGCCTGGTTCTCCATGAAGCTGACGCCCTTGCCCTTGGTAGTCTTCATCACAATGGCAAAGGGGACGCCCTTGGTCTCCCGGGCCTTGGTGAAGGCGGCCTCGATCTGCTCAAAATCATGGCCGTCGATCTCCGCCACCTCAAAGCCGAAGGCGCGCAGCTTCTCCGGGATGGGATAGGGGCTCATCACGTCGGCCACGTTGCCGTCGATCTGAAGGCCGTTGTTGTCGATGATGACACACAGGTTGTCCAGCTTATAGTGGTGGGCGAACATCATGGCCTCCCACACCTGGCCCTCCTGGATCTCGCCGTCGCCCAACAGGGTGTACACCCGGCTGGACTTGCCCTGCTGCCGGGCCGCCAGCGCCATGCCGCAGGCGGCGGACACCCCCTGCCCCAGCGATCCGGTGGACATATCCACGCCGGGCACTGTGTTCATGTTGGGATGACCCTGGAGATAGCTGCCAATATGCCGCAGCGTCAGCAGGTCCTCCTCCGGGAAAAAGCCCCGGAGCGCCAGCGCCGCATACAGGCCGGGGGCGGTGTGACCCTTGGACAGCACAAAGCGGTCCCGGTCCGCCCAGTTTGGATCCTTGGGATCCACGTTCAGTTCCTTGCAGTACAGATAGGTAAACAGATCTGCGGCGGACAGGCTCCCGCCGGGATGGCCGGCCTTCGCGGCGTGGGTCCCCTTGATCACTCCCATGCGCACCTTACAGGCCGCGGCCATCAGTTGCTTCTTTTCGTTGGCTGTCATAGCATACTCCTTCTCTGACCTCCCGCGAAAGCGCGGGGGAAATATCCAGGCCGCCCCCGGAAAAGGCGGTGTTCTGTTCTGCTCTCCATTATAAGACAAGCACAGAAAAACTGCAAGAGGCGCCCCGGATTTCTCAGAAGATTTGACAAGACAGACAGGAAAGCCGACTCTTGGTTTCTGATGCCGGAACAAACGAGGCAGATCCTGCCTTCCATGTACCGCCCGTAAGAAGCCAAAGCAGCTCCGGTCCGCCAAAAAAATAACCGGGGACCGCCATACCAGCGGTCCCCAGTGTTACACATTGGTCCAATTTGGGTTTTCCTGTGCTCTCTGTTCTTCCGCTTATTCCTCTGCCATCGCCTTGGCGGCCTCAATGGCCTTGGCCTGGGCAGCGGGGGGGCAGTCCTCATAGCGGACGAAGTGGAACACGAAGGAGCCGCGGCTCTGAGTCATGGCCCGCAGGTCGATGGCGTAAGAGGTCATCTCCGCCATGGGCACCTCCGCCTCGATGATCTGCTCACCGTCGGCAGTAGGCGTCATGCCCATCACGCGGCCGCGGCGTTTGTTCAGGTCGCCGATCACGTCTCCCATGTAGCTGTCGGGCACGGTGACCTTCAGCTCGCCCACAGGCTCCAGCAGGACGGGATTGGCCTCAGGCATGGCGGCCTTATAGGCCAGCTGGGCCGCCGTCTTAAAGGCAATTTCAGAGGAGTCCACGGGGTGGTAGCTTCCGTCATACAGCACGGCCTTCAGGTTGACCACCGGATAGCCGGCCAGGGGACCGTGGACGCAGGCCTCGCGCAGGCCCTTCTCCACAGCGGGGAAGAAGTTCTTGGGCACAGAGCCGCCGAACACCTCCTCGGCAAAGACCATCTCCTCCTCGTCAAAGTTGGGCTCAAAGCGGACCCACACATCGCCGAACTGGCCGGAGCCGCCGGTCTGCTTCTTGTGGCGGCCCTGCTTGGACACAGTCTTGCGGATCTTCTCACGGTAGGGCACACGGGGCGTCTTGAGCTCTGTATCCACATTGAAGCGGCTCTTCAGCTTGGACACCAGGACATCCACCTGGATGTCGCCCGCAGCGTAGAGGACCATCTGATGGGTCTCGGCGTTGTTGACCACATGGAAGCTGGGATCCTCCTCGTTCATCCGGTTCAGGCCCTGGGCCACCTTGTCCTCCTGGCCGCGGGTCTTGGGGGCGATGGCAACGGAGTAGTTGGGCTCGGCATAGGGGATGGGGGCCAGGGAGATGACCTTACGTGCGTCACACAGGGTGTCGCCGGTCTTGACCTTTTCCATCTTGCCGATGGCGCCGATGTCGCCGCAGGAGAGCTCCTTGACCTCCTCGGCCTTCTTGCCCCGCATCATGTACAGGCGGCCCATCTTCTCCGCGCTGCCGGTGCGGGCGTTCACCAGAGCGGTGTCGGCTGTGACACTGCCGGAGAGGACCTTGACAAAGGAGTACTTGCCGTACTGGTCGGAGACCGTCTTGAACACGAAGGCGCAGGGCACGCCGCCGGGGGCCACAGCGAACTCCTCCTTGGTTCCGTCGGGAGCGGTCCCCTTACGCATATTGCCCTCAGAGGGATTGGGCAGCAGGTCCACAATGTGGTCCATCAGCATCAGAGAGCCCATGGTGTTGACCGCAGAGCCGCAGAACACGGGGAACAGGGACAGATCCCGTACGCCCTGGCGCAGGCCCTGGATCATCTCCACATAGGTGAAGTCCTCACCGGAGAAGAACTTGTCCATGAACTCCTCGCTGGTCTCGGCCACAGACTCCTTCAGGGCGTCGTTGAACTCGGCAATGACCTCGTCCTTGCCCTCAGGGATCTCGATCTCCACCCGTTTGCCGTTCTGCATCTCATAGGCGCGCTTGTTCAGCACATCGATGATGCCGGTCACCCGCTTGTTGTCATCCCAAATGGGGACCACCAGGGGGGCGATCTTGTTGCCGAAGCGCTCACGCAAAGCGTCGAAGGTGGCGTTATAGTCGGAGTTCTCCTCGTCCGTCTTGGAGATATAGATAAAACGGGGCATATCCCGCTCTTCGCAGTACTTCCAGGCCTTCTCCAGGCCCACGCTGATCCCGTCCTTGGCGGAGCAGACAATGATAGCCGCATCGGCCACGGTCAGCGCCTCCATCACCTCGCCGGCAAAGTCAAAGCCGCCCGGGGCGTCCAGCACGTTGATTTTACAGCCCTTGTACTCCAGGGGGGCCACTGCGGTGGAGATGGAAATCTGGCGCTTGATCTCCTCCGGGTCATAGTCGCAGACGGTGTTCCCGTCCGTAGCCTTCCCCATCCGGTCGATGGCGCCGGTCATATAGAGCAGGCTCTCTGTCAACGCGGTCTTGCCGCTTCCTCCGTGGCCCAGCAGGCAGACGTTTCGGATATTTTGTACAGAATAGCTCATAGTCGTTTCCACTCCTTAAGTTTAGAACATTCCGGAACACACGGCGTCGGATCGCTCCGCCCGCCCGTGGTGCGTTCTGTTGGTTATTATAACGTAAAAACGCCGTTCTGGCAACTATTTTTTTGGACTCCATGGCGGCACATTCCATTCAAAGCGAACTGTATCCCCTATATTTTCGTATAAAGTGCCCAATTTCAGCTGGTCCCGTCATTTTCACCAACCTTACCATCATTTTCTTTTCAATGACACAAAACAGAAACCGCCGGCAGCCCCGGTCCACACGGAAAACAGAGGCACGGGATCGTCCCTTTGCATTTACCGGAGAACGGCAAAAAGCCCGCAGGCGGACATCCGCCTGCGGGCCAAAACTCTCTTATCCCAGCAGAGCCTCCACCGCCGGGGTATCAGCAGAAACTGCCAGCAGCACCGTGCTCCCCTCCTGCCGCAGGACCGCATCCTCCAGCTTCGGGATCTCCCCGGGACGGTAGTCCCGGTTGTTCTCGATCTGACTCTGAAGATAGGCCTCCAGAGCGCCCTGGGCGGTCTGGGCGGCGCCGCTGTCCGAGAAAATCAGCAGGGACAGCTCCTCGCAGGTGGCGCCGGCGGAGCGGTAAATGACCCCGTCCGTCAGGTCCTCCCGGCTGAGTCCGGCCTCCTCCAGCTGATACAGCGCCCAGGCGGTGTCGCAGTCCAACTCATCCAGTTCATCCGTAAACGCGCCGCTGTCCAGGATCGTCTGGACCTGCTCCTTGGTGTAGCCCGCTTCCCCGCCGCTCTGTCCGCCGCAGCCTGCCAGAGCCAGCAGGCACACCGCAGCTGCCGCCAGGCCGAACAGTTTCATCATTTTCACACTGCTCCCTCCTGTCCCGGATATAAGGTCTCATAGTCCACGGTATGGGTCTTGAGATAGTCCAGCCATTTCTCACAGTAGGCCTTGCGCAGATGGACGCCGTCCTTGCTGGCGTCGGCGGGCAGTTTTCCGTCCGCCCCAGTGAATTCCGGGTTCAGATCCAGGAACACCACCTGTTTTTCCTCCGCCGCCTTCCGCATCAGGTCATTGTACACCAGCAGATGCTCATTGGTCAGATAGCTGGGTCCGCCCGACTGGGCGATCACATCCTCGTTCAGAGGAATCAAGCCCTGGATATAAATGACGGCGTTGGGCTGGCAGGCCCGGATGTCGTCAATGGCCTTGCAGTAAGCATCATAGAAGCCCTGGTCATCATAATAGCCCAGTTCGTTGACCCCCAGCGATAGATAGACCTTGCCATACTGCTTCAAGGCCAGGGCCTCCAGCAGGGTATACTTCTGCCCGTCGATGGTCAGCGCCTTTTTCTCCTCCAGCTTGAAGATGGACAGGCCGTTGGAGGTCAGGTTCTCCCCACAGCCGATCCCGCTGTAAATCATAAACCCATCGGTTCGGGAGTCGCCTACAAAGGCGGCGTCCTCAAAATAACTGTTGTCCACCGCCTCCCGCTCCGGCGCGGGCTGGGAGAAGTCATAGGCCGCAGCCTCGCCGCTCCCGGACGCTTCCAGGTCCTGGGATCCATCTGCCGTGCCGCTCCCAGAGGCACTGCTCCCCCCGTCCGGCGGGGTGGGAACCGAAGCAGAGCCGCTTCCCACCGGAGCGGAGACATCGGCTCCGGCGCTTCCGCTCCCCTCAGGAGCAGGCGGCTTGGATGTGCAGCCGCTCAGCAGGGCTGCGCTCAATAGAATACCGGCCAGCAGCCGGCGTTTATGTTCAAAGTACATGGAACATTCCTCCAAATTCTCAAGCAATCATTTGACCATTTTCCCCAGCCGCGCCGCCTGTCATCCGCTGTTTTTCTGACTCCCTTGAAAATAGGGGAGCAGAAGGCGCAGTACTGTAGAGGTGAGCATCGCCCCGATGGCCAGGGACGCCGCCATGCCAAAGGTGTTCAGCAGCGTGGACAGAAATTGCTGGGTATCTCCCGCCACACAGTACCGCATGGAGTAATAGATGCCGGAGCCCGGCACCAAAGGAAGCAGCGCCACCTGAAGATAGCCCGTCACAGGACAGCGCCGCACCCGGGCCATCCACTCAGAAAAAACGGTGATGGCCACCGCAGCCAGAAAGGCCGCCACGATGCTCCCCACCCACTGCCGGGCAATCAGATAGAAAAACCAGCCCAGGGCGCCGCCGAAGCCGCAGATCAGGATCCCGGCTCCCTGGATATTATATACCAGCCCAAAGCCCACACAGGCCAAAAAGGCCCACAGTGAGGGCATCAGCAGATCCGCCAACAGTTCCATAGTGCCTCCTAGTTTCCGATGGCCAGCGAGACCATCACGCCCAGCGCAATGGCGGTGGCAGTCAGGATCGACTCCGCCGTCCGGCTCAGGCCAGAGAAAATGTCGCCCACCATGATCTCCCGCATGGCGTTGGTCAGGGCCATTCCGGGCACCAATACCATCAAAGTTCCGATGGTGATAGCCTCCAGCTGGCCGCCTATCTTCATGTGTACCAAAACCAGAGCCAGAAGCGAGGCGATGGCCGCCCCGATCAGGGTCTGAAACAGGTTGTTAAAGCGTAGGCGCGGGCTGGCCCACAGCATCCAGACTCCCACCGCCAGGCCGCACAGGCCGCCGCACAGGGTATCCAGCAGCGTCCCGCCGTAAAACGCGGTAAAAAAGGCCGCAGCTGCCGCATAACCCAGCAGCAGGACCCGGGTCGGGTAGGATCTGTGGTCCTGCCCCAGCTTTCCCACCAGCTCCGCAGCCTCCGGCAACGGAGGGACCTCCCGGCACAGCTGGCGGCAGAGATCGTTGCACCGCTCCAGCAGTTCAATATCTGTTCCGTGGGGCGGGACACGCCGCATCTGTGTGATCGGATGCCCTGCCGGTGTATTGACACTGACAATGAGACAGCTGGGCAGGGCAAACACCTGGGGCTGAAGCCCGTACGCCGTCAACAGTCGAAGGACAGACTCCTCCACACGGTAGATCTCCGCACCGCTGAGTACCAATTTATATCCCAATTCCGTGCCCAGATTGAGCAGGGCGTCATAATCCATTCCATCCGCCTCCCGGAATCAGGATACCACGTTTCCGCAAAATGACAAGCAACAATTTCATTACAAAATTCGGCAGATTTCGGCCTGTTCTTTTCCCTTTTATCCAAATAGACGGAGCGTAAACTTTCCCCTCTCCGTTCTGTGTCCGGCGCCTCCTTTCCCTCCGGCCTAAGCGCTTGGCGGATACTACAATAGACGCGGCGCCGGACCAAAAGGTTTCCGGCGCCGCAGCTTTTTTATTCTTTTTTCGACTCCGGGGGGCAGTTCTCCCGGCGGAGGAGCCCCACCCCGATGGGCGTGGGTCCAGTATGGACCCCGATGGTCACCCCAATGTGGAAGGGATGCTCATACCGGGCGGGCCACCCTCTTTGCTCCAGCTCCTCAAACAGCTGGTCCGTAAACACCCGGTACTCCTCCTCATCCAGACCACAGCCGGTCACCACATAGTACTGTGACAGGTCCAGCCCCTTCCGCTCCACATAGCGGCAAAAGAGCTCCCGCACCCGCTGCATGGACCGCTTTCGGCCCTGGGCGATACCATCGGAGATCAGCCCGCCGTCCCGGTAACCGATCAGCGGCTTAACGTGGAGAAGCGAACCGGCCGCGGCTGCGGCCCGGCCGACACGCCCGCCGTGTTTCAAATACTCCAGGTCATTCGTCGTAAAGAAAATACGCCCTGTTTTCCGATTGGACTCCAGCTGAGCGGCCGCCGCCGCCAGAGAGACCCCCGCGTCCCGAAGATGGACCGCCTCCAGCACCAGCACCCCCTGGAGCACGGTGGCCAGCTGGGAATCCAGCACGCAGACCTCTGCACGAGGAAACTCCTCCATCAGCAGCGACCGGGCATTCCGGGCGGCCTGGAAAGACCCGCTGAAGGGGGCGTTCAGGCAGACGCACAGCACCGGCTCCCCCCGCTCTACCATAGGGCGCAGGACCGTCAGATAGTCCTCCACCGTGGGCATGGAGGTCCGGGGAAAGACGCCGGGCCGGTCGGCCATCTGCTGATAAAATTCCCGGTTGGTGATGTCCTGCTCCTCCCGGTAATAATTCTCCCCGTCAAAGGAGACATAGAAGGAAACCAGCGCCACCCCCAGCTCCTTCGCCCGCTCCCGTCCCAGGTCGCAGGAGCTGTCGCTCACGATCTGAAATCTTGCCATGTTGGATCTCTCCTCACCCGGCGGGGACCCGCTGCCGCCACAGCCCCCGGTCCCGCACACATTCTGTTTTGTTGTTATAGAGAATATAGTATACTCTTTCTTCCCAAAAAGCAATCCGCAGGGGCGGAAGTTCACAAGATGTTCAAATTTGAACCTCATTTCTACAAAAAGCCGCCGCGGGACGGGTCCCGCGGCGGCTGGATCAGAAGCGGCTCCTATCCTTACAGAGCGGAGAGGCCATAGCTGTTGGCCAGAGCGTTGATCCGCTCTCCCGCCCGGCACATGGCGCAGTTCTCTGGGGAGTAGGTGGCATATCCCGGGATGTCCTCCGGCGTGAAGAGGCTGTAAATGGGCACCCCCTCCATCTCCTCCAAGGTGCTGAACACCGCAGCGATCCCCTGCACCTTTCCGCCGTAGTACTGCGCGCACTCCACTACACGGCGGATGCTCTTGCCCGAGTTGACCGTGGAAATGAGGATCAGCACATTCCGGTCCGTTACCATGGGGACCAGGTTGTCCCGGAAGAGGAGCTGTCCGTTGGAATCGTACTCCGGGGTGATGACATTGATGTTTTTGTCGCTGTTCACCGCAAAGAGGGTATTCTTCGCCAGGTGGCGGGCCAGAAACGCACCCAACACCTCGCTCCCGTCCAGGCAGACGATGGTGTCCACACCCTTCTCATAGGCATAGCGCTGGGCCAGCGTCATCGCCGCCTCCCGTGCCATGGTGTGCTCGTGCTTCATGCGTGTGATGTCGATGTAGTGATTGTTGTGGGAATGGCGCGTGGCAAAATGTCCCGCGATCACAGATACCTCCAGCCGTGGGTTCAGTCTCGAACGGATGGTCGTTTCTTTCATAATCCCGCCTCCTATTCGTCATAGTTGCCAACTCTTCGCATCTGTATTATACTATTTCTTATCCAAAAAAGCAATGCACCACACATCCATCCCCGAGCAGAAAATTTTTCTCCAGCTGAAATGAAACTGGGCGCTTTGTACGTCTAATGGGTGAAACACAAGTGGAAGGAGGGCACAGCCTTGAAGGAATCGGAATTCGCCCAGCGGGCCATGGCGGAAAAGGAGCGGCTGTACCGCACCGCCCTGATCTATCTGGGGGGCGAGGCAGCCGCCCTGGATGCGGTAGACGAGGCAGTCTACCGGGGCCTGCTGGCCTGCGGCCGCCTGCGCCGCCCCGAATTTTTCTCCACCTGGCTCACCCGGATCCTGCTGAACGCCTGTGCGGATGAGCTGCGTCGCCGGCGGCGGGAGATCGCATTTGCCCAGCCCCCTGAGACTGCCGCCCCGGACTACGATGCGCTCCCTCTGCGTGACGCGGTGGCCCGCCTCCCCCAGGAGCTGCGGGCGGTGGTGGTGCTGCGCTATTTTTCCGGCTATACCCTGGCGGAGACGGCAGAGATCCTCTCTCTGCCGGCAGGGACCGTCTCCACCCGCCAGAGGAAGGCCCTGGCCCTGCTCCGTCTGGAGCTGTGTGAGGAGGTGTGACCATGGACCGGAAGCAAGAATATGACACCCTGATGCAGGAACTCCGGCAGACGCCCCCCGCCCTGGAGGGGACCCTGGACCGTGCCCTGGACCGGCGCCGGGCACGCCGGAGGAAACTGCGCCCCCTGCGCTCTCTGGCTGCTGCGGCGGCAGTCTTTGTCCTGCTGGTCAATGTCAGCATCCCCTTTGCACAGGCCTGCACCCACATCCCGGTGCTGGGCTGGCTGGCCCAGGCGGTGTGCTTTTCCCACAGCCTGTCCTCCGCAGTGGAGCACGACTGGGTGCAAAAGGTGGAGCAGACCCAGCGCGACAACGGCTATACCCTCACACTGGAGGACCTGATCGTGGACCAGAAGCAGATCCACCTCTTTTATACTCTGGACTGGGAGGACCCGGCGTGTGAATATGCTATGGTTCTTGTGGACGGCGATCGCCTCTCTCCCCGGCCCACGGTCCTGTCGGACAGTGTGGAAGGCCCCCAGGATGCCGGACACATCGTGCTGGACTACCGGGAAGGACAGGTGCCGGACCGTCTGGACCTGGTCCTCACCGTCCGCCCCAACGGGGACGGCTCTCCCGCCGCCCGGTTCCGTTTCCAGGTCGCGCTGGACCCATCCCTCACCGCTGTCGGCCAGGTCCGGCCGGTGGAGCAGTGGGTGGAGCTGGACGGACAGCAGATCTATGTGGACTGCCTGGAGATCTATCCCACCCATGCCCGGCTGCTGCTGAGAGACCACCCGGACAACACCGCCCGGCTGGTCAGCCTGCTGTGTCATCTGGAGGACGAGACGGGGCGGCGTTATGAGCGGGAGGGCGGCCTCAGCAGCTTCTCCGACCCGGACACCGGCTTTCTCACGGAGCTTCGGCTGTCCAGCCCCTATTTCCAGCAGCCGGAGCGGCTGACCCTCTGCATCACAGGGGCGGCCTGGCAGGACCCGGGAGAGGCGGAGGTCACGGTGGACCTGACCGCCGGAACCGCCGCCGGCCTCCCGGAGGGGGTCCGGCTGATCCAGGTGGACCAGGAGCCCGACCGCACCGTGCTCTACTTCCAGTCCTCCGCCCCATCGGTGCTTCTGCCCCAGCGCTTCTCCTGGACCTGCCGGTCCCCGGAGGGGGAGTGGCACGTTACTGAGGGAGGCTCCGGCACCGACCAGGACACCGGACTGGAAACAGAGGACCTGCACCTGATCGGCTACCCCTGGGACCAGGTCACCCTGACCCTAAACTGGACCCGGTTCTCCCCCCTGGACGTCTCTCTGACCCTCCCCGCCGTGGAGTAAAGAGACGCCACCCGAACCGTCCAGACTCTGCGGACCGCGTCAAATACCTTGATACCGGAGCTTCCGGCAAACACGGAGCGGCACAGCGTTGGCTGTGCCGCTCCACTTCTGTGACCACTATTTTGCGGCTGTCCGCTCCGCCCGGGCAAAGGACAACAGCTCCTCCCGGTCGTTGGCCGCGCGCTCATCCAAAACCGCATCCAGGCATTTCTGGAGGACAGCCCCGATCTCCCGCCCCCGAAACCCCAAGTCCAGCATATCCGTTCCATTGACCGCCAGGTCCTTCAGGGAGAAGCAGGCCTCTTCTCGAAGGATCTCCTCGACTATGGCGTCCATCGTGTCAAAGACGGCAAGCCGCGGCTTGCAGACAGCCGATTGCCCCAGGGTATCCGCCCGGTGGAGCCCGATGAGCTGCCGGGCGGCCTCCACGCCATGCTTGCTCAGCAGCCTCTTGATCCGCTTTCTGTCCGCTGTAAGCGGCATATCATGATAGCGGACAAGGCGCGCGATCCGTTCCCTGCCGTCACGGTCGAAGCGGAGCCTGTCCAGAATCCGCTCTGTCATGACAGCGCCCTGTTCCGCATGTCCGAAAAAATGCCCAACGCCGTCTTCCGTCAACGAAAAGCAGGACGGTTTTCCCATGTCATGGAACAGCGCCGCCCAGCGCAGGACGGGCTCCGGCGGGGTATGCTCCACCACCGCTATGGTATGCTCCCAGACATCTCTGTCATGGTGCGGGTTGCGCTGGTCGAAACCGAACATGGGCACAAGCTCCGGGATCAGGACCTCCAATACATCGGCAAAGCTGCGTAAAACGGCCGCCGCGCCTCTCCCGCAGAGCAGTTTCGTCAGCTCAGCCTGAACGCGCTCCGCCGCGATCCGTTCGAGCAGCGCCCTGTTGCGGTGGACCGCGGCTGCAGTCCCGGGTTCGATGGTCATGCCATACACCGAGGCAAACCGAAGGGCCCGCAGCATCCGCAGCCCATCCTCCCGGAATCTGCGGTCAGGGTCCCCCACACACCGCACCAGACCAGCCTCTATGTCCGCCCTTCCTCCCACAAGGTCAACCACTCCGGCCGCCGGATGGTACGCCAGGGCATTCATGGTGAAGTCACGGCGCTCCAGATCTTCTTTCAGACTGCGGGTAAAGCTGACTGCATCCGGGTGGCGGTGGTCCGTGTAGCCGCCATCCACGCGGTAGGTGGTGATCTCCAGCGGTATATGGTCGATCACCACGGTCACAGTGCCGTGCTTCAGTCCGGTTTCGATCAGCCGGAAGCCGGCAAAGACCGCCTTGACCTGCTCCGGCAGGGCGTTCGTGGCAATGTCCCAGTCCTTGGCCGGGCTGTTGTCCCTCACAAAATCCCGGACCGCCCCGCCGACCAGATAGGCCTCATATCCGGCTGCCTCCAGCAGCTCCAGCGCGGTGTCTACCTGAGGCGCCAGCTTCATCATCCAAACATCTCCAATGCGGCGAGGAACAGCCTGTTGAGTTCCTCCCAGTCCCTGCTCACTTCTTTTGGGTACCGCTCCACCAGAGCCCGCACCTCCACAATGCTCGCCTCCAAATATTCGTCGAGGACGCCGATCCTTGGGATCATTTTCACCTCGTGGAAATTCACCTTGAGGTCCAGCAGCGTTTCCCGGATCAACGCTTCCACAGTCATCCTCTCCTTTATATGTTTTTTCTGCCGGGCAGACGGCCCTCTATCCCCTCCCGTCCCGTGGACAGGAGATCTCCACCATCTCCTCGATCATGTGGTGGAGCGCCTGGGCCTGGGCGGTGTCCGCCGCCCGGTAGTATACCTCTTTCCCCTCCCGGCGGCTGACCAGCAGGTGGCTGGAGCGCAGCAGACGCAGGTGGTGGGCCACCGCCGGAGGCGTCATCTCCACGATGCCTGCCAGCTCGGTCCCACAGGCCTCGCAGTGGCACAGCAGCCAAAAGATCCGCAGGCGGCTGGCGTCGCTGAGCTGCTTGAACAGGACGGATACCGTTTGAAGCTCCTCTACCCGGGGAATATGCTCCGGCGGAAGGGACTCCGGCCGGTTGGGGCGCTGACAGTCTGACATGGTGCATTCTCCTCTCTTTTGCACCAGTATACCACGCTCCCATCGGTTTGCAAACAGGAAGACGGCACTCTCTTTCCCCCGATCGGGAATGAATGTTTCCCATTCGGAAAAAAATACTGCGAACCGGTTGACTTCCGCCGCAACTGCGTGTATGATAGAAGCACAAACGATTAAGCAATCTTTTAATTATCAGAGAGGAGAGCACCCAACATGAAAAAGACCTACCAGATCGAAGTGGACTGCGCCAACTGCGCCAACCTGATGGAGAACGCCGCCAAAAAGACCGACGGGGTCCGGAACGCAGTGGTCAATTTTATGACTCAGAAAATAATCGTGGAGTTTGAGGACGGGCAGGAGCCCAAAGCCGTCATGCAGGCCGTCCTGAAAGCCTGCAAAAAGGTGGAGCCAGACTGTGAGATCGCGCTGTAAGGACCGGCGCCGCGCCCCGGAGGCCGATGGGCAGAGGGGCGCGTTTTCTTCCTCTTACGATTCAACGTATGCTTAATGGTCGCTTTTTGAAGGAGGGTTCCCATGAACAAAAAGCAGAAAAAGATGCTCGCCCGGATCATCCTTGCGGCGGTCCTGGTGGTTGTCCTGAGCCCGCTCCCCATCCGGGGGCTGCCCAGGCTGGCCCTGTATCTGCTCACCTATCTGGTGATCGGATCAGACATTCTGAAGAAGGCCGGCAGGGGGATCTTGAACCGGCAGGTCTTTGACGAGAACTTCCTGATGGCAGTGGCTACCGTGGGCGCTTTCGCCTTGGCCATTTATACCCGCAGCGGGGACTATACCGAGGCCATCGCGGTCATGCTGTTCTATCAGATCGGCGAGCTGTTCCAAAGCTATGCCGTGGGCAAGAGCCGGAAGAACATCAGCGCTCTGATGGACATCCGCCCGGACTATGCCAATATCGAGCGGGACGGCCGCCTGGAGCAGGTAGACCCGGAGGAGGTGGCCGTGGGCAGCGTCATTGTGGTCCAGCCCGGCGAGAAGATCCCCCTGGACGGCCAGGTCATCGAGGGCAGCTCCACCCTGAACACCAGCGCCCTGACCGGTGAGAGCCTGCCCCGGGAGGTCCAGGCGGGAGAGGCGGTCATCAGCGGCTGCATCAACATGACCGGCGTGCTGAAGCTCCGCACCACCAAGGAGTTCGGGGAGTCCACCGTCTCCAGGATCCTGGATCTGGTGGAGAATGCCAGCTCCCGCAAGTCCAGGTCCGAGGACTTCATCTCCAAGTTCGCCCGGTTCTACACCCCGGCGGTCTGCTGCGCCGCTCTGGCGTTGGCGCTCCTGCCGCCGCTGGGACAAATGCTGTTCCTGGGCACAGCCCCCGCCTGGGGGACCTGGCTCTACCGTGCCCTCACCTTTCTGGTCATCAGCTGCCCCTGCGCCCTGGTCATCAGCATCCCCCTGAGCTTTTTTGCCGGTCTGGGCGGGGCCAGCAGGGAGGGCGTGCTCATCAAGGGCTCCAACTATCTGGAGACGCTGGCCCAGACCCGCTATGTGGTCTTTGACAAGACGGGCACCCTCACCCGGGGCGTGTTCGAGGTCAACGGCATCCACCACAACCAAATGAGCCGGGAGCAGCTGCTGGAGTACGCCGCCCTGGCGGAGAGCGCCTCCTCCCACCCCATCAGCAAAAGCCTCCAGCGGGCCTGCAGCCGGGAGCTCGACCGCAGCCGGGTCACCGACATTCAGGAGATCAGCGGCCATGGCGTCACCGCCCAGGTGGACGGCATCCCAGTGGCCGCAGGCAACGACAAGCTGATGCGGCGGCTGGGGCTGGAGCCCATTCCCTGCCACAGCGTGGGCACCATCATCCATCTCGCGGTGGACGGGACCTACGCGGGCCACATCGTCATCTCCGACACGGTGAAGGAGCACTCCAGAGAGGCCATTCGGAAGTTGAAGGCCGCAGGGGTGAAGCAGACCGCCATGCTCACCGGCGACGCCAGGCAGGTGGCCGAGGCGGTAGCCGCCGAGCTGGGCGTGGACCAGGTGTACAGCGAGCTGCTGCCCGCCGACAAGGTGACGAAGGTGGAGGAGCTGCTGGAGCACAAGGCACCCAAGGAGAAGCTGGCCTTTGTGGGGGACGGTATCAACGACGCCCCGGTGCTGTCCCGGGCAGACATCGGCATCGCCATGGGCGCCATGGGCTCCGACGCTGCCATTGAGGCCGCCGACGTGGTGCTGATGGACGACGACCCGCTGAAGATCGCCAAGGCCATCCGGATTTCCCGCAAGTGCATCCGCATCGTCTATCAGAACATCGCCTTTGCCCTGCTGGTCAAGTTCGCCTGCATGGCCCTGGGGGCCGTGGGCATCGCCAATATGTGGCTGGCCATCTTCGCCGATGTGGGTGTGATGGTTCTGGCCGTCCTCAACGCCATCCGTGCTCTGTTCGTACACAGGCTGTGAGATACAGAAAAGCCGGCGGGACCGCGTATTGAAGTGACCCCCAAAAGTTAGACAATATTTGAAAAGAAAATTGTTTAGGCAGCCGAAGGGGCTTGTTGTCTGTGAATGGCGGGCGACCAGCCCTTTAGCTTTGTCTTTATGCAGCGGTTGTTGTAGTAGTCCAGATAATCCAACAATTCCAACTGAAAATGTTCCATAGATTCGAATTTCTGGAGGTACAGCAGCTCACTCTTAAGTAGACCAAAGAAATTTTCCATCACAGCATTATCCAGACAATTCCCTTTTCGGCTCATGCTTTGTCGGAGCCTCTTCCTTCTGAGCATTCTCTGGTACTGTTTGTGCTGGTATTGCCACCCCTGGTCTGAGTGGAGGATCAGATCCGTCCCGTCCGGTATGGTTTCAAAAGCCTTTTCCAACATGGTGGTCACCATGCTTAGAATGGGACGTTGAAAAAGCGAATAGCTGTCGCAGACGGCCTGTTCTGTCGTGAAATAGACGGGCTGTTTTGTCGGTCATCGCCGGACATCATTGTCCGGCGCCGGTGCGTTTTGTCGCATAAGAGAAGGGGATGGCTCCAGCCATCCCCTTCTTTCCGGTATTCAAGAAACCTCGCCCTCCAGGACGAGTTGTACCATCCGGTCATCAATAATGGCCCGGCGGTTTTGGTATGCGTAGACAAGAGACTGGGTACAGGCCCGGTTAATCAGTCTCGGGATGCCGGATGAGAAAGAGTGGACTGCTTTCATGGCGTCCTCAGAGAAGATTGCGTTGGGGTGTCCAGCATAGGTCAGTTGCTTCTCAATATAGGCTTTCGTCTGAGCGTATTCGTAAGGCATCAGAAAGCACTGAATATCAACCCTGTGGAGGATCGCTCTGTACGCTTGCAGCCGTAGTTTCTCCCATAGCTCCGTCTGGCCAGCCAAAATGAGTGCGAGGGGATTTTCAGAATCCATTTTGTAGTTGAGTAAGAAGCGGATTTCCTCCAGCATTTCCTTAGAGAGTAGATGCCCTTCATCCACAATCACAACCAGTTTTCGGTGTCCAACTCCACGCATAATTTCAATTTCGTGGTGCAGTAGATTCCTTGCGTCACCTCGGTAGAACCGTGTTTCACACCCCAGCTGCTCCAGAAGACCGTTGTAGAAGTGTCTCGGGGTAAGTTTAGATTCAGAAAGGTAGAGTACGGTGTAATCTTGCCCATCTAAGACGCTTTTCAGGCGGCGCAGAGCCGTTGTCTTCCCCGTGCCCGCATCCCCAACCACAAGAGCAAAAAGCTGGCGGCTGGCAGCATAGAGCAGACGGTTATAGACTTCTTCGGTATCCTGGTCTTCATAGAGATTGTCAACAGGAATGCCCCGTACAAAAGGGGTATGTGTCATTTCAAAAAATTCCTCGTACATGCTTGTCACCCCTTTTCAATTTCTGTGGTGTAGGAAATCGCCCTCCTGCGCTGCTTGTCTTGGTATGGTTCCGTTATGGCATCCAATAGACGGGAATGGTCAACGGGAATACGCTCAATCTCTTTTCGTTTTGGCTTCGGTGCAACTTTTTCGCCAACTACAATCTGCCGCACTTGAAACGGCTCATGGTCTGGTGTCTCAATCGTAAGGATCTCTGTACAGATTGGGTCATAGACTACATCAACCTGCTTGCCGGCAAAAGCAATGCCAAGGTCATATCGTTTTCCGCCAAAACTAATTACACCACTCTTGTCGGCCTTACGGGATTCACAATGCAAAAATGCTCGTGCCATCAGAGCCTTGTCCACAAATCGTGGAGGCATGGAATCGGACTTAAATGCAATTTCTGGCGTTGTGCCAAGAGCACTATGCGGTTTGGAGTGGTAACATTCATGTAGCCATGCTTGGAATTTTGTGTTCAATTCTTGCAGGCTCTCTGGTGGATGTAGACTTACCTCTGCTAAAAAAGCATCCATCGTTTGGTTAAATCGCTCCTGTTTGCCTTTGCCCTGTGGATTTCTGGGCTTTGCATAGATCAGCCGGATACCAAGCAAATCGCAGGCGCGCTTCATCCAGCGTGTTCGGTACTGCGTCCCATTGTCAAAATAGAGTCTCCGTGGAAGCCCAAATTTCAGCATGGCTTTTTGCAGGGTGTCTTCTACAATACCTTGCTCCATCGTCCCGTAAAACTCACCGTGGAGAATGTATCTGGTAGCATCGTCAATCAGGCAGGAGAAGTAGGTCTGTGTCTGTACACCGCCAAGATTGAGCACAAGTCCATATTTAATATCTCCTTGCCACAGGTCATGCCGGTGCAGCCGTTGAAATCGTTGGGAAGCGTACCCTTTGTCATTGTAAAGCTTCATCATTGCGGTGGAATACCCTGCACGGCTCAAAGCATCCTGCAATGTGGTTCGCTTCAGAAATCCGGGAGGAGCCTTCTTCTCCAACTCCAGGATTTTAATAATTGTAGGGATGCTCCTGCTGGGAAGTTCCCTGCGTAGCTGGATTGCCTCATCCAGTAGCTCTTGTGGAATTTTGTAGTTACTTTGGCTGCTCCTGCTCTGCGGTTTCAGTGCTTCAAAACCTCCATTCAAATATGCGCAGAGATACCGTTCCAGAGTTCGTTGGGAAATCTGGTTTCGTTCGCATATCTCCTGTCGTAGCTGTTCCACCCGTCTGCTATCCATGTTTTGGGACAGCAGCGGTGCAATCATAGACATTCGCTCCTCTGCAATCTCTGCGGCGAGCTTCCTGTTTTTCATTTCCATGCTGGAATCGCCTCCTGTTTTATTGGCATGACACCAGTATAGCCGGAGGAAAATCCATTGTCATGGCGGAACGGTGCTGTATCCAATTTCCGCTGTTTGCTACCAGCCGGACAAAATGCACCGTCTGCTGGCGCAGAGTGTAGCCGGGGTGAAATGTCATCGGAAGGAGGTTGGCTGCAATCAATCCGGTTGCAATATTTTGGGCATAACAGATGAACCACGCAAGCCAGGATCGGATGCGCAGCCAGGTAGATGTTTCACAGGTATGTCGGGCTTCTGTAGATTCGGCAATCTCACAGAATGCTTCCACTCCATATCGCTTATATGGAATGAGGCTATCCGGTAACTCTCTGTGTGTTTTTCCACAGCACTGGCACTTTAATACTCTGAGATGGTATTTGTGTATGCAGTCTCCATATCGGACTTTCCGCGTACAGGTTCCATGAACTTTAAGTGCTCCTCCACAGATTGGACATAGGCTGCTCTCTTTGCTTAAAATTTTGGTAGTGTCCCCGTTGCAGGACAATTCATACTGTGCTATACTAATCATGGTTTGTGAGAGGGAGCATTGAGTCGTTGTAATTATTGGAAATGTGCTTGTTTCCAGTGATTGGACTCATTGCTTCCTCTTGCCTCATTTTTTGAGCTGTCATAATAATAGCATATCCAACTAAAAACAAGAAGCAAAACCGAAAAAATATATGCAAAACACAAAATTTAGGTTGCCATATACGAAATTATTCAGTATAATGAAGATGGTAGCTACCTAACAAGTATCAACGGTTCCAAGAAAAGGAGGAAAGTACCATGAAGAAAGTCCTGTCGGCTGTGTTAGCTCTCGCAATGGTGTTCTCTTTGTCCTGCACGGCTTTTGCTGTTGAAGAAGTCCCGTATGAACCGGTAGCCACGGAGGAAACCAATATCGTGCCGAAGTCGAGCCTGTCTCTTTCGTTCACCTCTTTGGGTTCCGGTTCCAGAAAGACTTCCAGCGAAACATACTACATTTCTGGTGAAGATGCTGTACTTACTATCAACTCCTGCACATGGAGTCCCTCTTCTCAGGATGTAAAAATCGGCTGGTATAATGTGGACACCCGGGTAACATACACTGTTACCTATGAAGGTGGAGATATTAACAGCAAGAGAGTCAACTCCAGTGGTGTTCCAGATGGAGATTATAAGGTTTGCATTGTGAATGGCGGAAGTAAGAGCATCACCGGAGCTATGCAGTACGAGGTAAAATAACCATGAAAAAGGGAATTCATCGAGGATTAGGGCTATTGTTAGCAATCGTGGTGGTTGCCATGTTAGCTGCTTGTTCTACTAAGGATTCTGTATCGGAGGTTCCAGACAAGGATGACAGCGATGCCATCGTTCCTCCGGCTTCTGTTCTTCCATTTGCTGATGTGGTGGATTTAAGTGAATACTTTGTAGATGAGCCTGTGGAATTCTCTGAGAGTACGCCAAAAGGAGAACTTGTGTGCGTCAATATTGATGAATCTCAATATTCAAAAGCAGACGATACCATTCTGTTGCCCAATGAAAAAACAAAGGCAATGGCCGTTCATTGCACTTGGGCCTCTGCTTCCAGAACAATCTATATTGGATTTATCGATGAGGTGTCTGAAGAGGTGTATACCCTATCTGCCGTTGGTGGTGCTCTTACAGGAACGCTCGATCTGAGTTCCCTTCCAGAAGGTGAATATCGTCCCATCATGTACAGCAGCGACAACCAAAATATCAATGCTGTTATGCTGTATCAATTCCAATAGTCTCAAGTTGAAGAGAGGTGCCGTTCTACCAAGAACGGCACCTCTCTTTTCCCTTTTATGATATAGCGATGCCAAAACAGACCGGCTTCAACGACAGATTAGCTCGGCTGTCGTGACAAAACAATCCGGCTATGCGACAAAACAGACCGGCTATTTCTGGACAAAACAGCTTGGCCTTAACAACAAGAAGCCTTCTTATGTGAAATTGAACACGGTCATAAAAATCAAAGAGATCACACAAAATGGAATATAAACAAGAAACGTAAACTTAGCCAGCTCCTTCAAGTACCCAAAAAAATCTACACCGGCCAGGTTGCTCATGGCATAGTTGATCCCTTCCCAAGGAACCAAAGTTGCCAGTGCCCCTGTTCCATAGACATAGCTGGAGACCATCACCTGGCGGGAAATTCCCAACAGGTCGGACAGGGGGCTCATAATCGGCATCATAGTTGCCGCCAGTCCGGACATGCTCTGGACCAGCAACATACTCACCGCCGAGATGGCAAACATAACCAAAACAGATACCACCTTGGGCATTTCTGTGAGAGATCCGGACAGGAAGTGAAGAATGGTATCCATAGTATTACTGTTGGTCAAAATTGCCGAAATGACCCGGGAGGCACTGATCATCAACACAGCAGAGAGGGTAGAGGCCATGCCCTCCATAAACTTGGAAATCATCTCATTGACCGACAGACCACCTACCAGGGGGATGACAATGCCCATATACAGGAAGACCGATGCGATCTCACCAAACCACCAGCCATGCTGCAGCACACCATAGACCACTACGGAAAACCCGGCCAGCACCATCAGCAGTACCAGCATGGAGCGCTTGTTCATGCCTTCCAGTTCATCCAGGGCAGATGCGTTGTACATTTCACGCTTCTTGCAGTCGGACTCATAGCAGATGGATAAGGTGGGATTTGCCCTTACCTTAAAGGCATAGCGCAGGATATAGACCGAAGTCAAGGCCATCATAATAACCCAAAGGATAAACCGGACTACAATACCGGACATCATAGGTACTTCTGCCAGCGCCTGCCCCACCCCCAGATTAAAGGGGTTCAAAAATGGGGTGGATGCGCCTGATGCCACAGCAAAATGTACCACCATCAGCCCAACCATGGAGTCAAAGCCCATAGAGACCATCAGCGGCACCAGCACCAGAATAAATGGGATCGTCTCCTCATAGAGTCCCGCCGCGGCACCCGCCAGTCCAAAGGCAAACACACAGACCGGGATAATGGCATAGAACTTGGATCCAAAGCGCTTTACCAGCGAGTGAATCCCCTGAGTAATGGCCCCAGTGGCAATGATGGCGGTAAATGCGCCCGAGCAGATCATGATCAGGAAGCTGATGTCCGCCGCTTCCACTGCGCCGTCAAAAAACGCGGTCCAAAGCTGCAGGAAACCCTGCGGGTTCGAGGGAATGTTATGAAACGACTCAGGATCCAAAACCTCTCGTGTTTCTCCGCCCAGGGCGCCGATGGTTACCTCATAGCGGTCATAGGCTCCACCCGGGATCACATAGGTCAGGATGGAGAAGAGAACAATAATGACAAACACAATGGACAGGGGGTGCAGGTTGGAGATAAACTTCCACTTCTGTGTGGGGTCGGGAAGAGTCTGAATTGCATCGGGAACAGGGTCTGCTGCACTGGGACGTTCCGTATTGGACTTCATAACACACCTCCGACAAATAAATCCGTAGCACAACGCTGTTTTTTGTGCTGTGTGAATAAAAATATTCACACCCGTATATTAAGGCTTTTTTTCTTCACTGTCAATAGGAGTATTCAAAATAAATAAAATTAAATTTTAAAAATTATTTTCCTATGGCAACATGACTACAGAGAAGAAAAAACATTTAAGCCGGAGGAAAACGGTGCTATAATAAATAAAAAAATTTATTTTGTGGTGAGGAACGGCTATGGAATACAAAACAATGAAGCAATGCATCAAGGAAAAATACGATACGCTCTCCATGCAGGAAAAAAAAGTTGCCAAATATATCATCGACAACTATCAGCAGTCCATTCTGCTCTCCTCTGCGGAGCTAGCCCAGCAGTCTGGCGTGAGCAACACCGCAGTAATTCGTTTTGCAAAAGCTCTCGGCTTCCATGGATTTTTAGAGTATAGGCGGGAGATCCGCAAGGAATATGTCCCTGCTCAGCGGGTATATGCATCTCTGCCTCTGATGGACCGGGATAACGACTATGTCCATTCCTATTTTCATAACCTGGATTTAGATATTCAGAATTTTTTTCAGCTGTTCCCTGCGGAAACGCTCACAGAGATGGCAGAAACCATCATCCATGCCCGCCGCGTGTACCTGATGGGATGCGGATCGGACGAGGTTGTGGTCCATTTTTTGAAAAACTATCTCAATGTCATGGGAATCTCCTGCACTGCCGTCACCGAAGAAGGGCTGGCTTTGCGGGAAAAAATGTTCTTATTGTCTCCTGATGACTGCGTCTTTGTGGTGGCCTTTCCCACCATGACAGAGAGCGAACGGTGGGTAAGCCGCTATGCCCACCGGAAGCAGGCCGCTCTGCTGACCCTGACCGATTCAGAAATAACAGCAAAGCAATTGGGCGCGGATCTGTTTGCCGTCATCAATGAGCGGGCAGATACCTTTTTTAATTCCTATGTGCTGCCTATGGCCTTTTGCAACGGACTGCTGCTGCGCATCTTTGAATTGAATCAGGACCGGGCAACTCAGGCCATGAGGGAATACCAGTCTTTATTTGAATAAAAAAATTCATATTATTTAGCGCAAAATTTTATTATTTATTTTTTGCAGCATCTGTGCTATACTCATCTCACACAGAAATAAATTTTTTCGAAAGGGACGAGGTGTTTTTGGTGAAATTAACAAAGGACAACTTGTATCAAACCGTAGACACACAGTATCAGGCGCATAAGGATTCTTTTGAGGCAATCTCAGACTATATTTTTCGGCATCCTGAAGTGGGCGGGGAGGAGATTCAGTCTGCCACATATCTGACTCAGGTACTGAAAAAGTATGGTTTTTCTGTGTCGAACCCCGCAGTACAGCTCCCCACTGCTTTTATGGCTCAGTATGGACCAGGCACCGGCCTGACCATTGCTTTTGTGGCTGAGTATGATGCACTGCCCGGCTTTGGCCCCAACGGCAGTCCGGGACACGCCTGCGGACACAACTGGATAGCCGCCACCATGTGCGCCTGTGCCATCTGCATGCGGGATGCCGCAGACAAGCTCGGCTGCCGCATCCAGGTCATCGGAGCTCCTGCGGAGGAGACCTTCGGTGCCAAATATGACCTGATCCAGGCCGGGGTGTTTCAAGGGGTGGACTTTGTCTTCCAGGCCCACCTGGATGAATTTAACTCGCTGGAAACACTTTCTCTGGCTATGAACTCCCTGGAGTTTGATTTCCACGGCTTCCCTGCCCACGCCGCCCAGAATCCCGAGAAGGGAATCAACGCTCTGGATGCGGTCATCATCATGTTCAACAGCGTGAACGCCATGCGCCAGCAGCTCCCCCAGAGCGCCCGCGTCCACGGGATTATTACCCACGGCGGCACGGCCACCAACACCATTTCGGAGTTTGCACAGTGCCGGTTCAGCATCCGGGCCAAAACCAAGGGTTATTTGGCCGAAATGCGCAGACGGCTGCTGAAGATTGCTGAGGGCGCCTCTTTAGCCACCGGCGCTGGTCTAAAATATCGGGACTATGAGAATCCCTTTGATGATATGATCAATGTAAAATGCCTGACCTCTCTGTGCCGGCATCACTTTGAGGATCTGGGTATTGAAGGCTTTGTACCAGAAGAACAATATCCCGGCTCTGGCTCTTCCGACATCGGAAATGTCAGCTACATCTGCCCCACTGTATACTGTGAGATCGCCCTGGAGGGTGAGGGTGATCCTGTAATAGTCCACGAAAAAAGTGCGCTGTCACTGGTCAACTCCCCCCGCGCAAGCAAGTTGATGGAAAAAGTTGTGCGGGCTTACACCTACAGTGCCATTGATCTGTGTCTGGATGACACACTGTGTCAGAAGGCCAGGGAGGAGCACCGGAAAAACGTGGAGCTGCATCAGTGGGAGGAGGCATAATTCCTCTTTCGCTGTTCAGGTGAGGGAAGGAGTCATATCCGTCGTATCGTCTTATTTTGGACGTGGTACTGATTCTGTTGCCCACAAAAGTATTTGCTATGCTGACCAAGAGGGTGTACTTACCCCAGCCAACAGCAGTGTTTTAAAGGTTTCTTCTACAAACCAGTTCACAAGTTACTTGAACCGTCCCTTTATCGCATCTTCATCTATCTGTATATTTTTTGACATGGTTTGCTGTCTCTTTTAGAATGATGTGCTCCGATGTTGTTCTACTTAAAGATCTGCAAATCATGTCTTTTTTATTTTTGCAGAGTTTTATACTTGAAATGTCCTCGCCAAAACCAAGTCGGAGTGTGCAGCAAAGCTGGCACAACTTCGGGATGCGCTGAAAGAACCTGCGCCGGACCAGCCTAAAACCGGAGTCTTACTGGCCGATTGGCTGGACCTCTGGTATCAAGGATATAAAAAGCCAAATCTCCGCCCGAACACGCAGATGTCCTATGAACGGCGGATCTATCAGCATATCATCCAAGAGTTAGGGCAAATCCATCTGGACAAGCTGACCACCGCAGACATCCAGGAATTCTATGTATCCCTTAAAAAGGGTGGCCGGCTGATACGGACCGAGCTCTACGGCGAAGGACTGTTAGACCAGACCGTTCGCGGCATCCACACCATCCTCCATGCCGCGCTGGACAAGGCCGTGGAAGAAAAACTGATCTTCCGAAATCTTTCGGATGGATGTAAGCTGCCATCTGCCAAGCCCAGATAAATGAAGGTCCTGACGCCAGAGGAGATCCAACGGTTACTGATCCAGGCTAGAAGCGCATGGCTCGGAACATCTACGCCGCCACCGAGGAGGAATGTGAGGAGAAGCTGGCTGAGCTGATCCGGGAAAAGTAAAATAAAACCGCCCTTTTTAGTATCACGGTCCCGCCGGTCAGCTTTCCTCCTAATCCGCCTGATCTGGGCAGGTTCTCCCCGCAGCCTCCAGATCCAGCAGCCGGCGCTTCCGCTCCAGGCCGCCGGCATATCCGGTCAGGCTGCCGTCCGCCCCCACCACCCGGTGGCAGGGCACCAGAACGGAGATCGGATTGCGGGCCACAGCCCCGCCCACCGCCTGGGCCGACATTCCAGGCCGGCCCAGCTGCTCCGCCGCACGCACGGCCAGTTCTCCATAGGTGATGGTGGCCCCGTATGGGATCTGCCGCAGCAGCCCCCACACGGTCTGCTGAAACGGGGTGCCGCTCCAGTGGATGGGCGGCTGGAACTCCGGCTCATGGCCGGAGAAGTAGCAGTCCAGCCACCGTTCCGCCTCCGACAGAAAGGGGTGCTCCCCCTCCCGGCCCCCGGGCTCCAGCCCCCGTCCAAAGTGCACCGCCCCCTGGAACCAGATCCCGACCAGACCCTCGTCATCCGCCGCCAACAGCATCTCCCCCAGGGGAGAATGGTATTCCTTCTGATATTGCACCGTAATTCCTCCTCTTTCTTGTCTTTTCCAGTCTCTTCCCGGAGCAGGAACCACCGGGAACCGGGTGGGTCACATCCGCCGGGACCAGCGCCCGACATTGACCATGTAAAAAATACAGTGCAGCACGATGGCCGCCGACACAAAGGCCACATACATCCCGCCCTGCGTCACCAGGGTCAGCAGCCACAGCCCCCACAGCAGATACAGGCTCCAGTACCAGCTGGAGTACGCCGCCTTCTCCCGGATGGTCACATTGCGCTCGTCCCGCTCCCCCCGCTCGATCTCCTTTCGCTCCTCCGGTGTCCAGTTCCGCTCCACACGAGCCATGATCAGGCGGGAACCGGCCACCCCGCCCAGGATCCCGGCCACTCCAAAGCACAGTCCGCTCACCGGAGGGGAGAGCCGTTCGCCCAGCACCAGCGCGCCGGCAAAGAGGCCCACGGCCACCCCCAGAACAGATCCCAGCAGCACAGTTTTCCTTTGAATATATTTCATTCCAGCACCCTCCTGTCATGCCCGCCCCGGCGAAGCGGGTCTGTCATTCTTCCTCATCAAACAGGAACACCGCCTCGATGGTCAGACCGAAATAGCGGGCGATCCGGTGGGCCAGCAGCAGCGAGGCGTTGTACCGCCCGCTTTCCAGTGAAATGATGGTCTGGCGGGTGACGTCCACCGCCTCCGCCAGCTCCGCTTGGGACAGCTTCCGCTCCTTTCGCAGCTCTGCGATCCGGTTGGTCACGCCATCACCTCCTCATTTGTAAAGCTTGCTTTACATTTTGGAGTATAACACCTCATGCAAGATATGTCAAGCCAACTTTACACTTTTCTCCTCTGGTCCGTTCCGCCCCTCCGCCGGACTGCCGCCCTTGTCCCACCGGAAGGCCCGTGGTATAATTGCTGAAATCAGCCCCGCAGCGGACTGTGGGGCAAAGAGAGGGCGGACTGTATGGATGACATTCTGATCGTAGAGGATGACCGTGCCCTCAGCCAGGGCATCCGGCTGGGCCTGGAGGGAGAGGGGCGGAGGTTTATCCAGACGTCCACCCTGGACCAGGGGGAGCGGGCCCTGGAGGAGCGGCCCTTTTCCCTGGTGGTGCTGGACCTGAACCTCCCGGACGGCAGCGGCCTGGAGCTGCTCCGCCGCCTGCGGGCCCGCTCCGCTCTGCCTGTGCTCATTCTCACCGCCAACGACTTGGAGCTGGACCAGGTCACCGGTCTGGAGCTGGGGGCGGACGACTATGTGACCAAGCCCTTCTCCCTGGCGGTCCTGCGTGCCCGGGTAAACAACCTGCTGCGCCGCGCCCACTCCCGCAGAACCGTGCTGGAGCTGCCCCCCTTTACCTTTGACTTCCAGGAGATGACCTACACCCGGAACGGTGTCCCGCTGGAGCTGTCCCGGACGGAGCAGCGGCTGCTGCGCCTGCTGGCGGAGCACCGGGGGCAGACTCTACCCCGGGCGCGCCTGCTGGAGCAGGTCTGGGACGGCGGGGAATTTGTGGACGAGAACGCCCTGTCAGTGGCCGTGAACCGCCTGCGGGCCAAGCTCACCGACGCCCCCATCCGGACGGTATACGGCGTGGGCTATGTGTGGGCGGTGGAGCCATGACGGTCCCGCTTCTGCTCCTCGCCCTCCTCACGGCCGCGGGGGGCGTCCTGTTCGGCCTGTACCACTGGCGGCGCGCCCGAAGGCAGGCGGACCGGCTGGACCGGATGCTGTCCCAGGCCATTGACAACAGCTTTTTGGAGGAGTCCTTCGACGAGTCCATTCCCTCCGCCCTGGAGGCCCGGCTGGCCCGCTTCCTGAACGGCTCCGCCGCCTCCGCCCGAGCCCTGGACGAGGAGCGGCGGCAGATCGCCGCCCTCATCGCTGACATCTCCCACCAGACCAGGACCCCCATCGCCAACCTGCTGCTGTATGGCTCTCTGCTGGAGGAAAGTCCCCTCTCCCCCGCCCAACAGGAGCAGCTCCGCGCCCTGCGGGGCCAGGCGGAGAAGCTGGCGTTCCTGATGGAGGCCCTGGTGAAGTCCTCCCGGCTGGACGCCGGGGTCCTCACCCTCTCCCCGGCCCTCCACCCCATCCAGCCCCTGCTGGAGGACGCGGCCGCTCAGGGTGCGGCCGCAGCCGCGGAAAAGGGGATCTCTCTCACCGTCCAGCCCTGTACCGGTTCCGCCCGCTTTGACGCCAAATGGACCTCGGAGGCCCTGTTCAACGTGGTGGACAACGCCCTGAAGTACACCCCGCCCGGGGGCAGAGTCACCCTCTCCGCCGAGTGCTATGAATTATTTTGCCGCATCCGGGTCACGGACAGCGGCCCCGGCATCCCAGAGGAAGAGCAGGCTCAGGTCTTTTCCCGCTTCTACCGGGGCGCGGCTGTGCGGGAGCAGGATGGGCTGGGCCTGGGCCTCTATCTCACCCGGCGTATCCTGATCCGGCAGGGCGGCTATCTCCGGCTCTTCTCCCGGCCCGGGCAGGGCAGTGAGTTCTCCCTCTATCTTCCTCTGGAATAGGGGTCACCTGGCCTTTTTGTCGATCCATTCCGTGCGGAACTTGGAGTAGACGATCTTCTGTTCGCTGTACAGCCCGTAGTACCCGGAGAGCATATAGGACACTCCGCAGCATACTGCGTACAGGGTCAGGCTCTCCCCGCCGAACAGCTCAAAAGCCAGCATCAGCGCCGTCATGGGACAGTTGGTGGCCCCGCAGAACACCGCGGCCATGCCAAGCGCCCCACCAAAGCCGTGGGGAAGGCCCAGCAGCGGCCCCACCGTGGTTCCAAACGCCGCCCCAGTAAACAGCACCGGCACGATCTCCCCGCCCCGAAAGCCCGCGCCCAGAGTCAGGGCGGTAAACAGGATCTTCATCAAAAATGCCTCCGGGATGGTCTCTCCAGCCAGCATCCGGCGGATCACCCCATCCCCCGCGCCGTTGTAGTCCTGACTGCCCACCAGCAGGGTGAGGGCCAGCACCAGTGCTCCCCCGGCGGCAGCCCGAAGAAGGGGGTTGGGGAAATATTTGGCGTACAGCTTGGGGGCGGTGTGGAGCACCTTGCAGAACAGGATGGACACCAGGGCGCACAGGAGCCCCAGCGCCGCCGTCTGCACCATGGAGATCGGCCCCAGCCCCAGCACCCGGCCGATCTCATAGCCCGGGCTCTGGTGCAGGCCGAAGCCCTGGGCCACCTGAAGGGCGGTCAGGGAGGCCACCACACAGGGCACCAGCGCCGCATAGTACATCACGCCCACGCTCACCACCTCCATGGAGAAGCACACCGCCGTCAGCGGGGTGCCGAACAGGGCGGAGAAAGCGGCGGACATCCCGCACATCACCATCACCCGGCTGTCCTTGGCGTCCAGGCGGATCTCCCGCCCCACCCAGGCCGCCATGGAGCCGCCCAGCTGAAGGGCCGCCCCCTCCCGCCCGGCGGAGCCGCCCACCAGGTGGGTCAAAATGGTGGACAGGAAGATCAGCGGCGCGGTGCGCAGCTTCAGCGGCTCCGCCTCCCGCACCGCGGCCAGCACCAGATTGGTCCCCTGGTCCTTCTCCATCCGGCACACCCGGTACAGCAGCACGATGGCCATTCCCCCAACTGGGAGCAGCCACAGGATCCAGGGCTCCCGCGCCCGCAGCTCCGCCGCCCAGTCGATCCCCAGGTGGAAGGCAGCCGCCACGCCCCCCACCAGCAGTCCGATCCCCGCCGAGTACAGCAGCCACTTGAGGAACCGCATCCCCTGCTTCGTCCAGCGCCCCAGCCGGCTCTCTGTTTGTTCCATCTTTCTCTCTCCTTTTCCGGTGTGCGCCCTCTGCACCCCCGTTGTCTCTCTCCGTCTGTGCGGCCCAGCCCGCCCGTCCCCGGCCATCCCGCTTCGGAGGACTGTCCGACTTGTCACCGCTATTGTACCACAGCCCCAGCACGGAGGAAAGCCTCTGCCCGCTCTGAGGGGATTTTCCGCATGTTGGATGTCCCACAGGGCATCCAAACATAGACTTTTCTCCGCCGCTGTGGTATCATCGTATCACTGCGCCCGCGGCCGTGCGGCGCCTTCCATTTTCTGAAAGAGAGTTGATCCCCTTTGCAGCAGCTGTCCGGCACCCTTTTGAACCTCGCGGTCTATCTGGCTCTGGTGGCTCTGGGCGCCTTTCTGGGCTCCCGCCCCGCCATCCAGTCCCGCCCCATGCCCTGGCTGGGACGCTTTCAGACCGCCGCCCTTCTGATCCTCATTGTCACTCTGGGGGCGGAGCTGGGGGCAAACGATGAGATCGTGACCTCTCTGGCCACCATCGGCCTCAACGCCCTCATCATCACCCTCACCTCCATGGCCGGCAGCCTGCTGGCCGTCCATATCCTGCGGAAATATCTGCTGAAGCTGGACGCCCAGGGCCGTTCCCAGAATGAGGCCGCTCAGGAGGAAACTGCCCAGGAAACAAGCCAAGTCCATGTGGACCACACCCTCACCATCCTGATCGTGGTGACCGTGGTCCTGGGGATGCTGGCCGGCCGCTTCCTCCTCCCCGCCGCAGTCACCGCCCACTGCGGCGCGGTAATCAATCTCGGCCTCTATCTCCTGCTCTTTCTGGTCGGACTGGACATGGGGCGGCAGGGGAATATGCTCCGGGACATCCGGGCCGCCGGGTTCCGGGTGTTTCTGGTCCCCCTGGCCACGGCGGTGGGCACTCTGGCCCTCACTGCACTGGTGGGGTTCTTCCTCCCCATGGGTGTCAAGGACTGCGCCGCAGCAGCAGCCGGATTTGGCTGGTACTCCCTGGCCCCCACTCTGCTGGCCCCCTACTCCCTGAGCGTCTCCGCCACCGCCTTTCTCTCCAACATCATGCATGAGCTTTTCTCCATCGTGGCGGTCCCGATGGTGGCTCAGCGCATCGGATACATCGAAGCGGTGGCCCTCCCGGGAGCCACCGCCATGGACACCGTCCTTCCCGTAGTGGTCAGCGCCACCAGTGACCGCATGGCCATCTACTCCTTCACCTCCGGGGCGGTCCTCTCCCTGTCTGTCCCCTTTCTGGTGCCCGCCATCATCGCACTCCCCTTCTAAAGCAGAAACGACAGCGCCTGAGCCTGCATCGCTTGCAGACTCAGGCGCTGATTTTTTCTATCGCAGGCCCGCAGCCTGATACAGCAGCGCGTTGCACACCGCCGCCGCCACTGTGGAGCCCCCCTTGCGGCCCATAGCCACAATGGCCGGGACATCCAGGTCCTGGCACACGGACCAAATCCGCTCCTTGCTCTCCACCACATTGACAAAGCCCACCGGGGCCCCGATGACCAGGGCGGGACGCAGCGTTCCCGCCTCCATACATTCCGCCAGACGCAGCAGAGCGGTGGGTGCGTTGCCCACAGCAAAGATCCCGGCGGGATGCTCTGACGCCCAGCAGTCCACAGCCGCCGCCGCCCGGGTGGTGCGCTCCGCCCGGGCCCGCTCCGCTACCTGGGGATCTGCCATATAGCAGAAGCGCTCCACCCCCAGCTGCTCGCAGGCCCCCCGGTTCACCCCGGACAGAGCCATATTGGTATCGGTCACCAGGGCAGTCCCGGCCCGGAGGGCTGCCACTCCCGCCTCCACCGCCCCAGGGGTGAAGCGCAGGTTCCGGGCGTAGTCAAAGTCCGCCGTGGTGTGAATGGCCCGCTTCACCACCGCCTCACAGCCGGCGGGGAGGACGATCCCCATGGCCTCCAACTCCCGGCCGATGATCCGCATACTCTCCCCCTCGATCTCCCTGGGGGTCCCGTGCTCCAGCTTCACAGTAGCGCCTCCTTCTGTCCTGTCACGATCCACACCGGATTCTGACCCAGCATCAGGTTCCGCTCCCCCGCCCGGCGGCTGCGGGCCACGGTGATCTGGGTGATCTGGGGACTCATCCCCAGCTGAGTGAAGGCGGCTACCGCCACCCCCAGGGTCTCCACCGCGATGGCGGTGACGCAGAACCGGGCCGCCGGGTTCCGGCCCAGGGCCGCCTCCAGAATGGGGAGCAGCTCCCCCTCGGAACCGCCGATGAACACCCCGTCTGGGGCGGGGAGGTCCGCCAGGGCCTCCGGCGCGCGGCCCTCCGCCAGTTCCAGATTATATACCCCGAACCGCTCCCGGTTGGCCCGGATCAGGGCGCAGGCCTCCCCCTTGTACTCCACAGCGTACACCGGACTTCTGGGGGCCAGCAGGGCCAGCTCCACAGACACCGAGCCTGTCCCGGCCCCCACATCCCAGTAGACCGCCCCGTCCCGCACCTCCAGCTTGGACAGGGCGGCGGCCCGCACCTCCTGCTTGGTCATGGGGACCTCTCCCCGGAGGAAGGCCCCGTCGTCGATCCCCTGGGAGCGCACCGGCCAGACAGGGGCCGCTCCGTCCACAAGCAGGACGGACAATGTGGAAAACTCCCGCTCCGCCAACTCCCAGACCTTGGCCTGGGTGATCCGCTCCTCCGAATAGGACAGCGCCTCCCCCACTGCGGCAGTCAGGCTGCCCAGTCCGGCCTGGGCCAGACGGCGGCACAGGGCCGCCGCCCCTCCTGCCCCGCCGGTGAGGAAGAAAACAGGCCGTCCCCGGGCGGCCAGCACCTCCCCAACCGGGTCGCAGGCCAGCCCATGGGCGGAGACCACCTGCCACTCCTGCCAGGGACGGCCCAGCTGGGCGGCAAAATACTGCATGCTGGACACACCGGGGAGCACCCGCCAGCTGATCCCACGCTCCTCCAACAGGGGGAGCAGAGTCCGGGTCCCGGAATGAAATCCTGTATCCCCGCTGTACAGCACGCAGGGGCGCTCCCACGGGCCTCCGGCCAGGATCTCCACAATCTCAGCGGATTTTGTGGGAAAAAACCTCCGGGCCTCCGGCGCCAGAGCGCAGCCCTCCACCAGACGGCGGGAGCCGATGAGGACATCCGCCCGCTCCAAAGCAGCCAGCGCGCCGCCGGTCAGGGCGGAGGGGTCCCCCGGTCCCATGCCGATGAGGGTCACTTCCATGCTCTCTCCTCCTTTTGACGCCCGGTCTCCAACAGCCAGGCCAATACATCCTCCAGGTCGTCCCCCGTCTCCTCCGGGCGGCCGATGATCACCAGCTCCGCCCCCGCGTCCCGGGCGGCGGCCAGCTTCTCCCCAAAGCCCCCCGCCGCGCCGCCGTCCTTGGTGACCATCCACCGGATGCGGTACTGCTCCAGAATGGCCGCGTTCAGCGCCCGGGAGAAGGGCCCGTGCATGGCGATGATGTTCCGGGTGGGGATCCCCGCCCGGCGGCAGGCCGCCAGACTCTCCTCCACCGGCAGCACCCGGGGATAGAGGCGTGTGGGATCCAGCCCAGCAAAGGCAGGCAGCCCCTTGGCGCCGATGGCCAGCAGGATATTGCCCGCCCGCTCCGATAAGCAGGCCGCGGCCTCCTCCGGGCTGTCCACCCGGATCCCCGTAAAGCTTCCCCCCGGATCCCGCAGCAGCCGCCGCAGGGGCACCCCGGCCTCGGCACAGGCGGTCCGGATATTGGCGGAGACCTCCGCCGCGTAGGGGTGCGTGGCGTCCACACACCGGGAGAAGCCCTGAAGCAGCCCCGCCATCTCTCCCGCCGTTTTCCGCCCCACCAGGGGAGTGATCCCCGGCAGGCCGGACAGCTCCTCCGCCCCCAGGGGGGTGGCCACACTGACCCAGGCGGGGAGGCCGCGCCGGGACAGCTCCCGGGCCAGCAGGCGGCCCTCGGTGGTGCCGCCGAAGATCAGGATGCTCATGCCTTGGCCTCGTACCCCCTGGGGGTGACCATCCGCCCAGACAGCTGCTGGGTGGAGGAAGCTCCGATGAAAACAGTGGTGAACATATCCACCTGCTCCCGCTCCAGCTCCTCCAGGGTCAGCAGGCGGCGCTCCTCCCCCGCCCGGCCGATGTTCTTCACCCAGCCGCACACAGTCGTCCCAGGCCGGTGCTTCCGCAGGATAGCACAGGCCCGGGCCAGATGATCCCGCCGGCGGCGGCTCATGGGGTTATAGAGACAGACCACAAAGTCCCCTGCGCCGGCGCAGTCCAGCCGCTTTTCGATCACCTCCCAGGGGGTGAGCAGGTCGGACAGGGAGATCACCGCAAAGTCGTGCATCAGCGGCGCCCCCAGCGCAGCCGCGCCGGACAGGGCCGCCGTGATCCCCGGGACCACCTCGATCTCCACCTCCGGGAACTCCTCCGCCATCTGGAGGATGGGTCCGGCCATGCCATACACCCCGGCGTCCCCGCTGCAGATCATGGCGGTGGTCTCTCCCGCCTCCGCCCGCTCCAGGGCAATGCGGCAGCGCTCCAGCTCCCGGGTCATGGGGGTGGTCACCAGCTCCTTACCCTCCAAAAACTCCCGTGCCAGATCCATATAGGTGGTATAGCCGCACACCACCCGGCTGTCCTCCAGGGCCCGCAGCGCCTGAGGCGTCAGCTGTTCCGCCCCGCCGGGGCCCATTCCGATCACATAGAGCCGCTTCATACACGCTCCCTCCAATCCAAGTTCGGTTCCGTACCCGCCAGGGCCAGGGTCACCCCGTCCAGGGCGGTCTTGCTCTTCAACAGCACACCGCCCTCCGCCAGAGCGGCCCGTTCGCACACATTGTCCACCCCGGTGACCTGGGCCACAAAGGAGGAGGGGGACACGCTCCCCTCCACCCGTGCCAGCCGCCCGGCGGAATAGACCGTCAGAGGCAGCCCCAGCGCCCCGGCAAAGGCCAGCAGCCCCGGCTCCTCCGCCTTCAGGTCGATGGAGCACACCGCCCCCACCGCCCGGGCCGGGAGGCCCAGGCCGTCCAATGTCCGGTCAAACAGGGCGCGGATGGCCTCCTCTGAGGTCCCCCGCCTGCACCCTACGCCCACGCGTAGGGTCCGGGGGCACAGCCACAGGGCCTCCGGGCGGGGCGGCGTCCAGTCCACCACGATGTCCGCCCGGTCCCGCTCCCCCCAGATCAGTCCGGCGGGACAGGGCCCGGACACCGGACACCGGGACCAGAAGGGCACCGTCTCCCCCGCCAGCAGGCGGGAGGACACCCCCAGGATCCGTTCCGGCCAGGGGACCAGCAGCCCCTGCCGCCGCGCCCACTGGTCTGCCGCGAAAACCCCGTTGACGTCGGTGGCGGTGGTGAGCACCGCCTCCGCCCCGGTCAGGCCGGCGATCCGGCGGGCCAGGTCGTTGGCCCCTCCCAGGTGGCCGGACAGAATGGGCACCGCGTACCGCCCGGCCTCGTCCACCACCACCACCGCCGGGTCGGTGCTCTTATGGCGCAGGCAGGGGGCTATGGCCCGGACGGCGATGCCCGCCGCCCCCACAAAGACCAGGGCCTCCGACCGCCCGAAGGCCCGGGCCGCCCACTCCTCCACCCGGAGGCCCTCCCGGGTGCAGGCGGCCGGACAGCCCGCGCCGGTCAGCTCCGCCGCCAGCCGCTCCGCCAGGGCGTTCCCCCGGGCAGTGAAGGCGATGAGCTCTACCCTCATGGCCGGTCCGCCTCTGCTGAGCCGTCCCCCTGGCGGTACTCTGTGGAGAAGCCCGGGTGATACAGCAGGCTGCGCCGGTAGCTGTGGGCCAGGAAGTCCCCCACCAGCACCAGGGCGGTCTTGGAGATCCGGTGCTCCCGGCCCGCCTGGGCCAGGGCGCCCACGGTACAGCGGACCACCTTCTCCTCCGGCCAGGTGGCCTTATACACCAGCGCCGCGGGGGTATCCGCCGTATAGGCTCCCTTTTGCAGCTCCTCCGACAATGCCTCCAGCATCCCGGCGGACAGGAAGATCACCATGGTGGCCCCATGGGCGGCCAGGGAGGCGATGTCCTCCCCCTCAGGCACCGGGGTGCGCCCCGCCATCCGGGTAATGATGACCGACTGGCTCACCCCCGGCAGGGTGTACTCCTCCCCCGCCGCGGCGGCCGCCCCACAGAAGGAGGACACCCCCGGCGTCACATCCCAGGGAATGTCCCGGGCGTCCAGGGCGTCCATCTGCTCCCGGATGGCCCCATAGAGGCAGGGATCCCCGGTGTGGAGGCGGACGGTATCGCCCCCCCGGCGGTGGGTCTCCTCCAGCACCTCCAGCACCTGCTCCAGGGTCATCTGGGCGCTGTTGTACACCGGGACGCCCTCCCGGACCAGGCCCAGCAGGGCTGGATTCACCAGGCTCCCAGCATACACCACGCAGTCTGCCCGGCCCAGCAGCTCCGCCCCCCGAAGGGTGATCAGATCGGGCCCTCCAGGCCCTGCCCCCACAAAATGCACCATATCCGTTCTCCTTATCTCCTCAGTCCGGGTCGCTCCGGTACACCCGCCCAACGGGGAAGTCCCGGCGAAGCGCCACCGGATTTCATATCTTATGGTATTATGACCGTGGTAAAGTACCCATTGGAATCAGGTTTCCCCGTGAGATCCGCAAAAGGCCGCTCCTCCGGCAGGCCGCAGTTCTCCACCATAGCCGCCCGGTCCAGCAGCTTCCGGGCCTCCAGCTCCTCCAGCAGCTTCTGGTGGTTCCTGCCCGCCTTCATCAGCACCTTGCTCCCCGGCAGGTCCAGCGCCTCGCCCAGCCCCGGGCCGCCGCCGGGGATGATGTGGAGAGGCTGGTCCGGCTCTGTCAGGCTCTGGCTCAGCCGGGCGGCCACCGCGCAGAAGCTGGGCACGCCGGGCACCATCACACAAGGGAAGCCCTCCGCCTTCAACAGCTCCATCACATAGCAGTAGGTGGAGTAGATGGACACGTCCCCCAGAATGGCCATGGCCACATCCTGGCCGGCCTCCAAATAGGGGCGCACCGTGTCCGCCGCCCGCCGGTGTCCCGCCGCCTGCTCCCCCCGGTCCCTGGACATGGTGAAGCGCAGGGGCAGCAGGGTCTTACCCTCCAGCCGGGCCGCCTGCCGGGCGATGTTCAGGGCAGTCATCTCCCCGGAGGCCATCTGGGGCGCGGCCAGCACCGGACAGTCCTCCAGCACCCGCACCGCCTTCAGGGTCAGCAGCTCCGGATCTCCGGGGCCCACGCCCACGCCGTAAAAGGTTCCTAACTTGTCTGCCATGTTTCCAAGATCTCCTTTGCGCCCCGGGTCATCCCCAAAAGGCCGTATTGATTGCTGAACAGCACCGCGCCCACAGAGAACTGCCCCGCCGCCCGCCGGTCCAAATGGCGCTGGACCGCCTCCAGCAGGGAATCCAGCACCGGCGCCCGCAGCTCCGCCCGGTCCAGCACCAAAAGGCACTGGTCGGCGGTGGCGCTGTCCATCAGCGCCCGGGCGGTGTCCCGGTCCGCCCCGCACAGGGCGGCGTGGGCGCAGAACAGCTCCGCCCGGCCGTCCGCCCATCGGGAGTGGGTGTTCATAATGCCCCCGGCCAGCTTCACCAGCTTGCCGACGTGGCCCACCAGCAGGACGGTGGAGAACCCCTCCGCTCCGGCTCCGTCCAGGGCCTCCCCGATGAAGTTGGAGCAGCGGACCACCGGGACCTGCGGGGGCAGGGCCACACCGCCCCGGGCCAGGAACTCCATGCCGTAGTTCCCGGGGGTGAGCACCAGCTGCCTGGCCCCGCCGGCAGCGGCCTGCCGCAGCTCCAGGGCCGTGGTCTCCACGATGGCCTGGACGCTCATGGGTTCCACAATGCCGGAGGTACCCAGAATTGAGATCCCGCCCTCCACCCCCAGGTGGGGGTTGAAGGTCCTGCGGGCGGCCTCCTCACCCCCCGGGACGGAGATGGTGATCCGCAGCCCGCCGGCCTCGTCCAGCTCCCGCCGGACGGCGTCCACCGCCTCCCGGATCATCTGCCGGGGGACGCGGTTGATGGCCCACTCCCCCACCGGCTGGTCCAGGCCGGGGCGGGTGACCCGGCCCACCCCGGGGCCGCCCCGGAGAAGGAGCGCCTCCCCCGCCGCCGACTCCACCCGGGCGCAGATGGGCAGCCCATGGGTGGCGTCCACATCGTCGCCGCCGTCCTTGACCACACAGCAGCAGGCCGCCCCCTCCTCCAGATGGAGGTCCTCCACCGGAACCTCCACGACCCATCCCTTGGGGGTGCGCAGGGACACCGTCTCCGGGGCGCGGCCGGTGAGCAGCAGCCGGGCTGCCGCAGCAGCTGCCAGGGCGGCGCAGGTGCCGGTGGTATAGCCGCACCGCAGCCGCTTTCCCCCGGCGGTCACATAATGCTCAAAGGGCACGGTCCGCCGCCCCCTCCCGCAGCCGCTCCAGCCCCGCCTGATACAGGGCCCGGGCTTCCTCCACAGTGGTCCCAAAGCTGACTGCCGGCAGCGCTTGTTTCATCTCTCATCCTCCTGCCGCCGGGTGCGGCGCTCCTCCGGGCTCAGGGCCCTCTGCGGGTGAACAGATACTGCTCCGTCCCGTCCTCCAACTCTGTGCGGTGAACCTTCACACCAAAGACCTCCTCCAGCGCGCCGCCGGCATAGATCTCCGCCGGGGTCCCCCAGGCCCGGAGCCGTCCCTCCTCCATCACCGCCACCCGGTGGGCACAGCCCAGCGCCAGGTTCAGGTCATGGAGCACCATGACCACCGCCTTGCCCGCCGCCGCCGTCTCCCGCATCAGCTGGGCCAGCTCCAGCTGGCAGCCGATGTCCAGGAAGGTGGTTGGCTCGTCCAGCAGGAGCACCGGGGTGTCCTGGGCCAGGGCCATGGCCAGATAGACCTTCTGCCGCTGGCCGCCGGACAGGCGGGCCACATTCCGCTCCGCCAGCTCCAGCACCCCCGCCCGCTCCATGGCCGAGCGGGCCGCCGCCCGGTCCGCCGGGCCATAGCGCCGGGGATAGCCCAGGTATGGGAACCGCCCGTGGAGCACCAGGGCCTCCACGGTGATCTCCGGCACAGGCCGGGACTGGGGCAGCAGGGCCGTCTGCCGGGCAAATGCCCGGCTGCTCCAGCCGGCGGTGTCCGCCCCGTCCACCAGGACCTGTCCCCCGCGCAGGGGGAGCAGCCGGGCAGCCGCCCGGAGCAAGGTGGACTTGCCGCAGCCGTTGGGCCCCGCCAGCACGGTGACCTCCCCGGGCTGAAAGCGCAGGGAGATCCCCTTTACCACATCGGTGCCGCCGTAGCCCGCGGTCACCTCTCTCAATTCCATCACAGCCGCCGCCCCCCTCTCTGGCGAAACAGGAGCCACAGGAAGAAGGGCCCGCCCAGCAGGGACAGCAGGATGCCCACCGGGAGCTCAAAGGGGGCAAAGAGCACCCGGCCCAGCAGGTCGCACACGGTCACCAGCAGCGCCCCCAGCAGCATGGATGACAAAAGCAGATCCCGGTGCCGGGTCCCCACCAGGAACCGGGCGGCGTGGGGGACCAGCAGGCCCACAAAGCCAACCAGCCCGGCAAAGCTCACCGCCGCGCCGCACAGCACCGCCGCCAGGGTGAGCAGGGCGCTCCGGGCCAGGCGGGTAGACAGGCCCACCGACTGGGCCACCTCGTCCCCCAGGGAGAGCAGGTCCAGCTCATAGCTCAGGGCCAGGGCCGCGCCGGACGCCAGAACGGTGAGCAGGGCGGGCAGCCTCAGCATCTCCAGTGTCACTCCGGCCAGCCGCCCCACCATAAAGGCGTTGGCCCCCAGGGCAGCCTCCGGAAAGAGGATGGAGACCGCGTCGATGGCGGCGGACAGGATGCTGCTGATGGCCACACCGGCCAGCACCAGGGTGATCCGGCTGGCCCCCGTCCGGCGGGCCAGGGTGTACACCAGCACACAGGCGCACAGCGCCCCCGCGAAGGCCGCCGCCGGCACCGCCGTCATGGAGGCGGGCAGCAGGGCGGAGCACAAAATGGCTCCCAGCCCCGCCCCGGCGTTGACCCCGATGATGTTGGGCCCTGCCAGAGGATTGCCCAGCACCCCCTGGATGATGACGCCCCCCACCGCCAGGGCACAGCCGCACACCAGGGCGGCCAGCATCCGGGGCAGGCGGGCATACAGTACGATGGAGCCGCTCACTCCCTGGCCCCGGCCCAGCAGGGCGGCGGCTACCTCTCCCAGCGAGAGGCTGACCGAGCCCACGCACAGGCTCAGCAGGGCGGCGGCAGCCGTCCCGGCCAGCAGCGCCAGCATCAGAAGGCCCTTATGCCGTCTCGCCGCTTCCATACATCAGCTCCGCCAGCATCTGATAGCTCTCGCCCCAGCGGGCGTTGGGCTTATAGTGGAACAGGTCCTTGGGCAGCACCTCCACCCGGCCCTCCTTCACCGCGGTGAGGGTCTGCCAGGCCGGGTCGCTGTGGAGCAGCTCGTCCAGGCTCTTGAGGGCGGCCTCCTGACTGGCCCCCATGGTGGTGACAAAGATGAACTCTGGGTCGGCGGCCAGGATGGATTCCATCTGGAGGTCCTCCAGCAGGCCGCTGTTGCTGTCGGCGATGTTCACCGCCCCCAGGTCCTTCAGCATGGCCCCGGCAATGCTGTCGCTGTTTTTGGCCCGCACCCCGCTGGAATAGGCCCGCAGCAGCAGCACAGTGGGGCCCTCCCCCTCCGGCACGGAGGCGATGGCCGCGTCAATGCCGCTCTGGATGTCCAACCCGTTTTTCTGGTACAGATCGGACCGGCCGGTCAAATCGGTGCAGATCTTCAACATATTCAGATAGTCGTCAAAGGTCTCCACCTTGAACCAGGCGGCGGGGATCCCGGCGGCCGCCAGGCTGTCCTTCAGCCCCATCTGTCCGTCCAGGTCCGGGGTGAGCAGCACCAGGTCCGGCTCGGCGGCAAACAGGGCCTCCAGGTCAGGCTGCTGGTTGGCGCCCAGGTTCACGGTGTCCTCCGGGAGCTCCAGCCCCCGCTCGTCATAGGCGTCCTGCGTGACTGCCACCACCTCTCCTCCGGCCAGCAGCCAGGTCTCGGCATAGCTGCCCAGCAGGGCGGCTACCCGCTTGGGGGGCTGCTCCAGCTCCACGGTATTCCCCAGGCTGTCGGTAAAGGTACAGGTCCCCTGGGCGCTCTGCTCCACACCGGCAGAGGATGTGGGGGCAGAGGCGTCTCCCTCTCCGGGGGCGCAGGCGGTCAGCAGCAGCACGGCCGCCGCCAGGACCGTAAACAGTCGTCGCATCGTCGATCTTCCTTTCGCATTGTGATCCAGGTAGAAAAGTTTACCCGTTATTGTACCATATTTGCTCCTGGCGCGCCAGTCCGGCCCTGTCTTTTTTCCACCTCCGCCAAAGTTTTTCCGCTGTCTTGAAAATTCCCGCCCTTTTCGTTACAATAAAGCCGAATCGATCCCAGGACCAACCTCGGGACCGGAAAGAAGGAGCATCATGGAACAACAACAGTCCAATTCCCCCCGCACCCTCCAGGAGCTCGCCCCCGGACAGAGCGGCATGATCCTGTCTGTGGGCAACCAGTCGGGGGCGGTCAAGCGCCGGCTGGTGGATATGGGTCTCACTCCGGGGACCACAGTAAAGGTGACCAAGGTAGCTCCCCTGGGCGACCCGCTGGAGGTCTCTCTCCGTGGCTATGAGCTGTCCCTGCGGAAGGATGACGCCGCTCAGATCCGCATCGGCGCGCCCCGCCGCCCCGCCGCCCGGGAGGCCGCCGCCCGCCGCACCGACCCGGAGCGCGCCCGCAAGCAGCTCCAGGACCATGTCCACGAACTGGAGCAGCACGAGCGCCCCTATGACCACAGCGCCCACGACAGCCGCCCCATGCGCATCGCCCTGGCGGGCAACCCCAACTGCGGCAAGACCACTCTGTTCAACGCCCTCACGGGATCCAATCAATATGTGGGCAACTGGCCCGGGGTGACCGTGGAGAAAAAGGAGGGCACCGCCCGCCTGGGTGACCGGGAGCTGACGGTAGTGGACCTGCCTGGGATCTACTCCCTGTCCCCCTACTCCATGGAGGAGATCGTGGCCCGGGACTTCATCATCGGCGAAGGGCCGGACGCCATTTTGAACATCGTGGACGCCACCAATCTGGAGCGCAACCTCTACCTCACCGTCCAGCTGCTGGAGCTGGAACGTCCCCTGGTGCTGGCCCTGAACTTTATGGACGAGGTTGAGGCCCGGGGGGACTCCATCGATGTGGAGCGCCTCTCCCGGCAGCTGGGTGTCCCCGTGGTCCCCATCACCGCCAAGACCGGCCAGGGGCTGGATGAGCTGCTCCAGGTGGCCCACCGGCAGATGCACCTGGGCTATACCTTTGAGCCTGACGACCTTTATGACAGCTTCACCCACGACATCCACCACCGCATGGGCGAGCTGCTCCACGACTACGCCTATGCCGCCCACCTCCCCGCCCACTGGGCGGCCATCAAGCTGCTGGAGGGGGACAAGCTGGTGGAGGAGGCCCTGCGCCTGCCCCGGGAGGTGCAGGAGGAGCTGCAAGGCATCATCGCCGAGTATGAGGGCTCCAGCGACCTGGGCGACCGGGAGACCCTGATCGCCGACAGCCGCTATCAGTACATCGAGCGGGTGGTCGAGGCCTCGGTGGTCAAAGGACACGCCGACTCCGGCCCCACCCTCAGCGAGCGGATCGACCGGGTGGTCACCGGCAAGTACACCGCCCTGCCCCTGTTCCTGTGCGCCATGCTGGCCATGTTCGTCATCACCTTCGGCCCCTTCGGCTCCTGGCTGCAAAACGGCGTCAGCGCCCTGATCGACCTGTTTTCCGGCTGGCTGGGCGGGACCCTGACCGCCGCCGGCGTCTCCCCCGTGCTCATCAGCCTGGTGTGTGATGGCATCATCGCCGGCGTGGGCGGCGTGCTCTCCTTCCTGCCCCAGATCGCCCTGTTGTTCTTCTTCCTGTCCTTTCTGGAGGATTCAGGCTATATGTCCCGGGCCGCCTTCATCATGGACCGGCTGCTGCGCCGCTTCGGTCTGAGCGGAAAGGCCTTCATCCCCATGCTCATGGGCTTCGGCTGTTCTGTCCCCGCCATCATGGGGGCCCGCACCATGGAGAACGAGAAGGACCGGCGGATGACCATTCTCCTGGTCCCCTTCATGTCCTGCTCGGCCAAGCTGCCCGTCTACGGCATGATCGCCGGGGCCTTCTTCGGCCCTTGGGCCGGACTGGTGATTTTTGGGCTTTATGTGCTCGGGATGCTGGTGGGCATCCTGTCCGGGATCCTCTTCAAGCGCACCCTCTTCGCCGGAGAGCCCGCCCCCTTCGTGCTGGAACTGCCTCCCTACCGCCTGCCATCCTTTGATAACATCGCCACCCACGTCTGGCAGAAGGTGAAGGGCTTCCTGGTCAAGGCGGGCACCCTGATCCTGCTGATGTCCATGGTCCTGTGGCTGCTCCAGTCCTTTGACTTCTCCCTGCACATGGTGGACGACGCAGCCCAGTCCATGCTGGGCACCCTGGGCAGCTGGATCGCCCCCATCTTCGCCCCCCTGGGCTTTGGCTTCTGGCAGGCGGCGGTGGCCCTGCTTACCGGGCTCATCGCCAAGGAGATGGTGGTCTCCTCCCTGTCCATGTTCTACGGCTTCGCCCTCACCGCCACCAGCGCCCAGGTGGCCGCCGCCATGACCGGCTTCACCCCCCTGTCCGCCCTCTCCATGCTGGTGTTCATCCTGCTGTATGTCCCCTGCGTGGCGGCGGTGTCCACCCTGGCCCGGGAGATGAACAGCGTCAAATGGACCCTGTTCTCCATTGCCTGGCAGCTCGGTATGGCGTACATCGCCGCGTTCCTGGTCCACACGGTCGGCCTGCTGTTGGGCTTTGTGTGATCTGGAGTTCTGCAAACTCTCCCGCAATTTCTGACATAGCCCGCCGGAGCCGTTCCTGCCTGCTCCGGCGGGCTGAAAGGTATGGTGTTTCATGCGGAAAATCGATCTGATCGCCCTGGACCTGGACGGCACCTTTCTTGACCCGGCGGGGGAGATCTCCCCTGCCTCTCTGGAGGCCGTGCGGACGGCCCGGGCCGCCGGAGTCAAGGTCGTGCTGTCCACCGGCCGCTCTGGTGCGGAGGCGGCACACTTCTCCAAGCTGGCGGGGTGCGACAATCTGGCCGTCTGCCTGGGGGGCGCCGCCCTGTGCGACGCCCGCACCGGCAGCCACCTGCGGCGGTGGGACCTGCCGGAGGAGACCGGGCGGCGAGCCCTGGAGCTGTGCCTGGGCCGGGACATCGAGCTGATGATCTTCGCCGGGGAAGAGATCCTGTTGGATCCCTTCTCCCGCCGCTCCCTCCAGCGCACCTACCCCTTCTCCGTCTTTCACCGCCGCGCCGTTGACGTTCCGGATCCCCTGGCCCATCTGGCGGAGCGCGGCCTGCCCCTTACCAAGCTCCACGGGGATCAGAAGCCGGGGGGCTACCCCCTGGAGGAACTGGCCGCCCTGCCTGGAGTAGAGCTCACCGCCTCCAACGACCACGACTTCGAGCTGGTCCCTGCCGGGGTGAACAAGGGCCGTACCCTGGCCCTCCTCGCCCTGATGTGGGGCATCCCCCTGGAGCGCTGCGCCGCCGTGGGGGACAGCGCCAACGACCTGGCGATGCTCCGGGCGGTGGGCTGTCCCATCGCCATGGGGAACGCCGCCCCCCAGGTGCAGGCGGCCGCCGCCCGCACTGTGGCGGACAACAGCCATGACGGCGCGGCCCAGGCCATTCTCTCCTGCCTGGAGTAAGCCTCTCAAAGCCCCGGGACGTCCATCCGGATGCCTCGGGGCTTTTTTGCCCGCGGAAACGACCCGCTCCGCCATTTTCCCCTTGACCTTCCCCCAGGTGGAAGGTGTACCGTAAAGCCGCCGGGCAAAATTTAATGAAAATGTATTTCTGCCAATCTCCTCACCCATTGAGCCCCAACGGATGCGGGCTCACTATGTCACACACCCGTGCAGAACCTGTCTCTAACGCTAAACCATTGGGCAATATGACATGGGCAGATTTCCCCTCCTCGAAAATCATTTTATTTATTTTCTGTTTTTGTGTTGACATTATTTAAACTATATGCTATGCTGTAGTCACAGTAAGGGACACGGCAACAGAACGTTAAAATAAACAGGCCCCGGCAACCCCGGGAGGAGAGGAGATCACCATGAACATGAACACATTTTATTTCCCCAACACCGAATACACTGACGCATTTTTCGGCAGCGAGTCCCCCGTTTGTGTAGACGCCGTTGAGCTGGACAGACTGGCCGATGAGTGGGGCCTGGATTCTGATGAGATCCGCGCCCAGGTCCACGAGGCCACGCAGGACGAGATCGCCGAGTATGGCGTGTACTGCGGCTGAGCAGCTAGCTGAATAGATACGTTTGAGGGAGCGCAGTGCCATGAAAAAAATCATCAACGGCCGGGTGTACGACACAGCGACCGCGCGGGAGATCTACTCCTCATCTAACGGCTGCACATACCGGGACCACCAGTGGATCGAGGAGACGATGTATCAAAAAAGGACAGGAGAGTTTTTCCTGTTTGGCCGCGGCGGCCCGGCCAGCAAATACGCGCAGGCGCAGAAAAACAATGGCTGGTCCAACGGAGAGAAACTCATCCCGCTGACCTGGGAGGCCGCCAGGGAGTGGGCAGAGGGGCACATGAGCGCAGAGGAGTACGAGTCCGCATTCGGCGCAGTGGTAGAGGATAACAGCCGGACGGTCGTGACAATGAGCCTGTCTGTCAGCGCTGTGGAGCGTGCCAAACGGGCAGCGGCCCAGGCGGGTTTGTCGCTGAGCGCATATATTGAGTCTCTGATCGGATGAACAAAGAGGGGGAGCGCCCATGCGCTCCCCCTCTCTTCACTTTCTCGCCGCTTTGAGGATGGCCACACCCATGGTGGCCAGTTCCTGCCTGGTGGTGTGGGCTCTGGGCCTGGCGATGGTCACGCCTCCCTGCCCGTCGTCCACGCCAGACAGGATGTTCTCCTGGACAGCCTGCCGGATGAACTCCAGCGCCCAGCCGTCCGCCGGTGCATTGGCCAATTTGGCCTCCTGAGCCGCCAGCTCCTCCCGGACGATCTGCCGCACTCTGTCCTCTGTCAACTCCGGTCTCTCCTCTCTCACCGTCCAGCGCAGTACGCTGTTGATCCGCCGGTTTTCTCCGGTCCTGGAGACCACCCCGTCCCGGCTCTGGTAGTAGCTCCCGCCGCCGTCTAATTTGAGCACATCCACGAACCCCAGCCCTCGGAACACCCGGGCGGCCTCGCCGCTGTCCAGCAGGTTGGCGGTCCTGGACTGCCACCCCATGACATACACCACCATGCCGTCCCCCTTGAGGCCCACCAGCGTGTGCCAGGTGGCCCGCAGCGGGGAGGTGTCCCAGCCCTGTGCCGTGGCCTGGGCGGTGGTGCAGGCGCTCCCGTCCCGCAGTACGGGGATGCCGGACACTGCGTAGTCCGTCCCCTCCGGGACCGTCCGGATCTCCTCCACCCGGGCCCGGCCACTGGAGATAAGCAGGGTGGAGATCTCCTTCCCGTACATAGGGTTGGCATAGACCCACCTGCCAGAGTCAAATGTGAACCGGTCCCACTGGAACCGCCCGCGCTCCTGGCAGTAGTGCCTCGTCCATTTCCCTGAGGCATTGTAGTCCGCCACCAGATGCCCCACAGGCAGGGTAAACGGCTCCCCACCCTCAGAATAATTGGCAAAATACCCCGCATTGGCGCAGCGGTCGCCGCACTCCGATTTTGGCCGGTCCACCAGCTCCACCGTCAGATCCTCCGCCGGCACTGCGGTCATCAGGACCTGCCCTCCTCCATTGGGCTGGAGGTCATACACCTCCACAAGAGCCGCCGCCAGCCCGGCCGCAGCCTCGTCGGCAAACCGCTCTGTCAGGATGATGGGCGTGTCCGTGGTGGAGTCCATAAACCCCAGCTCGATCAGCGTGGCCGGCATGGTGGTGTAGTTGAGCACATACAGGCTCTGCTCCGCCAGAGGCTGCGCCCGGTTGCCCCGCAGCCCAGTGGCCGCCACGGTATAACGGTACACCGCATCCCGCACCACCTCGCTCTGCCGCTGGTGGCCGGGGGCCACATAGGACACGATGCCGCCGCCGGAGCCGCCGTTGATCCCGGCATTGTGGTGAATGGACAGATACACATCCGCCCGGGCCCGGTTGGCTGCCGCCACCCGCTGGGACAGGGTCACATCCCGCTCGCCGGTCACGTCGTCCACCCGCATGGTCTGACAGTCGTACCCCGCCAGGATGGCCTCCAGGCGGTCTGCCACCCGGCTGTTCAGGGTCCATTCCCGGGTCTCCCCGGGGTCGATGCCCTTCAGGCACCGCTTCCCCGGGGTCCCGATGTAATGACCCGCATCAATACAGATCAGCATGGCCTCAGCCCTCCTGGCCGGCCTGGTGCTCCTCGTCCTCCTGGATGCCAGCCTGCACAGCTGCGGCGAACGCCTCCCGGTCGTGGCCGGCGAAGGCGTCCACCAGGGCCTCGTAGTGGCCTCCGATGAACTCGTTGATGCCCTGCTCCGTCATACCCTCTGGGATGGGGTGGCCCTCCTGGTGGCGGGCCAGGGCAATGGTCAGGTCGGGCAGGTCCAGTTCCTCACAGGTCTGAAAAATGTCATAGATGTAGTTGGCGTTCATTTGCGTTCCTCCTCTCATGTTATCAGGTTCACTTGCTCAGCTGCTTGGCCGCCTGGTTGACTCCAGTGGCCGCAAAACCGCTCACGATGCCCACCGCTAGGGCAGTCACCGGGTCCCCGGCGGGGAAGTCCGGCACTGCCAGGGCCATGCAGGCAATGCCCAGCAGTCCGCCGGACACGCCGCAGGCGATGGGGATCCACTTGTTGTCCACCCCGGACGCCTTGACCACCTGGCCGATCAGATAGCAGATCACCGTGATGGCCGCCACGCTCGCAATTCCAAAGTCCATATTCTCACCCCCCTTCACAGTCACAGAAAATCGTGCTTTTGTAGTCGTTCGTCGTACACCCTTCCGATGTTGGCAATGGCGTGGACAGCCCGGCTGTTGGGATAATCCGGGTGTTTCTGGCAGAACTGCTGATAGCGGTCGATCTCCGTCAGGACCTCGATGAACTCCTCCCGGGTGTGGGGGATCTGACGGATCAGTTCCTGGTTGAACCGCAGGATCCTGGCCCGGTGCATATCCGCCGCCCGCTCATCGTCGGTCTTGATGTGGTTGTCCAGCTTGATCCGGGTCCGCTCCAGCTCGGCCAGCACCTCTGCGTTGATGGCCCGCCCCAGGATTTTCGCAATGGCGGACCAGGGGTTCAGTTTGATGGGGGCGATCTGGATGACTGTCAGCGCCAGGATCACCAGCCCGCCCCCGCCTGTCAATAGTTCCTGGATGCTCAATGTCTGCCTCCTCTATTGGCCGCTCGGGCGCCTGATTTTATGCCCGGTAGGGTGTCCCGGTAATCTCAGTGTATTGCTCCGGGGTGATGACATTTTTCCGGACGGCCATTTTCACCATGGCCTCGCTCCACAGATGGCGGTCATAATTTCGTTTGATCGTTTCAAAATTCATACTGTTGCGCCTCCATCCACATTGCCATCCGGCAGACTGGACATGGCGAGAAACTCCAGGGCTGCCGCAGTCCGTTCCTCCACAGTCGGTTCAGTGCTGGGTGCGTTCATGGCGTCCTCGAATGCCTCAATGACGGTCAGTCTCTCCTCGTCCGTCGCACACGCAGAAAAATCTGCGCCCTGTGCCTCATACATCTGCACCATCTGGCCCAGTGTTCCAAAAAATGCGCCATTGATCTCCCCTGCGCCGCAGACCACCGTGACGGAACTGATCCCGGCAATGGGATAGCGGTCGATCCACTGTTCCGGGGTCAGCACCTCGCCGATCGGGGTCAGGATTGGGTCGTGTTTGTTCCAAATTGCATACCGTTTCATGGTGTCCCTCCTAGTTGAATTAGAGTGCGGTAAACGCCTCCACACTGTTTATTTCTGTGCCGTTGAGCAGGCCGCCGGAGAATAGTGCATACCCTCCGACCCGTGCGCCGCTGAACGAGGTCCGTTTCACCGCGCCAGAGTTCAGTGTGAGCGTAGATCGGGTCAGTGATTTGCTGTACGCATTCACCGCCCCATTGGCATTCTGGCCTCCGGCAAAAATTGCGAAATCGTCGATCGAGGCTGATGCAAAGTTGTTCATCCCAACGCTGAGCGGTGCGGCAGCTTTTTTTGTCAGGGATGCATCATATACATCCACTGTTTTCAGGCTGCTGGGGGACTCTCCTCCTGCGAACACTGCGCAGCCATTGACCGTGGCTCCCTGATGGTCGTTTTTTTCTCGCTGAGACTCGCTGCGGTGGACCTGGTCAGAGAGGTATTATAGGCGTCTACCGAGTTGACGGCATCATAGCCGGCATCTCTCCCTCCAGAAAACAGGGCGTACCCATTGATGCCAGCCCCAGCTGCATACTGTCGCTCCACGCTGAGATCTGCCACGGTGGTTCTGGTCAGCGAGGTATTATAGGCGTCTACCGTTTTCAGCGGGCCGCTCCCCCGGCTGCCTCCGGCGAACAGTGCGTAGCTACCTACCGATGCAGAGGTCAACCCAGTTTTCGTGCTGCTCAGCGAGGCCGGACTGCTCCTGGTCAGAGATCGGTTGTAGGCTGTGGCCGTAGATTGATAATAACCGTTTTCCCCGCCAGCAAATATGACATAATCGCCCACGCTCGCAGCAGCATGGCTCCAGACAGCAGCATTTAGGTTGGGAGCAGACCCCCGTGTCAGGGCTGTGTTGTATGTATCCACTGTGGATACATACGTGTTCGCATCCTGCCCGCCGGCGAACAGGGCGTAATTGCCGACCGTCCCTCCTGCGTGGCCGCACCGGACAGTGCTCATCGCTGTGATTGGGCCATAGCTCACCAGCTCTTTTTCTCCGCTCCAAAACGGCCTCGCGACGCCGCCGACTCCAATGTATCCCCGCCTGATTTTCCTGGCCTTTCCCCCCACCCCGAAATACGATTTTCGGACCCTCCGGGCGGTGTTTTCGTTGCCCTGTTTGAATTGCTCGAGGGTGCCTTCAAACAGGCAATCACCACACTGGTATTTATCCGGATTTGTATGAATGCGTGTAATGCGAGTTGACCTGCACGCGCTTCTAGGGCATATCAGTTTAATATCCGATACACCCACATAGATTCCCTTCGCCATGCCAGTAACCCTCACTCATAGACAAAATAAATTTCCCCAGTCGCCAGAGACGATGAACCTGCGGTCAGATCCGCCGTCCCCGCCCGGATGTTCCGCACCTGGGCCGTCCCCAGCGCGGTGACGGCGCTGGCATTTGCCAGGACACGCCCACCCAGCGTCCCAGCGCTGACATCCGCTGCGGCATGCGTGTGCGCCGCCGGCTGAAAACTGCTGGGCCTCCCCGTGATGGTCCCCCAGGCGTGGGTGTGGCTCTTCCCGGCATACAGCTCACTCAGCGCCGCCTTGATCCGGCTCCACAGCACCCGCTTGGGGACGTTCTCCGCCGCGCTGTCCGTGATCACCACCCCATCGTTGTCCACCGGCTGGTCCTTCAGTTCCGCCCCGGCCAGCGCCTTGGAGATGTCCATCTCCGGCAGCTGCTCCGCCGGGACTTTCCCATCCGGCCCCAGCCCGGCCCGCTGTTTCAACTCCCGGTCGATCACGTCCATGTTCCCGTTCAGGACGTCCACACGGACATTGTCGCTGTCCCCCGGTTTTTTCAGTTTGTAGTTTGTCGTTTCCGTCATACGCTCTCCCCCTCCAATGCCTGGCCCCAGGTGTGCTGCGCCATCGAGCCCCAGGTCCGTCCGGCCAGCTCGCCCCAGGTGCGGTACCGGAACTCATACCGCAGGGCCAGATGGGCCGGTATGGTCATTTCCAGTGCGGATTTGAGTCCGTTCAAATCCTCCGGGATGCCCAGCTCCCCCACGAACGTCACCGTGATGGTGCTGCCGTCAAACCCCACATCCACCACGCCGTTCCGCCATGCGTCCGCCACCGCCTGGATCTGTGCCAGGGTCACCGGCCCGCCGCTGCGCCATTTTGCAATGACGGCAGAGCGCCGGTCCTCCAGCGATGCCCCCGGCCTGGGGCGCAGCCCCGCCAGCCGCTCCTCCACCGGGAGTTGCCAGGTGAGCTCCGCCAGGCGGATCTGCACCGGGAGCGCCTCTGTCTCCCGGCCCAGTCCCTCCAGAAGGCCCTGTACCGCCCCGCACAGGGCCAGGATCCACGGGTCTGTGCGGTATGCCGTGGGCAGGTTACGGAGCATACCGCACCACCACCTCTCCCAGTACTGCGGCCTGTTTGGAGGCAGCCCGGATGTTCACCGTCCCGCCGTTGACCGTCAGGCCGGTGTAGTCCTCCACCCCGGGCGCCTCCAGGATGGCCGCGCCGATGCGGGCAAAACTGGCCTCATAGGCGTGGTCTGCGGCCAGCACTGGCCGATAGGCCTCCAGGGCGATCTCCGTCAGATAGGCGCCCACACGCGCCCGGATGGCCTGTGTCACCGTCTCCTGGGCGGTCTCCTCGGATTTTGTGACCTGCATGGAGAGGTTCAGTTTGACCTCCCCCGCCGCTGCGGCATAGCATTTTGCCCCAATGGGGGCCGCGCCCTCTCCCAGGCCCCGGCTCCCCGGGTCAATGTGTGCCTGGACCTGCTCCACCAGCTCCCGGCTGGCGGGCTTCCCGAACTGGTCGATGAGCACCACCCCAACCGTGTTGGCCCCCTTCTCCAGGGGGTAGACCTGTACGCCACCCACCCCGGGCACCTCCATGGCCCAGGTAAGATAGTGGTACTGGTTCCCGCTGGTGGGCGGGGTGCGCAGCCGCACCAGGAACCGGGCATAATAGGCCGCGTCCGTCTCTGCCTCATAGCCCTCTGCCATGGGGGCCTCGTTGATGGCGGACACGATCCCCGCCACCTGGACGGGCATCAGGGACACCGCCCGGGCGGGCAAATTCCCTGCCGCCCCCGCCGTCACGCACTGCACCGGGACCTTTGCCGTCCCTGCCGCCTCCACCTGGGCCGTGGCCGCATACTGAATGCCGCCATGGCTCTCAAACAGGGTCCCGGCGGGCACCGTCCCCGTCCCGGTCACCGTCACCTCGCCCCGGGCGAATGTGGCTGCGATCCGCTCCAGCCCCGTCCTGGGCACGATGTACCGGTCCAGGTCCTCCCCGCTCAGGTTTTCCGGATCCAGCCGCCGTTTTGCCTCCTCCAGATCCAGGCTCACCTGGGCTGTGGGGATGGCGGCCCCCGCCAGCCAGTCGTATGTGGGGTATCCGATGGTTTTCTGATAGCTGTCCGGCACCGCCGCCAGCATCTGGGCCAGGATCTCATCCCCTTTGGACATCAACATTCACCTCCACGCTCTCTCCGGTGTGCAGCACCGCCGTGAACTCCACCACGCAGGTCCGTCCCTCCCGGGACAGGCGCAGCTCCCGGATCTCCCGCACCGCCGGGTTATAGCTGGCGGTCTCCCGCACACCTCGTTCCAATTCCGCCGCCGCCAGGCCCTGGGGCAGCTTCCCGCCGATCAGGTCCCGTGGCACGCCGTATTTTTTCGCCCCCTGGGTGCGGTAGATGGGGATGCGGTCGATCTGCTGCCGCAGGGCCAGCTCGAACCACTGCCTGACCGCCTCCACGCCGCTGCGCTCTACCAGCGCGCCGTCCCGCAGCAGGAACCGCCCCCTGTCTGCGTCAAATGCCGGAACTCTGCCCACCGTCTCCGCCGCCTGGGCGGGGATGTCCTGGGGCAGTTCCGGGAAAATACTCCTCATGGCTCCTCCAATCTCCCCAATATCACCAGGGTTTTCCCCATCCAAATGCAGGCGGCCCGGTCCCCCACCTGCCAGGGCAGGCGCTGGATGGTGTGCTCCGTCACCGTGTAGCCCGGCGCACCCTCCACCACCGCCAGGGCGGCAGGGGGCGCCATCACCTCCCCATCCAGCAGGGAGATGGTCAGGGGCGCGGTGGATACCACCCGCCCCTCCAGCCCGGGCGGCCCCTGTTTTTGGGGGCGCATAGCCCGCGCCAGTTCATAGTCCCATGACACCTCGCTCCGCCTCCTATCCAGCCTCGATCACGTCTGCGTTTCCGGCGGCCCGGCCCGCTGCCGGGTCCCGGACGGTCACGCTCATGGTGTGCGACGGGCCATAGTGATGGACCACCTCCGTCACACGCAGGTCTCCGGCCACTCCGAACGTGTTGGGGGCGAACCGCAGCAGGACGCCGCTCTCCACCTCGTCCGTCCCCCACAGCTCCTCCACCGTCCGCTCCTGGGTCAGCCGGTCCCCCTGATCCAGCAGGGTCCGGATGCGCTGCCGGGCCTGGGCTGGGTCCTCGTCCCCGCTCAGCCGCTCCACCGCCTGCAATAGCCCATACCGGGCCACGCTCTGGGGGTTGTAGCCCCGGCCCAACTCCTGTACCTTGTCCCCCCGGCCTCCCGTGAGGACCACCGAGTTGACCAGCGCCTCCATGCTGTCCCGGCCGGAGACCGGCCCTTTGGCGGTGGTGATGTCGAACGGGGCCAGGTTGTCCGCCGGCTTGTGCCAGGCCGTGATGGCCTGAGTGGGCAGCTCCGTGACAGACAGCGCCCCGCCCCGCACCCGGCGCTTGTACTGCTTCCCGGTCTCCGCGGAGCACACCGCCAAAATGTCCTGGAGGATGGTCTCCGGGGTGTCCCCCGTCCACACCTCCGTAATCCGGGTGGGCAGGCTGGGGAGGGCCCCCGCCCGGATGCCCGCCTTGGCGCACATCCGCCGGATGGCGTCATCCGCCGCGGCGTTGGCCGCCTGAAAGACGATCTCGCTCTTGGTGAGGTACCAGCCCTGGTCGTTGGCGGTGACGCTGCCGTCCAGCCCCACCGACAGCACCACCCCGGCAAACAGCTCCGTCCCGTGGTTGACCACCCTCAGCTGGTCCCCCGGCTGGATCCCCGGCCAGGTCATGTATTTGTCATAGCTGTCGTGGCGCAGGGCCTGGAACGTCAGCTCCACGCTCAGCGCCTCCAGCACATCCCGGGCCTGGGGCTGGCGCACCCATCGGGTGATGTCCTCCGCCCCTCCTCCGGCCCGATAGAGGTAAAATCTGTGGTCGTCTACATAGTCCCGGCCCATCTCTGCCTCCTACAAAAACCGGTATTCCCGGAACGTCAGGGAATAGGCGATGTCCCCGTTTCGCCTGACCTTCCATTCAAACTCGTCCACGCTGCACGCCGCATTAAACCTGCAGACGCCGCTCCCGTCCAGCAGGGTGAGCCGGAATGGGACCCGCCTCTCCCGGTTGCGCCGGATGAAATCCACATAGCGCCAGCCGTCCTCTACCGCCTCCGGCGGCATATACAGGGGCCTGCGCCCCACCGGAAACACTCCGGACAGCGGGATGGACCATAGGCCCATGGGGCCCAGCGTGTTGAAGTCCCCGCTGATCCCCTCATAGGTCCCGTTGCGCTGTGCCTGCTCCGGCCCAAAATCCGGCGGTACCGAGGGCCATACCATGACCTCCTCCAGGTTGTTCACACTCAAAATCAGCTTGTACATACCCGCCTCCTCAGCTGTTCGCCGCCGCGCGCAGCACCCGCTGGGCGATGATCTGCCCCAGCTGGTCGGCAAATGCGGTGTTCCCCACCACGTTGCCCTGCACCGTCACGTTGACCGTGATGCTGGGACCTCCGGCCATCCGCCGGGAGACATCGTGGGGGATGATCCTGGTCCCGCTGGGCAGGTCCACGATCTCGCCGCCCCGCTCGTTGATCCGGGTCAGGCCGCCGGAGAAATAGGGGGTGCCCAGGGCGTGGCCCCGCAATTTGTCCATCACCCAGCCGCCGGCGGATTTTACCCCCTTGTAGATGCCGCCGATGATCGGGGTCGATTCAATGGCCCCGTCCAGGCTGCTCAGCTTGTCCCCGATCCAGTCGAAAAATCCGGCCACCCCGGATTTGGCGGAGTCAAACGCCCAGGTGATGCTGTCCCGGATCCCGCCGAACAGCTCCGTGGTCCGCTGCCACAGGTCGGCGGCGCAGGCCTTCACCTCGTCCCAGTTGCCAATGAGCAGCCCACCGGCGGCCACAGCTGCCATGATGCCCAGCACCATGGGGTTGGCCGACATCACCGCCGCCGCAGTTTTCCCAAACAGGAACAGGTTTTTCCCCAAAAAAATCAGGTCTGTGGCCAATTTCAACACTTTTACGGTGGCAAACGCCCCCGCCAGGCCAAACAGGGTGCGTTTCACCGTGTCCCCGTTCTCTGACAGCCACTGAAACCCCCGGCTGGCCAGATCCAGCCCCCGGGCCAGCCCCTGGTCCAGCTGCTCTCCCAGCCGGGCCAGGGTCCCGTCCTGCTGCCACTGCTCCAGCTTTCCGGCCAGCTGGGCCACAGAGCCCTTCAGCCGCTCCATGGCCGACCCGGCCCGGATGCTGCCGTCATTGCTCATGCCCACCATCTCGGCCAGGGCGGATTTGGTCACGCCGGTGACGGTGGACCACAGGCCCTTCATGGTCCCGGCCTGCTTCTCCATGCCTCCGGCAAATTTATCCTCCATCAGGGAGATCAGCGCCTGATTGAACTTCTCCTGGTTGACGATCTGGCCCTTGTTGTTGACGATCTGGACCTTGCGGAACAGCTTCTCCCCCTGGGCCACCACCATGGCCTTGGTGATGCCAAATTCTTTCAGCCGCTCCAGTTCTCCCGTCTGGGCATCGATCAGGGCCTCCGTTGCCTGGTCGAAGCTCTTGTTGGTGGCCGCCGCCATGTCTCCCGCCCGGGTGAGCCACTGCTCCGCGCTCATCCCCATGGCCTCGAACTTGGCCGCACCCTCCACCAGTTCGCCCCCCTCAAAGGGGGTCCGGTTGGCCAGGTCCACCGCGTACTTCATAATGCCCGCGGCCTTCACCGTGTCCTTGGTGGCCGTCTCCAGCTGGAGGCGGTAGCCCTCCAGGTCCATGGCCTCAGACAGGCCGGTTTTGACCCCCAGGGCCGCCGCAGCGCCCCCGGCGGCCAGCCCCAGCTTGCCCAGGGAGCGCACCGCCCGGGAGCAGGCGTCCGCCGTTTTCCGCTGGAACCGCTCCACCGTCCGGGTGGCGGCCAGCATCTCCCGGTTGACCCCCTTGACCTGTTTGGCCGCCTTCACCAGCCCGCCGCTCATGTTGTCCCGCAGGTTCAGGATGGTGTGGATGACCTTCCGTCCCATTACCGCTCACCTCCCGGCAGCACTCTGGCCAGGCCCAGGGCCGTCCCGGCCTCTCCCAGCTCCATCTGCTCCTCGTAGTACAATGCCCGCGCACCCTCCAAAAATCCACGCTGGGCCGGGCTGGTCCTGGACAGTTCCTCCAGGGACCAGCCCCGCACCGCGTAGAACGCAAACAGTCTCAGCAGAGGGTCGCGGGCGATCAGTTTTTTACCGTATCCAGGCCCGGGTCCTCCGGGGCCTCTCCGTCCTCATCGGTCCTGGGCCGCTCTTCTGGGAGCAGCCCCAGGAACCGTAGGGCCTGGCCGCCCAGCTGGTCCTGCTCTGCTACGGAGAATAGGGCGTCCAGCACCCCCATGGGGTCGTCCTGGCATCCCAGGGCGGCGTGCAGTTCTGTGTCCCTCAGCTGGGGGCACACGTCGTACAGGGCGTGGCGGCCGCACTCCAGCCCCTCCAGGGGGGTCTGGGCCGCCGTCAGTTCTCCATACAGCTGGAGGATGACCGATTTGTCCGGGGTCCTGGCCTCCAGCCCCTCCCCGGAGCCGGGGAGGGTCAGCAGCCCCACCCGGAACTTGTCCTGCTCCCGCTGCTCCCGCCGGGCCAGCAGCTGCTCAAATGTCATTTTGCTCATCGGATCGCCTCCAGATTTTTGGCGTAGACGGCCTTAAACGGCAGCTCTCGCTCCACGCCCTTCTTGGCCTCGATGTTGGCCAGGGCCACCTCGGTGAACACCACCCCGGACAGGGACCACCGCTCCCGGGCTGCGCTCCCTCTCCGGCCCAGGGAGGTCATAATGACGATGTCCGGCATAATGCCCGTGCGGTAGCCCTCCGCAATGGCCAGCTCCAGCCGGCTGTCCGATTTCCGGTCGGTGATGGTCCCCTCAATGGAATAGCCGTTGTATTCAGGGAAACTGGCGTCCTCTCCGCAGAATGCCATGTCCTCAAAATCGCCGGTCATTTTGACCTCGATTTTGGTGGCCAGCACATCCCGCTCGCCGTTGATGTACACAGCGGAGGTGCTGCCGTGCATGATTTTCTTGTACTGATCCATGCGTTCTCCTCCTTACATCAGGGTGACCACGAACCGCAGGTCGGCCATGGTCCCCAGGATCTTCACATCACCCGCCAGGAACAGCTGCCGTTTGAACGGGGTGGCCAGCACTCTGCCGTCGTCCCAGTCGGCTGCCTCGGTCTTGCCCGCGCCGATCCAGGCGTTGCGCTGGCTCTCCACGTCCACCTGAGCGGTGTTGTCGTGCTCCGGATCCAGCACGTTCTCCTCCCCCAGCTGGCGGAAATACTCGTTCACCGCCGCCAGGAACAGCATCTGGTTGGCAGTGGAGTTGCGGTATTTGCCCATGTAGTCCTGCCTGAATGCCTGGGCGATGTCGTCCCGCATCATGTCCATGGCCTCCACCGTCTCGATGTATTTCATGTCCTCGGTTTTTCCGGCTCCATCCACCGTGGTCAGGGAGTTCACGTCCACCCCCACCCGGACCTGGTCGTCCACGTTGATGAGGATGAATTTCCCGCTGCCCACCGCGGCCTCCGGGTCCTCCGGCATCTCCACGCTGGTCAGGTTGGCGCATAGGGCGTTGGTGGCCCCGCGCTCCACGTTGCAGGCGGCCAGCAGGCCGGCCAGGCTGGGGGTATATTTGTCTCCCGTCTGTTTGCCCCGGTCGTCGGCAAAGACCACATTGGCGTTGGTCAGGTTGACGATGTGCATACAGTCCGGGGCCGAGGCGTTGTAGATCACCGCTTTCCAGCTCTTCTCCTCCTTCTCCCGCGCCTTGATCCAGCTGGTCAGGTCTGTCCAGTCCTTGGTCGCCCCGCCGCATACCGTGACCCAGCCGGTCTGTTCCCTCTGGACCAGTACGGCCAGGGCCTGGGCCAGCTGCCCGGAGGTTCCGATTTTGACCACCGCCACCCGCAGGGGGCCAAACCCCAGGGCGTCCCGGATGTACTGTTCATTCTGGGCGGTAAACTCCCCCTCCGGGATCTGGGTGGCGTCGCTGAACCGGTAATAGGGCCCGCCCGCGCCCTCCGTGTCGTCCTTCACGATCAGCACCGCCACCCCACGGGCGGAGCGCTGAATGAATGTTCCCGCCAGCTGGCGGAATGTAATGCTGATGCTGGGCAGATGCACTGCCATGCAAATCACTCCTCTCCTCTGTGTCCCCCGCCCTCCGGCATGGGGTTTATCCTCTCGTATACCGCTGGCTCAGGGCCTCCATGCGTTCGCCTGCCGGCTCCTCCGGCACCAGATCCAGCCGCAGCTCCAGCGCGGCCTCCAGCACGCCGTCGGTCACCGTGAACGACAGGCCCTCATCAATGGGGATCACGTCCTCCCCCACCGGCACCCCGCCCCGGAAGGCCAGCCCCAGGGCCTGCCGCATGGCCAGGTTGTCCAATTTTGGGCGGCTGCGGTCCCGGGCAAAAAAGTAGATGCGGAATGTCACCTCTGTTTCCACCCGGTCCTCCACCGCCGCGGCCTCCCGGCTCTCCTCCAGGTCGATTTTCACCGACGGCCGCAGGATGGGCCGACTCAGATCCTCCGCGGACAGCTCCGCCCCCGTCCCGGACTGGGCCGCCGCCTGCTCCGCCAGGGCGCACACCGCCCGGTTCACCTCCAGCAGTGTCATTTGATGTCCACCGCCTCCTCCAAATACTCGTCCAGATCGGTGTAGAACTGGCCCTCAAACTCCTTGGCCGCCAGCTCAAACACATGATGGCCCCGGACAAACCCCACCTCTGTGCCGTCGTGGGTCACCATCCGGTGCCCCTCCTCGATGAGGTGGGCGTGGGGGGCGCTGGAGTACACCCGGACTGCGTCCGCGCCGTTGTACCGATAGACCTTGCCCCGTTTGATGGATTTCTTATAGGTCCCCGTTTTCGTCCCCAGCGCCCGGGCCCGGGCCTTGGTTTTGCGCAGCAATTTGCTGCCCTCCTGCCGCAGGAATTTTTTCTGCGATTTCCCATAGGCCCGTCCCACCGCCTCCAGGTCTCTGGAGAACTGCTGGAACTGGCGGCCGTCAAACCCCTGGGACACGGTCATCCACCACCAATCTTGCAAACAGCTCCAGCCACCCGCTCCGGTTGTAGATGGGATAGCCGTACAGCACCTCATACCACTGCCCCCGGAAGGTGAACCGCAGCCCGTTCCGGAGCTCCGGCAGGGCGGTGCTGCGCACCACCACCCGGTGGGTCACCTCCATGGGCTCCACCTCCCCGGCCTGGGGCACGCTGCGCCCGGAGGTGGGCACGATCTGGGCCCAGATCCTCCGCCCCGGCCGGTACTCCATGGTCCGCTCCCCCAGTACGTTGCGCACCTCCTCCAGCTCATACAGCTGGATCCTGCACCGCAGATCTCCCGCCTGGATCATCGTTTCCCCTCCATTTCACAAGTTCCCCTTGGTGTTTTTACAGCACCGTGATATACTGGTCACAAAAAGGGGGTGTTCCTCATGCTTCACAAGATCAAATCCGTTACCCCGCTGCCCGGCTATGCCCTGCTGGTCCACTTTGCCGACGGCTGCGCCAGGCAGTACAACATGGCCCCCCTGTTGGATCAGATAGACGCCTTCGCCCCCCTCCGCACCGTCCCCGGCCTGTTTGAGCAGGTCCGGACGGATCCGGGCGGCTATGGGATCTCCTGGAACGACGACATCGACCTGGACGGCTCTGAGCTGTGGGAGAACGGCCAGCCGGTCTCCTCCCCCTTTGACGGCCTGCTCTCCTTCGCCGACGCGACCTCCCTCTGGGGCCTGCATGACAGCACTCTCCGCAAGGCGGTGGCCTACCGCAGGCTGGTGGAGGGCGTCGATGCCCAGAAGTTCGGCAAGCAGTGGATTGTCACCCGCACCGCCATGGAACGGGAATACGGCCCCCAGCCCTCTGTTCAGCCCTGACCCGCCGCCCCTTCCGGGGGCGGCTTTTTTATGCCTCCGGCTCCGTCAATTTCAACTGCGTCAGCGCCCGGCGGTGGGCCGGGTTGTCTCGGAGCTGTCCGGCGGCCTGTCCGCCCCGGTTGTCATACCGGTCCAGCGTCTCCGCCAGAATGACCCCCAGCCACAGGCCGTGCCGTTTGGACTCCGGGGCGGGCCGGGTCACCCCGGCCCCCTCCAGATAGCCCTCCGCCCCGTCCCAGGCCACCGTCATGGGCCCCAGGGTGTCCGGGGTGTCCTCCTCCTTGCAGTAGGAAAAGACCGTCTCCCTCAGCTCCTCCGGTATGGCCATCTGACCGCCTCCCTCACACCATTGCCGTCCAGGCGTTGGCTGCGGGCAGTCTCATGCTCCGGGCGCACGCCGTCACGCCGCAGACCACGCCTGCTCCGGCGTCGTGCTGGATCTTCACGCCCACATAGCGGCCCCGGGCGGGATCCACGGCATAGTCCACCACCGCCAGGGTGTAGGCCGCCCCGTCCCCCGCGGTGAACTCCACCGCCTTCACCAGCGCCGGGGAGCCGCCTCCCGCCTCATCGGAGGTATAGACCTCCACCTTCAGCTTCTTGCCCTTGGCCAGCGCCCCGGTGGCCACCAGGAACTCGATCTCCGGCACGCTCTGGGCGTCTGCAAAGGCGCTGGTCTTGTGGGTGGCGGAGGCCACCTCCTGGGGCGCCAGCACCACACTGTATGTCAGCTCTTCCACGATCCGCTTCATCTGCGTTCTCCTCCTTATCTCCTGAGGGCGGCGGGGCACAGCTCCGCCGCCCCTGCTCTTACTTTCGGTCGGCCAGCGCCACAAAGGGGCTGCGCTTCTTGGTGCTGTTCTTGATGATCAGGGGGGTGTCCACCTTGGGGGTGCCGTTGCAGCGGAACACCATCCGGAAGCAGTTCTGGTCGGTGAGGAACTCCACATGGATGGACCAGTCCTGCTTTGCCGTGCCCTTGGTCAGCAGGATGTACTGCCAGGGATCCACCAGGAGGATGTCGCCCTTTGTGCCCAGGGCGGCACAGCTGTCCTCAAACAGCACTGGCTTGTTCAGCACCCGCTGGGTGTCAAAGTTGCCCAGACCGCCCTCGGGGTTCCACAGGAACTTGGCCGCGCCGCCGTTCTCCAGGGCCAGAGTGGGGAGCAGTTCCTCCGCGTCGGGGTGCATCAGCCACACCAGCCGCTCCCGGCCACGGGGCATGGCCCGGGCCTGCATCTTCACCGCGTTCATCCCCAGGAAGCTGCCGGCGGCCTGGCTGGCCTCCTTGTCCACGGTAATCAGCGCCTTGGAATTCAGCAGGCCCTTGGGCTTGCCCACCCCGTCGCCGCTGATTACGCTCTCAGTCAGCAGCCGGTCCCCGGCCAGGGAGAAGGCGTTCCCCACGAACCCGGTCAGGAACGCGGCGTCCTGGAGCATCTCATCCGTGCAGTAACAGAAGCCCATCATTTTCTCCAGATCCAGCTTCATCTCACGGAACTGGGGCTTGCTGGCCGCCACCGTGGCCCCCTCCGCGGCCCAGTACATCTGTACACCGCCGAACACCGACTTGCTCACATCGGTCTCATTGGCGCTGATCCAGCGCATAGAATTGGCCGCGCTGGAGCAGGTGTACCGGTCCAGCCGGTTGAGCAGAGGGCTGTTCTGGACAGCGCTCTCCAGGATCCGGCCCGCAAAATCCTCCTGGAGCAGGAATCCGCCATCCGCTCCGGTGGTGCCGGTCACCCCCGCCGCCGCGTTGATCTTCCCCAGGCGGTCGTCCATGGTCTGGCCCTTACGCAGATCATAGATGGCCTTCAGCTGCTCACCCAGGGAGGCAAACAACTTGGGCGCACCTCCATCGGCCTGCTTCTTCGTCCCCTCGCCGCTGTGGAGGATTCCGTCATACACGGCTGCACCGTCGGCGCTGGCCTTGGCCTGCCGCTCCAGGCTCTTGATCTGGGCATTGAGCCCCTCCATCTGGTCGGTGATCTTGTCCCGGCCCTCCACATCCTCCAGGGGCAGGGCCTCTGCCTGAGCCAGCAGCTTGCTCTTCTCTGCCCGCAGCTCGGTGATCTTCTCCATAAAATCCATGTTGTTCCGTCCTTTCTTTTAATAGCTTGCAAGCGACCTGAGCCGAGCCAGGGCGCGTCTTGCCTCTTCCTCCAGAGCCTGGGCAGTCCTCTGCTCCGCCACATGGGCCCGGTACTGCTCCCGCATGGCCGCCGTCAGCCGGATCCGGCCGCCGGATGCCGCCACAAATGCGGCCGGATCCTCCTCCGCCCCCGGGAGCCCCACGATCTCATCGATCAGGCCGTACTCCCTGGCCTGGGTCGGGGTAATGTAGATGTCCTGGTCCATCAGGGCGATCAGCTCCTCCCGGCTCCTGGTCCCCCCTCTGGCGGTATAGACCTCCAGGATGCAGTCCCGGGCGTTGCGCAGATCCTCCGCCGCGCGACTCATGGCCCGGTGGTCCCCCTCCGCACCTCCGCTGGGATTGTGATAGCACAGCAGAGCCCCCGGCTCGCTCCGGATCACCTGGCAGCCGGTGGCCGCCAGGGTGGCCGCACTGGCCCCATAGCTCTGGAACAGGGCTGTGGTCCTGCCCGGATACCGCCGGAGCATGGACCGGATCTCTGTCCCCACCGCCATGTTTCCCCCCGGCGAGTTGATGAGCACTGTCACCTCGTCCCCGCCGGCGGCCTCCAGAGCCGCCTGGATGTCCATGGGGGCGGTGATGTCCCGCCAGCCCCACCACCGCAGGATGTCGGCGCTGTCGTTGTCCCACAGCTCTCCTCTCAGATGTACGTCAACCACTTGCTTCCCCTCCGTTCAGTACAGACTCCAGCGAGCCCAGATTCTTCGTCGCCAGGAAGCGCTGTCCCAGCCCGCCCGGGATGGGGTTTTTCTCCTCCTTGGCCCGGCACTCGTCCGGATTCATAATGGAATTTTGGATGGCTTTTTCATATACGCTGAACCGGGTCGCAGGGTCGGCCCGGAGCAGCGCCTCCACGTTCCCATGGATGTACACCCCGGCGGCCCGGTCCTGTGGGGTGGGCAGTTTATAGCTGTCCTCGCTCTCCCACTGCACCACGAATGGGAGCAGGGTGTCCGTGATGTAGTTCTGCCGCTGCTGGGCGTTGGAATCATAGCTCTCCTTGCCCGTCTGCATCATGTGCTTTGGGATCCCGGTGAACCGGCTGATCTCCTCCACGGTGAACTGCCGGCTCTCGATGAACTGGGCGTCCCTCTGGTTCAGCCCCATGGGCGTGAACTTCATGGAGCGGTCCAGCACCGCCACCGCGAACATCTCCTCCGAGGCAAACCGGCTGAACTCCCGCTTCACCTTGGTCCTGGTCTCGCTGCTGGCGTCTGTGTCCACCTCCACGATACCGGACAGCCGTGCCCCGTTCTGATAAAACTTCTTCCCGTACCGCTGGGCCATCGTGTCCAGGGCGATGCTCTCCCGGGCCAGGTCCAGCAGCCCCCGGCCCCGGATCCCGTCATAGGTCTCAAAGTAGAGGAAGGACAGCTCATAGTTGGAGAAGGTCCACTGCACCCCGTCCACGTTGTAGTCGTACCAGTACGCCCCTCCGTCCGGATCCCTCCGGACGGTGCAGCAGTCGCTGGGCAGGGCGAGCCGCTCCACGATCTGTCCGTCCGGCCCCTTCCGGTTCCACACGGCCCCAAAGCCGTACCAGAAGGCATTGGACATGGTGACCTTCCGCAGCATGAAGGGGGACATATAGGGGTTGGCCCGCACCTTCATCACACGGTTCAGGGCGGGGTCCTCCACCGGGACCCGCTCCTCCCCGTCCCTGCGGTACACTCCGAAGGGGATCAGCCCGAAGGAGTTGGTCAGGATCCGGTGGGCCGCTGCCACCGGGGACAGCCGCTCCGCGCTGGGCACGCTGTTTTCCACCTCGGTCCCGGTCAGGAAAGCTGTCCGGAACAGCTGCTGCACCTCCTCCCAGCTCAGCGTCCGCTCCTCCGCGGCCGCCTGTGGGCTGCCCAGGGATCGCGCGAAGATCATACGCCGCCACCTCCCCGGGCCCGGGCCACCATCACCGCATAGGCCACCAGGCACATCCCGGCCACCGCCAGGGCCGCCGGACGCCCCCATGCCTCCCAGGCCGCCCGCACAAAGCATCCGCCCCCTGCCAGCATCAGCAGGTCGTCCAGATACAGGGCCAGCCCACGGCCCAATCGTCTCAGCATCTTCATGTCAAATTCCCCAATCCTCGGATAAAATGTGTTCGTTGATGTCTGGGCCGGCCGGCATACGCAGGATTGCCACGGCCATTGCGATGATCCAGGCCACCGCCATGTCGATGCGCCCGATGCTCCGGTTCTTCATGGGCTTCCGGTTCTCGTTTCCGTCCACCGCGCACCGGACGTTGCCGAAGCAGAACCGGGCGCAGGTGTTGTGTTCGTGGAGCATCTGGCGGGCGCGGATGAGCCGCTCCAGCTCCTTCATGGCCGGGGACATACTCATCATGGTCTGTGGGATCTCCACCACGTTCACCCCCCGCTCCATCAGGCGCTGGGTCAGGGTGCGGGAGAGGTAGGGGTCCACACCCAGGGTGTCCAAGTGGAAATGCTCCACGCACCAGGCCGCTGTGTCCTCCACCATGGTGAAGTCCACCATGTCCCCCGGGCACAGCTCCAGGAAGCCCGCCCGGCCCCAGTCCCGGTATGGGACGTGGTCCCTCTGCTCGGCCTCCAGCACCCCGTCCTCCGGCCGCCAGGCCCAGAACAGGGTCGTCCAGGTGTCCAGCCCCTCCTGGGGCGGAAAGATCAGGGTCAGGGCGGTCAGGTCGGTGGTGGTGGACAGGTCCAGCCCGCCATAGCAGGTCTTTCCCTCCAGAACGTCCCGGGCGGCCTGTCTCCGCGCCGGCGCGCTGAGGGGCCTCCACTCCGGGCGGGTCCACTGTGTCTTGTCGTACAGGGTCAGGGGCATCCACCCTACGTCCTTGGTGGCGATCCACTGATTTAAACGCAGCCAGCGGAAGTTCCGCTCCGCCGCCTCGCTCTGCCTGGCCGCCCGGGCGTCCGAGCGGAATTTCCGGGGGGAGATGGTCACGCCATAGGAGGGGTTGCACTCCCGCCACAGCGCCTCGTCAAAGATGTCCAACTCCACGATCCGGTCCGGGTCGTCCTGGGTGAGGACCGAAATGCCGTACATGATGGGGCACCACTGGGGGTCGTCCTCGTCCAGCTCCCGCTCCGGCTCGCCTTTTCGCCAGGCCAGGATGCGCCGGCACTTCTCGTGGATCTCCCAGCCGATGCTCTTCCGGTCCGGGTCGTCCCCGGCGGTGGTCAGCACGATCACCGCCTGCTGCCGCCGGGCGGCGTCAGATCCCACCGTAAGCACGTCCCACAGCCGCCGGTTGGGCTGGGCGTGCAGCTCGTCGATGAGGATGGCGGAAAAGGAATAGCCGTGCTTGCTGTCCGCGTCGGAGGAGTAGACCTTCAGCACGCCGCCGTATTTAGTGTGGATTTCCCGCCGGCTGTCCCTGGCCCAGGCGATGGGGTCCCCCTCCGGCTGTCCCAGGCAGGTGTGTTCCACCATATACTTGGCGCACTGGTAGATGATGTCGGCGTTGTTCTTGTCGGCGGCGAACACCCCCACCTGGGGCCGCTCCTCCCCGTCGAAGAGGAGGTGGTACAGGCCCAGTCCGGCCGCAAATTCGCTCTTCCCGTTTTTCTTGGGGATCTCGTCGTAGAGGAATCTGCGGTAGCGCACCCAGGTCCCGTCCTCGTCCCGGACCTGGACGCCGTAAAACTGCCGGATGGCCTGCTCCTCCCAGGGCAGCAGTACAAAGGGTTTTCCCGCCCACTCGTTCTGTCCGAAGCACAGCAGGGAGAAGAAGTCCAGCACGTCCTGCACCGCCTCCGGGCTGTACCGCAGCACGGAGCCGTCCTCCGGCCGCACCACGCGCAGGAAGGGGGTGAGCCAAATGGTATCAGGCACGCTGCATCCGCTCCCGCTTCTCCCGCATCAGGCGTTCAAACTCGCTCTCCTCCGGCTTCCGGGTGCCCTCCGGCAATACCAGGCGGCACCGGCTGGTGATGGTGAGCCCCAGGTCGTTGGCGCAGGCCCTGGCCTGGTCGAAATAGGCCTTCTGGGCCTTGGTCCATTTGTTCACCAGGTCCGGGTCCTCCTGGTCCAGGGCGTCCTGCACCATGCGGCAGGCCGCCGTGAACTGGTGCTGAGCCGCCACATAGCGCCCAAGGGTGTCCCGGTCCAGCTGGGCCGCCCCCATGTCCGCCTCCAGCAGCTCCTTGGCCAGGGCGCGGAAGTCAGCTTTCAGATGCTCCGGCAGCCACCTGGGTACTTTCATTTTTGCAGGCTTCGGAAGCGTAACCTCCTGCCCCGCCCGCTCGGCCTTTTCAGCCTTGCTCAGGTGCTTGCGGCCGTTGGCCTCCAGCACGCTCAGCCTCTGTCTGGGTCCTGGCATGGTCTCATCTCCTTTCGCGTTTCTGCCCCGTGGGGAAAAAATCCCTCACCGAGGGCTGCATACGGTCTGGGGCGCCTCCCGTCAAAAGTTTCCTCCCCCGGGGGGGAGGTGGTGAGGCCTTCGGCCTCCCTGGGCGCGCCCACAGGCACCCACGTCCAGGTGCCCGCGCCCGAGCGTCGCCGCATTTTCTCTCACGGCGCCCCAAATCAGTGCCCCGTTTCTCGCCGTTTTGCGGCCTGTTCCCGGGCCGTTTTCTGGTCGTGATGGCGCTTGCACAGGCTCTGGTGGTTGGCCGGGTCGATGAACCTGGCCCAGCTACCCCGGTGGGGCTCGATGTGGTCCACCACCGTGGCCCTGGTGCGGTGCCTGGGATCTCCAGGCGGATACTGGGCGGCGCAGGCGCGGCAGAACGGCTCCCGCAGCAGCTGTGCCGGTCGCAGGTCCTCCGTCCAGATGGGCAGGCTGTACCAGCTGTGGTATTCCGCCGAGGCCCGGCGTGGGGCCCTGGCGGGCTTGTGTTTTTGGCAGTAGCCCTCCCGGGTCAGGGCTGAGCAGCCTGGGTGCCGGCAGGGCCTGAGCGGCGTCATGGCCACGGGCTATCACCTCCGGGCAAAACAAAAAACCAGAGCCAACGATCCCCCACTGGGTAGATCATCAGCTCTGGTCCTCTCGACACTGGCCCTCTGCGATATTCACGATATACCGGCTTTTGCACTGTCGGCAGTACAGCCGCAGCCGGATGGCTTTCATGTCCGGCGGCGCTTCCTGGAGTTTATTCCGGAGACCAGACTCCAGACACTTCGGGCACAGCACATATCCGCCTTTCACTGGGAATATTCTATCAGTTTTTGCTCCACACTTCAAGGTCTTTTCCTCCTTTTCTCCACCATGGACGAATTATTAAGACTGGTTTCAAGGCAAAAAATTATTAGGTGGCGGCCGTTTCCGCTGCCTGGGCTGTGTATAGGTATATTCGGCCTGCTCCCTCACAGGAAACATAAGATAGCGCGCCCCGATGCAGTCCCCGTATCCGTATGGATTGCGCTCGCAGAAGGGCTCGTAGTCCACCGCTCCGTATGGCGGCGTCAGGGTAACGCTGTCGCTTGGGATCTCAATGTACTCGATCTCCGGCCGGCGGAGATTCCGCGAGCACCGCCAGGTCCGCTCTCCGGGCTTGGGCCGGCCAAACTCCCGGGCCTCCTTGGTCATATACTTGGCAAGCTCCCGATAATAGTGGACATCCAGCGGTTCCGCCCGGATATACCCGCCGCCCTGCCACAGACTCCGGATCTCCTCCAGATCATCCACATCCGTGGCATTGATGACCACATGGTGGTGGATCCTCCGGTCCTCCAGGGTCCCGTCCTCCACCAGCCAGTCGTTGGCCCGTTTTTCGTGGTACCCCTCTGTTACATAGATATATTGCAGCTCCGCGCCCCGTTTTTTGCGGGCCGCCCGGAACCTGCGGATAAACCGTGCAAAGTACCGATTGGCCGCGTCCTTGCTCTCCGGCAGGTGGTCATCATCATAGGTATGGGTCAGGACCAAAGCCCGGCGGCCGAAGTTGGCCGCCACCACCAGCTCTAGTTCCCGCCAGGAGCACTTGTCATTGTAAAACTGCTGGGCCGGAGAGGTGGCCTGGCTCCGGGCCGCCCGCCCCTGCCTGCCGGGCGGCCGGTCCGGGATCGTCCCAATAACCTCAATGTGGAGCAGTCCGGCCTTGATGTGCTTGATTGCCTTACTCATCTCCGCCCTCCTCCAGCTGGTCCAGGGCCCGGCGGATGAGCCGCCACTGCTCAATGGGTAGTTTCTCAGCTCCGGTGAGAACGCCCCGCAGCTTGTCCGCCGTGAGATCTCCGCCGCACTGGATTGCCACCGCCTCCAGACAGCCCAGGCCGCCCACTTGGCGGTACTGCTGGAGCCGGTCCAGAACCTCCTTCTTCTCCCGCCACGGGTTCGGCCGGTCCGGCTTTGGATCCGCCTTGGGCTCCGGGACGCTGTGGGCCCGGAGGATCCCGGAATCCCGCTGGATCTGAACCCCGCCCAGACTTGGGACGGTCTCCACCGCCCAGGTGGTTCCGGAGCCCAGAACCAGCACGCCCTGGGACAGCGACTCCACCACATAGTCCCGGTACGCCGACAGATCCGACTCGGCCCGGTCTCCTCGTGGCAGCTGGATCACCATCACCTGCTGCGTTAGATCACTCGCACAAATCTCTGCTGGATCCATGATGTCTCGCCTCCTCCCTCTATCTCTGCCGGGGCATCCCCGGTCTCCATCTCTATGCGGGCCTCCAGGTCCCGCAGTTTGACCAACGCACCATACACCCTAGGCGGCAATGCAGCCAGCTGGTCCCAGCTCACACCATGCAGCCCCCAGCTGCCATCAGCGTCCTGATAGGTCAATCGCGCCATATTCCAACTCCTCTCTCAGCGCCTCCACACTGTCAAAATATTTTGTGATGTACACCCCCGGCCTCCATCGTTCCATCCGGATCAGGTAGGGCACAGACCAGGCCCGGGTGGCGGGGCAGGTGCTCACCCGCACCCGCAGCGTTCCCATTGTCCGCTCGACCTCCATCTCCCGGCAGCGGCGGTGAGCCCGGGCGATGGTGTCCACATCGTTTGTAGTCAGCAGATCATCCATCATCGCTCCTGTGCTGGTCACCCATACCGCTCGTTCCGGGGCATGTAATACGGTCCGACCACCTGTTTCAGACGCTCCTCAAATTTCGCAATGCTGTACTCCATGTCCCTGGTGTCTGCATCTACCATGTCCGCCGTCTCGTTCACTGCGGCGTTCAGGGCGTCCACAAATTTTTTGCATCGCTCTGGGCCAAACCCAAACGCATCGTTCAATGCTATCGCCGCAAAATCCACCATCTCCTGCCGGGTCACATTGCGCGTCACCTCCAGTTCGATCAGGTGCTTCTGGTGCAACTTGTCCAGCATCCCGCTCATGTCACACCCTCCCTGGTCCGCCTGTCCCACCGTTCCAGCTTCTCAGCCTGGATCCGCGACACATGGGCCCGGTCCACAATGCTGATGGTCTCCAGGGCCTCCACGCAGTTGAGTACATCGGCCACCTCCTCGTTGATGAGGACCCGCGCCTCGCCCTTTGTCAGCGGCGTGGTGCCCACTATAGCCCTGCGCATCTTGAGCACCGCCTGGGCCAGCTCAGAGCACTCCTCCGCGCACTGACACAGGATCTCCTCCGGCCCCAGCCGCCCCACGATCCTGCGGAGTGTATCATTATCGCTCATCGGCGATCTCCTCCCTCAGCGCTGCTTCGGCTTCCTCGCGGGTCAGAAATACGGTTTTCCCAAATCGTTGGAATTTCCACCTCCGGAATGTTTTAGATCCGTATTTCCCGACATAAACAGTAGACACATTGTTCCTGTTATCGCTTGGGTACCCCACCGAAAACCCAGCAACCTCATTTTCAAACACTCGACCCAGATGGTGATTTAGGACATACACGGTGTCTCCAATCATGCACGGCAGAACCACGCACCGCCCCTCCCGGTCGGCCTGTACCAGCTCCCGGAGGCGGTCCAGATTGTAGTCGCCGCCCAGGATGTCCTCAATGGATTTCAACCGCTCCCATACCCTGCGCTGGGAGCAGTAGCCCTCCTCGCAAAATGGGCCACCCAATTCCTCTCGGCACATGGATATGTCGCAAAATTCCCCATCAAATGTTAATCTCTCCATACGTCTCCCTCATATTTCCGGTGTAGAGCCGTGCTCTGCCAGCCACTGTGCGCTCCTGCGTCTCTGTTCTGTGGATGCTGAGGTGATATTGCAGATGGCCTTGTGGACCGCTCGCCAGAACACTTCATTTGAGTCTGGGATAGGTACTCCCCACGCCTGACAGTATGTTTTTATTCTCTCCTCATCCAGGGACAGGAGTGCCGCATCTCGCTCCTGTATAAAATTTTTCATATCCATGTTCACGTCACCTCCGGTGGCTCCGGCAGCGGCATCCAGTGGGAGACGGCAACATCGTCCCTGTCGCCAATCCCAACATGGACACTCCATTCCGCTCTCTTTGGAGCACACCAGCCCATATAAACACCCCACCGCTCATGCCAAAAAGCCACAACGAGGACATTGCCACGATCCTCGGGCAGTCTGTCCTTGACGCTGATCCACGGCGCATCCCGCAGCGCCTTAATCGCCTCCCGAATGATGGCGCAACCACTGGTGGAACAGTTGTGCTCTTGCTCGCAGCCTAGGCAGGCCAGAGAGCCAGTCTGTACCTTCAGCCGCCTCAGTGCGGCAATCAGATCTTCAATTTTCATTTTGGATCTCCCTCTCCTCGTCCTCCAGGTACAGCGGGCATCGGATCACCGTGTAGGAGGTCATCCCGTGGGCCCGCACCTGTTTTTCAGCTGTCCAGCCGGGCACCGGCTCAAACCGCACCCGGTGCGCCATCTCGTCGTACTCGCACCAGGGGCATCCCATGGTCCCCAGCGCCCGGCGGCAGCTCCAGCACAATGTCATTGTCATCAGAATGGCAGCCCTCCGTCATCGTCCATGTCCTGGAACTCCCCAGCCGACGGAGGTGGGAGCGTCCTCTCGTCTGCGTTGCCCTCGCTGGGCGGGGCCGTTTTGCCCCCGGCAAAATAGATGCCGTCGGCGATCACCTCGGCGCTGTGGCGCTTGCCCCCATCCTTGTCCGTCCAGTCCCGGATCTGGAGGCGGCCCTCCACCACAGCCATCTGGCCCTTGTGGAAATACTGCTGGACAAATTTTGCCCGGGCCTCCCAGGCCACCACGGGGATCCAGTCGGTGGCCCGCTCGCCGCTGGCCTTGTCCTTGAAATCCCGGTCCACCGCCAGGGAGAAGGAGGCCACCGGCCGCCCCGCCTGGGTGTACCGCAACTCCGGGTCCCGGCCCAGGCGGCCCATAATCACGATCCTATTCAGCACGTTCGTCCCATCCTCTCATCGTCCGGCGGAGGGCCATGCCCTCCGCCAGCCAACTCAGTAATACCATCGTCTCCGTGGACAGGCCCTCTTTGATGGGCTGTCCGCAGCATGGGCACGGGTCGCCGGGTTTTAACATCTGCATCATGCCGCCTCCTTTTTCTTTGTTTTCCGCTTGGGCAGTTTGGGCGTCCCGTCCTCATTCCGCTTGCTCCCGGCCCGCAGCCACCGAAGCCAGGCGTCCAAAAAGTCCTTGTGTACCTCCCGCGGCTTGGGGCTGCCCGCCAGGGTATCGTTGTGGTAGCCGTGGATCTGCCGGATCTTGTTGCCGTCCATTTCGATGGTGATGTAGGGCGTGTGAGGTTCGTCCGCCCGCCGCAGGAACAAAATGGTGCAGACCCCGCTCATGTGCCGCGATGCGTAGCCGCCTACGCAGTGGGCCAGGGCCTTGCCCTCCCGTCGGATGGCCCCGGCCGTGGCCGGGAATACGATCCGCAGGCCGTCCAGCTCGAACTCATACTTTAGGCGCCGCTCCTTCAGAGACGCCGCACGGCGGTACCTCTCTGTCCGGGCCTGCTTCTCGGCCCGCTCTGCCACCGTCATGTCATGGGCGGTATACAGCTGCTCCGGCCAGAGCACTGCGCTGTGCTCCATGCACCGGCCCAGGGCATAGGCCGCGTCCAGGTAATCCCGGTAGAGCTCAAACAGAGTGCAGTAATAGTCCTCGTTTTGGACAAAGACCCCGTCAAAGTACCGCAGCAGCCGGTCTGGGTCCAGCCGGTACCGCTTGGCCAGCCGCAGCACGTCCATGGGGTCCATCTGGCCGCCCCACAGGTTGCAAAAATCCACGCAGAACGCCAAGTCCCAGGTCTTGTCCCAATGGCTACGCACATAGTTCCGCACCTCCAGCACCTTCATGAGCGGATGGGCCCCCATGATCCAGGCCAGCTCCCGCTTGTCCACCCCGAACGCCTTCCGGGGGTCGCTCTCCTCCCAGCACATGGCCCCGGCGTTTTTCTTCCGGCTCCATACCAGGTCGGCGATGGGCTGCCAATACTCCGCCTTGGACAGCATCTCGATCTGTCTGGGGTAGATGGAGTAGGCGGTGAGATAGGAGATCAGCTCGTGGAATCTTTTCGCATAGCCCCGGGCCCCGCCGGGCCGGTACTGCCATCGGTCAAAAAATCCGCAGTACCGGAAAAAGGGATGGCCCCTCAGTGCCTGCTGATTGAGGATGGAGTAAGAGCCGTGCGAGTACCAGGAGATGGAGCCGGCCTTAAACGGCTCCTGGACCAGCTTTTTCCGCCCCAGTTTGTCACGCTCGTAGGTGATGCGGGGGTGCTTGTCATCCCACTGATGGTCCACCTGCATCACCTCGCCCTGGACAAACCGGTACCCGCTGGAGCACCAGGCGACTGGGCCCGCGGTCAGCGCCGCCTCATCGGCGTAGTCCTTATACAGCACCAGGGCGTCGGCATAGAGGGTGTCTCCTTTGGCGCGGAGGAGCACCGTCAGCTCCGTCTGCCGCAGGGATTTCCGGCCCTTGGCCCTGGACAGGTCGATGGCCGTCACCTTCCGCCCACACCAGGGGCAGGTCAGCCGGGCCTTGTGCCTCAGATCCATCAGGGTCCAGTGCTCCTGATCCTGGGTCCGTGTGAGGTAGGGGCGGGCCTCCTTGTGCCCGCAGCAGGAAGCCCACAGATTGATCCCGCTCAATCCCATCAGATCGCCCGCCCGGCTGAAAAACAGGTAGTGGGAAAACAGGCCGTTCATGGCCTCCAGGTCCTGTGCTGTCACTGTGGGCCAGCTGTCCAGGATCTCGCGCTCCCGTTCGGTATAGCTCATCTTGCCCGCCCCCTCAGAAAAAGTCAGACAGATCCAGCAGGATCCCGTCCCGGTCTGGGTCCAGTTCCGCCGGGGTAAGACAGATGGTAACCACAGATTGGACCACCGCCCCGTCAAAGTAGAAGGATGCCGCCCTGCGGTAAGCCTCCAGATCGGAGATAGAGCCGCCCACCCCCTTGGCCACGGCGGTCATACACGCCGCAAACGAGCCGCCCTGGACCACCGCCTGGGCAAATTCCTCGTCCTGGCGGCAAAACTCCAGCAGGACGTCCCGGACGGCGGAGCGCATGGCCTGCTCCTTTTGTCCCTTGACCTGGCTGTACTCAGCCTTAAGCTTGGCCGCCGCCTGCTCATACCAGCTGCTCATTCCGCGCACCTCCTCACCGCCTCGGCCAGGGCCGCCAGGGCCTTGCTCAGCCGGCCGGCGGCGTCCTCATCCCGGCTCCGCACCTTGAGGAGGATCCCGTGCATCCGGTTGACCGTCTCTTTGGTCTGGTCAAACAGCACCTCGAACTGGGCCAGATCCTTGTCCGCCCCCAGGGCGGCCTTTTTCTCCTCACGGGCCTGCTCCTCCAGCTGGAGCCGGGCCTGTTCCAGGGCTTCCTCGGCGATCTTCTGTTTGTCCTCGGCCCGCTTTTTGGCCTCCCGGGCCTGGTCCAGTTTGGCCTGCATCCCGGCCACGGCCTCCGCCCGGGCCTTTTCAATGGCCGCCTGGTCCACCACGGTCTCCACGGCCACCTCCACCGGCTTCTCCTTCAGCTCGGCCAACTGGGCTTCCAGCCGGGCCACAGCCTGGGCGGCCTGCTCCCGGTCCTCCTGGGCTCCGGACAGGCGGGCATTGAGCAGGGCCATATCCTCGGCCATCTTGGCCCGGGCCTGCTCCGCCGCTGACGCTTCGGCCTGGGCCTTGGCCGCAGCCTCCTGGGCCTCCTTCCGCTCCCGGATCGCCTTTTCCAGCTCCCGTGAGGTCATATCGATGACAGTTTTCTCCTCTCCGCCCACGACATGGTTTTCTGCGATAAACGATTCTCGCTCTTCAGCTGGGAGCGCCAACAGAGTCAATGCTTTGGCGGCGCCCAAATCCGCAAGCGCTTGCGGATTTGACCATTCCCGTGCCAGCCGCATGAAGTTTTGGGCCGTCCGCTCCGAAAACTCCACCCGCTCATTGAGCCAGGGGAGCCATTCCCCATGGGGGATGGCCTGCTTGGCCTCGGTCAGGCACCGGCCGATGGTGAGGATGGCCTCCCCGCCCCGGCGCTTGGCGTCCAGGATCTCCTGGGTGATGACCTCGATGTCGCGCCCCTCCTTGGGGGCCAGCACTCCGGACAGATCAAGCATTGTTGGCCACCCCCTCGCGCTCCAGCAGCTCCGCCACCCAAGTCCGGTAATCCCGGCTGGCCGCGCTGAAGGGGGACAGCGCCCCCACCGGCTCACGGGACCAGCTGGATTCTACTACCTTGTCCGTGCGGCGGATCACCGTCCGGAAGATGGGGACCGGGCTCTCCTCCCGGAGAGTCTGGACCGCGTCCTCGCCAATGCTGGACCGCCGCCACTGGGTCACCAGCACCCCGGCCACCCGGATCTGGGGGCAGGCCTGGCGGATGTTGTCGATCTGCCGGACCAGCCCGGCCATGCCGGTGGTGGAGTAGGCGTCGATCCCGGCGGGGATGATGATGCTGTCACAGGCGGCGATGGCAGACAGGCAGCTCACTGAGTAATAGGGCGGGCAGTCGATCACCACCGAGTCGTAATACGCATCCTCCGCGACCACGGCCAGCAGATCCCGCAGACGGTCAAAGTCCGGGGTCTGCCGCCCCAACAGGCAGGACAGCTCATAGTCCCCCAGATCCTCCCCGGCAGGGATGATGTCCAGCCCCTCATAGTCCGTGCGCCAAATGATGTCCGGATAGTATTCGATGGGATACTCCAGCGCGGCGGCCAGCCCGGCCCCGCTGGGATCCTGGCCGGAGGCCAGCATCATGCTGGTGGCGTTGCCCTGGCTGTCGGCGTCGATAAACAGGACGCGCTGCTTGCAGCTGGTGGCCAGGATGAAGGCCAGTTCCACGGCGGTGGTGGTCTTGCCCACCCCGCCCTTGCGGTTGACGATCGCAAATGTTCTCATGGTGATTCCTCCATTTTTGTCTGTTCCATAGGGGCTGTGGTCCGCAGATACCGGCGGGCCGCCTCCCGTGGGTCGTTGCTCATTGCAAAAACTTTAGACACAGCCAGGGCAAAGGCCAGCTCACAGGTCCCTGTGGGGCCATGCCGGTTCTTGTCCACGATCACCTCAATGGGCTCCGGCTCGTATGCCGGCCGGCCCTCCGGGTTGTAATACGCCTCCCGATACAGGAAGATCACCCCGTCTGCGTCCTGCTCCAGCGCGCCCGTGTCCCGCAGATTCGATAGCTGCGGGCGCTTGTCCTTGCTGGCCTCATTGGCGCGGTTCAGTTGGCACAAGGCCAGGATCGGGATCTTCAGGGTCCGGGCCAGGGTCTTGAGCGCGCCGGAGATCTCCGTCATGTAGTTATACCGGTCGCTGTTGCGGTAGCTCTGGGCGCTGGGCGAGATCTTACCCACATAGTCCACCACCAGCAGGGTCAGCCCCGGCACCCGGCGGGCCAGTATCTCGATCTGCTCCACGGTGGCCCCCGGCCTCCGGTTGATGTACAGGGGGATCTGCTCCAGCTTGCCCGCGGCCTCCGCCATCTTGGTGTAGTCCTGATCGGACAGCCGCTCCATCAGCAGGCGGTTGGCCGGGATCCCGGACAGCCGGGAGACCCGCTTGGCCACCAGCTGCTCCACATCCATCTCCAGGGAGACAAACAGCACCGGCCCGGTCTTTTCTGCCACCCGGTCCGCTATGTTCAGCGCCAGAGTTGTCTTGCCCATGCCGGGGCGGGCGGCCAGGATATACATCCCGCCGGCCAGCATCCCACCGCCCAGCGTCAGGTCAATGTCCCGGTATCCGGTGGAGACACAGCCGGTGGCCTTCCCCCGGTCCACCGCGTCGCGGTGCTCGTAAAAGGCCATCAGGGCCTCCTCCGGCCGGATCAGGTCATCCGTGACACCCTCCCGCTGGAGCTCCGCCGCGTCCCGGGCCAGTCCGGCCAGGACCTCACCCGGATCTCCCTCAGCCGCCTGTTCCCGGGCCTCGCTGCACAGCCTGACCACCGCCCGCTTCAGCGAGTTCTGCCGGGTCAGCCTGGCATACTCCTCCACGTTCTGCGCGGTGGGCGTGGCGTCCATCAGCTCCACCAGGTAGGGCACATCCAGCTTGACGCCCTCCCGGGCGGCCTCCTCCCGGATCAGCACCGAGTCAATGGGCTTGTCCTGCCGCCGCAGGGACACCGCCGCCCGATAGATCGTTTGATGGACCGCAAGAGCCAGGTCCTCCGGCCGCAGAAGCTGCTCCACCACCGGCAGGCACCGGGGATCCACCAGGATGGAGCCGATCACCGACGATTCCGCATCCAGCGGGCGCACCTCAGCCGTCATAGACCACCACCTCCTCCCCGTCGATCAGCTCCACATGACAGGGCCGTGCGGGCCTTGGCTTGTCCGCAGCCCTCGCCGGAAGGGGCTTGTCCTCGTCCTCCCAGCGGCGGCCATTGAGCCAGGTGGAGGCGTACGGGATCCCAATGCCCCTCTGCCAGTCCTCCCCCGCCATGGCCCGCTTGAGTCCCAGGGCCATAGCCCGGATCAGGTCATCGTCCGGTCTGAGCCTGTCCCAGGCCCGGATGGCCGCCTGCTTGGACTTGCCGCAGGGGTAGGCCTCCCAAAAGGCGGCGAAGCGTTCCGGCTTCCAGTCCGGAGCCTCCTTGGGCTCGTTTGACCGCTTGCGTTTCCGCGCCGGCGCTTCCCCCTTGGGGGGATTATAGGGGGGATATTCTTGTTTAATATTACTTGTATTATTCTCTCCGCCATTTTCACGGGGAGGTCCCCCCGATTTCACGGGGACCCTCCCCCCATTTTCGGGGGGAGGGGGTACAGACGCCCCAGGAGGTCCACAGATCCAGATTTTACGGCGGATGACCTCGTTGGTATCCGGGTCCCGCTCTACCTCCAGTTGGATGTGTCCCCGGTCCCGTAGCTGCTTGATCAGATCTTCGACCGTCCGCTTTGAGATCCCCAGTGTCTCAGCCAGATGGGCGTTCCAGGCCCAGCAATATCCCTCGGCCTGGGCCAGAGCGGACAGCTCCCCATACAGTAGCTTTGCATTGGGGCGTAAACTGTGGTCATCCCGCACCCGGGCCGGGATCACGGAGTACAAGCTCCGATAGATCTCACCCATACTGCTGTAATCCCCCCTTGCCAAACAGATGTTCTCGTGGTATAATGATCTTGTTCTCATGGTAGACAATCCCTTGTCTGCCGCCCCGGGTGCCGAAAGGCCCCGGGGATTTTTTATGCCCACGGCTCGGCCTCCGTGACAGAGATCCCGCCGTTGTCCCGGATTACCGCCAGGGCCTGGGCCCCGCCGGCCAGCATCCCCCGGAAGATCCCGGGGGCCAGCTCCTCCACCCGGAGCAGCCGCGCCGGGCCGTACTGGTCCAGCAGCCGACGGGTCACCCGGGCCGCCTCAGATAAATTGAGTGCGCGCATGATGTTAACCTCCTTATGTCTCCAGCAGTACGCTGGTCAGTTTGCCCACCAGGGACATCCGCTGGTCGATCAGCCGGTTGACGTCCTCGCAGATGATCTCCGACACATCCTTCAGCCGGTACATGGGCAGCCCCTCCCGCTTGTAGCGGACCAGGGCCCCGGGGCTGATGTTGTAGGACCAGTGGGAGTTGTGCTGTACCGCCCAGCCGAAGGGGACCCGCTCATCCTGAAGGGCCTCGTATAGGGTGGCGGTGCTGCTGCCCAGATACCGGGCCGCCGTCTCCACCGGGACGTTGTCCAGCGCCAGGATCTCCTGGTCACTGGGGATATTCAGGTTTCTGGTTCTTGGTCTCATGGTAACCTCTCTTTCTCCCCCGGCCCGGCCGGGGGCTTCTGCTTGCCCTCATCCCCTTCCTGTGATAAACTGTGGCGGTAGGAAGGTGATTTAGTTGGTGCTTGATACAAATATAGCTGTTGCATTGATAGCTCTGATTGGTGCAATTCTATCAGGCATATTTGCTTTCATAGGAAGCATGGTCGCCGCAAGACTAGGGAAAGATGCCCAAATCAAGACTGCTGCACAAGAAGCATTCATCTCTGCCCGCCTAAACGTATATCTCGCCTTTGAGGAAGCATTTGAACACTGGTCTAACACAAAAAACAGAGAGACCTGTGCAGTTGTTTATCGTGCTGAAAATGCTGTCCGCCTTGTAGCAAGCGAAGAAACGATTTCCGTTCTCTCACAGCTGACCGAATATATCAGAGAATACGAGACCCAGGGCAAACTCCATTCGTTTGAAGAGTATGCTGTGGCCCATACCGCGGCCCTTCTTGCCATGCGGAATGATTTGATGCACTATCCTATCCCAACACCAGAATCAGGACAGAAGGAAAGCCGTATAGAGTGAACTGACGACACAGACCACACAAAGCAACAGTAAGAGCAACAGAGTCCTGTAAAACTTGGGGCTTCCTCTTTCCCAGTAAATTGCGAATCCAACCAAGAGGTAGCCAAAAACCAATGGGACAAAAACGGTGGTAAAAAATTCCCCCACACCTCTCACCCCTCTCCTCCCCCGGCCCGGCCGGGGGCTTCTGTCTCTCGAACATTTGTCTTGTCCTCCTCCCCCGCCCGTGGTAAAATGTGGGCGGAAGGAGTTGTTTTTATGAAACTGTTGAAACCTGCACAGCAAATGCTGACTAATATTTATCAGCACTATCAAGAAACAGGCGACCTATCCTTTGGCCTTATGTACTCCGAGGATATGCACGAAAAACAGCGTGAGATCCAAATGGTGGATCAGCTTGTTCTCGCAGGCTTTGTTGAGGAGATCGCACCTGCTTGCGGATTTACAGAATTGAAACTTACTCGGGCTGGAATCGAATACTTTGAAGAAACGCTCCAGCCGCAACCACAGGTGATCAATTTCAATGTCACTGGCCCGGTTCAAAACTCCATCTTGGGGAGCCAGAACAATGCATCCATCCAAATCGCTTCTGATCTAGAAACGATCAAGTCTCTGATTTCTTCGATCAGCGGCCCAGACCACGATCTGCTTGCAAAACTCCCTCACGAACTATCACAGGCGCAGGAGAAAAAACAGCTAAAGGCCGGAAGCCTTTCTAAGTTCACTGACGTACTGATGAAATATCCAAAGGTGTTTGATGCCGTCGGTGCTCTACTGACCAAGTTTGTGCTTGGCCTTCTCCAGTAACCAAATCCACTTCTGAAGTGCAGCTTCCCTGGCTCGTGCAAGGGCTGGAGACGTTGCACTTTTTGCCATCACATCCGTGGTTCTTGAAAACATTCTCTGTCCCGTTGGTGCCGAGAATATATCCACCTCTTTGATGCCATACCAAAAACTCTGCCGAAACGTGACCAACACATCCCGTTTTTCTGTGTGAAGCAGGATATATGATTTCATCCTCTCACCCCCTCTCCTCCCCCGGCCCGGCCGGGGGCTTTTTGTTGCCTGGCGTCCAAAACAACTCGTCAATAGTACAATTAAATAACGATGCTAGCTGAGGGAGTAAATCTGCCCTTGGCTTTGCCAGGCCACTTTCCCATCTTGCCACAGCTTGCTGGCTTACATGGACGGCTTCGGCAACCTGTTGCTGGGACAAGCCCATCTTCTCTCGCAACACTCTAATGTTGTGCATAAGTCACCATCTCTTCCGTTTAACTATCTTTTGTTGTGCGTTTAATATAATACTATTTTTTGTTGTTGTCAATAGCGAATTTCATTTTTTCTATTGCACTATACAATTTTATGTTGTATTCTAAGGGAGACAAGGGGGGGTATCAGTGTTTAGTGGGCAACTGCGCAAGTATCGGCTGGCGGCTGGTCTAAGCCAAAAAGAGCTTGCAGGCAAATTATTTGTAAGTCAGCAGGCCATTGCCAGATGGGAAACTGACAAGGCAACGCCAAACCCGGAAACTGTGGTAAAACTCGCAGAAATTTTTGATGTTACTACCGATGAACTGCTTGGGAAAGAGTCCATCCCATCATCAGACGAAAGTAATGCCAAAGAGAACCTCCAGGCCGCTTTCTGGGGCGGGGAGAAGGATCTGTCTCAGGAAGATCTGGACGCCATGTGGAACGATGTGTCTCGGTTCGCCGCCTTTCTGGCGGATCAAAAGAAACAGGAGAAGGGGAAAAATGATTGATCTTTTGGATTTGTACGACCTGGCCGAGGATCACGGCACGCAGGTTGTCTGGTTCGATCTGGAAGCCGCTGAATCCTTGTCCATGCCCCTGTCCGACGGCTCCTGTGCTATCGCCATGAACCCATGGCGGATGCCAACGGTGGCCGACGAAACGGTCAAGCTGGCCCATGAACTGGGCCACTGTGAGACCGGGGCATTTTATAACCGCTATGCCGCCCGTGATGTACGACAGAAATATGAAAACCGGGCCAACAAATGGGCAATAAAAAAACTCATCCCGGAGGATGAGTTGAGGCAAGCTATTCTCCAAGGCTGTCGTGAGCCTTGGGAGTTAGCAGAATATTTCCATGTAACTGAGGGCTTTATGCAGAAGGCCCTCTGCTGGTATACATACGGTAGTCTGGCAACAGAGCAATATTTTTAGGGAGTCTATCGCCTGGATCCGGGTCGTTGGTCTGGCCGTGGCCTACACCCAACGGCGGACAATAAAAAGTCCGGTCCGACCGGACTATATGAGGAGCGATTTATATGGGGATTCTATTTCTAATCTTAGCAATCGTTTTCTTCGTGTTGTGGACTAAAGAAAAGAAATCGTCAAAAGAAAAATCAGACCAAATGGAAGATTCTTTGTCCAAAGCCAATAAGCGCCTCGAAGAACTCTCTAAGTATCAGCAAATCCTGGACGTAGAGACTTGGTGCAAAAACCTTCAAAGCGATGCAGAACTGAAGGCCATGAAAACCCGTTCCTTAGCTGAAAGCGATGCCGAAAAAATACGTTCTTCCGCAAAACTTGATGCTGATGAGATGCGATCGGCTGCTAGGGCCTCCAGAGATGCCGCCAAGCAGGTAAAGGCCAAGGCAGAGGATGAGGCAAACCAAAGGCTTCATCGGGCAGACGAAGAAGCCAAGCGAATCATGGATACTGCGGAAGCCAAAGCCAAAGAAATTGCCGGGGATGCTTACGAGGCTATGAACAAGGCTGAGGAGTACAAATCGCTTGCCGCATCTTTGAAAAATATTGTGAACGGATATGGAGATCAGTGGATCAAACCCACCTTCACATTACTGGACCAGTTGGCAGAGGATTTTGGCTATGCAGAAGCTGGACAACGACTGAAAGCGGCACAGGAAAACTCCCTCCGCATGGTCAAAGAGGGAAGCGCCGGCACTTGCAAATACATCTCCAAGGACAAGCGTGAAGGTGCTGTGTCATTCATCGTCTACGCCTTCAATGGCCAGGTAGACTCTATTTTGGCAAAATCTAAAAAAGATAACTACGGAGTATTGGAACAGAAAATCAAGGACGTCTATAACGTGGTCAACTCCAATGGTGCTACGTTCCGGGAGGCGAAAATCACCTCACAGTATTTGGACTCCCGATTGGAGGAACTTAAGTGGGCTGTTGTCTGCCACGAATTGAAGGCCAAACAGCAGGAAGAGCAGCGCCAGCTCCGTGAGCAGATTCGCGAGGAAGAAAAAGCCCGCCGCGAATATGAGCGGGCACAGAAAGAAGCGGCCAAAGAGGAATCCATGCTGCGGAAAGCTATGGAAAAAGCCCAAGCAGCCATGGAGAAGGCCACCGAAGAGCAAAGGTCTCAATATGAAGCACAGCTGGCCGAATTGCAACAAAAGCTGGTCGAAGCAGAAGAAAAGAATCAGCGGGCCTTGTCTATGGCACAGCAGACCAAACGAGGTAATGTCTATGTGATTTCCAATATTGGATCTTTTGGTGAAAATATCTATAAGGTCGGTATGACCCGCCGCTTAGATCCCATGGACCGTGTCCGTGAGTTAGGTGATGCCTCTGTCCCCTTCCCCTTCGACGTCCATGCAATCATTGAAAGTGATGACGCCCCTGCTCTGGAAACTACATTGCATAAGGCTCTGGCTCTGATGCAGGTCAATAAGGTCAATCCTCGAAAGGAATTTTTCCGGGTGAACCTTTCTGACCTCCATGCATTGGTCGATAAAATGGGGCTCAAGGCAAATTGGACCATGGAGGCCGCTGCCGCTGAGTACCGTGAAACCCTTGCTATTGAGGAAAGCATGAAAAACGACCCGGATGTAAGGCGTCGTTGGGAGCAGTACAACTCTAGCATCTCCCCAGACGATTCTTCGGAAGCAGAAAACACATGATCACTCCAGTTGCCCGACTCGAAGTACACATTTCAAATCCGTCAGCGCTGACGGATTTGAAAAAAGCCGCCCCGGCTCGGGACGGACTTGACAATCGAACATCAGGCGGTTATACTGAACATGAAAAGGGCGCTGCCGGCAGACGGTTGGCCCAAGACTTTAGTTCTTCAAAAGAAGTAACCGCACTCTTTGGACGGAGGGGCGGTTACTTCTTTTTATTGGCCATCATAAAGAGGCCGATAATGCCAACGACTAAAATGCCGGTCTGGATCAGATCGGAATATGTAACCATTGGGCAGCCCCCCTTTCCGTGGATCAGGGGACAGAAGCTGCCCCCTGTCGGGGGCCAACCGCCTGCCGTTTGCTGGCAGCGCCAAGGACAGGATACCACACTTTTCGCCAAAGCGCAACCGCGCCAAGTCTCAAATCCGCAAGCGCTTGCGGATTTGAAAAGAAGCCGCCCCACCGGGCGGCTTCTCAAAAACTTCACACTAGAACATTTGTTTTGAAAGGAGGCCCCTCACATGAAGCGAGCCAATGGCACCGGGAGCATCGTCAAGCTCTCCGGCAACCGCCGCCGCCCCTGGGCGGTCCGAATCCCTTACCGCACCCAGCGGGGGCGGATCCGGCAGAGGTATCTATCCTACCACGCCAAGGCCAGCGACGCCCAGGCCGCGCTGGACGAGTGGTGCCGCACCCACTCCTCCCCGGCCACCGAGGTCATCGACTACGCCCTCCAACAGGTCTATGACCTCTGGAGCAGCCGGGAATATCCCCGGCTGGGCCCCGCCTCCGTCTCCTCCCACCGGGCGGCATGGGGCAGAGTCTCAGCCCTAGCCGATAAAAAGGTCCGTCGCATCACCATCGACGACTTGCAGCAGATCATCGACCAGGACGAGGCCGACGGGCTCTCCAAGTCCAGCATCCAGAATGACAAGGCCCTGATCTCCGCCCTATTCCGGTTCTCCATGGAGCGTGACATCATCATCAAGGACTATTCCCAGTTCATACGAATGCCGTCGGTTCAGGCTAAACAGGAAAAGGGGGTCCTGAGCGACCTCCAACTCAAAAAATTGGAGCAGCTGGCTGCCTCAGGCGATCCCTGGGCAGACGCCGTCCTGATCCTGTGCTATACCGGATTCCGGATCTCTGAGTTTCTGGCCCTCACCAGATTCTCCTACCATGCCGACGGGGACTACCTCCAGGGCGGCATGAAAACCGCCGCAGGCCGGGACAGGATCGTCCCGGTCCACCCCAAAATCAAGCCCTATCTCGCCGCCCGCCTGGCCCGGAACGGAGAGCGGATCATCTGCGATCCGGACGGCCATGCCGTCTCCACCCAGGTGTTCCGGGCCCGATTCACCGCCCTCATGGAGCAGATCAGCGCCGCCGGAGCAACCCCCCACTGGTGCCGCCACACATTCGCCAGCCGCCTGCACCAGGCCGGCGCCGATGAGCTGGCCATCAAGCGCATGATGGGCCACGCCAATAAGGACATCACCGAGCACTATACCCATATCGGCCTGGACTACCTCCGCCAGGAGCTCTGTAAAATAGCGTGATTTGTCTCTAACGGTAAACAGTTGTGCAAAACAGAGAGGCGGGAAAAGTTCTGTTTTTCGCCTGTTTCCCCATTGACCTTCCCCCAGGTGGAAGGTGTACCGTAAAGCCGCCGGGCAAAATTTAATGAAAATTTAAGCCTTTCTTTCGGGAAAGCTAATCCCCCCGCGGTTAAGATAGAGGCACCTCTTGGGGCGCGCTGCCCCGGCCTACCCACCCTCGCCCGCGCCCAGCGCTCTGGAATCTGTACATAGTAAGGAGTCAACGCCATGGAAACCACACAACTCACCCCGGAAGCGCCGGTACAGCCGGAAGCGCCAAAGCGATTCCCCGCCGCCCCCCGCTTCCAGCTCCCCAAAAAGCGCAGAAAATGGCTCAAGCGTCTGGTCCTGATCCTCGCCGCGGCAGGGGTCCTCTTCCTGCTCCTGCGCCCCCTGCTCTTCGGAAGCCCAGCAGCCTCCTCCGGGCAGTACCAGCCCGCCGCCGTCCAGCGGCAGGACCTGACCGTCTCGGTGGACGGCTCCGGCACCATGACCCCTATCGAGTCCTACCAGGTGGGGGCGCTGGTCTCCGGCGAGATCCTGGAGGCCCCCTTCCAGGACGGAGACCGGGTGGAAAAGGGGCAGCTGCTCTACCGCATCGATCCGGGCAGCGCCGCCACCGCCCTGGAGCAGGCCCAGGTGGCTGTCCAGCAGGCCCAGCTGGCCTATGACAGCACCGCGGACGGGCTGCGGCCCAGGGCCTCCGGCTCCGGCGTGGTGCAGAAGCTGTATGTGAAGAAGGGGGATACGGTCTCCGCCGGCTCCCCCATCGCGGACATCTCCGACACCGCCTCCATGACCCTCACCCTCCCCTTCCAGTCCGCCGACGCGGCCCGGATCTCCGTGGGACAGAGCGCCCAGGTCACCCTGGCGGGCACCCTGGAGACCCTGCCCGGCACCGTGGAGTATGTGGCCGGGGCAGATCAGGTGGGCAGCGGCGGCGCCTTGGTCCGGCAGGTGAAGATCCGTGTGAACAATCCCGGCGCACTTACCGAGGCCACCAGCGCCACCGCCAAGGTGGGGACCGCCTCCTGCGCCGCGGGGGGCACCTTTGAGGCCCGCCTGAGCCAGACCATCACCGCCCAGGCCGGGGGCGAGGTCACTGCCCTGAACGTCTCGGTGGGCAGCCGGGTCTCCAGCGGGGAGCTGCTGGCCACGCTGGGCGGCTCCGCCGCGGAGACCACCCTGCAAAACGCCGCCCTCTCCCTCCAGAACGCGCAGCTCTCCCTTCAGAGCGCCCTGGAAGCCCTGGAGAACTACACCATTACCTCCCCTATCTCCGGCACGGTCATCGAAAAGAACCTGAAGGCCGGGGATCAGCTGGACGGCAGCGAGTCTGGGGCGCTGGCCGTGATCTACGATTTGGAGCAGCTGGAGCTGAAAATGAACGTCAGCGAGCTGGACATCGGCAAGATCCGGCCCGGCCAGAGCGTGGAGATCACCGCCGAGGCCCTGCCCGGCGAGACCTTCCTGGGCACCGTGGAGAAGGTGAACATCAACGGGACCACCACCGACGGCTTCACCACCTATCCGGTCACCATTCTGCTCTCCGAGTACGGCGCCCTCAATCCCGGCATGAACGTGTCCGCCGACATCATCGTGGAGCAGGCACAGCAGGTCCTCTGCATCCCAACCCCCGCCGTCTCCGGCGGCAATACGGTCCTGGTTGCCCAGGATGGGGCCCTGGGCGAAGACGGCTCCGTGCTCGACCCCGCCAAGCTGGAGACGCGCCAGGTGGAGCTGGGCCGCAGCAGCCAGGACTATGTGGAGATCCTCTCCGGCCTGGAGGAGGGGGAGACCGTGCTGGTGCCCATCCAGTCAGCAGACAGTTCCGCCGGCTCCACTGCCGTGATGGCTTCGGGAGGCTGAGCTTCGTGACACATCTGATTGAACTAAAAGACGTCTATAAGATCTACCCCATGGGGGACGAGACGGTCCACGCCCTGGACGGCGTCAGCCTCTCCATCGACCAGGGGGAGTTCGTGGCCATCGTTGGCTCCTCCGGCTCAGGCAAGTCCACCGCCATGAACATCATCGGCTGTCTGGATGTACCCACCTCCGGCTCCTACCACCTGGGAGGTGTGGACGTGTCCACCATGGACGATGACCAGCAGGCGGAGATCCGCAACAAAATGCTGGGCTTCATCTTCCAGCAGTACAATCTGATCCCCAAGCTGTCCGTGCTGGAAAATGTGGAACTGCCCCTGCTGTACGCTGGAGTCCCTGCGGAGGAGCGCCGGGAGCGGGCCATCCACTCCCTGGAGCGGGTTGGGCTGGCGGACAAGCGGAAGCACCTGCCCTCCCAGCTCTCCGGCGGCCAGCAGCAGCGGGTCTCCATCGCCCGGGCCCTGGCGGGCAGCCCCTCGGTGATCCTGGCCGACGAGCCCACCGGCGCGCTGGACTCCCGCACCGGCCGGGAGGTGCTCGGCTTTTTAAAAAAGCTGAACCGCGAGGGGGACACAGTGGTGCTCATCACCCACGACAACTCCATCGCCGTCCGGGCCGACCGGATCATTCGCCTTCAGGACGGCAGGATCATCTATGACGGGGACGCCCACGACCCCCGGGCGGTGGTCCAGCCCGATGAGGAGCAGGAGGCGGACGGGGCGGAACAGGAGGGGGCTGTATGAACTTTGGACAGTCCTTCCGCCTGGCGCTGAAGTCCCTGACCACCAGCAAGATGCGCTCTCTGCTGACCATGCTGGGCATCATCATCGGCGTGGCCTCGGTCATCGTCATCCTGGCCCTGGGCAACGGGGTGCAGGGGATGGTGGATGAGCAGGTGGAGAAGCTGGGGGTCAACATGATGCAGACCTATGTGTGGGGCCGGGGCGATGGCTCCACCATGGACCTGGACCCGGACGATATGTACCAGCTGGTGGAGGAGCACCCCGAGGTCCTCACCGGCGTCTCCCCATACGTCTCCTTCCAGGCCACCCTGCGCCGGGGGGACGAGAAATTTGACAAGACCCAGCTGTACGGCGTCAGCGAGGTCATGTTCAAAAATGAGACTCAGGCCACCATGGACGGGGGACAGAAGCTGACCTCCGGGCGGTTCCTCTCCTTCCTGGACGTGGAGCGCCGGAACAATGTGTGCGTCATCGGGGCCTATCTGGCCCAGGAGGCCTTTCAGGGGGATGCTCTGGGACGGACGCTGTCCATCAACGGCACGTCCTACACCGTCATCGGCGTGCTGGATCAGCTGAGCACCAGCGAGATGCTAAAGGGCGGACCAGATGACCAGATCTACATCCCCTACGAAAACGCCCTGGAACTCATGGGAGCCCGGTATGTGACCCTGTACATCTTCACCAGCACCTCCGGCGAGACCGCCGCCCAGGCCAAGGAGGTCATCGACAGTATGCTCTATGACCGCTTCCAGGGGGACACGGACGCCTATTTCACCCAGACCATGGAGGAGCAGGCCAACCTCATCAACGCCATGATGGGCGTGGCCATCGGCGTGCTGGTGGCCATCGCCGCCATCTCCCTGCTGGTGGGCGGCATCGGCATTATGAATATCATGCTGGTCTCCGTCACCGAGCGCACCCGGGAGATCGGCATCCGCAAATCCCTGGGGGCCAAGCGGAAGGACATCCGCCGCCAGTTCGTCATCGAGGCGGGGACCACCTCCGCCATCGGCGGGCTGCTGGGTATCGCCCTGGGATACCTGCTGGCCACCGGCGTGGGCGCCCTGCTGGGCGGAATGCTGACCGCCCAGATGGGAGGAGGGGCCACCTTCTCCGCCGCGCCCACCTTCGGCTCCGTGGCCATCAGCTTCGGCGTCTCTGTGGGGATCGGCATATTGTTCGGCTATCTGCCCGCCAACAAGGCGGCGAAGCTGAATCCCATCGACGCGCTGCGGTACGACTAAGGCAAATTAGGAATCAGGAATGATCCGATACCGGATGGTCCCCCTCTTGCGCAGAGGTCCGGCGCGCACCAAAATTCCTAATTCCTCATTTCTCATTCAAAAGGAGTTTTGGGTCTATGAAAAAACGCATTTTGACCGGCCTGCTGGCCTGCTGTCTCTCCCTGAGCCTGGCCCTGCCCGGCCTTGCCGCGGGGAGCATCCCCGCCCAGGATGAGGTCGCCCAGGTCGTCACCGCGCTGGGTATCATGGCCGGTGACGCCAATGGAGACCTCCACCTGTCCCGTCCAGTCAACCGGGCCGAATTCATCACCATGGCCGTGAAGGCCAGCCCCCAGGGCGACCAGGTGGGCGAGGCCTCCACCTCCCCCTATCCTGACGTGCCCTATACCCACTGGGCCGCAGGCTTCGTGGAAGCCGGCGTGGCCGCAGGGCTGATCTCCGGCTACTCCGACGGCACCTTCCGCCCTGCCAGCTCCATCACCCTGGCGGAGGGGGCGACCATCGCCCTGGGGCTTCTGGGCTACTCCGCCGAGGACTACTCCGGCGCCTATCCCAGTCCTCAGATGGCCCTGTACCACAGCCTGAGTCTGGACAAAGGCCTCACCGCCCAAGCCGCCTCCGCCCCCCTCACCCGGCATGACGCCATGTATCTGTTCTATAACCTCCTGTCCGCCAAAAACAAGGAGGGCCAGCCCTATCTCACCACGCTGGGCTACTCCCTCAACGCCGCCGGTGAGGTGGACCTGGTGGCCCTGGTGAACGGGGAGATGAACGGCCCCCTGGTGGCCTCCGGCGACTGGCAGAGCGCCATCCCCTTCCCCCTCTCCGGCGTCACCGTGACCCGGGACGGAAAGGCGTCCACCCTCGCCGCCATCCAGACCAACGACGTGATCTACTGGAACCAGACCATGCGGGCCCTGTGGGTCTCCTCCGACCGGGTGGTAGGCGTGATTCAGGAACTGACGCCCTCCGCATCCTCTCCGGAGTCGGTCAAAATCGCCGGGCGGACCTATCCCATCGAAAGCGCCTCCGCCGCCTATGCCCTGTCTGACCTGGGGCAGTACGGCGTGGGGGATACCGTCACCCTTCTGCTGGGCCGCACCGGCGGAGTGGCCGCCGTGGCCGCCCCCAGCGCCGCGCAGACTGAGCGCTGCGGCGTGGTGGTCCGGACGGAACGCGGCTCCTATGATGACGGGCACGGCGGCTCCTACACCGCGGATACCGTCACCATCCTGTCCACCGACGGCAGCACATACAGCTATCCCTGGACCGCCAACTATCTGGAGGCGGGCGACCCGGTAGGCATCAGCATCGGCTCCGACGGAAAAGTCACATTGAAGCGCCTCAGCTCCCCCGCCCTGTCTGGCAAAGTGTCCGCTGACGGCCTGAAGCTCGGGACCCATACCATCGCCCCCGATGCAGAGATCCTGGACGCCGCCGGAGGGAACGCGGTCAAGATCTTCCCCAGCCGCCTGGCCGGGATGGAACTGACCAGCGGCAAGGTGGCCTACTACTCCCTCAACGGCAGCGGGGAGATCGACCGCATGGTGCTCAACAACGCCACCGGCGACGCCTACCGCTACGGCGTGCTCACCCACATGGAATCCTTGGGGGAGGGCCTCTATGCCAGCTACTCCTATGAATACGACGTGGGCGGCACCTCCTACTCCATCCCCTCCACCAGCACCCGCTATCCGGTGCAGGCCGGGCCCATCCTGGTGGACGGCGACCCCGCTGACCCCGACCGCATTCTCTCCCTCACCTCCGTCAAGGCCGACAAGATCAGCGGCGGCAAGCTGGTGTCCGGCAGCCGTCAGTACCGTCTGGCCGACGAGGTCATCGTCTATGAGCGGCGGGACCGGGACTACTTCCTGTCCACCCTGGACCGGGTCCAGGAGCTGGGCCTGTCCCTCACCGGCTGGTATGACCGGGCGGAGAACCAGGGCGGCCGCATCCGAGTCATCGTGGCCCAGTGACTCCTCCCCTGACGAACAGCGCGCGGCGCGGAAGCCATGCTTCCGCGCCGCGCGCTGTTCTGATTTGAGTGCCTCAGTCCTTATCCGTACACTGGCACGGCGCTTTTTCCTCCGGCGGAAGCAGCTCCGCCAGAGTGATGCTGTCCAGATACTGGTTGATCACATCCTCCAGCCCCTTCCACAGTGGGAAGGTGGGACAGTCGGCGGAGCGGCCGCACTGGCCCTCCTCAGACAGGCCCTGGCAGTTTACCGGGACCAGTCCCCCCTCCGTCAGGCGGAGGATGCTGCCCACGGTGTACTCCTCTGGAGCGCGGGTCAGTCGGTAGCCGCCCCCCTTGCCCCGCATCCCGAACAGATCGCCGCTGCGGGCCAACAGCTTGACGATGCTCTCCAGATATTTTTCCGAAATTCCCTGACGGGCCGCGATCTCTTTCAATGGGATAAATCGGCCATCATCATGTTCCGCCAGATCAATCATCACCCGCAGGGCATAGCGGCCTTTCGTTGAAACCATCATTGCGTCTGTCCCTCCCTTACGGAGCCAAGTGTCTGTTTTACCGCTCTTATTATGCCATAGCGCGGACCGAATTTCAAGGGTTCCCCAGCAGCTCACCAGGCGGGGCTTCGGCCCCGCCCGGTGAGCGTCGGAAAAGTCCAGTTTTCATTGAATTTTTTTGACAAGCACAAGCAGCCGCCCCCAAACTGAGGACGGCCGCTTGTATGATCGGAAGGCAGAGATGGGCAAAAGTCAGGAAATGGCCACTGCGTCATCTTTCTCAAAGGCAGAGGGGCTGTAATAGCGAGTCCCGTCTTCAGAAAGGCTGTAATGCTCCAGGAAATCCCAGGCCAGCCGGAATTCCTCGGGGTAACAGTTATGTTCCCGGGCCAGTGTGCGGGTAAACTGAACCAAGGGGATCTGAGCTTCATCGGCCCAAGTATAGGTATAATAGCGACCAGCTTCGACATAGTCCGAACAGGTGGACAGGAAGCTGTTGTGGTCATTGGGGGTAAAGCTGAAGTCCAGACCGTTCATCTGGCAAGCACCGCGGACCCAGTTATAAATCGCACTGTCTGCGGTGACTGTCCACGGATCTTTGACCAGGTCGTTCGCACGGGGATCAGGCAGTGCCTCGCTGATGTCGGCCTGACCGACCAGAAGATAGGAGGGCATACGGTCGTCGGCGGTGAACTGTGCGTTGGGGAAGGAGGTCGCGCCCACGGCGGCGTAGCTGCCAGCCTCGCTATTGTGGGTCAAGGTCTGGACTGTGCGGCAGCCAAGGGAGTGGCCGCTGCCGTATACACGCTCCATGTTGATCTTTACTCCAGCGTCCTGACTGACCACACGGTCCATCAGCTGCAATGCGGAGCGGGAGAAGTCCGCGTTGTCGGCCTCGTCTCCATAGGTCAATCCGGCGGCGCTGTTCTTGCAGTATTCGCCGATGATGATGACGGCACAGCCCTCATCATTGGCGATGGACCACCACATGGAGCAGTCAAAGAAGGTTGCCGCAGCTTGGGTGTTGCCGGGGAACACCACGACCACGGGCGCCCCGTCCTCGCCGTATTTTTGGGCCGTGTCTGGAATATACATAATGGTCTCGCGGGGGTCCATCACGCCATTTCCATCATAGTCGTGAAAGGCGGAAATACAGGAATACAGGGTACCGGAAACTGCGCTGCCGCCGGGGTTGGTAAGCCGGGTGGACTTCAGCGCTCTGAGCTCAACGGTTTTCTCCTGCCCGTCCACAGCTTCAAAGGCGTAGGAAGAGAGGACCTTTCCATTTTCAGCCGCCTCCCGGGCCGCCTTTGTTGTCTGATAATAGTCGGTGCGTACACCCAGCGCATTGCTGTATGCAAACGGATTGGTATAGCGGGTGTAGCCATCCAGGAAGTCATGAACCTCCGCAGCGGACAGGGAGGTTTCCTGCGTCACCTTGACCTGAGAGATCCCGTACTGTGCGCCCCAGCGTTTGGCAATGTCGTTGGCGTAAGCAGTCTGCCAGGCGTCAGAGTTGAGAGACTGGCGGTAAACGCCTTCCTCACTGGTAGACACAGCGTCGTTGACGGACTTCCAATAAGCCACACTTTCGTCCTGCTCGCTGTATCCGGCCAGGAGTGTGGGAACGGGAATATCTGAGTTTTTAATGAACTGTGCGCTGGGGGCAGCCTTTTCAGCGGCCATTTTTTCCAGCTGCTCCGCAAAGGCAGTATCATCAATGCCGGGATAGTAGGAACCAGTATTGATGCCGTTATATGTGCGGGCGGCAGAGTGATCCAGGACCTCAGAGCCTGCACTTTTCCCAGCGATCAGAGCCTGTGCGGCTACATACATTGGGTTGTTGGAGGTCCAGGATTCCAGAACAGCGCAGCCCTCGTCATAGCCCACGTAGTAGTTACAGGAATGTCCGGTAAAGACGGGGCAGGAAGTCCCATCGGAGAGGGAAACCGTTCCGGACTGGAGGAGGCTGTTGGAGGTAGAACGGGTATCAAAGGCCGTATTGCCCACGGTCTCACCGATACAGATGTTCAGATAATCACGCTCGGCTTCGACGGAACCCCAGGTGCCATTCGCAGGTTCCAGAACAAAGAGCAGCTCGCCATATTGATCGGCCTGCTCAATCCATCCCTGTTCTTCCAAAAAAGCGTAGGTATCTGTGACTCCATTCGGAATGGCGATTACGGTAATATAGCTGCGCAGGGCGGCGTGTTCTGGCATATACAGCTTGATTGTACGGCCATTGCTCAGGGTATAGCCGTAATATCCGGTCAGGGGATGTTCATTGACCTCCGTACGGTCAATGGGAAGCGCACGCGTCGTGTCATTTGTTTTTTCAGTATGATCCAGCAGATAGGCGTTTAAATCGATGGGTGCCACGGAATCCGTGTCCGCTTTTCCGGCTGCGGCATCCGCATTTCTGGCGGCCCCGTCCCAGCTGACCTCAAAGCCGAAGGTCTGGGCCAGATGGTAGAAAGGTACATACAGCTTCCCGGCCACCATAGCGGGGGTCGTGTCGCCCACAGGAACTCCGGCGGTGTAGGTCTGGGAGATGCCGTTTCCGGTGAACGTGACACTGCTGTCTTGGGCGGTATAGCTCAGACCCAAGGAATCCGCGATCTCTGCGGGCACCATGGTGCGCCAGTCAGCGTTGGTGAATGCGGAGACATTGGATTTTGTCCCGTTGACGGAGACGGTCACCGTTCCCTGGGCGGAGGCTGTGATGGTCATCCCGGCAGTCAGGGCAGCGGAGAGGGACAGCGCGAGAAGCTGGCGGTGAAATTTCATGTGTGTCTACCTTCCCTTCATGCATCATACAAAAATGTATAAAACAAACAAAACAAATCGCATTGAATAAAATAATTATACAAATACTACACAAAAAGTCCAATTCAAAAAGTGAATGAACCCATATATAAAATAGATGGTTGTCACCGAAGGTGTTGCCCATGCAAAACTATGTACGGAGTTTTTGACAGGCCGAGGGCGGGGCCGAAGCCCCGCCCTGCATTTCTGTGTTTTCTGCCCGCTACGCGGCGCTGCTCTGGAAGCCCTGCGCCGCTTGGAGCATATTCTCCGCCAGGATGCCGTACCCCCGGGTGGCATCATTCACCAGGACGTGGGTGACAGCGCCCACCAGGCGTCCGTCCTGAAGGATGGGGCTGCCGCTCATCCCCTGCACGATCCCGCCGGTCGCATCCAGCAGACGCTGGTCAGTTACCCGGATCATCATGTTTCGGGTCTCCCCCTCCGTCTCCGGGTAGAGACGGGTAATCTCAATGCTGTACTCCTCTACCCGCTCGCCGGAGATATTGGAGCGGATGACAGCTTTCCCCTCATGCACCTGTTCCCGGGAGGCCACTGCCACCGGCTCCAGGCCCTGGGTCAGCTGCTTCCCGTCCAGACGCCCGAAGATCCCCCGGTCGGTGTTGGCATACAGCTCCCCCAGATCCTCGGTGAGGTTGAACTCTCCGTGGAGCTCACCAGGCTCCCCCGCCCGGCCCCGCTTCACGTCAGACACGGAGGCCTCCATAATGCTCCCCGTCTCCAGAGGCATCAGCTTGGCCGTGTCCACATCATTGATCCCGTGACCCAGGGCGGCGAACACGCCGCTTTGAGGATCGTAGAAGGTCATGGTCCCGATCCCCGCCATAGAGTCCCGAAGCCATACGCCCAGCTGGTATGCCCCCGCTTCGGAGCGGGCGGCCTGGGCCGTCAGCTGGAGGGCCGAGCCCTCCCGCCGGACCTGAAGCGTCATGGGTGCGTCCCGCTTCTGCGTCACCAGCTTTTGGACCTCCTCAATCGTGTTCACCTCAGTCTGGTCGATGTGGGTGATCACATCTCCCGCCTTCAGGCCGCTGGTCCGTCCTGGCGCGGCCGGGCCCTCCGCCGTGTCAATGGAGGACAGTCCCACCACCAGCACACCGTCCGAGAACAGCTTGATGCCCACCGCACGGCCCAGCGGGATTACCTCCCCGCCGGCGCCTGCCACCGCGGCTGCCGCCACCGCGTCCGGTCTGGCCGGCGCGGCCCAGACGGGCCTTCCAGGCAGAAGGCAGGCCAGCAGCAGACCCATGGCCGCCGCTCCTGCCGCCGCCCACCCGGGCCGCCGCCGTTGTTTTTTCTCCTGTTCCAATCTCATCCCTCCCCCGGATGGCCAGGCGGACTGCCGCGGCCATCCTGTTTCCGGCGGCCAGCACCGGCCGCCTTTTCCCAGTATGGACCGCCTCTGCCGGAGGCAAACCAGGGGAAGTCTCCCGCCGTTTCCATGTGAGACTTTGGAAACCCTTCCGAACTGCGGAAGGCCAGGATCTCACCGGAAAAAATCGGAAATTCTGAAGTTTTTTCAAACTGAAGGACGGACGCCGCCCACTCAGACCGGATGTCGTTAATATTTTGTCCTGTTTGTTCGATTTTATTGACGGCGTGCCAAACAGAAGCCGCCCCGCGCCTCCTGTTTAGAGAGACGTGGGGCGCACTGTGTGTCTGCCTGGACCTCGTTTTAAGTCACAGGCTGAATTTTACAAAATATGAAACGCGACGATCAGGCCGGAGAACACGATGGAGACGGTGGACACCAGCTTGATCAGGATATTCAGGGAGGGGCCGGAGGTGTCCTTGAAGGGGTCGCCCACCGTGTCGCCCACCACGGCGGCCTTGTGGCAGTCGGAGCCCTTCCCTCCGTGGTGCCCAGCCTCGATGTACTTTTTGGCGTTGTCCCAGGCTCCGCCGGCGTTGGACATGAATACCGCCATGGCAAAGCCGGTGACGGACACACCGCCCAACAGGCCCACCACACCCTCCGGGCCCAGGAGCAGGCCGGTGAGGATGGGGACGATAATGGCCAGCAGCGCCGGGGCCACCATCTCCCGCAGAGCGCCCTTGGTGCACAGGGCCACACAGGAGGCGTAATCCGGATCCATCTGATACTCCATGATGCCGGCGATCTCCCGGAACTGGCGGCGGACCTCCACCACGATGGACTGGGCCGCAGTCTGGACGGCGCTCATGGTCAGGGCGGAGAACACAAAGGTGAGCATAGCGCCCAGGAATAGTCCAACCAGCATCAGGGGGTTGGTGAGGGACAGGTCCAGGGCCGTCTCCGACTTCTCCGCCACGATATTCACATAGGAGACCAACAGGGCCAGGGCGGTGAGGGAGGCCGAGCCGATGGCGAAGCCCTTTCCGGTGGCGGCGGTGGTGTTGCCCAGAGAGTCCAAGGCGTCGGTGCGCTCCCGAACAGACTCCGGCAGACCGGACATCTCAGCGATGCCGCCGGCGTTGTCCGCCACAGGTCCATAGGCGTCGGTAGCCAGGGTGATGCCCAGGGTGGACAGCATCCCCACGGCTGCGATGCCGATGCCGTAGAGCCCCCGGTCAAAGGAAGCCCCGCCGCCAGCTGCATAGAAGCTGATGAGGATGGCGGCGGCCACGATGAGGATGGAGGCGATGGTGGACATCATGCCCAGGGAGAGCCCGCCGATGATAACGGTGGCCGAACCGGTCTCAGAGGCGGCGGCCAGCTTCTGGGTGGGCTTATAGGTGTCCGAGGTGTAGTACTCCGTGAAGTAGCCAATGGCACAGCCCCCCGCCAGCCCGCAGAGGATGGCGGCGTAGACGCCCCAGTCGCCCAGGACGAACCAGGTCAGCGGCGCGGCGGCCAGGGCGGACAAGGCGGCCGCCAGATAGGTCCCGGTACGCAGGGAGCGCAGCAGGGACTTCTGGGTGGCGTTCTCCTCTGTCTTGACGAAGAAGGTGCCCACGATGGAACAGAGGATGCCGCACACTGCCAGCAGGATGGGCAGGATCATGCCCTTCCAGCCATATCCGGCGCAGGCCCCCAGAGAGAAGGTCGCCAGGATGGAGCCCACATAGGACTCATACAGGTCGGCGCCCATGCCGGCCACGTCGCCCACGTTGTCCCCCACATTGTCCGCGATGGTGGCGGGGTTGCGGGGGTCATCCTCGGGGATACCGGCCTCCACCTTGCCCACCAGGTCAGCGCCCACGTCGGCGGCCTTGGTATAGATGCCGCCGCCCACCCGGGCAAACAGGGCCATGAAGGAGGCCCCCATGCCGTTCATCACCATAATGTTGCCCAGGGTCACCGGATCGTCGATCCCGGCCCCCAGACGGAGGATCACAAACCAGATGGAGATGTCCAGCATCCCCAGTCCGACCACGGTGAAGCCCATGACAGAGCCGGAGGAGAAGGCCACCCGCAGGCCCTTGTTCAGGCTCTCACTGGCAGCCTGTGCAGTGCGGGCGTTGGAGTTGGTGGCGATCTTCATCCCCACCAGACCGGCCAGCATGGACCAGATCCCGCCAGTCAGGAAGGCGAAGGGGGTAAACTTGGAGAGCATGGCTCCCCCTGTGCCGAAGGCCATGACCAGCAGCAGGATGAATACCACCACAAAGACCTTCGCCACGGTGGCATACTGGTGGGACAGGTACGCGTTTGCCCCCGAGCGGATGGCGGAGGCGATCTTTTTCATGGCGTCGCTGCCCTCTGAAAAAGCCAGCACCCGCCTGCTTTGCAGCCACGCGAACAGGATCGCCGCAGCCGCGCCCAGGAAACCGATCCAATATAAGTTCTCCAAATCAATCCACGCTCCTTCTTTCCGGAACCACAAAATTAGTTTGTTATAACGCTTCTTTTTAACCATGTAGTTCCGGTCTTATCTTTATTTTATCATATTTTGCAGGAAGAGCAACAGAAAATTTCATTTTATTTTCTGCTTAAACTTAATTTTTAAGGTATAATTACAATCTAAAATTTGTATAGACATCATCACTATTCAACCAAGCGGCACAAGTTTAAGTCCGTTTAAGACGCAGAAAAGCCTGTCAAAATGCCAGTTCAGACATTTTGACAGGCTTTTTCAACAGACTCAGTCCCGCCGCCAGGTACGGGCACTGAACATGACCAGGATGGGGAAGATCTCCAGCCGTCCCACGATCATACACAGGGACAGCGCCAGCTTAGACAGATCCGAGAACCCGGAAAAGTTCCCGGTGGGGCCGATAGCTGCCAGGCCCGGGCCCACATTGCTCAGGCAGGTGAGCGCGGCAGAGAAGGACACGTCAAATGGCATCTTGTCCAGCGATACCACCAGGGCAGCCCCCAGCAGGATCAGGCCGTAGCACCCCACAAAGACCAGAACGGAGTGGACGGTGGACTCCTCCGCCACCTTGCCGTCCAGCTTGACCACCTCCACCGACCGGGGATGGGCGATCTGGTGGATCTCCCGGCGGATGGCCCGCAGCAGCATCAGCACCCGGGAGCATTTGATGCCGCCGCCGGTGGAGCCGGCGCAGGCGCCGCAGAACATCAGCAGGACCAGCACCAGCCGGGACAGCTGGGGCCACAGGACATAGTCCGCCGTGGCAAAACCGGTGGTAGAAATGATAGAGGCCACCTGGAAAAAGGCATAGCGCAGGCTCTCCAGGGTGTTCTGGTATATGGGAAGCAGGTCTAGCGTGATCACCACAGTAGCCGCTGCAACCACCCCCAGGAAGAAGCGCAGCTCATCGCTCTTCAGCGCCTCCTTCAAGCGGCGGTGGAGCACCAGAAAATACACGCTGAAATTGATGGAGAACAGCAGGGCAAACACCGCGATGATCATATCGATCACCGGACTGCCATACGCTCCCACGCTGGCGTTTCGGTTTGAGAAGCCGCCGGTCCCCGCGGTGGAAAAGGCGTGGATAAATGCGTCGTACAGGGGCATCCCCGCCAGCTTGAGGAGGACCACCTCCAGAGAGGTCATGGCGAAGTAAATGGTATACAGGATCTTGGAGGTCTGGGACTGCTTGGGGACCAGCTTGGAAAAGACCGGCCCAGGGCTCTCCGCCTGGGTCAGATAGTGGGATGGCACCCCCAGAGAGGGGAGGATCGCCGTGGCCAGCACCAGCACACCCATGCCGCCCAGCCAGTGGGTGAAGGAGCGCCAGAACAGGATCCCACGGGGCAGCGCCTCGATGTCCACCAGGATGGTGGCCCCTGTTGTGGTAAAGCCGGAGCAGGTCTCAAAGATACAGTCCACAAAGGACTCAAAATATCCGGAGAAGTAGAAGGGCAGTCCGCCCACCACACCGGTGACCAGCCAGATCAGCCCCACAGAGACAAAGCCCTCACGAAGGAAAAAGTGCTTTTCTGTGCGCATGGAGGCCAGGGGCAGGCTGATGGCCAGGATGATCAGGATGCTCAACAGGAAGGGCACAGGGCTCTCCCGGTACAGCAGGGCGACCGCCATCGGGAAGAACAGGGCAAAGGACTCCGCCGCCATTACCCGCCCCACCAGTCTCAGGACAAGCTTAATGTTCATTGCTTCCTCCCGGGACAGGGACGGCGCCCTCATCCTCATAGATGTCGTTCAAGTCCAGGATACGCAGATCCCGGGAGATCAGGATCACTGAATCTCCCTCCCGGATGCTGGAGGAGCCCTCCGGAATGATGATGTCCCCTCCCCGGGCCAGCACGGCGATCAGGATCCCCTTCCTCAGCTGGAGGTCCTTCAGGGGAACCCCCAGGTGGCGGGTATTGGCGCTGGCTGTGAACTCCATGGCTTCGGCGGAGCCGTCAGCGATCCGGTACAGGGTGTTCATCACGCTGCCCTGGGAGTTCTGCATCCCCCGGACCACCTGGAGGATCTGGGCCGCAGTGATCAGCTTGGGGGAGATCACGCTGTCCAGGCCGATGGTCTGGGCGATGCCGGCATAGTTCTGCCGGTTGGATTTGGTAACGACCTTCTGGACCCCCTTCTGCATGGCGTACAGGGAGAGGATCAGGTTGTCCTCGTCCCGGTCCGTGAGGGCCACAAAGGCGTCCGAGGCGGTCATCCGCTCCGACTCCAGCAGCTCCTGGTCGGTGCCGTCGCCGCAGATCACCGTGGTGTGGGGGAGCCGCTCGCTGATGAAGCGGCAGCGGTCCTTCTGGATCTCCACGATCTTGACCCGCATCTTCATCTTCTCCAGCACGGCCGACAGATACAAGGAGATCTTTCCGCCGCCGACGATAAAGACGCTCTTCACTTTTGGGCTGTACCGCCCCAGAAGGCGGAAAAACTGGTCCAGGCTGGAGGGACGCCCGATGAGATAGAGTTTATCTCCCGCCTGGGGCACAAAGGAGCCATTTGGGATAACCACCTCGCCCCCAGGCCGCTCCACGGCGCAGAACAGCAGCGAGAGCTGCTTGACCTGGTCCGACAGGGCGTGGAGGGGGCGGTTGACCAGAAAGTCCTCCTCCAAAAGGCGGAACCCGATCAGCTCCACCCGGCCGCGGCAGAAGGTCTCGATATTGGCAGCAGGAGGAAAGCGGAGCAGGCGGGAAATCTCCACCGCCGTGGCGTTCTCCGGATTGATGACCATATCGATGCCCATGTTCCGCTTCAAGTCACTCAGCCCCGTGTTATACTCCGGGTTGCGGATGCGGGCGATAGCATACTTGGCTCCCAAATGCTTGGCAGTCAGGCAGCACACCATATTGATCTCGTCCGAGTTGGTGGCGGCCACCAGCAGATCTGCGTCCGGCGCCCCCGCCTCGATCAGGGTGGCGGCGGAGATCCCGTTTCCCTTCACGCTCATAATATCCAGGGCATCCGCGGCCCGGCGGAGGGTGTCCTCCCGCAGATCCACAATGACAACGTCATACTTTTCCCGGACCAGCTGTTCCGCCAGGGAAAAACCGACCTTGCCGTTTCCTACGATCACGATTTTCAAGGCAAGCGACCTCTCTTCATTTCTCTTATCCTTCGCCGGACCGTCCGCCGGTCAGATGGTCCACTGGCTGTGGATCAGACCCACCAGCCGCCATTGTCCCTCCAGAGGGGTAAACACCAGCTTGAGGGAACACCAGTCCAGCCCCCCGAAGTCCGGGTCCAGCTCCGGATAGCACAGGTCCACAAAGCGGCAGTCCGGATAGGCCTGGGCCACGTTCTCCAGAGCGTTCCCGCTGAGCACCACCTGGTCCACCCCCACCTTGGGGGCCTGGGTATAGTCCACAGCAAAGATATACTGCCGCACAAATTCTTCCATCGTCAAAAGGATGGGACTGCCCCGGCCGTCCTCATATCCCCACAGATACTGCCTGGGGTTCTCGGTCAGGCCGCGGATCTCGTCAGCGGTAAAGTTCCGGTCAGTGCTCAGGTCCACGGTGGAGCAGGCGGTAAAGGTCAGCCCCCGCTCCGGGTGGACCAGATCTCCCAGGGTCCCATAATCCTCTGCCTTCAGCGCCTCCGCCGCGCGGGCCGCGGCCCGCAGCAGGCCGCTGGTAGACGCCTCTGAAGTGGACGCGGGCTCCTCCCCCGCGCGGCTGGCGGTCAGCGGAGCCGCATCCATCTTAGGCGACACTGTGTGGATGGGAAACAGACACAGCAGTCCCAAAACAAAGCCAAACAAAAAAAGAAGCAGGGGAAACACGGCTCGGCGCACGTCAGAGATCCCTCCCTATCCATTCAGATCGGGCCGGGAAGCCCGTTCTTCCCTCTGGCTGGACCGCCGAAGGGACGCAAATGCGCTCTTGGGCGCACTGCTCTGATTATACTGGTTATTATAGTGGGGGGGCGGCAAAAAAGCAAGAGGCGGCAGGCAACTCCACGCTTTTTTCCGGCTCCGTCCGTGTGAAATTTCTCCGCCGTGGCAGCACAGTTCTGTCAGACTGCCATGACGGCGACGGACCCCCATCTGCCGGCCGCCCGGCTGAGTCCAAACCGCCGGAAGCCCGCCGAAAAGCCCGATCCCAGTCCGGCTTTTTCGGCGGGCTGATTTGCTGCCGTTTTGTGTTTCTGCAACAAAAGTGACTGGAAGCACTTGATGAACAACTGTCGGTATTATACAATGCAGAAAATGACAGCCGAGACGGCGGACAGACAGGCCATAAGGAGAAGAAACCGCGCGTTTCGGCGGAAAACACGAAAAACACAAAATGCAACCAGCAGTTGCCTAAAATGTAAACCCCAGTTGGTTTACTTTTGTCAAATCTTTTTGTATGTTAGGGGTGTAGAAGATGAAATTGGAAGAAAAGCTGATTTCCCTGCGCAAAGCAAATGGGCTGTCCCAATTCAATCTGGCGGAACAATTGGGAGTCTCCCGGCAGGCGGTTTCCAAGTGGGAAGCGGGCGCCTCAAAACCGTCCACGGAAAATTTGAAAACTTTAGCGGCCCTATACGATGTTCCTCTGGAATACTTGCTGAATGAGGACGATCCAGGACCCGCCCATGTGGAACGGAGAACCGGGGAAAATACAGAAGTGGGGCATCACAAAAAGCCAAAATGGTTCGCACTGATGCTGGTCGGGATCGGGATCATGGCAGTAATCCTCTGTTCCACGTTTTTTCAGGACAGGAACGAGAATCCTGTTTCAATGAATAACATAGAGGGGAGTGAGGTAGAAGTCGAAGAAGCATTTGACCTGGAATGGTAGCCGCAAACGGAAGGGGGTGAAAAAGATGAAGAAGAACCAATGCTTGACTGTCATACTGGCACTGGTCATGATGCTGTCCTGTTTTGGAGTAAATGTATCTGCCGCAGAAGAATGTCTGGGCGCGGAGGAGACCATTTCTGTGGTGCGCGCAACGGGCAAGTTTGATATGGAAGTGCGAGCCAATCGTACCGTAAAGGCCGGCAGCAGCTTCCCCCTGGAGGTTGGTGAGGTCGTAACGATCAAGGCAACGTACTCTCCGTTTTCCGCAAGTGTAGACTTTGGGCTGATCGCGCCAGACGGCCTGTTCTACGGCCTGAATACGACAACAGGGAGTTTTGACCGGTCTATCGAGGTCACACAAAGAGGTCATTACTATCTGGCGGTGAGAAACAATTCGTCTTCGGTCATTTCTGTTTCTGGGTATGTAAATTACTAAATAAGGTGGAAACATTGAAAAAAGTAATAGTTATTTTTTATACAGTATTGATTTCGTTGTGTTGTCTATCTTGTAGTAGTTTGAATATGGGTAATGTCCCCTTTTCGACCACAGTACAACTTCAGACTTATTCAAACAGAGAAGATCTCATATTACAATATCCTTCAGGAGAACTTGCAGTCAAACTTCCAATTGACATGGCTTTACAAGGATTTCCTGCTGTAGAGAATGAGATCAAGGTGACGGATGAAGTATCAGCATTTTATGGATGGTCAAGAAAAGGCGTACAATGGGTTATTATTTGCGGCAGATCTTCTGCTAACTGGACGCCATATAATGTGTTTTTATCATCTGATAAAGGACGCACATGGACTCCGGTTGTAATCAGCTCAAATGTGTGCGAAAAAGGATTACCTTCTTTTGCTATAACTGGCGTGGGGTTTATTTCTTCGGAACACGGATTTATTTGTTTTCGTCAAACTATCTGCCAAGGCCCTGAAATCTATGAAACAAAGGACGGAGGTGTGTCATGGAAACGGTTAGAGGTTTGTGTACCAGAAGAATATGGAACTCCAATTACAGTTACAGCAATGTCACCCATTATTACCTCTAAAAGCGTTTGTTTTCCAATTTGTCTCATTGGAGAAGAAGAAAATCATTACCAGTTATATATGAGTAGCACCGACTTCAAAGAATGGAATTGGTCAAGCGATACTCTCTACTTTTAATACAATAGAAAATCAGAAAAAAAGCATACCATAAATCGTATAGAGAAAGAAGGATTTATATGGCAAAAGGCTGTGACACTGCGGCTTATTTAACAGATTCAAGGGTTGATGCTCTTGTGGGAAAAGGGTATTCTTTTGTTGGAAGATACATTGATTACCTGAAAGGCGCTCATAATGATTTAACGGAAAAGGAAGTAGGGCTTATTTGTAATGCTGGACTTGAAATCGTCTCACTTTATCAGCCAAAAGGGATGAATTCGAGTACCCACTATTCTGCCTCACAAGGGAAAAGCGATGTAATTGAGGCATTGGAACTTGCGCGATATTTGAGACAGCCTAAAAATACTGCAATCTACTTTTGTGTAGACTTTGATCCATTGGAAAGTGTTGTGAGAAGTAATATTCTCCCTTATTTCGATGCTGTTTATCAGGCTATTATTGATAAAGAAGGAAATCCAGAAGGATATAGGATGGGAGTTTATGGATCTGGCCTTGTTTGCTCTAGCGTTGAAAAAAATAAATCTTCCGTGTATACAATGCTAGCTAATGCAACTGCTTGGCAGGGATCTAGTTCTTATACTCAATGGAACATTAAGCAGAAGCTACCTATTTCTGTCGGTGGGATTGATGTGGATCCTTGCGAGTCCTCGTCTTCGGGAACGGGTGGTTGGAGACGTTAAGAAAAAATTAGAGATGTGAGTCTATAAGTAAACGGGGAGAGGTATAATAAATGTCTTTCCCCGTTTTTTACAGTTTACCCGTTACACTATGCATAAACGGGTAAACCGTTATTCAGTGTTATTTTAAAATATATCAAAACCTCCAAATCAGCATAGAACAGAGATATGGATCAGAACGGCGCACAGCTCTTCCAGCCCGCCGCGGCCGTCCCGCAGCTTCCCATTCATACCACTCAGCGGGAGCACAGCGGCCCTGGGCGCACATTCGTTCCCTCCTCAAAGATGTTGATATGGATACTTTTAGCAATAGAGCTGTTGTTGGAAACCCAGATTTAATGCATGATTATAATTATGGAAAACATATCAGTGGAATTACTGAGGTAAGCACACAGTCCGATTCCTATAATATGGACACTATTCAGGTGTTTGTGGCTTATGCACATACAACGATGACAGTTGATATTTCGTGGGATATTTCCCTTGGAGTAGACATTGCCGATTCATCAATTTCTTTTTCATTAAGCCCTGATGTATCACAAGAAATGATGGCAGAAGGAAATCATACGTTCCATTACTACGATCGCTATACCTGGACGGCGTAAAAAAGGTGGATCACTCCGATCCTTTCGGCGTGATCCACTGCTTTAACCGCCCGTTTTATAGGAGGAAACGAACATGATTGCTTTTTATAAATTATTAGCGTCTTTTTTAGGGTTCATGTTCCCTGTTTTTTAACAAAGGCAATCAGAGAAATCTTGAAAGAAAATGGTGGGGAGCAAAAATATATTGTGATGTCCAGTATATGTTGTGGGGTAATAACATTTATAATTATGGCGCTTCTCCCTAATACATAATATCTCCTATGAAGGGTTGACGAAAGACTTATGGAACAAATCAAACAGTATTATCTAAAATGGCGATCTTTCCTAAATACGGATAAATCCTACCTTGTTCAAAGCTCGCTGGCTCTCATACTGCTCCTGATTCTAACCCCATTCTTTCCCTCTTTAGATGGAACCTGGAGTTTTGCGTTCCCCGTTGTGGGACTAATATTTTTTGGGCTCCGCGCGGCAGAGGAGAAAACGAGACGGACACAGTATGATTTTCTTTGCATTGTCATTTGGCTGCTTGAGATACTAATTCTAAACTGGTTCAATGTCTGACAGTCAAAACTGATCTTTGCTGCTCTGAATTAAATTTTGTATGGAAATACGGGCAAACTCCCAGGCAGCTTCCCATTCACACCACTCAGCGGGAGCACAGAGGCCCTGGGCCGCACATTCTTCCCTTCCTCCGGTCACAGTCCCAGGCCGTAGACCCGGTTCGCGTTTTCAAAGAACACCGCCTCCCAGTGCCGCTCCGGCGCCAGGCGCTGAATGAAGCCGATGTACTCCCCCAGATTGACGATGGGCCAGTCCGTCCCGTACAGGATCCGGTCCCAGGCGCAGGTGCTGGCCAGCCAGCTTTTCAGCAGTCCGGCGTAGCCCGCCTGCTCCTCAAAATAGCGGTCCAGCTCCACCCGGCCCTCCAGCAGGCCGGACAGGTCCGCGCAGACGTTGGGGTTCTTCCCCAGAACGGCGGCGGCCTCCTGGAGGAAGGGGTTCCCGAAGTGGCACATGACAAACCGGGTGCGGGGGTGGTCCGCCGCCGCCTCATCCAGAGCCAGGGGGTGGCTGTACTTCAAATGGGCCCGGGCATAGGCCGTCAGGCCGGTGTGGACGGCCACAGGTTTGTCATAGCGCTCCGCCAGGCGGTAGATAGGGTCGTACACCGGGTCGGTCAGCCACAGGCGGTTGTACCCCGGATACAGCTTCACCCCACAGCAGGAGGGCCGCTTCAGGTGCTCCTCCACCTGGTCGGGCAGGTCCTCCGGGATGGAACGTCCCCGGTCCAGCACCAGGCTGTCCAGGCCCACGCAATAGTGGAACAGATCCTCCGGATAGCAGTGCCGCCCCGTCTCCAGGGTACGGTTGCCCATGACCACCCCGTGGACCATCCCCAGTTCTCCGTAGACCTTCCGCAGATGCTCCGTGGAGTTTTGGTGCCCCACCGCCTCCGCCATGGCGTCGGTGCGGGGCTCCGGCGGAAAGAGGTGCAGGTGGGCGTCAATGATCTTCACCGGATGCCTCCCCCTGCCCGGCAAAACCCTCCCGAAGAGCCTCGGCGGGGACGTCATAGTAGAAGGTCAGGTTCTCCCGCCCCTGGAACAGGGCGGAGCCGTCCGCCTCCCCCTCCAGGGCCAGCAGTCCGGGCAGCAGGAAGGGGGCGAACACGGTGGGCTGCCCCTCCTGTCCGCCGCAGCGGGCCCGCCCCAGGGTGCGGCCGCTGAGGATGTACCCCTGCAAAAAGCCGGTGAGCAGTTCCCCGTTGAAGCCTGCGTGGTCGCAGGGCAGAAAGCACCGGCTTGCCCCGGACCGGGCTGCCCGGGCGCCCGCCGCCACCGAGGCGCTGAGGGGGCGGTTTTCCGGCACCACCACCTTGTTGAAGCCGAACTCCCGGATCGGGGCGTCCAGCACCCCCTTCGCCGTCACCACCAGCACCCGCAGGCCCATCATGGCATCCGCCGCCTGGCGGGCCGCCTCAAAGGCGCGGCGGTACAGGGGCGCGCCGCCTGCATCTCCCAGCAGCTGCTCCTGTCCAAACCGGCGGGCGGGGCCCGCCGCCAATAAAATCAGATCGATCATGTTCTCTGCCTTTCTCAAAATGTTCCCTTAAAGTTCCGCCGGGACGCGTCCTGGCGCATATCCATGCCGCTGTCTGCCTCAGTAAAGCGGCAGCTGGAGCATCTTGAGGCCATTATACCGTATCAGCGGAGAAAAAACCAGAGGGTCTGTCTTGATATGTACCCAGAATTCTGGACACATAAAAAATTGAATTAGGTGCACATGGATGCCTCTCTGAATTTTGTAGGAGGCATCCATTTTGTTTTCTCTTGGATTCTTTCGTTGTTGTAGTAATTTATGTAGCCGTCAACAGCCTTGGCAAATGTTTCAAAAGAGGAATACTCTTTTTCATGCCCGTAGAACATCTCGTTTTTCATCCGTCCAAAGAAGGTCTCCATGATGCAATTGTCGTAACAGTTGCCCTTCCTTGACATGGATTGAATGATTTTGTGATCTTTAAGTGCCTGCCTGAAGTACACGTGCTGGTACTGCCACCCTTGATCAGAGTGAAAGATCAGGCCATCTACAGAGGGAAACTTCGTAAAGGCGCCGGCCAACATTCTCTGGATCTGTTCCATATTGGCACTTTGAGATAAATCATAAGAAATGATTTCGTTTGTGTTCATGTCGAGTATAGGAGAGAGATAACACTTCCCCCACGAAAAACCGAACTGAGATACATCGGTAGTCCATTTTTGCATAGGAGCTGTCGTGCTGAAATCCCGGTCAAGGATATTCTCAGCAACCTTGCCGACCTCGCCCTTGTAGGAATGATACTTTTCCTTTGGGCGCTTTCCTGCCAACCCCATAGTGTGCATAAGCCGTTGTACCCGCTTATGATTGACCTTGTGGCCGCGCTTTATCAGTTCCTGATATACTCTTCGCACACCGTAGCGGCCTTTATGCTGTGAGAAAATGTCTTTGATTTCATCTGCCAAGCAATGGTTTCGAACAGCAACTTGATCGGCCTTGCTCAACTCAAAATAATAGGTAGACCGTGCCATCTGCATAGATTTCAACAGATATTTCAATTGGTATCCTTTTTCACGCAGCTCTTTGATGATCGCTGCTTTCTCGCCTTGAGTTGCGCTGCGTGCCTCTCTTCTCTCAAGGCGATCTCTTTTTTTATAACTTCATTCTCCGCCTTTATATACTCGTTTTCTGCCCGAAGCCGGATCAATTCTTCTCGTTCGGATTCATTCAGTGGCCTTGCTTCTTCCTTTTTCATTTGGGGTACCCCTTTACTTGGACGACCTTTTTTCATTTCTACCAGGCCATTATACCCCTTTGTTTTATAGTTTTGAACCCATTGATACAATAGTCTATCTTGAATACCGGCCTCGATTGCCACTGACACACAGGATTTTCCGGACATTACTTGGGATACTAGTTCCAGCCGTTCTTCTGGTGTCCAGTTCCTGTTGAAATTTTTGTGTTTCAGTGCTTCTGGACCGCGGCTATCCTCTGCTCTTACCCATAGTCTCACTTTATCCCGAAAGGATTTATCGCTAACACCTTCCGGCGTTTCTGGCCATTTTCCTTCTCGATACAGTTCTACACATTTCCTTTTGTACTCATACGTGTACCGCATAATAATACCCCCCCTACTGGGTGTCCAGTAAAGGGGGTACATATCAGTCTCCCTCCCGCTCCGTCTATTTTTACCAAAATGTCCTCGGACGGCCCAAATCGACCGCCCGAGGACATTTTACAGTCATAAAATCACAGGTACTTCTGTCCGGATCATACCACCTGGAACTTCAGCTCCGCCCCCGCCGCACAGGCGGCGACGTTCTGGGCACAGATCAGGCTCACCGCGCCGATGGCCTCCTTGGAATACATCCCAATGTGCGGCGTAATGATCACATTGTCCAGGGTCCGCAGAGGATTTTCCTTCGCCATGGGCTCCACCTCAGACACATCCATAGCCGCGCCGGCAATATGGCCGGAGACCAGGGCCTCATACAGGTCCTTCTCATTGACGATCCCGCCCCGGGCTGCGTTGATCACATAGGCGCCCGCCTTCATGCTGGCCAGCTGGGGCGCGGAGATCATATTCCGGGTCTCATCATTCAAAGGAAGGTGCAGGGACAGGAAATCACAGCCGCTGATGACCTCGTTCTCACCGCACAGGGTGACATAGCTCTGAAACTCCTCCGGCAGCTCTTTCACATAGGGATCATAGGCCAGCACCTTCATGCCAAAGCCGCTGGCACGGCGGGCCACATTCTTGGCGATGGCCCCAAAGCCCATCAGGCCCAGGGTCTTCCCGCACACATCCACACCGATGGCGGTCTGCCAGCGGCCCTCATGGACCCAGCGGTTGGTGCTGACGATGTTCCGGGCCACCGCCAGCATCAGACCGAAGGTCAGGTCCGCCACCGCATTGGAGTTGGTCCCCGGGACGTTGCACACGGCGATCCCCAATTCCTTGGCCTTCTCCAGATGGATATTATCCAGGCCCGCTCCGTGCTTGCAGATGATCTTCAACTTGGGGCAGCGCTCCATGACCGCCTCCGGAAACTCATGCGCGCCGATGATGAGGGCGTCGTAGTCGGGGATCATGGCCTCAAACTCCGCCTGGTCAAAGTCCTTGCCCTTCATGGTAACTTCAAATCCGGCCCCGGTGAGGATGTCCAGCGGCTCATTGCTGATCTTGCCAAAGGACCGGGAGGTAATCAAAACTTTCTTACTCATGGCGTTCTCCTTTTAAGCTCACGATTTTTTTCAGTCCACTGACCCCATAGCTCTTTCCGTCCGAAATAGGCATCCAGATGATCCGGTCGATATACCGGCTGCCCTCCAGGATCATGGAGAACAGGCGGTACATAAACTCATCGGACACCAGGGCCACCGTCCGGCACTCCTTCCAGAAGTGCTCACAGTAGTACTCCAGAGACTGGCGCACCCCGCCCATGATGACGCTCTCTCCATAGGAGAGACGCTGCTGAGGGGTGCCCTGCTCAAAGATCCGCATGGCGTGGCAGATGTAGAGGGCCCGGTTGAAGCCGAAGCGCTCCAGATTTTCGATCCCCTTGCGCACCATCGCCTCATCCAGCTCCAGGCTGTCTGAGGTGAGCACCGGCGAGAGGATGGTATCCTGCTTCAGCGCGTAAAACAGCTCCCCCGTGAAGTTCGAGATGATCCCCGTGATCTGATCTCCCTGAATGTAGATCCCGTGGGTATGGGAGCCGGGCATGAGCATCACGACATTTTCCACATCCCGCTCCGCCTTCAGCTCCTCCAGCGCGCCGATGATCTCGATCTCCTCTCCCCGCAGATTATTCACAAAGGAGAAGTCATCGCTGAGGGTCTTTAAGCCAGGCACCAGAAAGATGTCCCGATGGAAGCAGGTGTCCTCATGGAAGGGATACAGGCTGTCCGCAAAATCCCGCACGGTCATGGGCAGCACCAAATGGGGGACCTCCTTCAGTCCATACGGAGAGGTCACCATGCCGGAGGCATAGATGGCCTCCACATCCCCGTCCGTGAGGGAGTTGGCCGCCAGCACCTGGTCATAGAGGGCCTTCATCCCCTCGATGAGCACACGGTTGGTCCCCGCAATGGCGGAGTCCTTTGAGCCCACCGCCCGCTTGGCCGAATCACAGATCCGGAACTCACGGTCCAGCAGGTAGGCCCGGGTATTGGAGGTGCCGGAGTCAAAATACAGAATATGATCCTTCTTCACTTCCCACACTCCCAGTCCGTTCAGCGGGCCAGAGCTTCCACATACGCCTTGGCGGTCGCGGTGATCTCGTCAAAGCGGCCCTCGTCCACCAGCTTGGCGCTGACCAGGCTTCCGCCCACGCCCACGCCCACGGCGCCGGCCTTCAGGAACTCCGCGCAGTTTTCCACATTGACATTGCCCACCGCGGTCACCGGAATGTGCTTCAGGGGGGCCTTCACCGCCTTGATGTAGGCCGCGCCCAGCAGCCCGGCGGGGAACAGCTTCACAATGTCCGCCCCGCACTCATAGGCAAAGGCCGCCTCTGTGGGCGTCATAGCGCCGGGGATGGAGACCTTGTCCAGCTTCTTGGTCTCACGAATGACCGCCTCGTTCACATTGGGAGAGATCATATACTCCGCGCCGGCCTCCACGGCCTGATGCACCTGCTCCACGCTCATCACGGTCCCGGCGCCCACGCAGACCTTGTCCCCCAGCGCGTCCTTGATCGCCCGGATGGCCGCCAGGGTATCCTTCGCCTTCTCCTCACTGGTCTGGTCAAAGGTCACCTCGATACAGTTGACGCCGCCCTTTTCCAGCGCCTGAGCCAGACCCACGATCTTTGTGCTGGGGATCCCGCGCACAATTGCAATGATCTTGCCTTCCAAAATCTTCTCCAATACCGCCTGAGACATCATTCATCCTTCTTTCCAAAATTTTTCGATTGAATTTATGCCCTATCTTTATTTTAATTTACATCTAAAAAATCAAATTGTCAATTAAAAAAATATTTTTTCTTCATTTACTTGTCGTATCCCCGTTTTTCTGCTATGCTTGTGGCATCAAAAAAATATACAACCAGGAGGCCTGTATGATGGAACGATCCACATCCAAAATCACGCTGGCAGAAAGCGTCTATGAGCGCATCCGCCGGGACATCATCACCAACCAGCTCAAGCCGGGAGAAAAAATCAACATTCGGGAGCTGTCCACCCGATACGAAGCCAGCGAGACGCCCATCCGACTGGCGCTCAACCGCCTGGCCTCTGAGAATATCATCGAGCATTTCCCCCGCCAGGGAATGCGGGTCAAATCGCTGAATATCAACCTGTGCGAGGAGACCTTCGACCTGCGGCTCATGCTGGAGAGCTATTATATCTCCAATGTCATTATGACTCTGAACACCAACGAGGCCATGCGCCTGGCGCTGCGCCGCAATGTGGAGGACAACCTGGAGATCGTGCACCGGCTGACCCCGGATTCCCCTCTTGATGACTATCTGGTCAACTATGAGTACGACATCGGCTTTCACCATCTGCTCATCAAGTGCTCCGGGAACAAGCTGCTGATGGATCTCTATCAGTTCCTCAACCCGTTTCTCTATATCAATTATGTCTATAACAAGCAGTCCAAAGAGCGGCTGCTCACCGGGATCCAGGAGCACCAGGAGATCATGGAGCATCTGCTCAACGGGAACGAGGAGGGGGCCCGTCAGTCCCTGACCACCCACCTGGCCAATTCCAAGCGCGTCATCATTTCCATTCTCAAAATCGACAGCATTTTGTGATAGGATCCAGATCCTCCAACGCGAGCAGGTCCGAAGCCGCCGGCTTCGGACCTGCTTCTTCCTGCCCGTTACCAGAGATTCCCTTCCGCATCAAAGGGCCACTCCCGGGGCTCGTCCAGGATCTCGATCATGGGATTGGCCCGTGCCTCCTCCAGCATCCCCTCAGAGATCTCGATCTCCTCCAGACGCATGGTATCCCGGATGTGGACGATCCGCGGATTCGCCCGGTCGATGTAGTTACAGGTTTTCAGCGCGATCTGGATGCACGCCCGGTCTGTGTGGGTAAACAGGGGGATCTTGGGGGTGCACAGCACTGTGGAGGTCACCACATTGGGATAGGTGCAGTCCACGTCGATCTTCTCCACCACCCGGCGCGTGGTCACATCGGCCAGACCCAGCCCGTTGCAGTTTCCATGGGTCTCCTCCGTCAGGTCCAGCACCGCGATGTGCTGGATCTTTTTATCGCTCTGCATATAGGGCACCGCGTAGCGGCCGGTGATATTGGGGTCCATGCCGTCGCCGCTGATGTCCTTGCCCAGCCGGTCCACCACCAGCACATCGATGTCGTTGAAGAAGATCTTGCCCAGCCGCTCCTTGGAGCGCCGCAGAATATCAGGCTCCTTCTCAAAGATCTCCTCCTTCAAAAGGCCCTCCAGGATACAGGTCTGGTCAAAGGCGTTCTCCGCCACGGCCACCGCCCCCAGGATATTCACCTTGTCAAAGATCACCCGGGCGATCATGGGCAGCAGCCGGCCCAGGTCGGAGAAACCGTCCTGATGGACGTGCTCTGCCCCGTGCTGCTTGCCCATTCCGATGACCGCCATTTTCAGGATCCCACTCTCATAGGGGCCCCGGAAGGCGGTATGTGCCTTCACACGGCCGCACAGGATGACCCCATCCGCCTGGTATGCATAGTGGTCCACAAAGACGGGCATCCCCTCCTCGGTCTCGCCCACCTGGACCACCTCCATGGAGGAGAGGATGGGACAGCCCAGAAACTCCTCTGTCACCCCATAGCCGCGGAGGATCTCCAGCTGGCCCTCCGCGGTGGCTCCCCCGTGGCTGCCCATGGCCGGGAACACAAAGGGCTCTCCCCCACAGGACTTCACAAAATCCACGATAGCCCGGGTAATGATGGCGATATTGGCCACCCCCCGGCTCCCGCAGGTAATGGCCACCCGCATCCCCGCTCGGATCCGGGACCGCATCGGCTCCAGCTCCCGCTGTACCAGAGCCGGGATCTCCTCCGGCTCAATGTGGCTGTGGTCCAGCTTCTGGCGGACCTTCACCATTCTGGGCAGCTCCGTCGCGGAGGCCAGCTTGGTCACAACATTTCCCTCTTTGTTCGTACTTAGCGCCATATTGCTTCACCTCATCACAGGATCACGCCGTCTTTAAACAGCATGATCTCCCGATCGTTGTTTTCTTCGTTTCGGGTGCTGACCCGGCCGGAGGCCACGTCCAGCACCAACTGCCACAGCTCCCGGGCCGGCTCGTCCATCGATCCCCGCTCCAACACCGCCCCGGCATTGAAATCCATCCAATTCGGTTTCCGGTGGAACAGGGCGCTGTTGGAGGCGATCTTGATAGTCGGGACTGCGGTGCCCAGCGGGTTGCCCCGCCCGGTGGTAAACAGAAGCACCTGTGCCTGGCTGGCCAGCAGGTTGGTGATGGATACACTGTCATTCCCCGGCCCGGTCATCAGATTCAGGCCGGGCTTACAGCACACCTGCCCCATCTCCAGGGTGTCGGTCACCACCGCGTGACCGCCCTTTTGGATACACCCCAGAGATTTCTCCTCCAGCGTCGTGATCCCGCCCCGCTTGTTGCCCGGAGAGGGATTTTCATAGATAGGCTGGTCATAGCGGATATAGTATTCTTTAAAGGAGTTTATCATATGGACGATCTTTTGGAAGGTATCCACTGAATCTGCCCGGTTCATCAGCTGGGTCTCTGCCCCAAACATCTCCGGCACCTCGGTCAGCACCGCCGTCCCCCCCAGATCGGTCACCCGCTCGGCGATCCGTCCGCACAGGGGATTGGCTGTGATGCCGGAGAAGGCGTCAGAGCCTCCGCACTTGAAGCCCAGCACCAGCCGGCTGGCAGGACACTCCTCCCGGCGGTCCTCCGCCATCACGGCCGCGATCTCCCGCATCAGGGACAGGCCGGCCTCGATCTCGTCCCCCTCCATATCCTGGGTCACCAAGGTCCGAATGCGGCGGCGGTCATAGTCCCCCAGCACAGGCAGGAAGTGGTCCAGGTCGTTGTTTTCACAGCCCAGGCTCACCAGCAGCACACCGCCTGCGTTGGGATGCTTCACCAAATTGCGCAGCAGCTTCTGGGTCGTCTCAAAGTCATCCCCCAGCTGGGAACAGCCGGCGTTATGGGGAAAGGCAAAGATCCCGTCCCCTGCCTGAATTCCCTGGCGTCTGGCCTCCTCCGCCATGCGGCTCACCGTCCGGTTTACACAGGAGACCGTGGGAATAATCCACAATTCGTTGCGTGTCCCCACCCGGCCGTCTGGACGGCAGTAGCCCAAGAAGGTGTCCGCTCCATTCCCAGGCTCCGGCTGCCGCGGCGCCGCCGGGGCATACTGATAGTCCAGCAGTCCCTCCAGATTGGTCTTGAGATTGTGGCTGTGCAGCCACGCTCCCGATGGCACAGCCTGGGTGGTATGGCCGATTTGGGCCCCATACTTGACCACCATGGCCCCGTCCGCCAGATCGGTCAGAGCCACCTTGTGGCCAAAGGGGATCTCCTCTTGGATCCGCACAGCCTGTCCATCCACAGACACGGCCTCTCCCTCGGCCAAAGGCCGCAGAGCCACCGCCACATTGTCCTGGGGATGGATCCGGATCGCGTCTCGCTCCATCGCACTCACCATTCCGCAACTGAGCCGTCTTTGTGCCGCCAAACCGGATTTTTCCAGCTGTGCGGCGTCTGAGCCTCTTCCAGCACCAGCGCCTCGTTGACTTCCACACCCAGGCCGGGCCGCTTGGGAAGCTCCACATGGCCATCGTGGAAGGCCAGATCCTCCTTGTTGAGGATATAGTCCAGCGGCTCGTGATAGGCGTTGTAGTGGATGCCCATGCTCTGCTCCTGAATGAAGGCGTTATAGCAGGTGGCGTCTACCTGGAGGCAGGCGCTCAAGGCAATGGGGCCCAGGGGGCAGTGGGGCGCCAGCGCAACGTCATAGGCCTCCGCCATAGAGGCGATCTTTTTCACTTCCGTGATGCCGCCTGCATGGGACAGGTCTGGCTGGATGATGTCCACTCCTCCGGCCTGAAGCAGGCGCTTGAAATCATAGCGGGAAAACAGCCGCTCCCCCGTGGCGATGGGCACATTACAGGCCGCCGCGATCTCCTTGAAATCCTCCATCTGCTCACAGAGGACAGGCTCCTCAATGAACATGGGATCGAATTCCTCCAGCTTTTTGGCCAGGATCTTGGCCATGGGCTTGTGGACCCGGCCATGAAAGTCCACTGCGATGCCGAAATATTTTCCGGTCGCCTCCCGGATAGAGGCCACCCGCTCCAGCACCGCGTCGATCTTCTCATAGCTGTCCACCATCTGGAGTTCCTCGGTGCCGTTCATCTTAATAGCGGTAAACCCGGCCTCCTGCTTTTCCTTGGCCGCCTTGGCCACATCGCTGGGCCGGTCCCCGCCGATCCAGGAGTACACCCGCATCCGGTCCCGGCAGGGACCGCCCATCAGCTGATAGACAGGGGCGTTGAAATGCTTCCCCTTGATATCCCAGAGCGCCTGGTCGATCCCGGCCATGGCGCTCATCAAAATGGGGCCGCCCCGGTAGAAGCCTGCCCGGTACAGCACATTCCAAAGGTCCTCGATCCGCATGGGGTCGGCCCCCAGCAGATAGTCCTTCATCTCCTCCACACAGGCCAGGACGGTGGCGGCCTTGCCCTCGATCACCGCCTCGCCCCAGCCGGTGAGGCCGCCGTCCGTCTCGATCTTGACAAATCCCCAGCGGGGACGGACCAGATATGTCGTTACATTTGTGATCACCATGTTGTGATACCCTCCTTTATTTTTTCAAACAAACTGTGGAAGCTTGCGCTCTGTGTCCCAAGCCTACATCCCCACCAGGAAGACCCAGGCGGGCAGGGCAGCCAGCATGGCCAGCATGGTCTGCACCATGATATTCGCCGCGTAGTCCGGCGCGCAGCCGTAGTCCGCCGCCACAATGCTGGTCATCGTCCCGGATGGCAGGGCCGCAATCACGGTGCTGATGCGGATGATCTCCGGATCCACCCCCAGCAGCCGCATCACCAGGCAGACAACAGCCGGCATGACCGCCATCCGCAGCACCGTGGGAAGGTAGAGCGTCCGGTCCCACAGGATCTTACAGATCCCGGAGTCCGCCAGACTGCACCCTATGATGATCATGGACAGCGGCATCGTCAGCGCTCCGATCCCGTTGAAGGTGCTGTACAGGGGCTCCGGGATCTTGATCTGCAGGAAGTACATGACCAGCGCCAGCACAGACGCCAGGGCAATCTTGTTGGTCAGAATGGAGCGGAGGCTCCCGCGCCCCCGGTCTCCCAAATAGAACATCCCCCAGGAGTAGAACACCACGTTATAGATCATGCTGAACACAATGGCGCACAGCAGGCCGATATTCCCGTACAGCTCCTGTAAAATCGGATAGCCGATAAAGGTGATGTTGCAGAACACCAGGGAACAGACAAAAACCTTCCGCTTCGCCTCCTCCAGCTTCAGCCGGCGGCTGAGAAAGATGGACGCCGGGATAAAGACCGCAAAGAACAGGACCGCATAGATGGCCGTGACCAGGATCGCCTTGGCCGCTTTCAGAGAAAAGTCCTGCTGAGAGGACATGATTACCGTAAAATATACCACAAAGCGCATCAGCACATTGGTGACGCTCTTCTGATCCTGTGCCGTCAGCGCCCCCCTCCGGCGCAGAAGATAGGCCGCGGCCGCCACAAAGAATACCTTGAACATCAGGCTGAACAGTGTGTAAACCATCGCTCGGACTCCTTCCAATGCAAGGGGTGTCCCATCCCAAACCCCTTCTCTCCGCTTCAGAACACACCCATATCAACAGACAGGCCGGGCGGGGGGCCTGGAACGGCCCGCCCGGCCGGCAGAAGAGGAAGCACTTATTTCAGCATACCTGTCATACGCGGCAGAACTTCAGAAATTGCGGGGATATAGGTAATCAGCAGCAGACAGACGATCATCACCAAGATGAACCGCACGATGCCCTTACACACCACCTCCAGGGAGGTGTTGCCCACCCGGGCGGCTACAAACAGGTTGATGCCCAGGGGCGGGGTGATAAAGCCGATGGCCAGGTTGACCACCATGATGATACCAAAGTGAACGGCGGACAGACCCATCTCCAGGGCCACAGGCAGCAGGATGGGGGATAGCACCATCATGGCCGGAGTCGTATCCATGAAGCAGCCCACAAACAGCAACAGCAGGTTGATAAGCAGCAGGATGACGATGGGATTGTCAGAAATGCCGATCAGGGCGTTGCTCACCAGGGCGGGGATCTGCTCCAGGGTCAGGATACGGGTGAACGCGGTGGCGCAGCCGATGATGACCATGGTGGTTCCGTTGGTGGAGCAGGCATTGGCAATGGTGGAGAACAGATTCTTCAGATTGATCTCGCGGTAGATGAACAGGCCGCAGATCAGCGCATAGACCGCAGCCACAGCCGCCGCCTCAGTGGGAGTGAAGAAGCCGCCGTAGATACCGCCCAGGATGATGATGGGGTCGATCAGCGCGGGGAGCGCGTCCACCACAGTGGCGATTTTCTCCTTAGCGGTATACTTGGTGGTATCGCCCTTCCACCCCATCTTCTTGCAATAGAAGTAGCACAGGGCGCACAGCGCCAGACCGATCAGGATGCCGGGCAGGAAGCCGGCCATGAACATGGTGGACACGGAGGTACCGGTGGAGGTACCATAGATGACCATGGGGATGCTGGGCGGAATAATGACGCCGATGCAGCCGGCGCAGGCCACGCAGGCCAGGGTGAAGCTCTTGCTGTACCCCTTTTCCAGCATGGTGGGGACCACCATGCTGCCCACCGCGGCCACGGTGGCTGGGCCGGAGCCGGAGACTGCGGCAAAGAACATACAGACCACCACAGTGACGATGGCCAAACCACCGGTCACACGGCCCAGGAACACGTTACAGACGTTCAGGATCCGCTTGGACACACCGCCGGCCGCCATCAGCTCGCCGGCCAGGATGAACAGAGGGATCGCCATCAGCGGGAAGGAGTCGCTTCCGCTGATCAGCTGGCTGACGATGAAGCTGTCCGTCATACGGGGATTTGTAGTGATCGCCGCCAGGGAAGCAAGGCCGATAGCAATACCGACCGGAACATTCAACACCAGGAAGACCAAAAGGGTCACAAACAAAACAATGCCAGTCATCCGTCATACTCCTCCCCATTCTTCAGGCACTTGACCCGATAAATGATGGTTTGGATCTCACGGATCGTCGCCAAACCAAAGCCAACCACAGTGGACATATAGATGTACTGATAGGGGATCTTCAGCGCTGCGGAGCGCATATCGAACTGGATCTGCTCCATGGAGTAGAAGAAACCCGTGTAGGTGATATAAACTGCAAACGCGATGAAGAGGATGTCGCCCAACAGGACCACATAGGGACGCGCCTTCTTCGGGAAAAGGTAGAGCGCCGCATCGATCTTGATGTGCTTTCTCAGCTTGCAGCCGTAGCTGATGCCAATGTAGATCAGCCAAATAAAGGTGTATCTGGCCAGCTCCTCCGACCAGGACAGGGAATTGTTGAATACATAGCGCATGACCACCTGCACGAACACCAGCAGGGTCATAAAGGACATGAGGAATACACAAATATAGAGCTCTATATTGTCATCCAGCCATTTCAGGATCTTTTTCAAGACGACTTCCTCCTCTGCTCTCTCCTGTAATTTCTGGGCGGGGTCCCCCGAAGGGGACCCCTTGCTTTGTTTTGATTACTTGTTGCGGTAAGCATCCAGCTCAGCGGCCATCTGATCGGCCAGCTCAGGCTTGTACATGATCTTCTTGGCGGCCTCCAGGCTGTTGGCCTTGTCGGCGGCCTCCTTGAAGCCCATCTTCTCCTCATCGGTCAGGGTGCGGACCGCGCAGCCGGCGCCCTCCATGACCTCGATGGCCTCGTCCTCGTACTTCTGGGACAGCTCATACTGGCGCTGGGTGGTCTCCTCGACGGCCTTGGTCAGAGCCTCCTGCTGCTCGGCAGTCAGGGAGTCCCACTTGGCCTGGTTCATGACCACATAGTAGGGGGTGTACACATGCTCGGTCAGGGTGCAGTAGGACTGGACCTCCTCGAACTTGTTGCCGGTGATGATGCCCAGGGGGTTCTCCTGGCCGTCAACCGTGCCCTGCTGCAGGCCGGTGAACAGCTCGCCAAACGCCATGGGAGTGGGGTTGGCGCCCATGGCCTTCCAGGCCTCCAGGTGGATCTCATTGGCCATGGTGCGGATCTTCAGGCCGCTCAGGTCGGCCACAGTGGCGATGTCCTTGTCAGTGGTGGTGATGTTGCGGAAGCCGTTCTCCCAGAAGGCCAGGCCCTTCAGGCCGTACTCGGAGAAGCCGTCCAGGATGGCCTTGCCGGTCTCGCCGTTGAAGCCCACGTCATAGACCTCCTGCTTGTTCAGGAACAGGTAGGGGACGTCGTAGACATACAGGTCGTTGTAGGTGGTAGCCACGGAAGAGGTGGAGCCCACGGCGATGTCGCACTCGCCGGTCTGGGCCATGGCAAAGGACTGCTCATCGTTGCCCAGCTGGTTGTCGGGGAAGTGGACGATCTTGAGGGTCCCGTTGGAGTACTCCTCCACCTTGGGGATCAGGACCTCGGTCACAGCGTCCTTCGCGCTGGAGGAGGTCACGTTGCCCATGACCAGCTCCACGACCTCGCCGTCTCCTCCGGCAGCGGAACCGCTTCCGGACGCACCAGAATCGCTGGAGCCGCAGGCGGCCAGGGAAGCCACGGCGGCGCCTGCCAGCAGCAGCGCCAAAACTCTCTTTTTCATAACATTCTTTCCTCCTGTTTTTTATTATTTATGCGGCGCGAGCCGCACAATAACCAGTTGATCTCCGCGCGCCCGCGGATTACTTGCAGAGATAGCCTCCGTCGCAGGGGATCACCGCGCCGGCAATGTAGTCCGAGGCGTCCGAGGCCAGGAAAATGCACAGCCCCTTCATGTCATCCGGGGTGCCCCAGCGGTGGGCGGGGATGCGGCCAAGGATCTCGGTATTGCGCCCCTCATCGTTCAGCAGCGCGGTATTCATCTCAGTCGCCATATAGCCGGGGGCGATGGCGTTCACATTGATTCCCTTCCCGGTCCACTCGTTGGACAGAGCCTTGGTCAGCTGGGCCACGCCGCCCTTGCTGGCTGCGTAGGCGGGCACGGTATAGCCGCCGAAGAAACTCAGCATCGAGGCGATATTGATGATCTTGCCCTTGGAGTTCTGGCGGATGAACTGCTGACCGGCCATCTGGCACAGGTCGAAGGCGGCGGTCAGGTTGACCTCCAGCACAGCATCCCAATCCTCAATGGGGAACTCCTCACAGAAATGGCGGCGCTGGATGCCGGCCCCATTCACCAGGATGTCCAGGTGACCGCCCAGCAGCTCCACCGCCTGGGCAAAGCCCGCCCTTCTCTGCTCCCGCTCGCTCAGGTCCACCGCCAACCCGTGGCAGGCAAAGCCCTTGCTCCGGAACTCCTCCGCCACGCTCAGGGCGCTGGCGCTGGAACCCACCACTACGACCTCGCAGCCGGCCTCCATCAGGCCCTCGGCCATTCCGCGGCCCAAGCCGCGGGTGGCGCCGGTCACAATGGCCTTCCGCCCAGTCAAATCAAACAGCTTCATGGGGATCGCGCTCCTTCCTCAATTTCCCTTGTTGTAGCACTCCAGATACCTCTGGAATTTTCTCTGATAAAACTCCGCCCTTGCGGGATCGGGCCGGATGATGCGGCTCACCTCAGGCTGATAGGTACAGGCGTCATCGATCACACCCAGCAGTTCCATCGCCAGGACTGCGCCGCCCAGAAGGGAGCCATGCTCATTCCGGTTGACCTCCAGTTCCCGCTGGAAGATGTCCGCACACATCTGGGTCCACTGCTCGGAGTGGAGGATGCCGCCGGAGAACCGGATATGGGTGGGACAGCCGTTCACCTCAGACAGGATCCGATAGCAGTGGTACAGGTTGAACAGGATCCCCTCCTGCACCGCCAGGTACAGGTCCGGCAGCTTATGCCGGGGCAGGATCCGTACAAAGCCCCCCTCCCGCTCATCATTCCAGCCGGGGCAGCGCTCTCCGAACAGGAAGGGGAGGAACACCGGGTTATTCTCCCAGTCGCTGATCCCCCGCTCCAGCTCTCCATAGGAGAGCCGGGACATACCCACCTGTTCCTTGAACCAATCCAGGCAGTTGCAGCAGCCGTTGGTCGCCGCACCGGACATCCAGTTTTTAGGAGACATGTAGCACCAGGTGCTGGGCTCCTTAGGCAGCACCGGCTTACTAGTCGTCAGCCGGATCGCTCCGCTGGTCCCCACCGAGAAGGTCATCACTCCGTCTGCCACAGCGCCGGTGCCCACCTGATTCAGGCCGCCGTCGGAGTTGGTCGGGATCACCGGGACCCCAGCCTGCACACCCAGCGCCTGAGCGGCCTCCTCCGTGAGGGGGAAGGTCTGGTCATAAGCCACCAGCCGGCTCAGCTGCTCCTCCCGGATCCCCAGCTCAGCCATAAGCTCCGGATCAAAACTCTTGGTCCAGGTGTTCAGCAGCCCGCTTCCGGAGGCCAGGCAGGGGGTGATCACCCGCTGCCCGGTCAGCCGGTAGTTGTTATAGGTTCCCTGGCCCATAATGATGTATTTGCTCAGGTCATACCCCTGCTCCCGCAGCATCATCAGCTTGAAGAAGGGGTAAATGGCATTGACCATACAGCCGGTCTTTTGATAGTAGCGGCTGACGTATTCCGCATCATGGCGAAGACGCTTGCACACCGGCGCAGCCCCGGTATAGGACCAGGGATAGACCGGCGTGACCGGCTTCACCGCCCCGTCGCACAGCACCAGACTGTGCCAGGTTCCGCCCAGGGCGATCATATCCACCTGCCGGCCGTCCAACAGCTCCCGCCCCACAGATACCATGTCCAAATAGACGTTCTCCGCATTGTGGATGGTAACGTCCTCATAGTTTCCGGTATAGGCCCGGACCTTGACCTCAAAGCTCCGGTCCTCCGTATGGTACAGCATCGCCTTCGCAGAAGTGGTACTCGCTTCCAGTACCAGGATTTCCATGTTTTCTGCCTCCTGACGTCTTATTTCTCCAAAGCGCCGCCAAGCGGCCCCGCTTCGGCGAACGCTGTTAAAAATCCTTGCAGTCCACGACCACCTTCACGGTTCCTTCGCTCACGTCGGCGATCATGTCAAAGACACGCTCCGCATCCTTCATGGGAACAATGTGGGTCACGACCTTCTCCAGCTGCTCCTGAAGGTCCTTGGTGTACTCCACGGCCTGGCCAAATTCCTCCTTGGTGTAGACCCGGGTGCCGATCATCCACTGCTCCTTGAAATTGAGCTGCTGGAGGTTGACCTCGTGGGGCTTCTTATGAACGGATACCATGCAGATTGTGCCGCTGACCCGGGTGATCTCCGTCATGTCCATGGCGCCCTGGGCAGAGCCGCTGCACTCAAAGAGCACATCGCAGCCCTCACCGCCGGTGGCGGCCTTTACTACCTCGTTCAGGTTCTCCTTGGCCACATTCACCGGGGTGAGGCCAAGCTCCTCCGCAATGGCCAGGCGCTTCTCCGCCACATCGGAGATAAATACCTTGGCCGCGCCAATGTTCTTCAGCACGATGCCGGTGAGCATTCCGATGGGGCCGGCTCCGATGACCACAGCCACATCCCGTGCCTTGAACTCCGCCTGATGGACGGCCCGCAGGATCACGGCCAGAGGTTCCGTGACCACCGCAGCCCGGTCGCTCACACCGTCGGGCACTTTAAAGAGAACGTCCTCATCCACATACAGTTCTTCACACATCCCACCGTCCACATCAATGCCGATCAGGCCCAGAGTATTACACACATGGGCGCTGCCGGTACGGCAGGCGCGGCAGTGTCCACAGGAGAGGAGTGGATAGGCTACGACCCGGTCGCCCTTCTTGAACTTTTTCCCGTCCTCGGCCACCACGCCCAAAAACTCGTGGCCAAACACCAAAGGAGCCTTGGCGCGGGGATGGGTCCCCAGATAGATCCCGATGTCGGAACCGCACACACCACAGTACCTGACATCTACCTTCACCGCGCCCTCCCGGGCCGCAGGTGCGGGCACATCCTTTAAAACCGCCTGCTTGGGTCCCGCGTAAATCAAAGCTTTCATATTGAATCCGCTCCTCTCCAAAGTCGCTCCGCCTGGATCCTGCTTCTGTTTGCACCTCTCCGGCGGGGGTAAATATTTTTTAATTGTCTGATTTGATTTTTTATTTTGAATTTTAAATTCACAACTTGGCTATATTGTAAAGCCAGTCTTTCGCCTTGTCAATACCACCTCGAATTTTGCACGAAACGCCGCTTTATGACATTAATTTTTATTTTACTATTCTTAGCTCCTCTCTTCTATTGATTGTTCATCAATATTTGTTCTGATTTTTTACTTTATATTTTACTTAATTATTTTTATTCTTTTAGTTTTTTATTTTAGCCTTTCTTTTTGTTTCTTTTTCTAATTTTATATTTTTATAAATTATTTTAAACCTGTGAAAACGCGTTTTTCGTTTCATTCCCCAATAAAGAGAGGCGTTTTTTAGTCAAAACGCCCAACACGAACTCCAGCACCCCCTTTTTCTCCCCACCGCCATGATCCCCCTCCACTCCCTTGTCCACCCTTTGTAAGAATGATATATTTTTACGCTTTCTCCAAAAAAGGGCCTGTTCTTTTTGCTATTCCCACAAGATTTTGTTTCCTGTATGAAATAGAATTGACTTTCTTCTTTGCAGTGATAGAATAGTTTTGCAATAAAATTTAAAATTTAATTCTTTACTTTATTGAATTGCGGCCCGCCCTGAGTCAGCTCTGGCCGGGCCAATGAATCAGGAGGTTTTAACGATGTCATTTACCGTACTGGCCACCCCACGTTCCTTTGCCAAGAACGACGATGCCCCCATTCGCCTGCTGGAGGAGCAGGGCTGTACTGTGATCCGCCTTCCCATGAACGGCGGCGATCTTCAAGCACAGCTGCTGGAACAGCTGCCCCAGGCCGATGCTGTCATCGCTGGTCTGGAGCCCTACACCCGCTCCATGCTGGAGACGGCCAAAAATTTGAAGATCATCTCCCGCTACGGTGTTGGATATGATAAGGTAGACCTGGAGGCCGCTCATGCCATGGGGATCAAGGTCTCTATCACTCCCGGGGCCAACAGTGACTCGGTGGCCGATCTGGCCATGACCCTGATGCTCGCCGCTGCCCGAAATGTTTGTCCGATGGACGCCGCCATCCGCGCCGGTGGGCACGACAAGCCCATCACCGGCGTCGAGATATGGAACAAGACCCTGGGCGTTGTCGGCACCGGCCGGATCGGAAAGGGCGTCATTCAGCGCGCCTCCGGCTTTCAAATGAAGGTCCTTGCCAACGACGCCTACCCCGATCCCGCCTTTGTGGAGGCCCACAACGGCAAATATGTGGATCTTGACACCCTGTTCCGCGAGTCTGACTTTATCACCCTCCACGCCCCCCTCACAGAGGAGACCCGGAACATGGTGGACGCCCGCCGTCTGGCGGAGATGAAGCCCCGGGCCGTTCTGGTCAACACCGCCCGCGGCGGGATCGTGGACGAGGACGCCCTGTATCAGGCTCTGAAGGAGGGACAGATTGGCGCGGCCGCCCTGGACGCCACCGTGGTGGAGCCCGCCTGCGGCAGTCCCCTGGCCTCTCTGCCCAACTGCATCCTGACCCCCCATGCCGGAGCCGCCACCTATGAGGCTGGTTATAATATGGGAATGCTGGCCGCCCAGAATGTGCTGGACGTGCTTTTCGGCAGGGAGTGCCGTTTCCTGGTATAAATCTCATCTGATGGATCAAGTAAATGGGGGAGTGTATGTTATGTCACAGTATCAATTCGGCGTTGTCGGTCTGGCCGTGATGGGCCGGGGCCTGGCCCTGAACCTGGCAGAGCACGGTTTTTCCGTGGCAGGGTATAATCTGGAACCGGAACTGACCGCCGCTTTTACAGCCGAGGGCCAGCGGCTGGGCTTCTCTGTAACCGGGTGCCCCTCCTATGAGGCCCTATGTTCCGCTCTGGAAAAACCCCGTAAGATCCTGATCATGGTCAAGGCCGGCAAACCAGTGGATTATGTGCTGGACGGCCTGCTCCCCTATCTGGAGGCGGGAGATGTTGTAATCGACGGCGGAAACTCTCATTATCCCGAGACCCAGGCCCGCCAGTTCCGCTGCCAGCAGTCCGGCATCCGTTTTCTGGGCATGGGCGTCTCCGGCGGCGAGGAGGGCGCCCGGCACGGGCCCGCCCTGATGCCCGGCGGAGATCCGGACGCCTATCGCTTGGCCGCCCCCTTCCTGACCGCCATCGCCGCCCATGTGGGCGGGGATCCCTGCTGCGCCTATATCGGCCCGGAGGGCGCCGGCCACTATGTCAAAATGGTGCACAACGGCATCGAATACGGCGATATGCAGCTGATCTGCGAGGCATACTATTTAATGAAGCGGCTTCTCCACCTCTCCCCAGATGAGATCGCGGACTACTTCCGCCGCTGGAATCTAGGAGAGCTTTCCAGTTATCTCATGGAGATCTCGGCCCACATTTTGACCGTTCCAGACCCCGAGACCGGAACTCCGCTGGTGGATCAGATCCTGGGAGAGGCAGGCAGCAAGGGGACCGGGATGTGGACGGTGCAGGAGGCCCTCTCCCTGGGCGTCCCCCTGCCCACCATCGCGCAAGCCGTCTTCGCCAGGGATCTTTCCTGCCGCGCCCAGGTGCGTGCGGCGATGTCCAGGCAGGCGGCCCCTCACGAGCTCCCCGCCCTGGACCGGGACGCCTTTGCGGAAAAGATCCGCCGCGCTCTATATGCCTCCAAGCTCTGCTCTTATGCACAAGGCTTTGAACTGCTCCACCAGGCCAGCCAGCACTACCACTGGGATCTGGACCTGGGCGGCATCGCCCTGCTCTTCCGCGGAGGCTGCATCATCCGCGCCGCCTTCCTGGACCGGCTGGCTCAGGCCTACCGCGCCTGTCCCACGCTGGAGAACCTGCTGCTCTCCAGCGACTTCGCCTCCGTCCTGACCCAGTACCAGTCGGACTGGCGGGATGTTGTATCCACCGCCGCTCAGTGCGGCGTGGCAGTCCCCGCCTTCTCTGCCAGCCTGAGCTACTATGACGGGCTGTGCGACCCCGCAGGCCCGCTCAACCTGCTTCAAGCCCAGCGGGACTGCTTTGGCGCCCATACCTTCCGCCGAATCGACCGGGATGGGAGTTTCCACCACAACTGGTAACCGCCTCTTGCCTTTGGGGCGGGCGCCATCTATAATAGATTCAAGTCAAAACATCCTACGCCGCCCCACTGGACCGCAGCCAAATGGTTCACCCATTTCCTTCTTGCCCCATTTTGTGTGGGGCCAAGGCGTCTCCCGGCCCAGGCGGTCACAGCGGATTCAGCCACTTTAACAGGGGGGAAATCATCCATGAACAGCGGTACGCATCTCGTTTCCAGCAACACACTGGTGGATGTGGCTTATCACAACATCCGAAAAGACATCATCGAGGAATATCTGCCCGCCGGGCAAAAGATCAACCTCAGCGATCTCTGCACCCGCTATGGGGTCAGCCCCACACCTATCAAACAGGCCATCAACCGCCTGATGGCGGAGGGGCTTGTGGAGAATATCCCCCGCAAGGGCTGCCGGGTACGGCCTTTCAACTGGTCCGAGCTGGATGAGATATTTGAGCTGCGCCTGATCATGGAGGTCAGCTTTGCACCACAAGCCACCGTGGCAGTCCAAAACACCCCTCAGCTCCAGAAGCGCTTTGAGGACAACCTCCAAAAAAATATGGAGCTGGTCCAGTACTACGGCACTGCTGAGGAGTATTTTGAAACATACGAGATCGACCAGCAGTTCCATGAACTCATCATCCTCGCCAGCGGGAATCGCACAGCGATTCGGGTCTATAAAAATTTGAATTCCCATTCCTATGCGACCTATCTCTTTGGGAAGCAGCCGCGGATCCAGACCATCAACGGCATTCTGGAGCACCGCGCAATCTACGAGTCCATGAAGGCGGGTAATGTGGACCAGGTCCGCCACCTGCTGAACTCCCACCTGGAAAACGCCCAAAAAAAGATCAGTCTCTCTTTGAAGCTTCAGCAAAACAGCGGCCAGCCCTGATATAGCAAAACGCGCCGCGCCACAGAACATGTTCTGTGGCGCGGCGCGTTTTCGATTCTTTGCTATGCCGTTCGGTCCGGGAAATCCGCCTCACACTGCACGGAGAAAGTGATGTTCCGCTCCTCCCCGCCCCGGCGCACCATCAGGGTAGCAGTCTCCCCCGGAATCAGGGTATTTTTCACCTGGCGCAGCTCCTGGATGGTGGGCAGAGGCGCCCCATTGAGGGACAGGAGCACATCGTCTACCTGCAATCCGGCGCGGCCGGCGCTGCTGTTCTCCTCCAAGGCGGCCACCCGCAGGCTGCCGCCACTGAAATCCACCGTGAAGCCCATGGCGGGCTGCCCGGCAATGAGCCAGTCCGCCACCTCCTTCACCTTCTGCATGGGGATGGCAAAGCCCAGCCCCTCCACGGTGCTGTCCTGGGCCACCACTTTCAGCGTGGTAATGCCCACCACCTGTCCCCGGTCGTTGATGAGGGCCCCGCCGGAGTTTCCAAAGTTGATGGGCGCGCTGGTCTGGATAACCTGAAGTTCCACACCGTCCACCGGCACTGTGCGGTTGAGGGCGGAGACGATCCCCTGAGTGATAGAGGTGCGGTAGCCCAGAGGATCCCCGATGGCCACCACCATCTCACCGCAGCGCAGCCGGTCCGAGTCACCAAATTCCGCCGGCGTCAGGCCACTGGCCTCCACCTTCAGCACAGCCAGGTCCTCCCCGGCATCCGCCCCCACCAATCGGGCCTCCATCACCCGCCCGTCGGACAGGAGCACCGACATCCGCAGGCTGTCTGCCACCACATGGGCATTGGTGAGAATGTATCCGTCCGCGCTCATCACCACACCAGTCCCGGTGCTGTACTCCCCCTCCCCATCGGCTTGGATCGAGACGACGGAGGGGACGCACTTTTCATAGATCTCCACCGCGTCCATAACCTCCCCCTCCCGCTGGGAGATCTGCACCTGGACGCCGGTCCCCGTCTCCGCCCGCTCCAGAGCGGCAAAGGGGTCCCGCTCCTCCTGTTCGGACAGATGCGGGGTCAGAGGCTCATCATCCCAGGGGAGCAGCCAGCGCACCGCCACCGTTCCCAGGGACAGGCCCACCACCAGCAGGAACAAAGCCAAAAATGGCAGCAGGGTGCGGCGGCGGCGCCGGACCCTGAGGACCGGCGGGCGCCGGGCTGGGACCACCACCGGCGGCGGGGTCGGGAAGGAGGGGGAGGGCTGCTCCCAGGGGCCTCCCCTCCAGAGGTCGTTCGGCTGTTCCTTCATAACGGCACTTCCCATCTCTCCGGTCTCAGCCGGCCGTCACGCCAGCGTCAGGGTGAAGGTGAACTGGGTCACCCCATCCTCGCTGGTGGCGGTGATATTTTCCTTCAAATTGCCCAAAATGGTTTTGACGATATATAGGCCCAGGCCCACACCCTCCCGGTCCACGCTGCGGGAGTAATCCGCCTTGTGGAAGCGTTCAAAGAGGAGTGGCAGCTCGTCCGGCGGGATGGTCGCCCCCAGATTGCGTACGGTGACAAGGGCCTTTCCGTCCTTTTTGGTGATCTGGACTGTGATGTCCGTCCCTTGGGCAGCAAACTTCGCCGCATTGTCCAGCAGGTTATAGCACACCTGGGTCACCGCGTCCGGGTCGCCCCACACCATGATCGGATCCTCCGGGAACTGAGCGTCCACATCCAGGCCCCGGCCGGTGATCCTCCCCTCCAGGCTGACCAGCACCCGGGACATGACCTCTATGATGTCAAACTGCTCCTGAGCGGTGACCGTCTCCGTCAGGGCGTTGAGCCTGGATAGGTCCAGCATCCTCCGGACCAGGCGGGACAGCCGCCGGGTCTCGGACACCACCACATTCAGCGCCTCCCCCTCCTTCTCCGGCGGGATCGTGCCATCCAGGATGCCCTCGGCAAAGCCGGCGATGGTGGTCATGGGGGTCTTGAGCTCGTGAGAGACGTTGGCGATGAAATCAGCCCGCTGGCTCTCCACCTTCTCCAGGGAGTTGGCCATGAAGTTGAACGCCTCCGCAAGCTCCCCGATCTCGTCGCAGCGGTCCTTATAGCTGTTGACCCGCACGTCAAACTCACCCCGCCCGAACTTCCGGGCGGCCTCCGCCATCTCGGTGAGGGGGCGGGTCTGGTGGGCCGAAGTGATGGAGCTGGCGATCACCGCGATGAGCAGCACCACCACCGCCGCAAAGAAGAAGATGGTGGCCGTGGCCCGCCACATCTCTGAAAGGCCGCTGGTGTCCCCTGACACCAGGACCAGCCCCAGGTTGGCGGCCAGCGTGGGGGTCAGCTTGGTCTGCACCGGCAGTCCCGCGATATAGCGGTTGGCCCCATAGATCCCCCCCAGATTGGTGATGCCGTTGTAGTGCCCCTGCTGGAGGATCTGCTGGACTACCCGGTCCGGGATCTGCTTGTGGTAGAGGTCGCTGTCCGTGGCGTACAGGATCTCCCCCTGGGTGTTGGTAACGATCACCGAGGCCTCTGAGACCGCGGAGACCGTCTCCATAGTGCTCTGGTACAAAGTCCATTTGATCCCGTCCAGCAGGCTGAGGCTGTCCACATTCTGCAAATAGTCGCTGGTGGCCGCGGCGATATAGCCCGCGTTCCGCTCCAGCCGGTCCCGGGTCTCTGAGATGATGTACCGGTAGGACAGCAGCATGAACGCGGTGGACAACAGGGTAAAGGACAGGGCGACGATGCCCACCATCATGGTCAATTCCCGCTTGTACAGGCTTTTCAAGGGAATCCCCCCTCTTTTTCTCAGCCGGCCCCGTTGGCGGGGGCCACCTCAAATTTATAGCCCACGCCCCACACGGTCTTGAGCCGCCACTGGTCGCTGACCCCCTCCAGCTTCTCCCGCAGGCGCTTGATGTGGACGTCCACCGTCCGGGAGTCGCCGAAGTAGTCGAAGCCCCACACCTCGTCCAGCAGCTGGTTCCGGGTAAACACCCGGTTGGGCGCAGAGGCCAGATGATAGAGCAGCTCCAGCTCCTTGGGGGGCGTATCCACCCGCTTGCCGTCCACCAGCAGCTCATAGGAGTCCAAGTTGATGACCAGCTTATCAAAGGACAGCTTCTGATCTCCCTGCTCCTCCTCCTGGCCGGTGCGGCGGAGCACCGCGTGGATGCGGGCCAGGACCTCCTTCATCTCGAAGGGCTTGACAATGTAGTCGTCCGCGCCCCCCTCCAGGCCGGTCACCTTGTCCTCGGTCTCCCCCTTGGCGGTGAGCATGATGACCGGGGCCGCAGACTCCTCCCGGATCTTTTTCAGCACGGTCCAGCCATCCATAATGGGCAGCATGATGTCCAGCAGCACCAGGTTCGGCTGGAAGGAGCGGAAATACTCCACACCCTTTCCGCCGTCCTTGGCTACTTTGGTTTCAAACCCCTCCTTCTCCAGATAGAGATGGAGCAGCTCTGCGATATTACTGTCATCCTCTACAATAAGCACCTTCTGGGACATGGTGAAACCCTCCATTTTTTCATTGGTGGCCCGGGCGGGCGCATTCTGCCCCTCCCACCCGGATCTTCTCCTCTATTATAGACGGGATCCCCGCGTTTGGGGTGAATAATTTGTAAATATCCCCCGTCAGACGTCCTCCCGCCGCTCCACATAGGAGTGGTCCACCTGGATCACCGCGGAATACTTCTCCGACAGGGCCTCCACCGCCTGCCGCAGCTCCCGGGTCACCTGGGCGTCGGTCAGGCGGAAGCCGTAGGGTACCATCACATCAAACAGCACGTTGGTGTGGTATGGGCCGGCGGTGATCCGCAGGTCGTGGATAGACAGGGCTGGATCCAGCGCCTTGGCCGCCGCCTCCACCTGCTCCCGCAGGGCGTTGGTGCGCTCATCATTGACCACTGGGTCGGTGTGGATCACCGTCTCAATGTGGTGCTTGGCCTTTAGCTCCCGCTCGATGTGGTCGATGATGTCGTGCATCTCCAGCAGATCGGTGTCCGCCGGGACCTCCGCGTGGAAGGACATCATGGCCCGGCCGGGTCCGTAGTCGTGATAAACCAGGTCGTGGATGCCCAGGATGTTGGGGTGGGACAGCACCAGCTTGTCGATGTCTGCCGCCAGCTCCGGATCCATGGCCCGGCCCAGCAGGGGGTCCAGCGTGTCCTTAGCGGCCTCCCAGCCCGTCTTAAGGATAAACGCGGCCACCAGCAGGCCGGCCAGGCCGTCCACCTGAAGGTCCAGAAAGTGGTCCACCAGGGCGGCGGCCAGCACCACGGCGGTGGCTACCGCGTCGGAGAGGGAATCGGCCGCCGTGGCCTTCATTGCCTGGGAGGAGATGGCCTCCCCCAGGACGCGGTTAAAGCGGAACATCCAAATTTTCATCCCGATGGACACCGCCAGGATGGCAATGGCCAGCCAGGAGAAGGACAGCTCCTCCGGGTGGAGCAGCTTTTCCAGGGAGCTCTTCCCCAGCTCAAAGCCCATCAGCAGGATTGCCATGGCCACCAGCAGGCCGCTGAGGTACTCGATCCGCCCGTGTCCGAAGGGGTGCTCCTCATCCGCCGCCTGCCCGGCCAGCCGGAAGCCGATCAGCGTGATCACCGACGAGGCGGCGTCCGACAGGTTGTTCAGCCCGTCCGCCACCACGGCGATGGAGCCGGTGAGCAGCCCTGCCCCCAGCTTTCCCAGACACAGCAGGGTATTCAGCAGGATGCCCACGCCTCCCGCCAGTGTTCCGCACCGCTGCCGGACCTCCGGAGCGGTGGGGTCCGCTCCGCCCAGACAGCGCCGGGTCAATGCCTTAATCAATGCAAAATGCCTCCTTGCTCCGCTGGAGCCAACAGGCCCCGGCAGATCTATGCCTTTTATCAATATATTATCTCACGCCGCCCGTTGTTCCGTCAAGACGGAAGGCAGGGCAGTTCTATGCCCTCTCTGGATCAGTCCTGTATGTTTTAGAGAGAAAAGCAGCGGTTTTGCGTGAAACTGTTTACAAACTGTTCATACCACCGTCACGATTTTGCCTTAATTATGGGGTAGGATATGAATGTAAACACGAAGTCTTAAAATTTCTCCCATTTCTCCCTCTCCTTTTACAACACACACAGGCAAGAGGCCCCGGCGGATCGCCGGGGCCTCTTGCCGTCTTGTCATATCCCAGCTGGGGCGGCGCCGGTCTACGGCGCCGCCCCAGCTCCGGGCTGTGGGAACTGCTCATAGGGCTGAGCCGCTGGGATGGTCACCCCTGTGCCGGGGAGGGCCAGGTCGCCGCCGTCCGCCCCGCAGAACCAGACGTCCACCTGGTCTGGGTCCCCCAGCTCCGGGTCCACCGCCCAGCACTGGAGGGTTTTCTTCAGGCTGTCCAGAATCGTCTGGTCCAGCTGGAGGGCGTCATAAACACGGAACTCCTCCCTCTGTTCCTCCGGAGGGCCGACAAACAGGGCGGAGGTATCCGCGAAGGAGACCGTGATCCCGCCCTTTCCGGAAAAGATCGGCTCTGCCAGATCCAGGCTCCAGCCGGTGAGGCTGGCCATGGCGGACACCACCTCCTCCGGCGGGATCTGTCCATTCTCATCCAACTCGCCGGTGTACTCCACCGGATACTCCGCAAACTGGTTCCCGACGCCGATATACAGCACCGCACAGGACCGCTCCATGGAGCAGGCTGAGCCGTCTCCACTCTGCAACGCCTGTGAGCCGGAGAGCGCGCCCTCGCCTCCCGCAGTCTCCTCCATGGAAAACGGACCGCCGCAGGCAGACAGGGCCACAGTCAGCAGGCCCGCCATCAGGATCGCCTTTTGTCCCATATCCTGCTCCTCCCTCCTTCTGCTTCGGAGCCCACGGCTGGGCCGCTCCGCTCCATTTCTGTGGGCTCCATTATACGGTGCGGTCCGTCCACCCGTCAAGCAGAATGAAAGAATATTCATCTTATCAATCGTTTGTGCAAATTGACAGTCCAAACCACCTCCACACACTTCCTGTCGGTTCCCGTCGGCTTGTCCACCACACTTTTTTCATTATGACAGGGCCTAAATCCCCATATAGAAGGGGGTTTTTCATCACCGATTATCTTTTTCCACATCCCAGCGCAAAAGTCATTTGACTTTTTCGTTGAAATTGCTATAATATCTATTATCAAGTGAACTGCTGCTTTAGCTGTCTGAGGGGTCCTTTCCGTCCCGTCGCCACAGATAAAATCCAGCCAAAATAAGGGTACGTCTTTACGTGCTTCTTGTTTTTGCTGGTTTTTTTGTATGCAAAACCAACTGGAAGGAGGACAGAGCGTAGCGCCCCAAGTTCAAGGAGAGAGAGGTGTGTCAAAACCGGGAAGCTCCGCTTCCCACTGTCCCCCAGGTTGTGTGCTGGGAGACAGATCCCCAATCACTAGAAATAGGGAGGAAACAAAACTATGTTTACCATCACAAACGGCTTTACTTACATCGCATTTCTGATGTTCCTGGCCGGCGGTCTGCTGGCTCTGGAGAAATACGCCAAGTGGAAGGTCTTTAATGTGGTCCCGCCCCTGGTGTGGATCTATGTGCTGAACATGGTCTTCTGCACCATGGGCCTGTACGCCTCGGACGCCTGCTCCGCAGTCTACTCCGCTTTGAAGAACAACCTGCTGTACGCCATGATCTTCGTCATGCTGCTGCGGTGTGACTTCCGCAAGCTGGCCAAGCTGGGCGGCCGGATGATCGCCATCTTCCTGGCCTGCTCTCTGACTCTGGGCCTGGGCTTCCTGGTGTTCTATCCTGTCTTTATGGGCCCCCTGGGCGGCGGCGAGAAGACTTGGGCTGCTGTGGCTGCTCTGTACGCCTCTTGGGTCGGCGGTTCCGCCAACATGGCCGCTATGCAGGACGCTCTGCCCGTTGACGCCGGCTCCTACAGCTGCGCCCTGGCCCTGGATACCGTCTGCTACTCTGTGTGGATCGCCCTGCTGCTGCTGGCCGTCCGCTATGCCAACAAGTGGAACAAGGCCACCAAGGCCAACACCTCCGGCCTGGACGCCATCGCCGCCGCCGCCAACGCTGAGGTGGAGAAGGATAAGGCTCGCAAGGCTTCTTCTGGCGATTGGATTTTCCTGATCGGTCTGTCCCTGCTGGTCTCCGCCATCTCCCAGTCTGTGGGCGCCGCCATGAACGCCGGTCTGGCCAACATGGGTCTGGCTATGTTCGACAAGGGCACCTGCACCACCGTGTTCGTCACCGTGCTGGGCCTGATCTGCGCCATGACTCCTCTGGGCAAGCTGCCCGCCGTGGAGGAGCTGTCCACCGTCTATCTGTACGCTGTTGTTTCTCTGCTGGCTTCCACTGCCACTGTTACCGATCTGCTGTCCGCTCCCATGTGGGTTGTTTACGGCATGCTGGTTCTGGTGCTGCACGTGGTCACCATGTTCATCCTGTCCAAGATCTTCCACTGGGATCTGTGCATGGTCTCCACTGCCTCCCTGGCTAACATCGGCGGCAGTGCATCGGCCCCCATTGTGGCTACCGCTTATGACGCCTCCTTCGCCGGCATCGGCGTTCTGATGGGCGTGCTGGGCGCGGCCATCGGCAACCTACTCGGTTTGGGTATGGGCGCCATCCTTCATATGTTCATCTGATGCGACACCGGTGCGCCGGGCCCGGGAGGTCCGGCGCACCTTTTTACCCTTTTTCACCTGACCACTGAAAAAATGGAAAGGAGAACCATGAACATCAACGAAAATTTCCGTTATCTCCACATCGGACTGCCCAACGATGTACTTCGTCGGAAACTCCACGGAGACTTTGAGGGAGCTGTGGCCGCCATTGACCGCCACCTGGCTTCCCCCACTACTCCTGAGGCACTCAAGCGCTGCCTGACCGTTCAGCGTGAACTCATCCTCCGTCTGCCTCTGGACTACCCCTATCCCAAGGAGGAGGCCCTGGCCCTGGTGCGGGAGCACATTCCCGACTTCACCGAGGCGGAGTTCGACGCCCTGGAGGATCAGTGGAAGATCGACTGGATCTATGATCACGGCGTTCCTCACTATTTCAACCGTTTCTTTGAAACGCTTTGCAAGACCAACGCGGCCTTTGCCGCCCGGGCGGGCGTCAGGACCGCCGGAGCGGACGGGCAAGATCCCGAAGGCCGTCTGGACCGGGTTGCAAATCAACTCCGCACAGAGGGAACTGCCGCCAGCCGTGTGCGCTGCCGGGCTACTGTCCAGATGAAGGATGAGTGCTTTGAGCCGGGCCGCCGGGTACGGGCCTATTTGCCTCTGCCCTGTGCGTGTGATGCCCAGAGCGATATCCGTATCGAGCGGGTCTCTCCCGAGCCCACTCATATCTCTCCCGAGGACGCTCCTCAGCGGGTCATCTTCTGGGAGGAAGTGATGGAAGAGAACCACCCCTTTGAGGTAGAGTTCTCCTTCACTCAGACCCTGCACTACCACGATCTGACCCGGCCGGAAACCGCCCCTGGCGCCCCCGAACTTCCCGAGGATGCCCAGCGCTGGCTGGGTGAGGAGGCTCCCCATATCCTCTTCACTCCTTATCTCCGTGAACTGGCCCGGGTTCTGACCCAGGGCGCAGACTCCAACCTGGAGAAGGCCCGCCGGATCTATGACTTCATCACCAAAAACGCCTCTTACAACTTCATGCCGGCCTATTTCAGCCTGGAAAACATTGCGGAGAACTGCGCGCGGAGCCGCACCGGCGACTGCGGCGTATTCGCCCTGCTGTTCATCACGCTGTGCCGCTGTGCTGGTGTTCCCGCCCGGTGGCAGAGCGGTTGGAAGGTAGAGCCCGGCTTCTGCGGTGCCCATGACTGGGCCCAGTTCTATGCCGCACCCTATGGTTGGCTTTACGCGGATCCTTCCTTCGGAGTCGGTGCGGTCCGGGAGAACAACGAAGAGCGCCGTCTCCACTACTTCGGAAACCTGGACACCTTCCGCATGGTGGCCAACACCCAGTTCCAGGGCGACTTTGATGTCCCCAAGGATCACTGGCGCGCCGACCCGTACGACAACCAGGTGGGCGAGATGGAGACCGAGGACCGCGGCCTGCGCTATGAGGAATTCCTAAGGACCAAGGAGGTCCTGGAATATACAGAGCTCTAAACTCATAACAATCAGGAAAGGAATGTGCAACGAATGAAGAAGAAGCTTTGCGCCCTGCTTCTCTCCGCGTCCATGCTGTCGTCCCTGGCAGTGCCAGCGTTTGCAGCAGAATCAGGGAATGCCCCCCGGGCAGCCATCGGCGACGATGCTGTCTACCTGGGAGTGAAGGACTATGGCAGGGTCACCAAGGATGAGAAGGAATCTTTTGAGCACCGTTTCTTTGTGGATGGCCATGAAGAGACCTTTACCATTCCCGCCGACGGCGGCAAGTTCGAACTCCAGAACAAGCTCCAGGAGGGCTACATCTACGATATCACCATCAGCGGCTATACAGTCACCGGTGCCGAGATGGAAGAGGGCGATGTGGCCGGTGTCCTGACCAAAGTGTGGACCGATGATGACGGCGACTGGCGGATCAAGGTGGACAATGAGTCCTTTACGATCAACAAGGATGCCGAGCTCTATGACATCACCTCCAAGGCCGGCGGGGCCACTGTTCAGGACATCAAGTTTAATGAGCTCAAGCAGGATGAGACCGTCCGCATCGTAGTAGACTCTGATGACCATGTAACCAAGCTGTTCCGGATGTTTATTGCCGAGGACTACACCGCCCCTGTCAGCGGCGTGCCCGGCAAGCTGACCCTGAAGAACTTCCTGGCCACCGCCATGGAGCCCGTGGGCACCGCCCTGTACGTCTACGGCGGCACCTGGGACTGGCAGGATGTGAACTCCTCCAACCAGGCCATGACCATCGGCCTGTCCCAGAGCTGGATCGACTTCTTCCAGAGCCAGGACGCCAACTACACCTATAAGAACAGCGCCAACCCCAGCGAGAGCTACTATCCTCACAACGCATGGAACCAGTATTACTACGCTGGTATTGACTGCTCCGCCTTTGTCGGCTGGTCTGTCTACAATGTGATGAACACCGAGGACAGTACTGTGGCTGACAACACTGGCTATGTCATGTCCGCCACCAAGCAGGCCAAGAACTTTGCCGAGGTTCAGAAGTGGGGCACCTGGAGCCAGGAGAAGCCCTTTAAACCTGATCACTTCCAGACCGGCGACATCTTCTCCATGAACGGCCACGTCTGGATCTGCCTGGGCAAGTGTGACGATGGCTCTCTGGTCATCCTCCACTCCACCCCCTCTGACAGCATCAACGGTCAGGGCGGCGGCGGCGTCCAGATCAACGGCGTGGGCGATTCCGAGAATTGCCAGGCTGTAAAGCTGGCCGAGAAGTACATGAGCCAGTACTATCCCCAGTGGTGGGAGCGCTATCACAAGGTCTATAAGAGTTTTGACAGCTACACTAAGTACAGCGGCAAAGATGCCGGCAAGTTCAGCTGGGATCTGAAGAACACTCTCGCTGACCCTGATGGCTATGCCAATATGAGCGCTGACGAGATCCTGGCCGACCTGTTTGACACCTATCACGGTGAGGCCGTATATCTGGGCGTCAAGGGCTACGGTGACCGGAATACCAACTGGGACCACAAGCCCACCTTCCAGCACCAGTTCTTCGTAGACGGCGACGTCCGCACCTTCACTGTGGACGCTGATGCCACATACAGCCTCCAGAACCAGCTGATGGAAGGCTATGTCTATGACATTGATGTGACCGCCAACGAGGTCACCGATGTTGAGCTGAAGGATAAGGGCCATGCCAATGTAGTCATGGGCGAGGTCACTGCCATCGGCAAGGACACCATCACTGTGGACGGCAAGACTCTGAACACCGCAGATTCCAAGACCTATGAGATCACCTCCAAGGCCGGCGGCTCCTCTGTGAAGGCTGCCTCTGTCAAGGTAGGCGACTCCGTTAAAGTTATGGTCAATGGCGATCAGGCCAAGACTGTCTACAAGGCCTTTGTTGCCGAGGAGTACAAGGCTCCTGTGTCCGGCACCCCCGGCGAGAAGACCCTGAAGAACTTCCTGTCCACTGCTCTGACCCCCGTTGGCACCTCTCTGTATGTCTACGGCGGCTCCTGGGACTGGCAGGACGTGAACTCCTCTAACCAGTCCATGACCATCGGCCTGTCCCAGAGCTGGATCGACTTCTTCCAGAGCCAGGACGCTAATTACACCTACAAGTACAATGCTGATCACAGCGAGAGCTACTATCCCCATGAGCAGTGGAACCAGTACTACTATGCCGGCATTGACTGCTCCGCCTTTGTAGGCTGGTCTGTCTACAATGTGATGAACACCGAGAACAGCACCGTGGCTGACAGTAATGGCTATGTAATGTCCGCCACTAAGCAGGCCAAGAACTTTGCTCAGACTCAGGGCTGGGGCACCTGGGAACAGAAAGCCCCCTTCAAGCCCGAGGACTTCAAGACCGGCGATATCTTCTCCATGAACGGCCACGTCTGGATCTGCCTGGGCAAGTGTGACGATGGCTCTCTGGTCATCCTCCACTCCACCCCCTCTGACAGCATCAACGGTCAGGGCGGCGGCGGCGTCCAGATCAACGGCGTGGGCGATTCCGAGAATTGCCAGGCTGTAAAGCTGGCCGAGAAGTACATGAGCCAGTACTATCCCCAGTGGTGGGAGCGCTATCACAAGGTCTACAAGAGCTTTGAGGATTATACTGACTATGACCGTGATTCCAACGCCGGCAAGTTCAGCTGGACTCTGGGCGGAACGATTTCCGACCCCGACGGCTATGCCGACATGAAGGCTGATGCGATCCTGGCCGACCTGTTCCAGGACGTCCGCTACATTGACGCCTCCGCCAACAACGGCGGCGTGATCTCCCCCGAGGGCCGCACCAATCTGACCAGCGGCGACAGCATGACCTACTCCATCACCCCCTTCTCCGGCTACCACATCTCCGATGTGACCGTGGACGGCCAGAGCGTGGGCGCGGTGGACTCCTACACCTTTGACAATGTGACCGACAACCACACCATCGCCGTCACCTTCGCCCGCGACTCCGGCGGCAATTCCGGCGGCGGCAGCGATGACTCCGATCCCACCTACGCCATCCGCGCTTCTGCCGGCAACGGCGGCTCCATCAGCCCCAAGGGCACCGTCCGCGTGGAAAAGGGCGACTCCAAGACCTATACCATCACCGCCGACAAGGGCTACGCCATCGCTGACGTGACCGTCAACGGCAAGAGCGTGGGCGCGGTGGACTCCTATACCTTCAAGAACGTCACCAGCGACCAGACCATCCGCGCCACCTTCGCCCTGGAGGGCGCTGTGGACCAGCCGGGCTTCTCCGACGTCTCCAAGAACGACTGGTTCTATGATGCGGTGCAGGACGCCGTGGACATGGGCCTGATGGCCGGCGTCTCCGCCGACCGCTTTGACCCCAACGGCACCGTCACCCGCGCCATGGTCGCCCAGATCCTGTACGCCCGGGAAGGCAAGCCCGCCGTCTCCGGCGCGGCCGCCATCTCTGACGTGCCCGCCAACGCCTGGTTCCACGACGCCATGCAGTGGGCCAAGGCCCAGGGTGTGATCGCCGGCTATCCCGATGGCCGCATGGAGCCCAACGCCCCTGTCACCCGTGAACAGCTGGCCGTGATCCTCCACAGCTATGCCCAGAAGAAGGGGATGGATGTCTCCAAGACCGCCGACCTGGCCGGTTATGCCGACGCCGCCAACATGTCCGTCTGGGCCAAGGACGCTATGAGCTGGGCTGTGGGCAGTGGCCTCATTTCCGGCCGGAGCGCCTCCACTCTGGCGCCTGCCGGCTCCGCCACCCGCGCGGAGTGCGCCGTGATCTTCACCCAGATGTTCCAGCAGTAACGCACGCTTCTTCTCACGTCCCGTCCCCCGGACTCCAGCGGGTCCGGGGGGCACACCCCGACGGCCGATCTTCCCCGGCGCGGCGTCTGCCCTGCCGAGAGAGCCAACCGGCCTCATCCCACCATAAGTTTGGAAGGCAGGAATGATAGCTATGAAACCTTACGCACTGATCGATCTGCACTGTGACACTCTGACCGACTGCAAGTACAGCAGCGGTCTGGGCACCGACACCCTGGACGACCCCCAGCGTGTCCTGTCCCTGTCCAGCATCCCCGAGGGGGTCCACTGGGCCCAGTTTTATGCCATTTTCATCCCCGATGAATGCCGGGGCGAGGACGCCATCCGCTATTACGAGGCCAACCGGGACAACTTCATCCGCCAGATGGACAAGTTCTCCGACCGGGTGAAGCGCTGCCGCACCTGCGCTGATATGGAGGAGGCCTTCCAGTCCAACCGGACCGCCGCCTTCCTCAGCGTGGAGAACGGCTCCGCTCTGGCCGGAGATCTGGACCGGGTCCGCCTGTTGGCGGAGGACGGGGTTAAGGCCATCACCCTCACCTGGAACGGTGAGAACGAGATCGGCTCCGGTCATGTCAGCGAGCACGGCCTGACCGACTTCGGCAAAAAGCTGATCCCCGAGCTGGAGAAGTATCACATCCTGGCGGACGTCTCTCACCTGAACGACACCGGCTTCGCCGATCTGCTGGAGGTGGCCCAGAAGCCCTTTACCGCCACCCACTCCAACGCCCGCTCTGTGGCCGCCCACAAGCGCAACCTCACCGACGACATGATCCGGGAGATGGTGCGCCGTGAGTGCCTCATCGGCCTGAACTACTTCGTCGCCTTCCTCCGGGAGGACCGGAAGGTGGAGAGCCTGGACGACCTGTACCGCCATGTGGACCATTTCCTTACTCTGGGCGCTGAAAAGTGCCTGGCCCTGGGCTCCGACTTCGACGGCGCCCAGCTCCCTGAGTGCCTGGACTCCCCTTCCAAGGCGGCCGGGATCTATGAGTATCTGCTCTCCCGCAATATCCCTGAGCCGGTGGCCTCCGGCATCCTCTATCAGAACGCACTGGACTTTTTCCACAGAAACAGCCTGTAAGTCCTAAAAAACGCTTGCTTCCCGCCGCCCGGGACGGCATAATAGAGCATACAGTATAAGCAGCAGTCAGGAGGAGACACAGTGATGTCAGAGAGTGTGTATTTGATCGGCGAGTCCCGCACCAACCTGGATAACGCCATCACCAAGATCTTCAACTCCTTTTACCTCGCCTTTGAGGTGGACCCGGAGACTGACCAGATCCTTCAATTCGGCTGTACTCATACAGTGGATCTGACCGAGGAATTCCTCTCCCGCCTCTTTGTGGGGCGTAACCTGTGGGAGCGGAAGGAGACCCTGGAGGCAGAACTGAACCGCCGCTACGGCGGCTCCTCCAAAAAAGCGATCGTGGTGGCCTATCTGGACGCCATCAAGCGCTATCCCGCATTGAAGGAAGCCGCTCTGCGGCACACCTGATCCAAAATTCTGAGGGCGGCTGTCATGCGACAGCCGCCCTCCTGCATGATGCTCACTGTTCAATTCAGCTCCGGCAGATAGTCCAGGGGGTCCACCGGCTCTCCGTCCGCCAACAGTTCCAGATGGAGATGGGGCTCCAGCCCGCTCTCCGCCATGGCGGTGCGGCCCACCTCCCCCAGTACGGTCCCGGTATCCACCGGGTCGCCCACCGCCACCGCGGTCTCCTGCGCCAGGTTGGAATACACCGCGGTCACGCCGTCCGGCTGAAGGACGGTCACCGTGGTCCCCATCATGGCGTCGTCGTACACCTCAGCCACCTGGCCCTCTCCGGCGGCCAGCACCTTCCGGCCCTCCTCGGCGGCGATGTCGATCCCCCCATGGGTCCGCCAGTCCCCCATGGTCTCGTCATAGGCCAGGGCCTCCACCGTGAAGCCCCGGAGCACCTGCCCCTTCACCGGCCAGGTGTAGACCACCTCCCGGGGCTGCGCCGGTGCGGCCGTCTCCGCGTCCTTCTTCGGTTGAGGATCGTCCGGCTGAGCCGCCGGCTCCGGCGTAGGCTGAGGCTGGTGGGACTGCTCGCCGGGAAAGACCGCGCTGCTGTCCGGCAGGGTGACGCTGGGGTTCGCTGTGACCGGCTCCTGCGCCGGCTCGCTCCCGCTGACGGAGCGGATGAGATAATAGCCCGAAATTCCAATTGCGGCGACGCACAGGAACAGGACTATGTAGAAGCCCTTTCCCAGCACGAAGTCGCCCAGTTTTTCCAATCGGTTCCGTTTCATGGAAACCACCTCCGAAGCCTATTGTGGACAGGCTCGGGGCACATTATACCCGTGGGCTTCCATTTTTTCAGCGTCCGCGGGAAAGGCGTACAGAAATGTGAAACTTGGATAGACGGATTCCCTAGAGATGTGATATACTTTATCCACGAAACTTGTCAAAGTGAGGAAACAGCCATGTACCGTACCATTACCCTTTCCAATGGAGCCCGGCTTTTGACTGAATACATTCCGGGGGCCCGCTCCGCCGCCCTCGGATTTTTCGTGGGGGCGGGCTCCCGCCACGAGCGCGCCACAGAAAACGGCGCGGCCCATTTTATTGAACACCTCTCCTTTAAGGGCACTGACCGGCGCTCCGCCGCTGACCTGGCCCGGGAGATCGACGCCATCGGCGGTCAGGTCAACGCCTATACCACCAAAGAGAGCACCTGCTACTACGCCCGGTGCCTGGACCGCCACCTGGACCGAGCCTCTGACCTGCTGTGCGATATGCTGTTCCATTCCCGCTTCGCCCAGGAGGATGTAGAACTGGAGCGGAGCGTGATTCTGGAGGAGATCGGGATGTACGAGGATGCCCCGGAGGACCTGTGCGCCGACCGGCTGTCCATGGCGGTCTATAAGGGCCGCCCCCTGGGCCGCCCCATCCTGGGCCGCTCCTCTACCCTGAATGAGATGACGGGGGAATCCCTGCGCCAGTGGCAGGCGGAGCACTACTGTCCCGGCTCTATCGTGGTTGCCCTGGCAGGCCGCTTTGAGGAGCGCCACATCACCGCCCTGCGGGAACGGCTGGCCGCCCTGCCCGCCTCCACACCCCGCCGGATGCGGGACGCGGTCTACCACCCCGCTGTCACTGTGCGCCGGAAGGCCATTGAGCAGAACCATCTGATCCTGGCCTACCCCGGCCTGTCCTATCGGGATGACCAGCGCTACGCCCTGCTGCTGCTCAACTCCATCCTGGGGGGAGGCTGCTCCTCCCGCCTCTTCCAGGAGCTGCGGGAGAAGCGGGGGCTGTGCTATACCGTATATTCCTATGTGGCCGACCATGCGGACACCGGTCTGCTGGGTATCTATACCGCCACCGGCAGCGAACAGGAGGCTCAGGCCCTGGATGCCGTGCGGAACATCGTCAGCGACCTGGCTGAGCATGGTCCCACCCAGGAGGAGTTGGACCGTGCCCGGGAACAGGCTCAGGCCGGCCTTCTAATGGGCCTGGAGTCCGTCCAGTCCCGAATGAGCCACCTGGGCGCCTCCGGCCTTCTGTACGGCCGGGTGCGGGAGGTAGATGAGCTTCTGGAGTGCTATGAGCAGGTGACTCGGCAGGAGCTGCGCCAGCTGGCCCAGCATCTCTTCCGCCCTCAGGGGGCCTCTCTCTCTGCTGTGGGCCGGGTGCGCGCCGCGGAGGAGTACGCCGGCTGGCTCGCCCACTGACCTTTCCTCACAGAATACAAAAACACACGGCTCCCGTTGGGAGCCGTGTGTTTCAGCTTGTCAAAGAACCTCGCCGGTGGCGAGGTTTTTCTGGTATAATAGAGAAAAAGGGGGGCTAAGGATGGAAAATTGGAGAAAGAATTCTCGAAAAGATATAGTGATGGTGGATGTGGATGCATTAGTCCCCCCAGACCATCTGCTCCGAAAAGTAGAAAGAGTCATGGATTATGACTGGCTATATGAGCGGTTAAGTCCATATTATTGCGCAGACAACGGGCGTCCAGGAACGGATCCTGTAGTGTTGATCAAGATGGTTCTAATTCAGCATTTGTTTGGGATCGCGTCTTTACGTCAGACTCACCGGGAGATACAAGTAAATATAGCATACCGTTGGTTCTTGGGATACAGTCTACTGGACGAGATCCCTCATTTCGCAACGGTAAGTTATGCCTTTTGCAAACGCTTTCCCCCGGAGCTGAGTGAAGAAATTTTTGCACATATTTTGAACAAAGCACTGAACAACCGGATGGTAGACCCAAGCATGATTTTTATCGACGGAACACATATTAAAGCATCCGCGAATAAAAAGAAGTTCCAGAAGGAACAGGTCGCCAAAGCCGCGAAGGTGTACGAGGAACAACTTCGCAAAGAGGTATCCGAGGAACGAGAAAAACTGGGTAAGAAAGTCAACGATGACGATGATGACGAAAATAAGGGAAGTTCCGGAGGAGGAACGGTTGAGAAAACGGTGTCCAAAACCGACCCTGACTGCGGAATGTTTGTAAAAGGGGCACATGAGCGGCAGTTTGCGTACGAAGCACATACTGCCTGTGATAAGCACGGCTTTGTGTTGGGTGTTGAGGTAACCGCTGGAAATGTAAGCGATAGTGCTGCATGGGACGCAGTATACGACCAGGTAACGAACAGTTTTCCCGAAGTTAAGTTTGTAACGATGGATGCCGGATACAAAACACCTTGGATTGCAAAGAAAGTTCTGGAACACAGCAGAATTCCCATCCTTCCCTATACCCGATACAAGGGAAAGAAAGATAAATTTAAGCCTTGGGATTTTACTTATGATGCAGCAACAGACAGTTTTACCTGTCCCAGAGGACATGAACTGCGGCATACGACCACAAGCAAAGAAGGGAAACGGACTTACCGCAGCTCACCCAAAATCTGCAAAGACTGTCCCTGCAGAACTGTTTGTGGCGCAAATGAAAGCGGACAGCGGATACTCACAACTCATATCTGGCAGGAATATCTCGATTTGGTCGAACATTTGAGAAAAACCGAACGTGGCAAGGAACTCTATGCCATGAGAAAAGAGACCATAGAGCGTGTTTTTGCTGATGCAAAAGAAAAGCACGCCATGCGGTATACGCACCACCGAGGGCTGGCCCGGGTTTCTGCTTGGGTGAGGCTTAAATATGCTGCCATGAATCTCAAAAAGATTGCTATTTGGAAGTGGAATGCTTCTAATTTTGCTTCCTATATCATGATTTTTGCCCCGTTTAATGATAAAACGCCAGTCCTCGTGGTTTGAGAACTGGCGTTCTTTGACAAGCTGAAAAACACACGGCTCCCGTTGGGAGCCGTGTGTTTTCTGTCTGGATCGAAATCACTCAAACCGCCGCGTTTTCCTTGTTCTTATGGCGGCTGAACAAGGCCTTCCGCTTGGTACCGTCCGGATTCTCGCGCCGAATCAGCAGATAGAAGGCGGGCATCAGGAACATGGCCAGCGCCGTGGAGGCCACCAGGCCGCCGATGATGATATAGGCCATATCCTTCATCATGCTCATGCCGCTGTCGGTAGAGAAGATCATCGGCACCATGGAGATGATCGTGGTCAGGGTGGTCATCAGGATGGGGCGCAGACGGGTGGTGCCCGCCTCCACCAGAGCCTCACCCAGGGGCATGGTCCGGCGCAGCTGGTTGGTGCCATCCACCAGATAGATGCCGTTGTTCACCGCAATACCCACCAGCATCAGGAAGCCCATCAGGCCCAGAATGCTCATGGGGCGACCGGACAGGAACATCAGGCCGATAGAGCCCACCAGGCTCAGAGGAATGCACAGCATGACCATGATGGACAGCTTGGGGGAGTCGAACTGGATGCCCATGACCAAGAACACCAGGAAGATGGCGGACAGCAGGGCGGTACTTACGCTCTGGGTGGCCTCCTCCGTGGTGGAGTCCAGCGATCCGGTCCCCACCGTGACCCCCTCGGGAAGGGTCAGCCCCCGCACCGCGCTGTCGATGGCGCTGGCCGCGGTGTACTTGGCGGTATCCGTTGTGGTGGCCGTGACAGTAACGCTGTACTGCCCGTCCTGCCGGGTGATGCTGGGCAGGGTGGTGATGTACTCCACGTCAGCAATGTCCCGCAGAGTGATCATACGGCCGCTCTGGGTGGCAACAGGGTAATCCAGAAGGGTCGTGATGTCATCATACTTGCCCTCAGGGTACTCCAGCACCACATCGTACTCCGAATCGGAGTCTCCATAGTTGTCCAGGGTGGTAGCGGTCATGCCGTTGAGCAGGTAATAGACCTGCATGGCCACCGCGGATTCCGTGGTCCCCAGGGCCTGAGCCTTCTGGGAGTTCACCACCAGGCGGCCCTTAACGCGGCTCTGGTCGAACTCGTTGGCCACCCGGATCACGCCGGGGACCTGGCCCATGGCGTCGGCCACCTGATCCGCACCCTGCTCCAGGATGTCCAGGCTGTCGGCCACCAGGGTCACGTCCTTGGTATTGCCCCCTCCCATCATGGTGCCCATGCTGGAGTCGCTGCTGGTGGGGGTGACCGCCAGATCCATACCGGGGGAACCGCCGAAACGGTTGGTGTACTCCTCCACCGCCGCCTCACTGCTGCGCTTGCAACCGTCCACCGCATAGGCGGTAAAGGTGGCAGTATTCTCCGAGGCGCTCAGGGTCACCTTTTCAAAGTTGGGATCCTCCAGAAGGGCGTCCTCCAGTTCCTGGATCCGCTCGTCCATGACCGACAGCTTGGTGCCGGACCGGAAGGTGGCCTCCAGGCTGACGCTGCCGTCATAGTTGTCCGGCATCAGCACAAACTCCATCTGGCTGGCCAGCAGGATGGCCGCCAGGAAGCAGGCCACGCCCACCGAGACCACCCTGCCAGGGCGGCGCAGCAGGCCGGGCATGACCCGGCGGTAGAAGGCACGGAACCGGGCCAGGAGCCGGTTGATGGGCAGTTCCTCCTTCGCCTTTGGCTTGAGCCATACGAAGGCCAGGGGGACCACCACCACAGCGCATAGGAAGGAGGAGAGCATGGTCAGCAGAATAGTCCAACTCAGGGGACCGGACATCATCCCCACCAGGCCCTCGGCCATCGCCAGGGGGATATAGACCACCACGGTGGTCAGCGTACCGGCCAGGGTGGACATGATCATGGTGGAGGTGCCCTCCACCGCCGCCTCCCGGAAGTCCAGGCCGTTCTCTCGGGAGCGCATACAGCTCTCCAGAATGACGATGGAGTTATCCACGATCATGCCGATGGCGATGATGAGGGAGGTGCCGGTCATCAGGTCGATGGCAAAGCCGGCAAAGTTCAGAAGGATCACCGCCAGCAGGATGGACAGGGGCATACTGATGCCCACGATCAGGCTGGCCCGCAGGTCGCCGAAGAAGAGGAACAGCACCAGCATGGTCAGGATGATGCCGGTGATCAGGGTGTTCAGCACCTCTCCCAGGGTCTCCATGATGCTGTCCGCCTCGTTGTAAATAACCTCGAAGCTCAGGCCGTCCACGCTGTACTGGTCTAAAATTTCCATGACGTCCTCGCAGACGTCCACGGTGGCGGCGCTGTCCTGCTTGGTCACACTGAGCATGACGCTGTCGCCGCCGTTGTAGCGGCTGAGGTTCTCCGCATCCTTCTCATACACGTTGAAGAAGGTGCACAGATCCCCCAGGGCCACCATCTGGCCCGACGGGGTCTGGATGGGCAGGTTCCGGAAGTCGGCGTTCACATCCACGCTGCCGTAGACGCCCAGGGCGATGTCCTGGGTGCCCAGGGTGACGTCACCCACCGGCATATCAAAGTCGGCCGCCGCAATGGCGGAGCCCACCGCCGAAATGGAGAGGTGGTACTGCTGAAGGGCCGCCTCATCCAGCACGATGCGCAGATACTCGTCCTGGGCCCCGGTGACCTCTACCTGGGCCACGCCGCCCACGCTCTCGATCACCGGCACCACCGTGTCGTTGAGGTAGCTGGCCGCGTCCATCCCCTCGGGGGCCACAGCGGAGAGGATCATGGTGGGCATGAAGTCGGCGCTCAGCTCCATGATCAGGGGGTCCTCGCAGTCCTCCGGGAGAGTGGGCATCAGGTTGTCCATGGAGTTCTTCAGGTCGGAGTAGACCTCATCCATGTCCACGCCGTACTTATAGGTCAGCTGGAGCATGGCGTAGTTGTCAAAGGAGTAGGAGTTGACGCTGTCGATGTCGGACAGGGTCTCGCACTCGTCCTCAATGGGCTGGGTGACCAGCCGGTCGATGCTGTCGGCGTCCGCCCCAGGCCAGGTGACCATCACCAGCTCCATGGGCATCTCCATGTCAGGCATATACTCCAGGGGCATCCCGGTCAGGGAGGCCGAGCCGAACACCACCACGGCCAGGATCATCAGGATCACCGAGGTGGGCCGGCGCAGGATCAATCGAATCAGTTTCATGGATTACGGCGCCTCCGTCCCGCCGGCGGCACTGCCGGAGGCATCCGATGTGCCGGAGGCGTCAGCGGTACCGTCCGCTTCCTCCTGTCCGGCCAGGCGGATGGGCGCGCCGTCCTTCAGTCCGGCGGACCAGGTGGTGATCACCTCATCCCCGGCGGTCAGTCCGCTGGTGACGGCGATGGTATCCGCGGTGTACAGGCCCACCGTTACCTCGGTGCGCACCGCGGTCCCGTCCTGGGCCACATAGACATAGGCGTTGCCCTCGTCAAAATAGACCGCGTCACTGGGGATCAGGACAGCCCCGCTGGAGCGGTAAGCGGTGGTGGTCAGTTCCACCGCCAGGCCGTCAGGCAGGGACTGGGCCTCGTTGATGACCGCCTTGACCTTGAACAGGCCGGTGGCCGCGTCCACCACGCCGCTGATCTCCGTCACCGCGCCCTGATAGGTACGGCCATCACTGACCACCGAGACCTCCTGGCCGGCGGTCAGGGTCTGGCGCACCTGGTCGGTGACGTAGAAGGTGACCGTTTTATTGCTGCCGTTGGAGATGACAAAGGCCACCGTTCCGGAGGCAGCAAAGTTATTCAGGGTCAGATTGACCGCCTCCACCACCCCGGAGATGGGGGCGGTCATGTTATAGAGGGACAGCTGGTACTGGGCGGAGTTCACGCCCACCTGGGCGGACTGGATCCCCGCCCGGGCGGAGCTCAGGCCGGCCCGGGCCGCCTCGACCCCGGCCTGGGCGGACAGCAGAGCCTGGTTGGCCTGGTCCACCTCCGCCTGGGAGGCGGCGCCCATCTCAAAGAGGTGCTGGGTATCCTCATAGTTATCCTGGGCCAGACGCAGTTGCTCCTCCAGCACCGGCAGGTCGGCGCCGCCGTAGCCCGCCTGGGCGCTGTTATAGCTCTCCTGGGCACTCTGATAGGCCGCCTGGGCATTCTGGAGGGCCAGGCGGGCACTCTCGTCGTCGATGCGGCACAGGGGGTCCCCGGCGGAAACCGTGTCACCCACCGAGACCATGACCTCCTCCACATTGCCGGAAACCAGAGAGACCACGCTGGCGGTGCCCTCTGCGGAAATGGTCCCGATATAGGTGCTCTCGGTGCTCAGTTCGCCGGTCTGTGCGGCGGTGGTCTCCACTGTCACCGTCCGGTCCAGCATGGGTTCCTTCTCCTCCGCACAGCCGGCCAGCGTCAGGGCCAGGGCCGCGCAGAGTACAGCGGAAATGGTACGTTTCATGGGGCGATCTTCCATCCTTTCTCTCACATCAGGCCCCGCTCCACCGCCCAGCGGTAGCTGGTTCGGGCGGAAAGCAGGTCCCTCCAGGCCCCGTCCGCGGCAGACTGGGCGGCCGCCAGGTCATCCTGTGCGGTCAATAGTTTCATCTTGGATACCTGACCCAGCTCATACCGCTTCTGGGTGGTCTCCAGCACGGTCTGCTGCCAGGCCAGGGCAGACAGCTTGCTGTTCAGTGTGTTCTCCTTGTCCGCCAGGGAGTCATACAGGGTGCGGAAGGAGGTCTCAAAGTCCTGGAAGGCGGACTGGTAGGTCAGCTGGGCAGCCTCCCAGGTGTGCTCCGCAGCCTGGAGCAGGTACTGCTTTCGGGGACCCCGGTAGTCGCTCTGGGCGTCGTTCCAGTCCTCCTTAGCGTCATCCAAGGCCTTCTGAGCACTGCGCAGAGTCCAGCTGGCCGCCTTGGCCGCGGCCAGATCGGCCTCATAGTCCGGTGCGGTCCATCCGTCCTCCCCCTTGGCAGGCAGGGCGCCCAGGGTGATCTCCCCGGTGGGCTCCTCGCCGATCAGAGTCTGAAGCTGAGATTTATAGGTCGTGATCGTGGTATCCAGCGTATTCAGCTGGCTGACCACCTGGGTGCGCTGCGCCTCCACCTCGTCCACGGTCTGCCTGGACACCTGGCCCAGCTGCTGGCGCAGGCGCAGCTCCTCCAGGCTCCGGTCCAGGGCGGCCAGGCTCCGCTGGCCGTCGGCGGCCTGCTGCTCCAGGCCCACCAGGGTGATGTACAGGGTCTCGCCGGCGGCCACCATCTGATCCACCGTGCTGTTCAGCTGCCAGACCACATCGGCGTTGTCCGCCTGGACCTCGCCGTCCTTCAGGTCGTCAAAGGTGTCCCGCAGAGAATCGTATGCGTTGGCCAGGGAGCTGTCATCCCCGCCCACCATCGTGATGTACCACTGGGCGTTGGCAATGTCGTTGAGCTGCCGCCGCAGGTCCTCATACATCAGGTCGTAGTCGATCCCCTCGATCCCGCTGATGTTCTCTGAGAGCACCCGGGCGCTCAGGCTCCCCGACCGGATCCGGCTGTCCAGATTGGCCCAGGTCACCGTCCCCTCCGGGTCCGGCGGAAGCTTTGTTTCCTCCTGTACCTCCTGGGAGGCGCTGTCCGCGGTTCCTTCCTGCTGGCTCTCGGCGGCCATCGCCGGCCCCGTCAGTGTGCCGGCCGCCATCACAGCGGCCAGCAGCAGAGCAAATGTTCGTCTCATGGGATGATCCTCCATTTTTCACATCGGTCATTCGTCCGGTTCGTGTCTCTGTCAGTTTTCATCATAGTCTCCAAAGGTAAACTCAACGTAAACAAGGCCGGGATCCCCTCTGTGCACACTCACTGTTTTCCTCTCCGGCCGTCCGGTGCTCTTCGTCAAAATCACAGAAGGCAAAAAAAGCGCAGGAAGTTTACATTGGGTTTACCAGGCTCCGTTACCCTCAACATATAAGGGGCATTGCAGCATCCCGTCCACAGCGGGACACCCGGCTTTGACGTGGACCGCTCTTCTCTTTATACTATACTGTATCAGTACCAAGCAATCGAAACAGATCAGGCGGTTCACACCGCCCTCCGGGAGGCGGCCCCTCTCCGAGCATGAGCCCGGGGCCGGTTCCCCATCTCGACACAAAGGAGCGATGGAGATGGCAACCATCTTGCTGGTGGAGGATGAGGCCTCCATGCGCCTGCTCACCTGCGCCAAGCTGAAGCATCAATTTACCATCATCTGCGCCAAGGACGGCGTGGAGGCTCTGGAGCTGCTGGAGCGGCAGCCCGTGGATCTGATCATCGCCGATGTGATGATGCCCCGGATGGACGGCTATACCCTGGTCCAGACCCTGCGGGACCAGGGCAACGGCATCCCGGTGCTGCTTCTCACCGCCAAGCAGTCCTTCGAGGACAAGCGCCGGGGCTTCTCCTCCGGCGTGGACGACTACATGACCAAGCCGGTGAACTACGAGGAACTGACCTGGCGGATCAACGCCCTGCTCCGCCGGGCCCATATCGCCAGCGAGCGGCGGATCGTCATCGGCCCGGTGGTGCTGGACTCCAACACCTATACCGTCTCCCGGGGCGAGCAGGTGCTGGAGCTGCCCAAGAAAGAGTTCGAGCTGCTCTATAAGCTGCTCTCCTACCCCGGCCAGATCTTCACCCGGAATCAGCTGCTGGACGATATATGGGGCTTCGACTCCGAGAGCGGCGAGGACACCGTCAAAACTCATATCAGCCGCCTGCGCAACAAGCTGCGCTCCATCGAGGAGTTCCGGATCATCACCATCAAGGGCCTGGGCTATAAGGCGGAGGTGCTGGAATGAAGCGGAAACAGAGACCCAATGTCAGCCTTCTGCTGTGGCTGACCAAGGAGTTTATCATCCTGTCCATCCTGTCCAACCTGGTCTGTACCGCCCTGTACATGGCGGTCTCCTGGCTTTTGACCGGGACGCCCCTCCCGGCCTCCCACTCCAGCGGCCTGGGGCCCCTGCTGTTCCTCATCGGCTCCACGGTCATCCTGGGCTGCGGCCTGAACTACCGCTTCAACCAGTTTCTCACCGGCCTGGCCGGGGGCCTGCGCGGCGTGGCGGAGGGGAACTTCTCCCTGCGGCTGGACCCCCGCCGTGCCGGCCCGCTGGCCGCCGCCTATGAGGATTTCAACAAGATGGCCGAGGAGCTTCAGGGGGTCCAGACCCTGCGGGAGGATTTTATCAACAGCTTCTCCCACGAGTTCAAGACCCCCATCACCGCCGTCTCCGGCTTTGCCGAGCTGCTTCAGGAACCCGGACTCACCGAGGAGGAACGCAGCCAGTACCTCCAGATCATTGCCGAGGAGGCCCACCGCCTGGCCAATCTGGCCAACAGCACCCTGCTGATGTCCCGTCTGGAGTCCCAGCACTCCATCCCCGAGAAGGAGCCCTTCTCCCTGGACGAGCAGATCAAGCGGTGCACCATCCTGCTCTCCAGCGCCTGGGAGAAAAAGCGCATCGCCTTCTCCGCCGATCTGGAGCCCGTCTCCTATGTGGGGAATGAGGAGCTGATGCGCCACGTCTGGATCAATCTGCTGAACAACGCCATCAAATTCACCCCCGAGGGGGGCGAGGTGTCCGTTACGCTCCAGTGCTCCCCGGAGCAGATCCAGGTCCGGATCTCCGACACCGGGATCGGGATGTCCCCGGAGATGATGTCCCACATCTTTGACCAGTACTACCAGGGGGAACCCAATCACACCGAGAAGGGTCTGGGCCTGGGCCTGTCCATCGTCCACCGCATCGTCGAACTGTGCGGCGGCCAGATCCAGGTGGACAGCATCCCCGATCAGGGCAGTGTGTTCACGGTGCTCCTCCCCCGGAGCCGGTGAGCCCGGATCACACCCCCCGCAGCTCTACCCGCTCCACCCAGGGCCGCACCAGTCCGGCAAAGGCCTCCAGGCTCTCCCGGTCCCAGGGGTGGAGCCCCGCCCGGAGCACCGTATCCCGGTCTACAAAGCTCTGGAGGTAGTACCGCCGGGCCCCGGACAGCCAGGGGCCGATGGCCCGGAAGCTGTCCCCGTCGTGGAGCTCCCGCACCACGGTGGTGCGGAACTCATAGTCCACCGCCCCGGAGAGGAGGAAGGAGACGCTCTCCCGGAAGGGGGCCAGGTCCAGACCCGGCCGCCCCGCTGTCTCTCCATACCGCTCCGGGCTGTTTTTGATGTCCATGGCCACATAGTCCAGCAGACCGGCCTCCGTCAGGCGGCGCAGCCGGTCCGGATGGCTGCCGTTGGTATCCAGCTTCACCGGAAAGCCCAACTCCTTGATCCGGCCCAGCAGCCCCTCCAGTTCCGGCCGGAGCAGGGGCTCTCCCCCAGTGACGCACACCCCGTCCAGCAGGCCCTGCCGTTTTTTCAAAAATGCGGTCAGTTCCCCGTCGTCCAGGGCGGCGGGGGCCTCCCCCTCCACCAGCTCTCCGTTGTGGCAGAAGGGACAGCGCAGATCGCACCCTCCTAAAAACACGGTGCAGGCCACCTTGCCCGGATAGTCCAGCAGGGTCATTTTCTGCAAGCCCTGGATCTCCATTCTGATCTCCTCCTTGTCCGCGGTCTCCCACCATTGTAGGCGGCCCTCCGCCGGGCTGTCAACCGGAAGCCGGAAAATTCCCCGTTGTCCCCCGGGGCGGAACATGATAGAATAGGACTGTTCAAACAAAGCGACTGTCGAAAAGGAGAACCCTCCATGCTGTATGCCGTGCTTGTGGTGGCCCTGGTGGCCCTGGACCAGCTGGTCAAATACCTGGTGGTCCAAAACATTCCTTTGGGTGAGTACGTCCCCTTTCTGCCCCATATCCTGGATCTGACCTATGTGCAGAACACCGGGGCAGCCTTCTCCCTGTTCTCAGAGCACACCTGGCTGCTCACTCTGATCTCTCTGGTTATGTCGGTCCTGCTGCTAATGGCGCTGGTGCGGGGCTTCTTTCGCCATCCCTTCGGCCGGATCTCTTTGGCCCTGCTGCTGGCGGGCGCGGTGGGCAACCTCATTGACCGGGCCTTCCAGGGCTATGTGGTGGATATGTTCCATGTGCTCTTCATGGAGTTTGCTGTGTTCAATGTGGCGGACATCTGTGTGGTGGTGGGGGGTATCGCCGCCGCGGTCTACTATGTATGGGGCTATGAGCGGCTGGAGAAGGGCCTGCACCCCCAGGAGCACCGCTCATGACCGCCCTCACCTTCACCGTCCAGCAGTCCGGCGAGCGGCTGGACGCCCTTTTGGCCCGCAGCGTGGAGGGGCTGACCCGCTCCGCCGCCCAGCGCCTGCTGGAGGACGGGGCGGTGACCTGCCGCGGGAAAGCGTTGAAAAAGAATGACCGCCCCGCCGCCGGCGATGTGGTGGAGGTCCTCCTCCCCGACCCCGAGCCGGTGGACGTCCTCCCCCAGAACATCCCTCTGGACGTGGTGTACGAGGACGAAGATGTGATCGTAGTGAATAAGCCGGTGGGCATGGTGGTCCACCCCGCCCCCGGACATCCAGACGGGACTCTGGTGAACGCCCTGCTCTTCCACTGCGGGGATACCCTCTCCGGCATCAACGGTGCCCTGCGCCCCGGCATCGTCCACCGCATTGACCGGGACACCTCCGGCCTGATCATCGCCGCGAAAAACGACCGGGCCCATCTGGCTTTGGCCGCCCAGCTTCAGGACCACTCCCTGGCCCGGGTGTACGAGGCGGTGGCGGTGGGCAGCTTCCGGGAGGACGGCGGCACGGTGGACGCCCCCATCGGCCGGCACCCGGTGGACCGCAAGCGGATGGCGGTGGAACCCCGAACAGGCCGTCCCGCTGTGACCCACTGGTCCGTGCTGGCCAGGTACCGGGGCTTTACCCATGTGGAGTGCCGCCTGGAGACAGGGCGCACCCACCAGATCCGGGTCCATCTGGCCTCTATCGGCCACCCGCTCCTTGGCGACACGGTGTATGGCAGCCGGAAGCCCTGGCCCGGCCTGGCCGGCCAGTGCCTCCACGCCCGGCGCTTGAAATTCATCCACCCCTCCACCGGCCGCCCGGTGGAACTGGAATGTCCTCTGCCCGACTGGTTCCAGGCAGTCTTGCGCAAGTTGGAGGCTCAATCACTTTGATGGCTGGATCCAGACAAAAAATCGCCGTCTGTCAGCACACAACAGAATAGATCAACGGTCCGCTGTCTGCTCTCCGCAGGCGGCGGACCGTTTTCTGTCCGGCTCAACGCATTCTGCATATCCGGCCATTTCCTGCGGATACTATATTTTGTTTCCAAAAAACTACCGTAGGAGGAACTATATAGATGAAAGCAACAGGCATTGTAAGACGGATTGATGACTTGGGGCGGGTTGTCATTCCAAAGGAGATTCGGCGGGTCATGAGGATCCGCGAGGGCGACCCCCTGGAGATCTACACGGACCGGGATGGGAGCGTGATTTTTAAAAAGTATTCCCTGCTGGGCGGAGTGACCGAGTTTGCCGCCCAGATGTGTGATACGCTGAACCGGACCACGGGCCGGACTGTGGTGATCACCGACCGTGACAGCACGGTGGCGGTGGCGGGAGCTCCCCGGCGGGAGCTGGCGGATCAGGCCATCTCTCCGGAGCTGGAGCGGCTGATGGAGGGGCGGCAGATCTATCAGCACAAGGCGGGGGAGGCCCACATTCCTCTGTGCGCCGCTCCAGGACGCTTCTCCCTGGACACCGCGGCCCCCATTCTGTCAGAGGGAGATGTGCTGGGCTGCGTCGTCTTTGCCGCCCCGGAGGGGGCGCCGGAGGGGGGCGAGGTGGAGTACAAGCTGGCCCAATCCGCCGCCGCTTTCCTGGGGCGGCACATGGAGGGCTGACCCTCATTTCACTGTGATCCGGGGCGGACGGCCTGCCTATATGGACGTCCGCCCCTTTTCCATGGTATGATAGCAGCACTGGCGGGCATGGGCCTGCGGAACCGGAGAGGAGTATGAAACATGGAGATCGAACGAAAATGGCTGACTTTTGGATGGCCTGAGGGCCTGGAGGCAGCGGCAGTGATCCGAATGGAACAGGGGTACATCGCCACCCGGCCCACCGTGCGCATCCGCCTGGAGGAGCGGGGAGAACAGGTCCGCCGCGTCCTGTGCTTCAAAGGGAAGGCCGGACCGGACGGATTGGCCCGGGAGGAGATTGAGACCGACGTCACTCCGGAGCTGTTTCAGCGTTTGGAACGGCTCATCGGCCGGCCGCTGATCCGGAAGGAGCAGCGGCGGTATGCTTTGGCGGGCGGCCTGACTCTGGAGGTCAACCATGTGGATCCCGGACAGCCAGAGGCGTTTTTCTACGCCGAGGTGGAGTTTCCCGATCTGGAGGCCGCCCGGAGCTGGCAGCCCGGCCCTCTGGCGGCATATCTGGACCAAGAGGTCACCGGGACGCCCGGTGAGAGCATGGCTGCCTATTGGGAGCGCACCCGGGGAGTCGGCGCAGAGAAAAACGCCCTCTAAAATGTACAAATATGACAAAAAATAAAAAGTATTGGAAATAATTCCTGGGATATGGTATAATAAAACAACCCTGAGGAGCAACGTGCATCGTACAATAGGCCTGAAACGATCTGTTTTTACAGAGGAGGCGCCGGATGAAAGAATCCTGGTTCGCACAGCACATCCACGGAGACAGAGAACTGACCTTTTTGTTCTGCGGGCGGCAGGACAGCAGCCCGGGGGAGTTGGCCGGTCCAGCGGTACGGGAGCACTATGTGCTTTACTTCTGTCTGGAGGGCCGGGGGGAGTATCAGTTCCGGGACACGCACTGCGCTATCGGCCCGGGAGAGGGCTTCCTGGTTCCGCCCGGGGAAGTGGTCTCCATTCGGGCTGACCAGAAGGAGCCCTGGAAGCTCATTTGGGTGGGCTTCACCGGATGCCGCGCGGCGGAATATCTGGGCCGCTGCGGCCTGGGGGAGGAAAACCGGGCCTTTCGCTGCGATGTCCCGGAGCAGTTGGAGCGCTGTGTCCAGGAGATGGTCCGCTGTGAGATGTTGGGCCGGGGCCATGAATTTCTTCTGCTTGGAGAGCTGTACCGCTTTCTGGGCTGGATCGCCCGCTCTTTTGAGGGGCAGGGCCGCCGGAGCCGGGAGGCCGGGACTGAGTATGTAGAGCGGGCGGCAGATTATATCCGAAGTCATTTCCAGGAGGATCTGACCGTGAGCAAGCTAGCCCTCTATGTGGGTTTGAACCGCAGCTATCTCACCACTGTATTCCAGAACACCCTCCATGTCTCTCCCCAGCAGTTCCTGATGCGCTTCCGCATGGAGCGGGCCTCCCAGCTGCTGCTGGAGGGCACACTGTCCGTCGGCGAGGTGGCCCGTTCCTGCGGCTACCCCGATCCCCTCACCTTCTCCAAGGCATTCAAGCGCACCCTTGGCGTCACGCCCTCCCAGTACCAGCGCGGCCAAGCCGCCTCTGGCTTGGTCCAGGCTTCATCTGTGGATACAGGGGGCAGATGACCCGGAAACAGAGGCTCACATCAATATGGGGAGACTGCCTGTGGGCGGTCTCCCTTTTCAGTCAGTACGCCCTCCCTCAGGTTTGCGTTGTCATTTTTCGGAAAAGCCGCTATAATACAAGATAGAAGAACTGCCGCCCCGGCGAACGCGTGGCTCCGGCGGTTTGGACGATTCCAGACAGGAGGCGTGCCAAATATGAGTAACTATGTCATTTCTATCAGTCGTGAGTTTGGCAGCGGCGGGCGGCTCATCGGAAAGCGTCTGGCCGCTCGGCTGGGGATCCCGTGCTATGACCGCACTCTGATCCAAAAGACTGCGGAAAAGAGCGGCCTCTCCCCGGAGTTCATCGCCCGGGCGGAGGAGCGGGCCAGAAGCCGCTTCCACTTGTCCTTCTCCCCCATTGGGATCGGCGTACCCACCTATACCCAGCAGGGCGTCCCCGTCAGCCTTCAGGCGTTTTTTGCCCAGGCAGAGGTCATCCGGGAGCTGGCGGACGAGGGCCCCTGCGTCATCGTAGGGCGGTGCAGCGACTATGTTCTGGGGGAGCGGCCTGAGTGCCTGAAGGTATTCATTCACGGAACGCTGGAGGACCGGGTGACCCGCTGCGTGGAGGAATACCATATCTCCACGCAGAATATGATAGAGCGGGTCCGGGAGATCGACCGGGGCCGAGCCAACTACTACAACTACTACACAGGACACAACTGGGGAGAGATGCGCCGGTACGATCTGACCCTGAATTCCAGTATCACCGGCATTGAGGGCGCGGTGGAGCTGATCGCCGCCCTGGTCCGCATCCGGGGGATGCAGGACGGGGCACTCGATTGATCTCCCCCTCCGCGCAGGCGGAAGGAGACGCAATGGAGGAAGTACGCATCCAGATCTCCGGGGCCCAAGGGCGGACGGCGCGGTATGAGGCAGCGGTCCGCAGGGCGGGCGGCCAGCCGGTGGTGGGCTGCTGCCCCCGGCCGGACCTGACCTGCGGCGGACTGCTGCTGTGCGGTGGGGGCGATCTGGCCCCCGCGTGGTACGGCGCGGCGGACCGGGGTTCCGGGCCGCCGGATCTGGACCGGGACCGGTCGGAGCTGGCTCTGGTCCGGGCCTATCTGTCGGCCGGGCGGCCCATCCTTGGGATCTGCCGGGGGCTCCAGGTGCTGAATGTGGCCCTGGGCGGCACCCTGATCCAGGATCTGGGGGATGCGCTGCGCCCCTTCCATCAGGGGGAGCGCGACCTGTGGCATCCCATTTGTACCGCGCCGGGCAGCCTGCTCCACAGGCTGTGGGGCAGCCGCATCCTGATCAACAGCGCCCACCACCAGGCGGTGGACCGTCTGGGCGATGGCCTCCGCCGCACCGCCTGGAGCGAGGGCGGAGTGACAGAGGCGGTGGAGCACAGCTGCCTGCCTGTGGCCGCCGTCCAGTTCCATCCGGAGCGGCTGGACCGGACCGGGGAGGACACAGCGGACGGCGCGGCCCTCTTCCGGTGGCTGACCGCCCGGGCGGCCGGCTGACTGAGCACCATATGAAACACGAACGAGACAAGCGGGCCGCGGCCCGGGGAGTACCAATGAGACGATTTGATCTGACAGGACGAACACTGGCCGGGCTGCTGGCCCTGGGGCTGATTCTGGGGGGCGCGCCCCATGCCCAGGCGGCGGAGGCTGATACGCAGGGGACCGCACTGACCGGTCCGGCGGAGGAGAACTCCATTCCGCCCCTCCTCCCGCTGGAGCCCTCTACCCCGGAGCCTGCCGCTCCGGCGTCAGCGGAGCAGTATCTGGCCGCACTGGATCACCTCCTTAACATGGGTCTGAGCCAGGAGGAGGCCGACAGTCTGTGGCTCCGCCTGGGCGCGTCGGGGATCGACGCCTGCCTCCAGGGAGAGGGGGCGGAGGAACGGCTCTCCCTGCTCCGGCTGAGTTTTGCCCATCCGGAGCGGCTGGACCGCTATCAGGCGGAGCTGGCCCGGTCGCCGGAGACCTCCCCTGAGGAGGCGGTGGTCCGGGTGAACATCGGCCTGGATGCGCCGCCCTATGGTGTGGGGGAGCCGGTGGACGAGCCCGCCTCCCTCACCGCTCTGGTGAACAAGTACCACCCCCTGCCGGCGGACTATGTTCCTGAGCTGGAGCTTCTCCCGCCCGGCTATACCGCATCCCAGGGGGCCCGTCTGCGTCCAGAGGCCTGCGCGGCCTTTCTTCGGATGGCGGACGCGGCGGCAGAGGAGGGCCTGCGCCTGTACAGCGCCTCTCCCTACCGCTCTTACGCCGCCCAGGAGCGGGTCTATCAGCGCTACGCCGCCCAGCAGGGGGCGGAGGCGGCCGACACCTACTCCGCCCGGGCCGGGTTCTCTGAGCATCAGACCGGCCTGGCCCTGGACATCAATGTCGCCAGCCTCTCCGCCCGCTTCGAGGAGACCGCGGAGTACACCTGGCTGTCAGCGCACAGCTGGGAGTACGGCTTTATTCTCCGCTTCCCCCAGGGGAAGGAGGACCTCACCGGTTACCTCTTCGAACCGTGGCACTACCGCTATGTAGGGCCGGAGACAGCCCGCCTGTGCCACGAACAGGGCTGGACTCTGGAAGAATTTTGGGCCCGCCAGCCCGTCTGTGGGACAGGCCCTGTGCTGACTCTGGAGGGGGAGCCTCTCTCCTTCTCCCGGCTCCCTCTGGTCCTGGATGGGGACGTCTACGTCCCCGCGGAGGAACTGGCCCGGGCCATCGGCTGGGCCAGCGCGGAGCAGCCGGACGGGACCCTGCTCCTGTGGGGAGAGCGGCGGCAGGCGCGGCTCTCCGAGGGGCGCTCCCTGCTCTCCGGCGGGAGCAGCGTCTCTCTGGACTGCCCGGTCATTCGGGCCAACGGGGTGCTGATGGCCCCGGTGAAGGCGCTCTGCCAGGCCCTGGACCTGCCCTGTGAGCAGGGGGAGGCCGGCCTGGACCTCCGAACAAGCGCGGATACCTGGGACTGGGTCCAGAAATTGGACCAGTCCTGCCGTCAGCATGGGATCACCCTGGAGCAGGCGGTGGGCGGGCTGGCCGTTGACCGTCTGGAGCGCTGGATCAGCCCGGCGGAGCGGTGGCTCTCCCCCCAGCTGGACTTGTTTTTCTGGGCCGCAGGCCGGAAGTAGATCTCAACGGGCGCGGCGCCACAGGCTCCGCGCCCGTTCGTTCATACACCGGACACAAAATATTCACACAGTCCCATAGATTTTTCCAGCGCCTGGGGGTACACTGCACATAGTTAACCTGTTAATTTTCCGGTATATTCGGAAATTCAAAAACATCCAAGAAAGGATTGAATTTGATGCAAGAAGTGAAAAAACCCTCCAAGCGGCCGCTGATCTGCTACTATTTAGCAGCGCTGCTGATCCTGATGCTCCTGAACATGACCTTCTTCCCGGCCGTGCTGGAGAAGCCGGTGCAGGACGTGACCTACGACCAGTTCATGTCCATGACCTACGACAAAAATGTGGGGCAGGTGGAGATCGAGGGGGATGAGATCACCTTCACTGACAAGGCCGCGGAAAATATCTACCGCACCACCGTCACAGACGACCCCGGCCGGACGGACCGCCTGTTTGAAAGCGGGGCCCAGTTCCAGGAGATCGATACCCAGCCCGGCCTGCTCACCTCCATCCTGGTGGGGTGGGTGCTCCCCCTGCTGCCCTTCCTGCTGATCGGCTATTTCCTCAACCGCCGGATGAAAAAGGCCATGGGCGGGGACGGCATGATGTTCGGCATGGGCGGCGGCTCCGGGGCCAAGGTGTACGTCCCCTCCTCCACCGGCATCCGCTTTGCCGATGTGGCCGGCGAGGACGAGGCCAAGGAACTGCTCAGCGAGATCGTGGACTTCCTCCACGACCCAGAAAAATACCGCCAGATCGGCGCCAAGCTGCCCAAGGGCGCTCTGCTGGTGGGCCCTCCGGGCACCGGAAAGACCCTGCTGGCCAAGGCGGTGGCCGGCGAGGCCAACGTGCCCTTCTTCTCCATCGCCGGCTCGGAATTTGTGGAGATGTTCGTGGGCCGCGGGGCCGCCAAGGTCCGCGACCTGTTCAAGCAGGCCAACGAGAAGGCCCCATGCATCGTGTTCATCGATGAGATCGACACCATCGGCAAGAAGCGCGACGGGCAGATCGGCGGTAACGACGAGCGGGAGCAGACCCTGAACCAGCTGCTCACCGAAATGGACGGCTTTGACGGGTCCAAGGGCGTGGTGGTGCTGGCCGCCACCAACCGCCCCGCCAGCCTGGACCCCGCCCTGCTGCGGCCCGGCCGGTTTGACCGGCGCATCCCGGTGGAGCTGCCCGACCTCCAGGGGCGGATCGAGATCCTGAAGGTCCACGCAAAAAAGATCCGCTTGGCAGAAGATGTGAACTTTGAGCCCATCGCCAAGACGGCGGCCGGGGCCTCCGGCGCGGAGCTGGCCAATATTGTCAACGAGGCCGCCCTCCGGGCGGTGCGCAGTGGGCGGCAGTTTGCCACCCAGGAGGACCTCCAGGAGAGTGTGGAGGTGGTCATCGCGGGCTATCAGAAGAAGAGCCGGGTGCTCTCCGACCAGGAGAAAAAGATCGTGGCCTACCACGAGACCGGCCACGCCCTGGTGGCCGCCCTCCAGTCCCACTCCGCTCCGGTGCAGAAGATCACCATCATCCCCCGCACCTCCGGCGCGCTGGGCTACACCCTCCAGGTGGACGAGGGGGACCACTTCCTTATGTCCAGGGAGGAGCTGCTGAACAAGATCGCCACCTACACCGGCGGGCGGGCCGCCGAGGAGCTGGTGTTCCACTCCGTGACCACCGGCGCCTCCAACGACATCGAGCAGGCCACCAAGCTGGCCCGGGCCATGATCTCCCGCTTCGGAATGTCTGAGGAGTTTGGCTTTGTAGCCTTCGAGACGGTAAGCAATCAGTACCTGGGGGGCGATGCCTCTCTGGCCTGCTCCCCAGAAACCCAGGCGCGGATGGACCAGAAGGTCACCGAGCTGGTCTCCCAGCAGTACCGCCGGGCGGCGGAGCTGCTGCGGGCCAACGAGGGTAAGCTGCACCAGCTGGCAGGCTACCTCTATGAGCACGAGACCATCACCGGCGAGGAGTTTATGGAGATCCTCTCCCAGTCCTCTCCAGAGCTGGATCCCCCGGCAGAACAGCCGGAAACATAACAAAAATCGGGCAGTCCGCCTTACTGCGGACCGCCCGATTTTCTGCATCGGCCAAAGGTCAGAATATCGTGACGCCAAAGACTGAATCTCCTTCGGCCCGGTCACCCCATCCGCCGCTCCAACTCGGCGCGGCGTTCGCGGCAGGTGGATCTTCAGCGGTCACTCACCCACCATGGCTCCCCCTGAAAAATCAGGTCGTCCAAATCCCGGGGCGCGCGCTGCGCCTCCTCCGGTGTGATCGTCCGTACTGCATTGTCATCCATGGGTCATTCCTCCGTGTTTATATTTCATCTGGACCCGGCCTGTTTTGCCGGCATACAGACTACTATATGCGGGACAACCACGGATATGTGCCGAATTTTGTACACCGATGGGAAAGTTTTTTGAAATGTGGCGGCACAGAGGCCTTGAAATCAAAACATCAGGCCTCATAAGAGGCATGATGGAAGGCTGTGCGGAGATCCGGCCCTTACTCCGCCAGGGCGGCGGTGATGATGGCCATGGAATAGACCCGCAAAATACATATTTTGCGGGAACCCAGTTTTTTTAGATTGCTCAGGGCGGCAGAGCCGCCCCTCCGCCAAGGTTTTTCCTACGGAAAAACGCTTGCACGCGCTGCGCGCGCCCCATCGGAGATGGGGCCCCGGTCTATTCCATGGCCATGATAAAAAACAGCGGGCCTCTTTTGAGGCCCGCCGAAGCTTCTGCGGAGATCCGGCCCTTACTCCGCCAGGGCGGCAGTGATGATGGCCATGGAATAGACCTCCTGGGCATTACAGCCGCGGGACAGGTCGTTGATGGGGGCGTTCAGGCCCAGCAGGATGGGGCCATAGGCCTCGAAGCTGCCCAGGCGCTGAGCAATCTTGTAGCCGATGTTGCCGGCGTTGATGTCGGGGAAGATGAAGGTGTTGGCATAGCCGGCCACCTTGGAGTCAGGGCACTTGGTCTGCGCCACACGGGGGAAAACAGCGGCGTCGAACTGCATCTCACCATCCACGGGGAACTCAGGCATAACAGCCTTGGCCTTCTCGCAGGCGTTGCGCATCTTGTCCACGTCCTCGCCCTTGCCGGAGCCGAAGGTGGAGTAGCTGAGGAACGCGACCTTGGGATCGATGCCGAAGATCTGGGCGCACTTCGCAGTCTCCATGGCGATCTCCACCAGCTCGTCCTCGCTGGGCTTGATATTGATGGCGCAGTCACCCATGGCCAGCACATCGTTGTCGCCGGTAGCGGAGGGACGGACCAGGATGAAGCAGGAGGAGACGATCTTGTTACCCGGCTTGGTCTTGACCAGCTGGAGGGCGGGACGGACGGTATCGGCGGTGGAGTAGGTCGCGCCGCCCAGCAGGGCGTCGGCCTCGCCCATGGCCACCAGCATGGTGCCGAAGTAGTTGCCCTTCTTCAGAGCAGTGCGGCACTCGTCCTCGGTCATCTTGCCCTTGCGCAGCTCCACCATCTTGGCCACCATGGCCTCCATGTTCTCATAGTTCTCGGGATCGACAATGATCGCGCCGCGGATGTTGAAGCCGGCGTCCTCGGCGGCGGCCCGGACAGCCTCCTCATTGCCCACCAGCACGGGGGTCAGGAATGTACCGGACAGCAGGCGGGCGGAGGCCTCCAGGATACGGGGGTCGGTTCCCTCTGTGAACACGATCTTGCGGGGATGTGCCTTCAGAATATCGATGAGTTTCTTGAACATACTGAACCATTCCTTCCAAAACTGAACTTTCAGACTGAAAACGCCTGTTTACTGGGTCTATGGTAGCATTTTTTATGTTGAAATGCAAGGGCAACCACCCCTCTATTTTGCCAGATTTTGAAGGCTTCCATCCCAAAAAAATCGCCGAAATTTTGCAAAAAGCTCTTTACGTCAGGTATATGCTCGTTTATACTATACCAAGTGTATTGATTCTGGTATGAGGTGAGAAATTTGAACGCAGAATTTTCCCGCACCCTGTCGCTGCTGCGGCAGGAAAAGGGCGTCAGCCAGCGTACCGCCGCCGGCGTCCTGGGCATTTCACAGGCCCTGCTCTCCCACTATGAAAACGGGATCCGGGAGCCGGGTCTGGCCTTTGTGGTCAAGGCCTGTGACTACTACGGCGTCTCCGCCGACTATCTGCTGGGCCGGACCCTGACCCGGGACGGCACCACCATCGGGACGGAGGAGCTCTACGACATCAGCGACGAAAAGGACAACTCCATGCGGGGCTCCGTGCTGGCTCTGCTGTCCAAAAAGCTGCTGGTCAATTCTGTCGGGATGCTCTTTGACCTGCTGGGCAAGACCGGCAGCCGGGAGGCCATCCGGGCGGCGTCGAACTATCTGTCCACCGCCCTGTACCAGGTGTACCGCCACCTGTACCACGCCAACCCCGCCAACAATCCGGACTTTTTCTCCGTCTCCCAGCGGCACTTTATGGCCGGCCTGGCCGACGCCGACCTGCACATGAGCGAGGTGGAGCTGACCGACGCCCTGTCCGCCCATGTGAAGGAGAAGGGCCGGATGCCGGAGATGGACCACGCCGCCCTGGCCCGGGACTACCCGGTGCTGTACCAGTCCATGCTCCAGTTGATCCACAACTCTGGGGAGCGGATCAACCACCTGATGGAGGGCCGGGAGGCCAAGGGTGAGAAAAAGAAGTGAGGCCCTGCGGCGCTTTTGGGGGCCCAGCAACTTGATTTTTTAACGCGCCATCCGGCGCGCCCCATCTGCGATGGGGCCCCGGGTGGATTTTCCCAAGGAGGTTTTTTATTTTATGACCGATCAATCCAAAATCCGCAACTTCAGCATCATCGCACATATTGACCACGGAAAATCCACCCTGTCGGACCGGCTCATCGAGCTGTGCGGCGCGGTGGAGCAGCGGAAGATGGAGAGCCAGCTGCTGGACAACATGGACCTGGAGCGGGAGCGTGGCATCACCATCAAGGCCCGGGCCGTCCGCCTGGACTACAAGGCGGAGGACGGCAGCACCTACGCCCTGAACCTCATCGACACCCCGGGCCATGTGGACTTCAACTATGAGGTGTCCCGCTCTCTGGCCGCCTGCGAGGGGGCGGTGCTCATCGTGGACGCCTCTCAGGGCATCGAGGCCCAGACTCTGGCCAACACCTATCTGGCCATGGAGCACGACCTGGAGATCCTGCCGGTGATCAACAAGATCGACCTGCCCGCCGCCGACCCCCAGCGGGTAAAGGACGAGGTGGAAAATATTCTGGCCCTCCCGGCCCAGGACGCCCCGGAGATCTCCGCCAAGCAGGGCGTCAATATCCCCGCGGTGCTGGAGGACATCGTCCAGAACATCCCCGCCCCCCAGGGCGATCCCAATGCGCCCCTGAAGGCCCTGATCTTTGACAGCCAGTACGACCCCTATGTGGGCGTCATCGTCTACTTCCGCGTCATGGAAGGCACCCTGAAAAAGGGGATGGATGTCAGGATGATGGCCTCCGGGGCCCAGTACAGTGTTCTGGACTGCGGCTACCTCAAGCCCCTGGGCATGGAGTCCGCCCCTCAGCTGTCCGCCGGCGAGGTGGGCTGGTTCACCGCCTCCATCAAGAACGTGAAGGACACCCGGGTGGGCGACACCATCACCGGGGTGGAACAGTCCGCCGCCGAGGCCCTGCCCGGCTACCGCCCCGCCCAGCCCATGGTCTACTGCGGCATCTACACCGAGGACGGCTCCAAATATCCCGACCTGCGGGACGCCCTGGAGAAGCTTCAGCTCAACGACGCCTCCCTGTCCTTCGAGCCGGAGTCCTCCGTGGCCCTGGGCTTCGGCTTCCGCTGTGGCTTTTTGGGGATGCTCCACATGGAGATCATCCAGGAGCGGCTGGAGCGGGAGTTCGATCTGGACCTGGTGACCACATTACCCTCCGTTATTTATGAGGTCACCAAAACAGATGGTACTGTGGTCCGGGTGGATAATCCCCACAACTACCCCGATCCCGGCTCCATCAGCGAGGCGCGGGAGCCCTACGCTAAGGTGTCCATCATCGCGCCCCCGGACTATGTGGGCAACATCATGCCCATGTGTCAGGACCGCCGGGGCATTTTTAAGGATATGCAGTATCTGGACACCAATCTGGTGGAGCTGCACTACTCCATGCCCATCGGCGAGATCATCTACGACTTCTTCGACGCCCTGAAGGCCCGGACCAAGGGATACGCCAGCCTGGACTACGAGCTGGAGGGCTATGAAAGGAGCGACCTGGTGAAGGTGGACCTGCTCCTCAACGGGGACCAGGTAGACGCCCTGAGCTTCATCGTTCACCGGGAAAAGGCGTACGGCCGGGCCCGGAAGATCTGCGAAAAGCTGAAGGAGAACATTCCCCGCCAGCTGTTTGAGGTCCCGGTCCAGGCAGCCATCGGCGGCAAGATCATCGCCCGGGAGACCGTCAAGGCCATGCGAAAGGACGTGCTGGCCAAGTGCTACGGCGGCGACATCACCCGAAAGAAGAAGCTGCTGGAGAAGCAGAAGGAAGGCAAGAAGAAAATGCGTACCCTGGGTACCGTGCAACTGCCCACCGAAGCCTTTATGGCCGTTCTTAAGCTGGACGAAGAGTAACGGCATTTTCTTCTGCCTTCCACCCCGCACGGCGGGGCGGCGCATTGCGCCGTACAAGCGTTTTGCCAAAGGCAAAACCTTGGCGCAGGGCGAATTCACTTCGCCCGAGCATTTGGATCCACTTTGGGACCCCCGGCAAACTTGTTTGCTGGGGAGCAGGCAAGAAGAAAATGCGTACCCTGGGCACCGTCCAGCTGCCCACCGAAGCCTTTATGGCCGTTCTTAAGCTGGATGAGGAGTGAGCCGCCGCAGGCGGCCCCAAACGGCAGCCCAGCGCAGCGGAGAGGAGAAGCAAGGGAGCAGTCGAGGAATGCCCGCCCCAGGCGTTCCGAGATACGGCGGACTTTGCTTCGACGATATGGGGCTTCCGCCCGATAAGCTTCTCAAAATAAGAAATAAAAGTTGTCGGGAGCCTCTTGATCAGAGGTTCCCGACAACTTTTTAAGGTGTTCTTTCCCTGCCTTGGACTGCGCCTCACAATTTGCGGCAGCTCCTTCAATCAGGCAGCTCCACCCGCACGCCGCACACCAGGATGTAGTCCACCTGCCTGGGGTCAATGACCCGCGGGGCAACATCATACCTTTGTTCCGCATACTGGAACTTCTTTTCCACATAGGGTGCCCCCTGATAGGTGTCGCTGCTCACCCCGTCCTGACAGCTGGAACCGCCGCCGGTTTCGGGGGGCTCCAGAGTGGTCCCGTCCTTCAGAACCAGAACGGTCTCCAGCTCCCTCCAGCACTCCGTCCACTGGGCGGGATCTGTGGGGGAGGGCGGCGTCAAGCCGGCCTGTTTCGCCGCTGCCCTCCCGTGGTGGTCATAGCAGGCCCCGCCCTCGATCCGCACTGTGGTGGTCAGGGGGGTGATCTCCAGCCTGGTGAGGGTGGCGGTGCCGTCCAGGTAGGGGACCTCGATCTGCGGTGCGCACTGTACGCTCTGGTCGGGGATGTCCAGGCGCACATCGGAAAACTGCCACACATGGTCCCGGACGGCCTGGGTCAGCTGGGTGTCCTCATACCGGACCGCTTGGTCCGTCCCCGGGTCGGTAAACCACACATCCCGAAGGGGACCGATGGAGAAGTCCCACTGCCCGCCCGCCAGCTGCTGGGCGGAGTAAACATCCATCTCGATACAGAAGGACAGGCGGTTGTCGCCAGGCTCCGGGTCCTCCACCTCCAGCACCTGCCACCCCCAGGACCCGGCCGGGTCCTCCCGCTCCGGCTTGATCTTGGCGTCCAGGTCGAAATAGCCGCTGTCATACCCCAGGGCCGCCGCATCCCCCAAAGCCGTCCCCTCCGGGGCGGTCACCTCCACCCACACATAGCTGTTGGCGTTGTCCCCCACACAGTCGGTGAGGGCAACCGTCCAGCCGTTCCAACTTTCGCTGCGGTCCAGCCGGTAGATGCCATTCTCCAGAGCGCTCTGATCCTCGGGGGTCCGGGCCTCAAAATAGCCTAGCAGGCCGCCCCCCACTGTGGCCGCCAGGGCCCCCATGGTCAGCGCGGCCGCCGCCCCGGCCCCGATCAGAAGCCGGTGCCCGGTGTGACGGATGATACGTTTTGTTGGCTCCTTCATACGCTCCTCCTGTTCTGCCGCCTGCCGCAGGCGGTCTGTCAGCTGTTCCTTTTCTTCCGATGTGAAGGCAAAGTGATCAAAGGAATGGTTCAAGTCAGCCATCGTACACCTCCAATTCTGACCGCAGCCGCTTTCTGGCCCGGCTCAGCCGCTGGCGGGCGGCGGCGTAGGAGCAACCGCATATCCCGGCGGCCTCCTCCAGGCCGTAGCCCTCGCAATAAAACAGATAGACCAGGATCCGCTCCCGGTCCGGGAGGCGCTCCACCGCCTGCCAGACCTCATGGAGCTCCCTGGGTGCGGGGGCGGCCACCCGCTCTGCCGCCTCCAGAGGCGCGGTACGCCGAATATGACTGCTTTTCAACAGATCCTTGCTGGCGTTGATGGCACAGCGCAGGATGAAAGCCCGCTCGTGCGCCGGACTTTGAAAGGCCCGTTCCCCCTCCAGCAGGGTGAGGAAAATGTCCTGGCAGATATCCTGAGCGTCAGCGCGTCCCAGGGAATACGCAACGCACACCCTCAGAATCGGATCGGCGTACTCCCGGATGAAGCGCTCTGCCTGATCCGGCCGGCTCCACGCCGTCATGGCCTCGCCCCCTTTCACCTGATATACGACCGGGCAGCCCGATTTGTGACCAATGGGTAAAAAATGCGGCGGGAAGGTTAAACCTTCCCGCCGCATCCATGTTTTGGGGTACAATTATGAGGCTTAGAACTCCGCGTTGCCCACGGTCCGGGGGTGGGGCAGGGTATCGCGGATGTTGTTCACGCCGGTGAGGTACATGACCATCCGCTCGAAGCCCATGCCGTAGCCGGCGTGGCGGCAGGTGCCGTACTTGCGCAGGTCGCAGTACCACCAGTAGTCCTCCGGGTCCATGCCCAGCTCTTTGATGCGGGCCTCCAGCACCTCCAGCCGCTCCTCACGCTGGGAGCCGCCGATGAGCTCGCCAATGCCGGGGACCAGGCAGTCGGCGGCGGCTACGGTCTTGCCGTCGTCGTTGAGGCGCATATAGAAGGCCTTGATCTCCTTGGGGTAGTCGGTGACGAACACCGGGCGCTTGTACACCTGCTCGGTGAGGTAGCGCTCATGCTCCGTCTGAAGGTCGCAGCCCCAGTACACCTTGAAGTCAAATTTGTCGTTGTTCTTCTCCAGAATCTCCACCGCGTCGGTGTAGCTCACCCGGGCAAAGTCGGAGGAGGCCACGTGCTCCAGCCGCTCTTTCAGGCCCTTATCCACAAAGGAGTTGAAGAAGCTGATCTCGTTGGGGCACTTTTCCAGCACCGTGCGGATCACATATTTGATCATGGCCTCGGCGTTGTCCATATAGTCGCCCAAGTCCGCGAAGGCCATCTCAGGCTCGATCATCCAGAACTCGGCGGCGTGGCGCTGGGTGTTGGAGTTCTCCGCCCGGAAGGTGGGGCCGAAGGTGTACACATTGCCGAAGGCCATGGCGAAGTTCTCCGCGTTGAGCTGGCCGGAGACGGTCAGGCTGGCCCGTTTGCCAAAGAAGTCCTTGGAGTAGTCCACAGTGCCGTCCTCGTTCTTGGGCACGTTCTCCAGATCCAGGGTGGTCACTTGGAACATCTCGCCGGCGCCCTCGCAGTCGCTGGCGGTGATGATGGGCGTGTGGACATAGACGAAGCCCCGGTCCTGGAAGAAGCAGTGGATGGCGTGGGCAGCCACGCTCCGCACCCGAAAGGCGGCGGAAAACAGGTTGGTCCGGGGGCGCAGATGCTGGATGGTGCGCAGGAACTCCACCCCGTGGCGCTTCTTCTGGAGGGGGTAGTCCGGGGCGGAGGGGCCCTCCACCGCGATGGAGGAGGCCTTTACCTCCAGGGGCTGCTTGGCCCCGGGGGTCAGGACCACCTGGCCCACGACCACAAGGGCCGCGCCCACGTTCTGTCCGGCGATCTCCTTATAATTCTCCAGCACATTGGCGTCCATGACGACCTGCAGGTTCTTAAAGCAGGAGCCGTCGTTGAGCTCGATGAAGCCGAAGGTCTTCATGTCCCGGATGGTGCGGGCCCAGCCGCAGACGGTGACCGTCTGGCCGCCCAGCGCCTCCTGATCCGCGAAGATCGCGGCAATGGTGGTGCGGTCCATAGTAGTTCTCTCCATTCCTCAGAGTATTTTCAGTATATTTGATCTCGCTCTGTACTGTGTCTCCAGCGGCGCTCGGGATCTGCTCCCCACAGGGAAGCACTGACGGAGCCTGACCGGAATTTGAAAAAGCCTGTCCAAGTTTTCTGGACAGGCTTTTATTATAATGCGTTTTCCCCTATTTTACAAGGGTCTGCCCTCATTTCTCCCCAGTTTCTCCCGGAATTTCCTCTACTCCCGTTTTTCCAGCCGGATCACCAGGGCGGTGCTGTCATCAGTGGCCCCCTGTGGACTGTGGGTAATCAGATCCCGAGCCAGTTCCTTGGGACTGCCCTGGTCAAATTTGACCAGCCGCTCCCGGAGCCAGCTGTCATCCTCCGTACCCGTCACCCCGTCGCTCACCAGAAGCACACAGTCCCCAGGGGACAGGTGAATCGGAAAGCGGTCGGGGGCGCTCCGCTCCTCCGCCGCCAGCCCCGCCGGGAGGGAAGCCCCGGAGATCCTCCGCACAGTCCCGCCCTTTCGCACATAGGTAGGGGCCGCCCCCAGCTTAAACACCACTCCATCCCCGGTGAACAGATCCACCTGAAGCAGATCCACCGTGGTGAAGCCTCCGGCCTCCTCCCCCCGGAGGGCCAGGGCGGAGTTGAGCGTGACCAGGGCGTGCTCCGTCTCCACGCCGGCCTGGAGGAACTGCTCCAGCAACCGCAGCGCCAGACTGCTCTCCCGGTTGGCCTGGGGGCCGCTTCCCATTCCATCGCACAGAAGGACATACAGGGTACCGTCCCCCCGCTTGAAATAGGTGCCCGCGTCCCCGCTCACCGTCTCCCCATCCTTCTTCCGGGCGGCGATCCCGGCCACCGCCATCAGGGGCTCCTGCTGGATCAGCGTCAGGTGGTCCCCATCCTGGTCCTCCAGGCGCATGGGCGCCTCCATCAGTCCGGCCAGCTCCGCCAGTTCCTCCGGGGCGGCCAGAAGGGGGCAGTCCGGGCCCTCCAGCTCGATCCTCAACCGCCCCCGCCCGTCCCGGAACACACCGCCCCGCACCCGGTCCCCCATCCCTGCCAGCCGCTGCCGCAGACGCCGGTCGGCTGCCGGGTCCGGGATCAGTTCCTCCCCCAGTTCGGCGGCAGCAGCCCCCAGCAGGGCGGAGAGCTGACCGTACTGGCGGCACACCGCAGCCCGGCTGTCCTGGATTCGGCTGTTGTACTGACGGCGGTAGAGCAGGGCAGTGAGCTCCTCATTCACCGCAGCCAGGAACGCCCGGAAATGGAGACACCGGCTGGAAAAATAGCCGGGGAAATCCTCCGCCTCCCCACGCCCCCGGTCCAGCATGGCCTGGGTGGCGTCGTTCAGTGCGTTGAAGGTGGTCACATAGTCCCGCTCCCAGCAGCTGGAGCGCAGCGTACAGCCCCGGCACACCCGGCAGGCCGCCCGGTCAAATACCGTAGCCATGTCGTTATCGTTCCTGGGCGGACAAAAGGAGGCCCGCATGGTGTCGTACAAGGTACGGAAGGCCTGGGCGGTGGCCTCCAGCCGCTGTTTGACCCGGGCCTGGGCCCTCTGATCGGCGGAGACGCTTCCCTCCGGAGCCAGCCAGCTCCCCAGCCGCCGCAGAGGGCGCTCCGGCAGCATGAGGAACGCGGCAGCGCCCAGAAGCGCCTCATACAACACGGACAGGGGTAGACCACGGTCCCAGGTCCACAGCACCGCCCCTCCGTTGGCCAGCAGATAGACCCCGGCGGCCCGCAGCCTCCCTTTCCCCCGAACGGCCCCGGCGGCCAGACCGGACAGCCCGAAGGCCATGGCATACAGCGGGACCCCATTGGCCGCCAGATCCATGGACAGACCGGCGGCCATGCCCAGCACCGCCCCTGCGGCGATCCCACCCTGCCAGGCTGCCGCCAGCACCGCCGCCACCGCCAAAGCCCGCCCCAGGGAGATGTCCTTGACCAGATACAGGCCGGACAGGGACATCAGCACGGTGCACAGCAGCACCGTCAGGCTGGCCCGCCTCGCGGGGGAAAGCAGCTCCACCCCCCGGCCCGCCCGCATGGGGAGCAGCAGCTGCCGGTAGCACCAGCCGGATGCCACAATCAGGACCAGCTCAGTCAGGAAATAGATTACGTCCACCGTCCGCCAGCCTCCCTCGGACAGATAGATGAAGCCGGTGCAGCTATTGATGAACCCGGCGATCAGAGGCATAGCCCAGGGCCTTCGGAGGAGTTTCCAGTCATAGAAGGCGAAGCCCACCGCAAAGGTCAAGATGGCTGCGGCGGCATACCGCAGCCCGTCCGCAAAGCCCAGCAGCACCATATAGCCGAAGCAGGCCCCCACCAGCGCCGCCGCACCGCACACGCCGGAGCCCGCCGCCCCAACCAGCGCCACTCCAAAGGGAGCGTAGTCCCCAAACACCGACGCACCGGCCAGCACCGCCGCCAGAAGAAAATGGATGGCCGTATCCGCAAAGCGCATCAGGGCGGTTGCATCCACGCTCACCTTCTCCCCCGTTCCCCGCTGTCTCCGCAGCCTGTTCCACCTGGTTTGCACCGTCTCCTTGGCCTGCATACGCCGCTCCTCCTTTGTTCCGGCAGGCCTCCGTCGGCCCGCACGGCTGTGTAGGAGTCATTATATTCCCATTATGTGGAAAAACAATGTCAAAAGCAGGGTTTGTGCAAAAAAGACACCCTTCGCCGAAAAAGCTGACAGTCACAATCCTGCGCGGCGGTCGGGAAAGCAAGACGGTGTCTGCTCCAACTCACAAAGAGCGGTTTAACTTGATCGTTCTGTACAATAAAAAACCGCCGCAAAGCGGCGGACTCGAACCAGACTCCAGCAGCAACGGGTTTGGTTTGGAGAGGAGGAGCAGCTGCGTGAGCGCGCTCTGATTTATAGAATAAGTCTGAGCAAGCGATACATAGCTTACTCCGACGTGGCACGCCAGAAGGGAATCGAACCCCCAGCCTCACCCTTAGGAGTACGGCGTTGCCATTCTGTGTTCTTCTCTACTTCCTCTACAGTTTCTTCTCGTTTCATATCATGCCGTACGGCGGATACACCTAATCGCAAATTGTCCCTATAATCCCCTGCTTTTAACCGCTTTTCAAAAGTCGTATTAGCAAGAAATTAGCAGGAAGGATGATTTGCTGCCCGACAAGGCAGCATGGAAACGGCCCATCCGGCGACATATTCAGGAGGTAAAATCATGGAACAAAAAGAGAAAGAATTGCAGCCCCAGACCCGCGCCTACACGGTGGAAGAGATTGCGGCCATCCTCCATATCGGACGGTCATCCGCCTATACCCTGGTCAAGAAAGGGTACTTCAAGAGTGTGCGCATCGGCACGGCCATTCGGATCTCCAGAAAATCCTTTGACGAGTGGCTGGACCAATTAGAATTGTAATACAGAGGAGCGTACCATGGTGTGGCCATGGTACGCTCCTCTGTATTACAGCCAAAATCTTTGCTTAAAAATAAGAATAAATCTTTCCAGCATTTAACCTTTCTCCATGATATAATGAATAATAAGACTGATATTTTTCCAAGAGAGAGGAGGTGAAGTGTATGGGAAAGTATACGGACGATGAGATCCGGGCAATGCCGAAAATCACAGCCAAAATTGCCGCAGACTACCTGGGCATCTCTCCCATGATGGTGACCCTGGGCATGAGAAACAACGTGCTTCCAATTGGATTCGCCATCAAAAAAGAGGACCGATACAACGAAAGTTGGAGCTACAACATCATTCCAGAGCGGTTGATTGCCTATAACCATGGCAAAATCAACGAAGTACAAGTCCAGAATATTGAAAAGAACCTGAACACCATCATCAGTCAATTTGAAGAGATGAAACGCGACCTGGTTTTTCTATTAAAAGAAAACGAGGAATTGGAGGGATAAAACAGTTTTTAGCGCTCCTTGCAGATACTGAGTCATCAAAAGCACAGCCCGTTCAAGCCGAAGAGGAAAAGGCAGTAGTTCCCGACAAGGAGGTGAGAACAGCGATGCCGCCCACGAAGATTCGTTTGACACGAAAGGAACTTTACGAAGAGATATGGAACATATCCGTGTCAGGTGTATCCAAAAAATATGGGATCCCATATACCAGGTGTCTGGCAAAGATCAAGGCAGCCCAGATCCCTGTTCCGCCCTCTGGATACTGGACCAAACTCAACTACGGAAAATCCGTGGAGCAGACGCCCCTTTCCGGCGATGGGGATGCAGTTGTTGAGCTGATCCAGGAAACAGTAAACGGTATCAAAGATACAGAGAAACATAAGCTTCAGGAGAAAACTGCCTCCGGGTCGTCCCCTGCGCCTTCTCCGGTAGAGACAACTCCGCAAAAGCCGCCTGAGACAGAGACCGCTCAGATGACTGTCAATCCACCGGAAACGATTGAAAAGTTTGGACAAGCCTATAATGTGTATCATCGGGAGACTCTGTATCAGGAAGTCTGGTCCATGCCGGTAACAGAGGTGGCAAAACGGTATAAAGTTTCCGATGTTGCCATCCATAAGGTCTGTAAGTCGCTGGACATTCCCACGCCGCCGCAGGGGTATTGGGCAAAATTGCGGGCCGGAAAACCTGTCAAGAAACTCCCCCTCCCGCCCGGAAAAGAACAGACGAAACTGGGAATACAGACTGGGGTCAGCCATGTGGATTCTCCAAGTGAGAATGCAGCACCTCTGGCGTTTTTACCTGAAGAAGAGCGACAAGTGGTGCTGAATGTGGCAGCACAGATCCTGTTGCCCCAGGAGCACGCCCGTATGCGGCCGGAGATCGTGGCGCACCGAAAGCGGATCGCAGAATGGAACAAGAGGAAGCGCCAGCAGGAGCGGAAATTCGGCGCAAACTGGAACCGAGGGAGACGGGAAGTTCCGCCCGCATTTGCCCAAGGTATTTCAGAAGAGCAGCAGCCGCGGATCTTCCGGTTGATCGATGCGCTGGCCAAAGCGATGGTACCGTTGGGGTGGCGTTTAACGGAGGATCTTAGATTTGCAAGAGAGCAGGATGCGGTCACGCTCACATTTTCTGAGTCGACTGATCAGATCTTACATACCCCAACAAAAGAAGAAAATCTCAAACTATTAGAATATGAGGAAGCGCGCAAAAAATATTCTTGGGCAGCGAAGCCACAAATTCGTAAATATGATTCCGTTTACAATGGCCGCTTGAGTCTATGTGTCAATGGCGCAAGAACATTTCGGGATTGCCGATCCTATGTCCTGGAAGACCGTTTGGGAGATATGATGCTCTCCATCTATGGTGAGGCGGAACAGGTAAAGCAAGCACGCTTGTCCCGTGAGGAGGCAGAGCGGCAGCGCCAGGAGCAGGAAAGAAAGCGGGAGGAGCGGCGTCAACGGTATAATGAAGAAGTGGATCGAACGCTGGCCCTTGTCAACTGCGCATCCGACTATGAAATTGCGTGCAGAATCCGTTCCTATGTTTCTGCCATGGAAAAAGCCCATGCAGATCAGGATCTTTCTGCATGGGCGTCTTGGGCTCGCGCAAAAGCGGATTGGTACGACCCTACAATCGCAAAAGAGGACGAACTTCTGGGCAAGCGAGAACACGAAAAGAGTCAAGAGAGCAAAGGGCCTCAGCACAAGGGATACCGGTGGTAAAGCGGAGGTATGCTCGCCTCTAGATTTGGATAGAATAGTAGTGCAATTATCAATATTAATGAGCAATTATTATAAGTACAGTTGCAATAATAGTTGACAAAGATGAAGATTAGCGCTACTATATGGTTAAAGGAGGTGGTTGCATGGCCATCATCAGCAAGGAAGGGCTGCTGAAAGTGCTGGTCTCCTACAACCCCTGGTGGAAAACAGGAGTCGTAAACCCGAAACTGTCCAAAACCTATAAGCGGTTCGCCTTTTATGAGGCCATGAAACGCCTAAACCAGACGGACATCCGGCGCACAGTGGTTTTGACCGGCACAAGACGAGTGGGAAAGACCACCATACAGTACCAGATGATCGAGGCCTTGCTTCAAAGCGGTGTTCCGCCCCAGAAGATTGTCTTTGTCTCCATGGATCATCCTATGCTGAAGCTGAGCGCCATGAACGATATTCTGGAGTGCTATCACGAAAACATCTATCCGGATCAGGATGTCTACTACTTTTTTGACGAAATTCAGTACGCGCAGGATTGGGACAAATGGCTGAAGGCAATCTACGATATGCAGCCGGACACCAAAGTGGTAGCCACCGGCTCGGCCAGTCCGGTTTTGGTCAAGGGGAGCCAGGAGAGCGGCGCCGGGCGATGGTCGGCCATCCAGGTTCCGACACTGTCTTTCTATGAGTATTGTGAGCTGCTGAATGTGGATCGCCCCGACCTGCCGGATGATTTGAAGATCACCCCACTGCTGTATAAGACGCAGCAGGAACGCACCCAGATCATGCTGCAGCTCTCTAAGGTACAGAACCACTTTAACCGCTATCTGCAAGTAGGCGGCTTCCCCGAACTGGCCCTGGCCGACAACGACATCCTGGCCCAGCAGGTCATGCGGGAGGATGTGGTGGACAAAGTACTCAAGCGGGACCTGCCCTCCCTTTACAAGATCCGCAACGCAACAGAGTTGGAGCGCATCTTCCTCTATCTCTGCAATGTTTCTTCTGAAATTGTTTCTATTGAGGCGATTGCGAAGGAGCTGAATGGCGTTTCCAGACCTACCGTCGAAAATTATATTGACTATTTGGAAAGCGCTAACTTGATTTATCAGAGCTGGCCGGTCAATATGGCGGGGAAAAAGGTTCTCAAAGCCAGCCCCAAGATCTATATTGCGGATGCGGCGATCCGAAATGCGGTTTTGATGGATGATTCCATGCTGAGTGACCCAGTTGAGATGGGAAAAGTCGTGGAAACCGCCGTTTACAAGCATGTAGCCGCATTTTATTATCAGCAGGCCGCATCGGTGGGATACTATCGCGGCGGCAAGCGTGGAAAAGAAATTGATGTTGTGGTGGAATACTCCAATTCCAAGAACATTCTCATTGAGGTGAAATATCGGGAGGGCGCCCCCATCCCGGATGATTCCGCTATCGTAGAGTTGAGTGGAGAGGCTGCGGCCTCCATCGTGGTGACCAAAACCGCCGATGACTTTGGTGTCCACAATACGAAAGGCGGAAAAGATTTGATCCGTATCCCGGCCTTTGCATTTCTCTATCTGCTTGGCCATGCAGAAAAGCACGGCTATCGCGGAATGGAATAATGATAGGACATAAACAGGAGAGCGTGGTGCATGAGCGCCACGCTCTCCTGTTTGTTACATGAGTTGCTGTTACATTTGCGCTGCGGCTATGAGAGCGGGCAAATAATAAATTCGAACGATTTATCCGTAAAATTGTGTATGAGGCCTGGAACTATCTGAAATTTTCCATATTGATTTTAAGTTGAATTGCACGAGTATTTTGATATGAAATTGTTAAGGCCAAGCTGTTTTGTCCAGAAATAGCCGGTCTGTTTTGTCGCATAGCCGGATTGTTTTGTCACGACAGCCGAGCTAATCTGTCGTTGAAGCCGGTCTGTTTTGGCATCGCTATATCATAAAAGGGAAAAGAGAGGTGCCGTTCTTGGTAGAACGGCACCTCTCTTCAACTTGAGACTATTGGAATTGATACAGCATAACAGCATTGATATTTTGGTTGTCGCTGCTGTACATGATGGGACGATATTCACCTTCTGGAAGGGAACTCAGATCGAGCGTTCCTGTAAGAGCACCACCAACGGCAGATAGGGTATACACCTCTTCAGACACCTCATCGATAAATCCAATATAGATTGTTCTGGAAGCAGAGGCCCAAGTGCAATGAACGGCCATTGCCTTTGTTTTTTCATTGGGCAACAGAATGGTATCGTCTGCTTTTGAATATTGAGATTCATCAATATTGACGCACACAAGTTCTCCTTTTGGCGTACTCTCAGAGAATTCCACAGGCTCATCTACAAAGTATTCACTTAAATCCACCACATCAGCAAATGGAAGAACAGAAGCCGGAGGAACGATGGCATCGCTGTCATCCTTGTCTGGAACCTCCGATACAGAATCCTTAGTAGAACAAGCAGCTAACATGGCAACCACCACGATTGCTAACAATAGCCCTAATCCTCGATGAATTCCCTTTTTCATGGTTATTTTACCTCGTACTGCATAGCTCCGGTGATGCTCTTACTTCCGCCATTCACAATGCAAACCTTATAATCTCCATCTGGAACACCACTGGAGTTGACTCTCTTGCTGTTAATATCTCCACCTTCATAGGTAACAGTGTATGTTACCCGGGTGTCCACATTATACCAGCCGATTTTTACATCCTGAGAAGAGGGACTCCATGTGCAGGAGTTGATAGTAAGTACAGCATCTTCACCAGAAATGTAGTATGTTTCGCTGGAAGTCTTTCTGGAACCGGAACCCAAAGAGGTGAACGAAAGAGACAGGCTCGACTTCGGCACGATATTGGTTTCCTCCGTGGCTACCGGTTCATACGGGACTTCTTCAACAGCAAAAGCCGTGCAGGACAAAGAGAACACCATTGCGAGAGCTAACACAGCCGACAGGACTTTCTTCATGGTACTTTCCTCCTTTTCTTGGAACCGTTGATACTTGTTAGGTAGCTACCATCTTCATTATACTGAATAATTTCGTATATGGCAACCTAAATTTTGTGTTTTGCATATATTTTTTCGGTTTTGCTTCTTGTTTTTAGTTGGATATGCTATTATTATGACAGCTCAAAAAATGAGGCAAGAGGAAGCAATGAGTCCAATCACTGGAAACAAGCACATTTCCAATAATTACAACGACTCAATGCTCCCTCTCACAAACCATGATTAGTATAGCACAGTATGAATTGTCCTGCAACGGGGACACTACCAAAATTTTAAGCAAAGAGAGCAGCCTATGTCCAATCTGTGGAGGAGCACTTAAAGTTCATGGAACCTGTACGCGGAAAGTCCGATATGGAGACTGCATACACAAATACCATCTCAGAGTATTAAAGTGCCAGTGCTGTGGAAAAACACACAGAGAGTTACCGGATAGCCTCATTCCATATAAGCGATATGGAGTGGAAGCATTCTGTGAGATTGCCGAATCTACAGAAGCCCGACATACCTGTGAAACATCTACCTGGCTGCGCATCCGATCCTGGCTTGCGTGGTTCATCTGTTATGCCCAAAATATTGCAACCGGATTGATTGCAGCCAACCTCCTTCCGATGACATTTCACCCCGGCTACACTCTGCGCCAGCAGACGGTGCATTTTGTCCGGCTGGTAGCAAACAGCGGAAATTGGATACAGCACCGTTCCGCCATGACAATGGATTTTCCTCCGGCTATACTGGTGTCATGCCAATAAAACAGGAGGCGATTCCAGCATGGAAATGAAAAACAGGAAGCTCGCCGCAGAGATTGCAGAGGAGCGAATGTCTATGATTGCACCGCTGCTGTCCCAAAACATGGATAGCAGACGGGTGGAACAGCTACGACAGGAGATATGCGAACGAAACCAGATTTCCCAACGAACTCTGGAACGGTATCTCTGCGCATATTTGAATGGAGGTTTTGAAGCACTGAAACCGCAGAGCAGGAGCAGCCAAAGTAACTACAAAATTCCACAAGAGCTACTGGATGAGGCAATCCAGCTACGCAGGGAACTTCCCAGCAGGAGCATCCCTACAATTATTAAAATCCTGGAGTTGGAGAAGAAGGCTCCTCCCGGATTTCTGAAGCGAACCACATTGCAGGATGCTTTGAGCCGTGCAGGGTATTCCACCGCAATGATGAAGCTTTACAATGACAAAGGGTACGCTTCCCAACGATTTCAACGGCTGCACCGGCATGACCTGTGGCAAGGAGATATTAAATATGGACTTGTGCTCAATCTTGGCGGTGTACAGACACAGACCTACTTCTCCTGCCTGATTGACGATGCTACCAGATACATTCTCCACGGTGAGTTTTACGGGACGATGGAGCAAGGTATTGTAGAAGACACCCTGCAAAAAGCCATGCTGAAATTTGGGCTTCCACGGAGACTCTATTTTGACAATGGGACGCAGTACCGAACACGCTGGATGAAGCGCGCCTGCGATTTGCTTGGTATCCGGCTGATCTATGCAAAGCCCAGAAATCCACAGGGCAAAGGCAAACAGGAGCGATTTAACCAAACGATGGATGCTTTTTTAGCAGAGGTAAGTCTACATCCACCAGAGAGCCTGCAAGAATTGAACACAAAATTCCAAGCATGGCTACATGAATGTTACCACTCCAAACCGCATAGTGCTCTTGGCACAACGCCAGAAATTGCATTTAAGTCCGATTCCATGCCTCCACGATTTGTGGACAAGGCTCTGATGGCACGAGCATTTTTGCATTGTGAATCCCGTAAGGCCGACAAGAGTGGTGTAATTAGTTTTGGCGGAAAACGATATGACCTTGGCATTGCTTTTGCCGGCAAGCAGGTTGATGTAGTCTATGACCCAATCTGTACAGAGATCCTTACGATTGAGACACCAGACCATGAGCCGTTTCAAGTGCGGCAGATTGTAGTTGGCGAAAAAGTTGCACCGAAGCCAAAACGAAAAGAGATTGAGCGTATTCCCGTTGACCATTCCCGTCTATTGGATGCCATAACGGAACCATACCAAGACAAGCAGCGCAGGAGGGCGATTTCCTACACCACAGAAATTGAAAAGGGGTGACAAGCATGTACGAGGAATTTTTTGAAATGACACATACCCCTTTTGTACGGGGCATTCCTGTTGACAATCTCTATGAAGACCAGGATACCGAAGAAGTCTATAACCGTCTGCTCTATGCTGCCAGCCGCCAGCTTTTTGCTCTTGTGGTTGGGGATGCGGGCACGGGGAAGACAACGGCTCTGCGCCGCCTGAAAAGCGTCTTAGATGGGCAAGATTACACCGTACTCTACCTTTCTGAATCTAAACTTACCCCGAGACACTTCTACAACGGTCTTCTGGAGCAGCTGGGGTGTGAAACACGGTTCTACCGAGGTGACGCAAGGAATCTACTGCACCACGAAATTGAAATTATGCGTGGAGTTGGACACCGAAAACTGGTTGTGATTGTGGATGAAGGGCATCTACTCTCTAAGGAAATGCTGGAGGAAATCCGCTTCTTACTCAACTACAAAATGGATTCTGAAAATCCCCTCGCACTCATTTTGGCTGGCCAGACGGAGCTATGGGAGAAACTACGGCTGCAAGCGTACAGAGCGATCCTCCACAGGGTTGATATTCAGTGCTTTCTGATGCCTTACGAATACGCTCAGACGAAAGCCTATATTGAGAAGCAACTGACCTATGCTGGACACCCCAACGCAATCTTCTCTGAGGACGCCATGAAAGCAGTCCACTCTTTCTCATCCGGCATCCCGAGACTGATTAACCGGGCCTGTACCCAGTCTCTTGTCTACGCATACCAAAACCGCCGGGCCATTATTGATGACCGGATGGTACAACTCGTCCTGGAGGGCGAGGTTTCTTGAATACCGGAAAGAAGGGGATGGCTGGAGCCATCCCCTTCTCTTATGCGACAAAACGCACCGGCGCCGGACAATGATGTCCGGCGATGACCGACAAAACAGCCCGTCTATTTCACGACAGAACAGGCCGTCTGCGACAGAAATGACACGATACAATACCGCAAGTAACTAAAAGAGCAAAAAAATCTTATGCAGCTAGGCCGTAAATTGTTCGAAGCCGTTAGGAGTACGGCGTACCATTTCGTAAATTGTTCATATCATATCTTCCCGTGTTGTTTCTTCGCAAATTGTGCTGCCTGGAGGCAGGTCAATTTGCACAAATTCCCCTGAAATATGCTGCCTTACAACGGCTTTTCAAATGTCGTATTAGCAAGGTATTAGCAGGAACCCCTTGTGACAGAGGGCTTCCAGGGGCCATTTCAAAATGCTATTAGCACAGATGGAGGATAATCTTATGAGCACCAACACACCCAACGAAAAAGGAACGCCCCAAAGCAGAACATACACCGTGAATGACATCGCAGCCATTCTCGGCATCGGCCGCGCTACGGCCTATAAGCTCGCAAACTCCGGAGCGTTTAAGACAATCCGCATTGGCAACATGATCCGCATCTCCAGGAAGTCCTTTGAGGATTGGCTGAAGATGGAGGGGCTGGACGACGAAACGGAATGAGAATATGTTCCGCCGTAGTTTAAACTACGGCGGAACATATTAAATTAGTGATAGGATAGGCATTCAATCTTTATTGTACAGAGTCCGGCGTCGTTTGAATTTTCATTAAATCATGGATGGCTTTGATGAATTTTTCCGTATGTATAATTGAATATGTTCTTGGCGCTCCTTCTAGTGCTCGAAGATTTTCTTCAAGTAAAAGCACTAATTTCTTTAATCCAAGTATACAATCATCTTTAATAATATCTGGTGATTGCAGGTTACTCTCCCACATTTTTTTAAACAGAAGTATAAACGTTCTTTTCTCCGTATTGTTCGCTTTGATAAAAGCCTGTGCTGTTATTTCTGCCATTTCATTGCTGAATGTATCAAATCTCTTATTTTGAACAATGACAAAGCCGGAGGACAAATTTGCGCCAATCTGTTCAATATATAATTTCCGATTCCTATGAAACATTAGGGCATCGTTTTTTCGAAAATTATCAATAATTAAATACGCAGACCAAGCTTCTGGAGAAAAGTAATCTTTGTCCGATTCAGAAATCGATTGAGATACCGGAGGACGATCTGGTAAAACTTTTTTTATTTCTTCTATTTGCTTTTTAATTCCAAGTTCAATTTTTCCCCAATCAATTTCATGGGGAAGTTTATACTTGTCTTCTTCTGCCCATGCGGTATTTTCGATAAAAAGGACATAATCATTTAAGGTCAGATTTCCATTGTAAGCATGGCTAAGAAAGTCGTCAAACCCCTCTTGTAGAATATCTTCTTCTATATCCATAATTCGGTTTAGACGTATACTTTCCCAGGGCTCTAATGGCATTTCGCGCTTTTTAGTAAGTTCGATTTCTTCACACACAGCTTTTATATCCCAAGTCCCATGAAGAATCCATTGCTTGGCAGAGTTGAGCATATATTGTGATTGATAGGCGGGATATAGTTTACGCACCCTATCGTCAGAAAAAAGGGTACCGTATTGATCTTCCTGAACGATATTTGCTTTATATGCAATCAAATAAGATGTGAAGCTATAGAGCCATCGAGAAATATTGGGAATCTCGTTATTCTTTAGTTCTTTGTATACTCGGTAAAAATCTTGTACCGCACATTTAAGACTTCTGATATTATGCGGGCGATCATCCTTTTCCGTATTTGTTCCAGCATCCCTATCAGGAGCAAATAATTCCAGTAGACCGGCTTCGCATTCTAGCAAAAAAGCTTTGTAATCATCATCTTCGTATTTCATATCAGAAATAACAGTGTGCACTATTGCCGAATAGTCCGGTACATACCGAGTAGTGCGTTGAATTATCTTCTCTTTTATTTCTTGATATGACAGCTTAGTTTTCGTTTCATTAAAATGATTGATTATAACCGATGGAATATTATCTTGAGATACTTGGGGATTTTCAGGCTTTGAAGGGAGTTTTACTTCGGTTAGGATTGGATGATCATCTGTCTGCTGGGTAATTTTTTCTTGATTTGCAACAATAATTGTATGGTATTTTTGATTTTCACAGTAGTCATTTATTATTCCTAAGACATCGACCATATTCATGCAACAACGCTCTAAGTCATCAAAAACAAGAATAACGTTTTTTCCATCCGCAAATTGCAAGTGCAAGTTGGACACCTGCACGGTAGAACTTAGTGAATCAGAGCGACGGTCAGGATGGAAGCCGCTGGCTTCCGTCCTGGGCGATGCTGCCGCAGCCTTCGGCTGCGTAAACAGAGTCGAGGAACTCGTCAAACAGTTCCTCCGGGGTGCGGTAGCCAAGCTTCTTGCGAGGCCGTCCGTTCAATTCATCAGCTGCAGCCAAGATATACTCAGCAGAGAAAGCCTCAATGGACACGCCCTTCGGAACAAAGGTTCGAAACAGCCCGTTGTGGCGTTCGTTTTGGGGACGTTCCCATGAGGTGTAGGGATGCGCAAAGTAGACTGCACAGCCCCAGTTCTCGACCTGACTGAACGCAGAGAACTCCGAGCCGTTGTCCACGGTAATGGTCTTGAAGACCTGTGAGAACTTGTCTCCGAATTCTCCCCTGAGTGACTGCATGGCGTTCAGAACGGAGTCTGCATCCTTGCCGGGAATCCGGATGGCAATATAGTTCTCCGTTTTCTTCTCCAACAGGGAGAGGACAACAGCCTCTTTACCGCCCCTCTTGCCGACCACGGTGTCACCTTCCCAATGACCTTCCTCGATGCGCAGAGCTGCGATCTCAGGCCTCTGAGAAATGTCTGTGCCGAAGCTCTTCTTGTGTTCACGGGGCTTGGAGTCCTTGTGCTGCTTGCGTTTCATGGCTTCGGGCAGTTCTGTCACAGACAAGTCAAGGCTGCCTGCCCAGACCTCATTGTAAAGCGTGTGGGTGCAGACCATCTCCTCTGCTGAAAACAGCCTGTGCAGACGAGCATAGCCGACGCAGGCATCCAAAGACCACTTGTGTTCTTTGACCTGTTCAATTATCCAGCGAATGAAGCGAGTGCAGTGACAGATTCGGTGTGGTTTCCGAGAACGCTTTCTGTTCGCCTTGTAGACCGCTTCTCCACGCCTTGCCGAGTATCCGGGTTTCCTGCCCTTGCTGCTCTTTCGGGGCGGTGTGCCGCGCTTTAGCTCGTTCCCAACGGTGGTTGGTGAACATCCGATTGCTCTGGCAATGGCTCTGTTCGTGTAGCCGGCGTTCTTGAGATGCTGGATTGCGCCTCGTTCCTCTCGCTGTAAGTGCTGTCCCTTCTTGCGTTCTACCGATTCTGTGATATAATCTTGGCAGTCCATAGTGATTGCCCTCCCTTGGAAGAAGTTGTGTGCAAACTTCATTCTACCATGTGGGGAAAATCACTATGGATTTTTTCTTAGGTGTCCAACTTCATTTTACAATCGACCCGTTTTTTCCATCCAATTTATTTCCAATAGGAAGAAACGCTGTTGCGTCAGTAGATGCAATTTTTCTAACCCACTCAGGAAGAAATTCCAGTTTTGCTACCGTTTCTTTTGCGCTGCCTATTTTGTCCGTAATACTGTCAATACCTTTTTCTTTGCAGTATTCAGACATCCATGCAGCCTTTATAGCACTGTGAATTTCTTCTGCCGAAGAAACTCCAAATAAAGTTACTCGTACAACAATCGCTTTGCCTGCGAGGGAATCTTTCAACTGGTGATCGATAAGATACGTTTTCCCGCAACCCCATTCACCCGTTAAAAGTAATGCTCCGACAGGTTCAATTTCATGACAATAATATAACAGTTCATCAATGGTATTCATATTATCACCTCTTAAATGAAAGTGAAACAGTACAAGATAAAGTAATTATATATCAGGATTCTTATATTAACAATGAATAGTACATTGTTCTGAGTGTCATGGGACATCGTCCCATGGCACTTTTGCATTAAAAGACATTTTTTATATTGTCGGCAAACTGAAAACTGTCCCGAAAGGGGTCAAAAATCCCATGTTTTTTCTCCAGCAATTAGCCGAAAGGCTACCGCCCATAGTTCTCCCCTACGGGGTATCCGGACGGCATAGAGGCCGCCTTTTTCCCAAAAACGAACACTTTTCCGAACCGCCGAAAGGAGGTGATATGATGGCGGTATTTCGCATTGAGAAAACCCGTGACTACACTGTGATGTCCAACCATCACCTGCGCAACGCGGGGCTGTCGCTGAAATCTAAAGGCCTGCTCTCCATGATGCTGTCCTTGCCGGAGGACTGGAACTACACCACCAGGGGCCTGGCGAAAATCTGTAAGGAGGGCACGGACAGCATTGGCTCTGCCCTGAAGGAGCTGGAACGAGCCGGGTACATAGTTCGCAACCGGCTCCGGGACAGCAAGGGCAAAATCGTGGATGTGGAGTATGTCATCTACGAGACGCCCCATCCCCCGGACGCGGGCCAGCCGTGTGAGGACGAGCCGGATACGGCTTGTCCAGATACGGAAAACCCGGATATGGATAACCCATGTCTAAAGTGTACCCAAAGTC